>Ga0208826_1003709_pt1 | contig 10230 bp, 8 predicted proteins | sample AD_UKC115_MetaG_FD_184451 | JGI IMG/M metagenome (GOLD analysis project Ga0208826, IMG submission 184451) | Active sludge microbial communities of municipal wastewater-treating anaerobic digesters from Hong Kong - AD_UKC115_MetaG (SPAdes)... | ecosystem: Engineered > Bioreactor > Anaerobic >... | reverse complement strand
CCTCGGCCACATCGACCGCCAGCAGGCTGGGGCCGTGGCGCGTGGCCAGGTAGTGGCCGATGGCGGCCGATTCGGTCATGCGCGTGGCACCATCCAGCAGCAGCGGAATGGTGCCCAGCGGGTTGAGCTTCTTGTACTCGGGCGCCAGCACGCGCGGCGGAAAGGGCAGCACCGTCAGTTCGTAGGGCAGGCGCATTTCCTCCAGCACCCACAGGGGCCGGAACGAGCGCGCATCGACGCAGTGGTAGAGATGGATCATCAAATGCCCCTTCGACTCGTGTTGCGCGTCCGGTGCCGCATCACACAATGCCCCACTGTCTGGCGGCCAACTCTTTCATGATTTCCTCGGTGCCGCCGCCGATGGTGATGACCTTGACCTCGCGGTAGATGCGCTCGCACACGGTGCCGCGCATGTAGCCCATGCCGCCCAGGATCTGCACGCCGGCGTCGGCGCAGAATTGCAGGGTCTGCGTGGCCTGGTTCTTGAGCGCGGCCACCTCGCCGACCCAATCCGCTCCAGTATCGCCGGCATCTGCACGGGCGGCCAGTTGCTCCAGCCACGCCGCCGTGGCGCGAATGTGCTGCTGCATGTCCACCAGCTTGTGGCGAATCACCTGATGGCCCACCAGCGCCTGCCCGAAAGTCTTGCGTTGCTGCGCCCAGGCCAAGGCTTCGTCGTAGCAGGCTTCGGCAAAGCCCAGGGCGCCGGCAGCGATGCCGAAGCGCTCGCCGTTGAAGTTGCCCATGATCGCCTTGAAGCCCGCACCCTCGGCGCCCAGCAGATAGCGCGCCGGCACGCGCACGCCGTCGAAGCGCAGCTGCGCGGTGTCGGAACAGAGCCAGCCCATCTTGTCCAGGCGCGTGCGCGACAACCCCTTGCTGTCTCCGGGCACCAGCAGCAGGCTGAGCCCGGACGAACCCTTGCTCTGCAAGTTGGTTCGCACGGCCACCGTGATCCAGTCGGCGCGCATGCCCGATGTGATGAAGATCTTCTCGCCATCGACCACGTATTCATCGCCCTCGCGCCGCGCCGTGGTGTGCACCGCCGCCACGTCCGAACCGCCACCGGGCTCGGTGATGGCCAGCGCCGCGATTTTTTCGCCCGCCAGCACGGGGGGCACGACTTCGCGCTTGACCGCGTCGCTCGCCAGCGCCACCACCGGTGGCAGGCCGATGTTGTGCGACAGCAGGCTGGCCTGCACACCGCCCGAGGTGCCGAAGCGGCACAGCGCGCGCCACATCACCATGCGCAGAGCGTGGGGCGCCGGCGTGCCGCCGAATTCTTCGGGGTAGCCCATGCCCAGCAGGCCCAGTTCGGCCGCTCGGCGGTACAGCGCGCGCGGGAATTCGCCCGCTGCATCCCATTCGGTCACGTGCGGCGCGATCTCGGTGCGCGCAAAGCGCTCGACCAGATCCGCCAGGGCAGTGCGCGCTTCGCGCAATTCAGCGTCGGTCATGTCGGTCATCTTGGCGCTTCTTGTTCGACCGGCTCGGCTTGTGCGTCGCCCTGGCTTATCGTGGACGGCTCAAAGCGCAGCAGCACCTGCCCGGGCGTGACCTGTTGGCCGACCTCCACCAGCACCTCGGCCACGGTCGCATCGGCGCGCGGCGCCACGCTGTGCTCCAGTTTCATCGACTCGATCACCACCGCCGTTTCGCCCGCCTTCAGCGCCTGCCCCTTGGCTGCCGCGACACGCACCACCTTGCCGTTGAACGGCGCTTTCAATTCTGTAGCTGCTTGCGCTTGCCCCGCGCCGGCTGCCGAGTCAAAAGACTCATCATTGAACCACCAATCCACGCCGCCCGACTGGGCGTGCCAGCGCCGCGGCGCCTCAGCCGTGGGCACCTGAACGGCACGCACGCGCCGCGTGATGCCATCTTCCTGGCACAGCACGACGCCATCCGCCACGGGCTGCAACCCGATGGTGCGCGCGGTCTGGCCCAGCACTTGGACGCCATCGGCGACGGCACGCACCGCCAGCGCGCTGACGTCGCCGCGGTGCGCCAGGCGCCAGGGCGCGGCGAAGGCGCAGGGCAAGTCGCCCGCACCCTGCGGGTAAACGGCCGCCAGCGCGCAATGGTTGTGCGCTTCACGCTCTTTTTTCAATAGCGACTTGCGCAAGGCGTCACCGTGCTCAGCCAGAAACGAGATCAGCGCCTCACCGCGCCGAAAGAGCGCGTCGTCCAGACACTCCATCAAAAAGCCGCGGTTGGTGGGCAGGCCCAGCACCTCGGTGCGCGCCAGCGCGCCGATCAGCGCGTCGATGGCTTCGGCGCGCGTGGGCGCATGCACGATCAGCTTGCCGAGCATGGCGTCGTAGTAAGGCGGGACTTCGCCGCCGGCGACGATGGCGTGGTCGAAGCGCAGCGGCGCGCGCTCAAACTGGCTGGCTTGCGGCGCGCTGAAATGCGCGATGCGGCCGGCGTGCGGCACGTAGTTTTCGTCTTCGGCGCACAGGCGCACTTCGATCGAGTGGCCGCTCAGCTTGATCTGATCTTGCGCCAGCGGCAGCGGCTCGCCGCGCGCGACGCGGATTTGCCATTCCATCAGATCGAGCCCGGTGATTGCTTCGGTCACCGGGTGCTCGACCTGCAGGCGGGTGTTCATCTCCATGAGGAAAAATTGTCCCCCCACGCTCCCCGCTTCGCGCGGTTCGCTGCCCCCCGAGGGGGCGCTCGCGCCTTGGGGCGGCCCGGCGGCGCTCAGGCCATCGCCTTCGACGAGAAACTCGACCGTGCCAGCACCGACGTAGCCCGCGCCCTGCGCCAGCGCCACGGCGCACTGGCCCATGCGCGCACGCAGCTCGGGCGACACAGCCGGGCTGGGCGCTTCCTCGACGATCTTCTGGTGACGGCGCTGCACCGAGCAGTCGCGCTCGCCCAAGTGCACGGCGTTGCCGTGCGTGTCGGCAAACACCTGCACCTCGACGTGGCGCGGGTGCATCACGGCGCGCTCCATCAGCAAATCGCCATTGCCAAAGCCGGCCAGCGCCTCGGAACGCGCGCTGGTCATCGCCTGCGCCAATTGCCCCGCTTCGGTGACCAGTCGCATGCCGCGCCCGCCGCCACCGGCCACGGCCTTGACCATGACGGGAAAGCCGATCTTCTTGGCCTCGGCGGCAAAGCGCTTCTCGCTCTGGTCGTCGCCCGCATAGCCGGGCAGGCAAGGCACGCCCTGCCTGGCAGCCAGCGCTTTGGCGGCAGCCTTGTCGCCCAGCGCGCGGATGGCAGCGGGCGGCGGGCCGATCCAGATCAGGCCCGCGTCCTGCACGGCTTGCGCAAAACCGGCGTCTTCACTCAGAAACCCGTAGCCCGGATGCACCGCGTCCGCGCCGGTCGCTTTGGCAGCCGCCAGCAGCTTGTCCACGCGCAGATAACTGTCGGCCGACGCGTTGCCACCCAGCGCAACGGACGTGGTGGCTTCACGCACGTGCAGCGCGTCCACATCGGCGTCGGAATAGACCGCCACGGTCTGGATGCCCATGCGGCGCGCGGTGGCGATGACGCGGCGGGCGATTTCGCCGCGGTTGGCGATCAGTATCTTTTTCATGTCAGTTCTCGCGGCTCAATCGCCCGCCAGCACGCTGCGCGTGCACGGGCAATTTGCTTCGCCATGCCTGCGGCATGACCGCCGCGGTTGGCGATCAGGATTTTTTTCATCGACCGCCTCCAAGCAGTGAGTCTCCCTCCCCCTTTGGGGGAGGGTTGGGGTGGGGGCCGGCGGTGGTGAACGTGGGCACGCCGCAAGCCCCCATCCTTGCCTTCCCCCAGCGGGGGAAGGAGAAAGATTTCACGTCAACCCACATGGCGTTTCACCATCCCCATGGTCTTGGCAATGATCCCCATCATCACCTCGTCCGCGCCGCCGCCGATCGACGCCAAGCGGCCGTCGCGGTACAGGCGCGATACGCGGTTGTCCAGCGTGAAGCCCATGCCGCCCCAGAACTGCAGACAGGTGTCGCTCACCTGGCGCATCAGACGCCCGGCTTTCAGCTTGACCATGCTGGCCCACTGCAGCACGTCGTCGCCAGCGATGTAGCGCTCGCCGGCGCGCCAGGTCAGCGCGCGCAGCGCTTCCACCTCGGTCTGCAGCTCGACCAGCTTGAACTGCACGTATTGCTGATCGAGCAGCGTGGCGCCGAACATCTTGCGCTCGCGCGCCCACTCGATCGTCTCGCGGATGCACTCGTCCAGCGCGCTGAGGGCATTGGCGCCCGCCCACAGGCGCTCTTCCTGAAACTGCTGCATCTGATAGATGAAGCCCTGCCCCTCCTGCCCGATCAGGTTGCGCCGCGGCACGCGCACCTCGTCGAAATAGATCAGGCCGGTGTCGCTGCTGTCCATGCCGATCTTGCGGATCTTCTGCGCCACCGAGATGCCCTTGGTCAGCTTGCCGCCCGGCGCCTCGCGCATCGGCACCATGATCAGGCTCTTGTTCTTGTGCGGGTTGCTGCCTTCGGTGTTGACCAGCATGCACATCCAGTCGGCCTGCAGGCTGTTGGTGATCCACATCTTCTGGCCGTTGATGACGTAGTCGTCGCCATCCTTGCGCGCCGTGCTCTTGATCCCCGCCACGTCGCTGCCCGCCCCCGGCTCAGAGACGCCAATGCATCCCACCATGTCACCCGCAATAGCGGGGGCCAGAAACTGGCGCTTCAGCTCATCGCTGCCAAAGCGCGCCAGCGCCGGCGTGCACATGTCCGTCTGCACGCCAATGGCCATGGGCACGCCTCCGCACTTGATCAGGCCCAGCGTCTCGGCCATCACCATGCTGTACGAATAGTCCAGCCCCATGCCGCCGTATTCGACCGGCTTGGTCAGGCCCAGCAGGCCCAGATCGCCCAGGCCCTTGAACACCTGGTGCGCGGGGAAGATCTCGGCGGCTTCCCACTCGTCCACATGCGGGTTGATGTGCTCGTCGATGTAGCGCTTGAGCGTGTCGCGGATTTGTTCGTGATCGTGGGTGAGTTGCATGTTTGGTCTCCTCAATACTCAAAACGAATACCGGACGCAGAGGACGCAAAGGATTCGCAAAAGACGCAAAAAAATTCAAAGTTTTTCGTTTTATCCTTGGGCTTGGATCACAATTTTTTTGGATTTTTTGCGTCCTCTGCGTAATTTTTGCGTCCTCTGCGTCCGGCTTTTCAACGGCCTGGAATTCACATCCGCGCCACACCAAACTGCATCGGTCGCACCGCGCGCGCCGCGCCTTCGGCCAGCGTGTCCAGGCAAAACGCCAGCACGGCGCGCGTGTCGCGCGGGTCGATCACGCCGTCGTCCAGCAGCATGCCGCTGGTGACAAAAGGGTCTTGCTGGCGCTCGAACATCGCAACCACGGCGTCGAACTGCTTTTGCATCTTGGCCGCGTCCGGCTCCACACCTTTGCGCGCCAGCGCCGCCTCGGTGACGATGCGCATGGTGCCGGCGGCCTGCTCGCCGCCCATCACCGCCGTCACGGCGCTGGGCCAGGTGAACAGGAAGCGCGGCGCAAACCCGCGCCCGCACATGCCGTAGTTGCCGGCGCCAAAGCTGGCCCCGCATTGGATGGTGATCTGCGGCACGGTGGCGTTGGTGACGGCCTGGATCATCTTGCTGCCGTGCTTGATCATGCCGCCCTGCTCCACGTCCTTGCCGACCATGTAGCCGGTGGTGTTCTGCAGATAGACGATGGGGTGGCCAAGCTGGCACATCCACTGAATGAAATGCGTGGCCTTGTTGGCGCCGGCAATGTCGATCGGCCCGTTGTTGGTGATGATGCCGACCGCATGGCCGTTGATGTGGCCCTGCGCGCAGACCGTGGCCATGCCGTAGCCGGACTTGAACTGCAGCAGCTCGCCGCCATCGACCAGCCGCACCGCCACCTCGCGCATGTCCACCGGCTCGCGGTGGTGCGCGGGGATCAGCGTGAGCAGATCGTCGGCCGGCCAGGGTGGTGACGATATTCCTGATTTGATAGCTGCTTGCGCTTGATTGGCAGGCGCCGGAGCACGATTTGACCAATCAAGCTGCGCCACCACCTTGCGCGCGATGCCCAGGGCCTCGCGGTCGTCCTGCGCCAGGTATTCGCCCAGACCCGACACCGTGGTGTGCATCAGCGCGCCGCCCAGTTCTTCTTCGGTGGCGATCTCGCCGGTGGCGGCCTTGAGCAGCGGCGGGCCGGCCAGGAAGGCGCGCGAGCGGCCCTCGACCATGATCACGATGTCCGACAAGCCCGGCATGTAGGCGCCGCCCGCCGTGCCCGAGCCGTGCTGGACGGTGATGACCGGAATGCCCGCGCTTGAGAGCCGCGACAGGTTGCGAAACAGCGCGCCGCCGTGGATGAAGTATTCAACCCGGTAGCGCATCAGGTTGGCGCCCGCGCTTTCGACCAGGTGGATGAAGGGCAGGCGCTCGCGCAACGCAATCTCCTGCACGCGCAGCATTTTCTCCAGCCCCACCGGCTGAATGGCGCCGGCCTCGATGCCCGAGTCCGACGCCACCACCATGCAGCGCGTGCCGGCAACAAAGCCGATGCCGGCAATCATGCCGCCGCCGGGCACGGACTTTTCCGCATCGGGCTCGTCATGCAAAAAGCCGGCCAGCGAGCACAGCGGCAGCCAGGCGCTGCCCGCATCCAGCAGCAGCGCCACACGCTCGCGCGGCAGCAACTGATGACGCTTGGCAAAGCGCGCCGCCGATTGGGCCGACGCGTGGGCCGCGCGGCCCTCCAGCGCGCGCAGGCGCTCGATGCGCGCCAGCATGTGGCTGCGGCGCTGCTGCGCCGCTTCGCTGGCCGCGTTCCAGCTTGAAACGAATGCGTTCATGGGCGAGTCCTGACGGTGTTCACGAATGGGGGGTGGTCGGTCGGCGGCGCGCGGCACCCGCCGGGCGCTTGGGCGAAGCGCCGACGAACAGCTGCATGGCCTGCGTGGCCAGGTCATCCAGCGACAGCGCCCCCTTGGGCTTGAACCACTGCACGGTCCAGTTCAGCGCGCCAAAAATGAACAGCCGCGCCACCTGCGGGTCGGCCTGCAATTGCCCCGCCTGATGCAAGGCCTCGAGCACCGGCATCCAGGTGGCCTCGTACGCGTCTTTCTGGCGGGCGATGGCACCGCGCTGCGCGGGCGTCAGCACGCGCCACTCGTACAGCATCACCGGGATGAAGTCGCTGCCCTTGCCCAGGCACACCTGCAGGTGCTGGCGGATCAGCGCGCGCAACTGCTCGCGCGGCGGCGCGTTGTCGTCCAGCGCTTGCAGGGCCTGCGCCTGGCGGGTGGCGGCGTCGGCCATGCCGCCCTGCATCACGGCGGCCAGCAGCGCGCTTTTGCTCTCGAAATAATAGAACGGCGAGCCGCTTTGCATGCCCGCCGCGGCCGCGATGTCGCGCGTGCTGGTGCCGTCAAAGCCCTGCTGGCGAAACAGACGCGCGGCCTCGCGCACCAGGTCGGCGCGGCGCTGGTTCTCGTCGCGCTCTTCGGCGCTCTTGCGCGGGCGGCCGCGCCGCGCCGGTGGCGCAGCAGGCGATGCAGGCGAAGTGGAAGCCATGCCCGCAGCATAGCAGCGCCCGCTATTTTTGCAAAGTGTTTGCTTTGCAAAATACAGGTCCGGCCGCGCCGCGCCGTGTGGCCGGTCAGCCGAGCGCGCGCCCCATTGCCTGGCCCATGCGGACGGCGCCCGCCGGCGCCCAGTCCGGGTTGAATCGGAGCGTGCCGCGCGGCCACAGCAGCACCACGGTGGAGCCCAGCAGAAAGCGCCCCATCTCGTCACCGCGCAGCAGCTCGACGGGTGGGGCCGCGTAGTCGAAGCGCCGGATGACGCCCGGCCTGGGCGGGTTGACCACGCCGTGCCACACCGTGGCCATGCTGCCGACGATGGTGGCGCCCACCAGCACCAGCGCCATCGGGCCGCGCACGGTGTCGAACAGGCACACCACGCGCTCGTTGCGCGCAAACAGACCCGGCACGCCGCGCGCGGTGACCGGGTTCACGGAAAACAGCTCGCCCGGCACATGCACCATGCGCTGCAAGCGGCCCGCGCAGGGCATGTGGATGCGGTGGTAGTCGCGCGGGCTCAGGTACAGGGTGGCGAACTGGCCGTGCTCGAACTCGGCCGCCAGCGCCGCGTCGCCCCCCAGCAGCGCGCGCGTGCTGTAGGCGTGGCCCTTGGCCTGAAAGATCTGGTCGCGCTCGATGGCGCCGAACTGGCTGATGGCGCCATCGACCGGGCACAGATAGTCGGCCTCTGCCAGCGGGCGGGCATCGGCGCGCAGCGCGCGGGTGAAGAAGTCGTTGAAGCTGGCGTAGGCCTCGATGCGCGGCTCGGCGGCCTCGCTCATGTTCACGCCATAACGCGCCACAAAACGGCGGATGACGGCGTGCGTCAGGCCGCCGAGCCGGGCGTTTGCAAAGGCGCCGGCCAGGCGCGTCACGGCCTGCTTGGGCAGGGCGTATTGGGCCGCGACGGCCCAGCGCTCGGGCAGCGCCACTTATTCGGGCTGGCCGATGGCCAGTTGAATCTCGCCCACGCCGTCGATGTGGCCGGCCAGCACGTCGCCCGGCTGCACCGCGCCCACGCCCTCGGGCGTGCCGGTGTAGATCAGATCGCCCGGTTGCAGGTGGTAGTACTGCGACAGGTTGGCAATCACCTCGGGCACGCTCCAGATCAGGTCGGATAGATCGCCCTGCTGGCGCGTCTGGCCGTTGACGGCCAGCTCGATGCGACCGCGGGTCAGGGCCCCCACCTCGGATGCCGGCACCAGCTCGCCGATGACGGCGGCGTTCTCGAAGTCCTTGCCGAAGCTCCACGGCCGCCCGGCTTTCTTGGCCTCGCCCTGCAGGTCGCGCCGCGTCATGTCCAGCCCGCAGGCGTAGCCCCACACGCAGGCCCCGGCCTGCTCGGGCGCAACGCGAAACGCGGCTTGTCCGATGGCCACCACCAGCTCCATCTCGTGGTGGTAGTCGCGCGTGCCGGGCGGATAGGGCACGGTGGCGCCGCTGGCCACCAGGTGCGCTGGCGCCTTGTTGAAGAAGAACGGCGGCTCGCGCTCGGGGTTGCCGCCCATCTCGCGCGCGTGCGCGGCGTAGTTGCGGCCCACGCAGAAGATGCGGCCCACGGCATAGCGCTGGCGGCTGTCGCGCACGGCCACGCTGGCCTGCGCCGGGGGGGCAAAGACAAAGTCGCTCATGATCGTTCCTGTCGCAGAAAGCGCCAGTGTAGGCGCGCGGCGGCCGCCCGCGCAGCCAGCCGGCCTCGCGAGCACAATGACCGCTCATGACGCCTGCCCTGCCCCTGCTGGACATCCGCGAGCTCGTCAAGAGCTATGGCGGCACACGCGTGGTCGATGGGGTATCGCTCTCGATCGCGCCGGGCGAATGCCTGGGTGTGATCGGCCCCAACGGCGCGGGCAAGACCACCACCATCCGCCTGGCGCTGGGCCTGACCGCTCCCGAGGCGGGGCAGATCCACTACTTTGCGCGCGAAGACGGCTCGGCCCTGGCCATGCCGCGCGACGCGCTGGCCATCAAGCAGCGCCTGGGCGTGGTGTCGCAGTTCGACTCGCTGGACCCGGATTTCGACTGCGCCGAGAACCTGTTTGTCTTCGGCCGCTACTTCGGCCTGGGCCGCCTTGAGCTGGCCGAGCGCGTGCCGCAGTTGCTGGCCTTTGCCGCGCTGGCGCACAAGGCCAAGGCGCGGCCCAGCGAGCTGTCGGGCGGCATGCGCCGGCGCCTGTCGCTGGCGCGCGCGCTGATCAACAACCCCGACCTGCTGCTGCTGGACGAGCCGACCACGGGCCTGGACCCGCAGGCGCGCCACCTGATGTGGGAGCGCCTGCACATGCTGCTGGCGCAGGGCAAGTCGATCCTGCTGACGACGCACTTCATGGACGAGGCCGAGCGCCTGTGCCAGCGCCTGCTGGTGATCGACCACGGTCGCAAGATCGCCGAGGGCGCGCCGCGCGCCCTGATTGCCGAGCACCTGGAGCCCGAGGTGGTGGAGGTGTATGGCAACGGCGCGCTGGCACTGGCCACGTCCCCCCTGGCCGCGCACGCCGAGCGCGTGGAGACCAGCGGTGAGACGGTGTTTTTCTACACCCGCCAGGCGCGCGCCCTGCTGCAGGCGCTGGAAGCTCACCCAGGCCTGCGCACGCTGCACCGGCCGGCCAATCTGGAGGACCTGTTCTTGAAACTGACCGGCCGGCAAATCCGGGAGGATGGATGACGTGAAGCCACACCCAGTCCCGCCGCGCCCCGG
>Ga0208826_1003708_pt1 | contig 10236 bp, 11 predicted proteins | sample AD_UKC115_MetaG_FD_184451 | JGI IMG/M metagenome (GOLD analysis project Ga0208826, IMG submission 184451) | Active sludge microbial communities of municipal wastewater-treating anaerobic digesters from Hong Kong - AD_UKC115_MetaG (SPAdes)... | ecosystem: Engineered > Bioreactor > Anaerobic >... | reverse complement strand
TTGGGCTTGCATACGAGCGCTTACGTCGAAAACTTCTTGGACGCATGCAAACAGCTCCACATAGGGGTTGTCGCCCCACGCAAAGTCATCCTGCCCGAGCGAGTGGTGCGCGTCGCTGACCTGCCCATCGGCATTGACTACAAAAAGTTCGCCGATGCCAGCAAATCCCTCGAGGTCAGCATCGAACACAAAAAATTACTCTGGAAGTACCGCGGCAAAAAAGTCATCCTCACTATCGACCGGCTCGATCCGTCCAAAGGGCTTGTAGGACGGCTCAAGGCCTACCGGATGCTGCTCGCCGAAAACCCCGCGCTCCGTGGTAAGGTCGTGATGGTCATGCAGGCCATGCCCTCCCGTACAGAGGTGGCGGCCTACCAAAAACTCCGCGTCGACGTAGAGAAGCTGATAGAGCAAATAAACGCTCAGTTTGGCACCCGTCGGTGGGAACCAGTAGAAGTCATCTTTTCTACCCAAGATTTTGCTCAGTACGCCGCACTCTACCAGCGTGCCGATGTCGCTTTTATCGCACCCATACGCGACGGCATGAATCTCGTCGCCAAAGAGTACCTAGCCAGCCACCCGAAAAGCGATGGCATATTAGTACTCAGCGAAACTGCCGGTGCTGCCGAGGAGCTCAAAGACGCCATACTGGTTGATCCTTACAAACTCCGCAGTCTCGTCACTGGCCTCAAAGACGCCCTCACGATGACCCCCAGCGGCTTTTGGCAAAAAACCAAAAAAATGCAACGCTACCTCAGCCGCCACACCATCGACTCGTGGGCAAAAGGCTTTATGGAGACGCTGGAACAACCAGTTCCCACCCCAAACATGCGCATCACCCGTACACTCGGTGACAGCCCAGCCAAAGAGCTCGTCGCCGAGTACCATCAGGCGCGAAATAGGCTGCTGCTCTTTGACTACGACGGTACGCTCGAACCAATCATGCCTCACCCTGAAGACGTCCAGCCATCCAGTCAGACGATGGCAGCCCTCCGACGCCTCAGCAAAGACCCGCACAACCATGTCGCAGTGGTGAGCGGACGGGCTCGCAAAGATTTGACTGCGTGGTTTAGCGACCTGCCCGTCACCCTCGTCGCAGAACACGGCAGTTTCATACGTCTGAAAGGCCACAAAAACTGGAAAAAAACCAGCCAAAATTCGCTCAAGTGGTCTAAGCCGGTCAAGAACTTGTTCGATCATTACACCACTATCACTCCGGGCGCGACAGTCGAACAAAAAGAATGGAGCCTCGCGTGGCACTACCGCAATGCCTCACCGTTTTATGCCCAAAAACACCTCGTGCTTCTCAAAAAACTCCTACGACCAATCGCCAAAAAGGAAAAGTTGCAACTCCGTGAGGACAAAAAAGTCCTCGAAGTCCACCACCTAGACATCAGCAAGGGCCACATCACGCAGGAGTGGCTGCTCGGCGACCACGATTTTGTACTCGCCGTCGGAGACGATGCCACGGACGAAGAAATGTTCGGCGCCCTGCCTGCGTTCGCCTATACTATACGCATTGGCCGCGGCCGTACCTCGGCCGGCTTCCGTCTCCCTACCCCCAGTGCTCTCCACGATTTACTGCGCAAACTATAGACTCTGGCACTGCGGACAGAGATGCGTGCCACGACCAGCGACTCGGGTCTTGACTATAGTCGTACCGCAGCGAGGACACGGCTGTCCTTCACGCCGGAACACCTTGGCAAACGATAGATAGCTGCCCTTTTTACCCTCGGCATTCACATAATTTTTGTCAGTGCTTCCGCCCTTTTCTATAGAAAGCCGCATAACTGTTTTCACTTCATTGAGCAAAACCTTCAGTTTTTCATCTGGCACATTGGCAACTTTGCACGCAGGATGAATTTTTGCGGCCCACAAACTTTCGTCGGCGTATATATTTCCCACGCCGGCCAACACAGTCTGATCAAGTACTGCCGCTTTTATGCTCGTACCATTTCGGCGTCGTACTCTCGGTATGAAATTGCTCGCAGAAAAAGCCGATTCAAGGGGCTCGGGCCCAAGTTTGCGCATGAAATCTATGTTCGGTACTTCGAGAGTCGGGTACAGCTTCATCCAGCCAAATTTACGCAGGTCGTTGAAATACAGCCGAGTGCCATCGGTAAAATCTATGTGCTCACGAGTCGTAGTGTCTGGTAAGCCGTGAATAAAACTGTCGCTCGGGTGGCCGCCCCCCCAGCGGTTATGATCTGAAACCACGATGATTTGCCCCGTCATTTTTAGGTGGCACACGAGCGTATAGCCGCTGGAGAGTTCTATGAGCAACGCTTTTGCCCGGCGTTTTACATCTGAGACGGCAGCCCCGACCAAGAACTGCCTCACATCAGCGGACGTGTTTGGAAAACTTTTGGGACTGCCATAATTATGCGTTTGTTGCACGATTTTGCCGACAATCAGCGTCGACAGCCCTCTCCGAATTGTCTCAACCTCAGGCAGTTCCGGCACGTAAACCTCTTAACTCTTAACTCTTAACTCTTAACTCTTAACTCTTAACTCTTAACTCTATATACTATACTTCCTATGGATGGAATAGCCGACATACTCAGCCGAAAAGACTTCGATCTACCACCAGAGGTACGAGCGATCAAAGAATACATACGGCGTCACTACGACCATGAGGTGCAGGTCACCTTGCAGCCACGCACAATCATCATTGCCGCCCGTAGCTCTGCGCTCATCGGTACCCTGCGCCTCAACGCACCAAGTCTGCAAAAAGCGGCTTTGACCGATAAAAAACTAGTGTTTCGAGTCAGATAGCTGCCCGTCCAGCTATATCCCCCACAAAACAAAACTTGCCAATTTTGAGTGATGGATGAGCGAGAAAAAAAGTGTTTTCTGGCTGAACCGTATCTAGTTACGATGAGGGAAGCAACACTGGTTTTGGCCACTCAGGCGCAATCAAAAAGGCAGGTTTTGTTTTTCAGGGGGCTATAGCAACGCCTCGAGTTCGGTCCGAAACTGCACAAAATCTTTGTAGACGATCGCCTGCATGCCGACGTCTCGTGCAGCCTGGCAAAACCGTGTCTTGTCATCAGTAAAAACACATTCTTCTGGCGCGATTCGCAGTGACTGGCAAACATACAAGTACGCTCCTGCGTCTGGTTTGGCGTATCCGATATCTGCAGACGCCGCGACGACATCAAAATATTTTTGTAGCTCATTGTTCGGAAATCGTCTCGCGAGACTGCTTCCCGCGATGTTACTGAGCATCGCTGTTTTGTATGTTTTTTTCAGTTCACCGATAAATTCGAGCAGTTTTTGATCCCTCACCTCTCCACTATGCACTTTTTGACGAAAATCGTGCACCGATATGCCCAAAATGTCAGCGATACGCACACTTGACTCATCGGGGCTTAAAAAACCTCGATTATTTGCGGCCACAATATCTCGCACCTCCTCTGCAGCGGCACGGTTATGCCGTGCCAGATCTGTTCGGATTGCCTGCAGCGCATCTGTCAGGACGACACCGAAACAGTCAAAAATGATGGCCCGTATCACTGGGCAAGCTCCGCCCGGATATCTGTAATCGTCTGACCCACCGTGGTATACAGCACCGTCTTCATGCCCAGTTTTTGTGCAGCGTCAAGATGTTGGGGCTTATCATCAACCATAAGACACGCTTCTGGCACTGTCCCGAGCTGCGCGGCAATGAGCTGAAACATTTTCGGGTCCGGCTTGGTGAGCCCGACCGCAAATGAGCCAACGGCCACATCAAACAGCGCAAATTCATCGGCAGTAAATATGGAAGCGTACACATCGTGGCTTGTATTGCTTAGCAGTCCGATTTTGTACCGTGGCTTAAGTTCACGAGCAATGAAATGCAGCAGTGGCACATTGGCTCTCGTGGACTCAAACTGACGACGCACAGTCGCTTCGCTTTCCTCCGTGGCCAAGGCAAGTGCCCGCACAAATTCCGCCTGCGAGGTTAGGCCAGCGTCTGCACGCTGTCCAAGTCGCCGCAGATGCTCCCAGCCTTCTGGTCTATCTGCAAAATGTCGCGCCTTAAATGTTTGCCAGCCATTCAGCCCCAATACACCGTATAGATCAAACACTACCGCATCAATATTCATACTGCATACATCATGCCTCTTTTTTCCGTGCCTCGCAACTGCGTGTGAGGCGTCCGGCTAGTCGGAAAATTGGTTATAAATATCGCTATAGGTCTGTGGCGGCACTTGCTTCTGAAATAGTTGCGCCACAGATGAGGGCTTACCCTCAAACGTTCCGGTACTACAACTTGTCGACCAGAACCTAAAGACATCATTGCCAGCATCGGTCAGCTTGTATATGTACCGATTGCCGAGAGGACATCGCCCCCTTTCCGGTTCGCTCGATGTTGATTTCCTACCGAGAGTAAATCCTAGATTATCCAGTCCAAGCAGAAATGTACGATAACTTTCGGCCGTGTTGGCATACACCTCCTGCCGAATGACCGTACCGTCATAGCCAGAGACCAGCTCTATCATGCTTTGTGTTTGATCCACAGTGATACGTACCATACGGTGTGTTTCGTTCTGGACAACTGGCCCGTCAACAGTATACTGCGCCGCTGTACCACTCCGTGCGTATGAGGATATATCGGTCGTCTGCTTCACAGTGCTTCCGGAACTGCTAAAAATTTTACTGAGCATAAGGATAGCTAGGCATAGCAGCCCAAAACATACTAGGAGAAAAACTATTGTCCTCGTCGCTCTCATATTTCCATACCTTTCGGTAAATGTATGATAGCATATTTGTCAATATTTTCAACACCTGGAACCCTACCCCCTACATCTGGTAGCATTCTTTCACTCGATCGCCATCGGTAGTTTCTGCACACGTATCAGATTCGGCCCAGCAAATTTCAGTAACGCATATGTGTCCTTTTTCGAAGTCGATGTAGCCATTATGGCGGTTCGCATAGTCTCTAAAATCGGCACCCACAAACATTACGAGACTTATGGCGAAAACCAAGGATACGACCCATACTGCCAAAAGGCTTAGCTCGGTAGCGTCTGATATACGCGTACCTTTACGGCCAGACGACCATCTGTCAAAAACTCGTGCGAAAAGTACAAATACTATGAAGATACTTAAATAAGCCGCTGTGATGGCGAGTCCCTGTGGCCACCCGTTATACTGCGACAAACTCCCGACAAAATTAGTCCGCCCAAGGGCAATCGCCCACAACCCAACGCCATATCCTATGGTAGCCACGACAGATACTGCTATGGCAACAAGTGAGGCTATCTTCATGAGGACCCGCCACAATGTTGTCAGACCTCGTCCCACTCCATCTAGAGCTTGGCTGCTTACTCGCTGACGAACACGTTCGGCAACCTCCTGCGCATTGGCCTCGTAGCCATACGCGGCGGCGATTTTTTCTGTGTCATCTGCCTTGGGTAGGACAAACGCCAGCACAATATATACAATTACCATCGCACCATGGGTTATAAATACAGACAGTACAAAAAGTAGTCGCAAGATAGTAACATCCATGTTGAAATACACAGCAAAGCCTTTGCATACACCAGCCAGCATTGCGCCATCCTTGATGCGGAACAGCTTCCGTGTTGGACGTTCTTCGGACGCAGTATCTACCGGCGTGGTCTCTTCGCCCGTCTCTACCGGCCCCAAGGCCTCTAGCACATTTTTCATTTCACTTTCGCTTACTACCGTTTTTCCGTTAGCGAGAGCCGCAGCACATTTATCGCCAATGCTTTGCTCTAAATCTGCCATAATCTCGGCTGTATCCGGGTCGTTTGCCAAAGTGGCTTTGGCTTTTTCCAAATACGAATGAACGGCTGTATATGCTGGTTCATCTACTTGATACGCTCTGCCAGCCAAACTTATTGTCGTAACCTTTTTCATTGCTTACCTCCTAAAAGTTCCAGACTCTTGTATAATTCATGCCAATATTCATGTAGCTGCCTCAACCGTGTTTTTCCTTGGGAGGTAAGGCTGTAATATTTGCGCGGCGGCCCCATTTCACTTTCCGCCCACTCATACGTAACATAGGCTTCTCTTTTTAAGCGCGAAAGCAGAGGGTAGAGCGTTCCCTCGCTTGTTGCAAATGGCGTTTTGGATAGCCTGCCGAGCACGTCTGCTACATAGACTTTGCTATTGGAAATTGTACTCAGAACCGCAAACTCAAGCAGTCCTTTCCGCAGCCCAGTAAAATTATCATCTATTTTTTCTGATTCCAGCATGCTATAAGCTACCTTTCACATACAAGGTATCATGTCGCAGCCAACACTGTCAACCCCCCACCTTTTTTTGCTCAAGGACAGTCCTTGAGCAAAGCGTTAGGCGGAGAGAAAAATCTGTTAGTTTTTACAGTAGCTGGTGCCGCTGAGAAGGCTGTTTTTGCAGAAGTCGTCTTTAACGTTGAGGGTCTGGGTGGTTTTATTGCGGAGGTCGGTGACCTTTTGTTCGGTGTTATGCACGTACGTCACGACCTTGAACACGAGAAAGCCGAGAAAAAGCAGTGTGATGACGATAATGCTACCAAACAGCGTGATCCAAAAATTTATGATTTTGAGCTGACGTACCAATTGGCGGGTTAGGTCTTCGTTCATAAGCGGCCTAGTTGGTTGTTCCATACGTCTTAAGTATAGCGCGGATCGTTCGTCCGAGCTCAGCCGTGTCTGAAAAAGTAAATCCCTCGATATCGCCGTAGCGTTCACGCTCTATTCGCCACACGACTACTTCTGTTCGGTCGCTACCATGACCATTCATTTCAGCGATGTAACCGAGGGTTTCGGCCGCCGTTACTTCCTCGTTATTGAGCCTGCCTTCGCGCAGCAAATCATAAATACGATGACGAAAAGCGGACGGTGCTTTGCAGTCAATATTCACCGATCTGTCACTTTCTGGTTCTGTGATAATCATGTCAATCCCCAGTGCATCGCTCGTCCGACTGGTCATCGTAGCCTCGAGCCCTTCCCTTTGCACACCTAAAAACACTGCTATCTCGCGGCTAAGGCCCTGGACAATCGCACTGTATTGCTCCTGAGTCAGTCCCTGCACCCCTACGCGCTTGCAGAACCAATCCATAAGGCGCTTGGCCTCATCTGCAAAGCCTTCGAGGAGCGGATCATCCAGCGCTAGAACTGTCGATACAAAGGCGTCATTGAAATCGATAAGCTCGTACAGACGCTCGCCCCGCGCCGGAAATCCATGCTTGTGCCGATCCATTTGCCCCTGAGCCAAGGCAGCTTGCGGCGCCCTGAGCACCAGCGCCCGCAACCAATGCCATGCTTTTGCACCACTCAGAGCGTCGGAATTCTCGATCTCGGTCGCTTCATTTTTGGCACGGTCTATCAATGGTTTCAGATTTTCAATATTTGGCTGCCCACGCCATCTACGCGTCGCAATCGGCACTTCATTGCGCAAGGCAAGCTGCACGTCCTCATACAGTGATCCTCCATGTCCCGCCCGTTTGCGTGCTCGATAATCCCCATACTGCTGCCACATCCTACTCATAGTACAGACATTGTACCAGTTCGACGCATTGATCAGAATTAGTCCTTGCGGGCGACTACTTCAATCAGGTTATTATCGATCCAGCGACCATCTTGTCTGTCAAAAGCATGCGATAATGCCTCTTTGTATTGCGCCCTTGAGACAAGCGTAAACCCTGCCTTTTGAACCGCTTCGGCAATACTAGCTCGCGTATGAAAATATCGTTGTTCCGCTTTACCAGTCGCAAAGCTTGTATAACTCGTCAAATGCGTGTGTTCGTCAGTAGTGTTCTCTGGCTGCATCGCCTCGGGACAATCTGCTGACCGCACTACAACAAATATCCGCCCACCCTTACGAAGTACCCGCTGTAAATCCATGAGTGCTTTAGATAATTGCTGTTGCGTCAAATAATGCAAAACAAGCCGCGCATACACAAAATCAAACTCACCACTACTGTACAGCAGACCTCCCGCGACATCTTCGACCTTCACCTCGATCTGGTCCGTAAGCCCGGCATCTGCAACCGTACACCGAGTTTGAGCGGCGCCTGCAGCATCTAGTGTCGTTGCCACGACAGACCGTCCGTAGTGCATCCGTGCCATTAATATTTCAGCGGTACCAGCCGTAGATATCCCAACACTCAGGATTTTTCTATCATCAGCCGTCAGTAAAGCTAGGCCACGATCCTCCGAAATGGATGCCCGTGACATAGCTACAAATCGCCCCAGTTGTCGCCTATGGAAGTATCGACGGCGAGTTTGACGGACAGCTGAGGATATATGGCCTCCATGGTGGTTTTGAGTATCTCCGCCACTGCCCTAGCATCTTCCTCGGCGCATTCGACGAGTATGGAGTCATGGATTTGCAGGAGCTGTTGTGGCCGTACGTACAACACACTCTCGTGAGGCAAAGACTCAACTGGTCCCCCACTTTTTCGGTGATGACGAATCCCCGCCCCCTCTTGACTCACATCTCTTGACTCCTGACTCTGTGTCGCAAGCTCATCGATTTTTTTTTGCACTGCCACCATAGCAAGCTTCATCAGATCAGCCTCCGTACCCTGTATAGGCATATTCATAGCGGCTCTCTCGGCCGCTTGCCGCACAACAAAATTGCTCGAATGCATATCGGGCATCGGCCGACGACGACCGAGCAACGTCTCAACATAGCCGTCTTTGCGCGCCTGTTCTTTCAGCCCCTCGAGATAGCCGAGCAGCGGGGCGCGTAGCTTAAAATACTCATCGATAAACGACTTTGCTTGGGCAAATGTCATGCCTGTCACCGCAGCAAGTCCGTGCGGACTCATGCCGTAAAGCACCCCAAAATTTATCGCCTTCACGGCCGAACGCATCTGCTTGGTGACATCCTCTGGCTGACGTCCATATATCTGCGCCGCCGTCTGGACGTGGATATCTGCCCCGCGGTTAAACATGTCCACCATTTCGGTGTCACCACTCATGGCGGCCGCAAGACGTAGCTCAAACTGGCTGTAGTCGGCGCTAACAAGTTTGCGCCCCTTGCCCGCTACAAACGCAGTGCGAATATGTTTGCCAAGCTCGGTACGCACGGGTATGTTTTGCAGATTGGGATCAGTGCTGCTCAGGCGCCCTGTCTGAGCGATGGTGAGATTAAATGTAGTGTGGATGCGCGAATGGCCGTCGACGAGTTTTGGCAGTGTGTCGACATAGGTGTTTTTGAGCTTGGTGACTTCGCGGTACTGGCTGATGAGATTGATGATTTCGTGCCGGCTCCGGAGTTTGTCGAGCTCGCTTGCGGCTGTGCTGTAGCCGGTCTTACCCCGTTTGATCCCCTGCGTCGGCAACCCAAGCTTGACGAAAAGTACATCCGCGAGCTGCGCAGGGCTTGCAATGTTGAACTCTTGGTCAGCGTGTCCATAGATCTCTTGCTCTAGGTCGGAAATACTGTCATCTATCCGTTCTGCAAACTGCGCGAGGTAAGTCGTGTCGAGCTGTATGCCGGCGTACTCCATCTGAGCGAGCACGGGTATGACCGGGAGGTCGACCGAGACATTTAGCTCCACAAACTGGGGATTTTTGGCTAACTCTACACGCTGTTTTGCTGCGATAGTACGGATGACCGCTGCAAGTTCTGCTCCTCGCTCCAACAACTCTTCGTCACTGAGATCTTCAAGGGGCGAGCCGTCATAGCCTAGGAGCTCCGCCGCGAGATCAGTCAGAGACTGCGCACGAATAAGGCTGTTGAGTGTAAAAGCAGCGACGAGAACGTCGTGCGCTACCGTCGGTAATTCGGTTGCGCCCAAGCCAAGGAGCGTCTTAAGCGTTGACTTCACGTCATAACCGACGAGTTGAGAGTTGAGCGTTGAGAGTCGTGTAGCGACTGCTTCCGGGTTCAGTTTGGCCAGATCAAATCCATATGTCACCCTGTCGTCTACCGAAATGACCAGCACTCGCGGGTCACGACCGGCAACCCCCGCCGAACGGCCATACATGACCACTTCCGTCCCATATGGGATTTTGACAGAGGCGAGTTTCACTTCATCATCGATCAGAACGGTTTTTTGCGCAGCAAAGTCCCTAGCACTTGGCTCCCCGACCTTTTGGCTCTGCAAATCGACATGTAAAACTTCTGGGAGCTGTCGAGCGAGCGAGCGAAATTCCAGCTTTTCTAGGAGCGCCATGATCTTCGTCGCATCCGCCCCCACGTGACCATCCATCCGCGCCAGATCAAGCGGCACCGGGGCATCGGTCCACAGCGCTGCAAGCTGCTTGCTCATGTAGGCACTTTCTTTGCCGG
>Ga0208826_1003705_pt1 | contig 10248 bp, 7 predicted proteins | sample AD_UKC115_MetaG_FD_184451 | JGI IMG/M metagenome (GOLD analysis project Ga0208826, IMG submission 184451) | Active sludge microbial communities of municipal wastewater-treating anaerobic digesters from Hong Kong - AD_UKC115_MetaG (SPAdes)... | ecosystem: Engineered > Bioreactor > Anaerobic >... | reverse complement strand
CCGCTGCCGTTCGCCGACAACGCGCTGGAGCCGTATATCGACGAGCAGACGATGACCCTGCACCACGACCGGCACCTGCAGACCTACATCGACAACCTGAACGCCACGCTGCAGGAACGCCCGTGCCTGCAGAACCTTTCTCTTAAGCAGCTGATCACCCGCGCAGAGCGTCTGCCTCCGAAGACCGGCATACCGGTCTCCCGGAATGCCGGCGGCGTGTACAACCACCAGTTTTATTTCGACAGCGTCACGCCGGAAACCGATCAGCGGCCGAACGGCGCGCTTGCCGGAGCGATCGATCATTCCTTCGGCGGATATGACGCGTTCCGCGAAAAATTTACCGCGGCGGCGAAGGCCGTCTTCGGCTCGGGATACGCATGGCTGGTGGAGGATCCGTACGGCGACCTGAAAATCATTACCACGGCCAACCAGGAGACGCCGCTGCCGCCCGGCCACTGCCCGATTCTGACCATCGACGTCTGGGAGCACGCTTATTACCTCAAGCACTTCAACCGGCGCGCCGATTACATTGACGACTGGTGGCACGTTGTAAACTGGCACAAGGCGGAGATGCGCTATCTGGAGTGCAAAAAATAGCGCCCTCCGAATTGAAAATTTCCGGTGGGCGCGGATGATAAATAAACCGTAGGATGCGGCGAAATTCTCCTGTACACGGCCATTCGCCGTACGGAAGTTTGCCCTCTTCACACGGGCGGCGGAGGCGGAATATGATTTGAATGAGGCGACTATGCGGCCAGGAGTACATCACCCATGAAAGGAGGGTATTCTATGTGTTGCCGTTGCCGTTGCCGCCGCTGCTGCCAAAACAATCAGTGTGGGAGTCAGTGCGATCGTCTGCGCGACTGTGTGTGCCACTGTCTGCGTGATAGTGATTGCGATGATCTGCGCGAATGTCTGCGCGACTGTCTGCGCGATATTCAGTGCGATGATGATGATTGCGATAATGATTGTGATGATCGTTGCAATAATCGTTGCAATAATTGCTGCAATAATTGTTGCGGTTGTTCCTGCTGATGTCCGCGGATAAATATCTCTGACGAGCCCGGGAGGCCTTCCATAAAGGAAGGCCTCCCGGGCTCTATATTGTTCTCAGTTCATGGGGACGGCCTTTGTCTGTTTATACATCCGCCACAGCAGAAAAAGCCCTGCAGCGATCAGCGCGAGATAAAGGAGCGGATAGATCCACCGGACGACAGGTTCCGGATAGGGCAGGCTGCGCAGGGGCAGAATCATCAGCCGCGCGGCGGAAAACCAGATGCCATAGAGCAGAAACGCCGCGCCCGGAGGCAGCTTTTTACGGAAATACAGCCCTATCACCGGGACAAGCCCCAGAAGCGCGAGGCCCATCTCAAAAAGCTGCGTGGGATAGACGGAGACCGATATGCTGCTCTTTCCGAGCAGCGAAAAAAGTTCACCGAGCGCCGTCTCTTCCCCACCCCGCATCGGAAAACGCACGCCCAAGGCCGAATTCGTCGGGATGCCGGCGCAGCAGCCGTTCAGGTAACAGCCCACCCTGGCAAGCGCAAAGCCGAGGCCGGACGGAAGCACGAGCGCGTCGAGCAGCGGAAACGGTTTCTGTTTTGCAAGCCGCGCCCAAAGCAGCAGAGCACCCAAAGCGCCGAAAATTCCGCCGTAGACGGAGAGCCCCGCAAGACGCAGGGAAAAAAGATGCAGAGAATCCCCATAGGCGCCGGGGTTCACGGCAAAATTCAGCAGCCGCGCGCCGACGAGAAAGGCTGCCGCCATCCAAGCGATCAGCCAAAGCGCCCGCATCGCCCGCAGCCCTTCCCGCCGCAGCAGGGGAAGGGCCGTGAGCACGCCCGCCAGCGCGGCGAGCACCGTAAAGAGCGCATAGGATTTGACCATGAGCACGGCGCCGAACAGGGAAAATGAGATCTCCGGATGCATGCTTAGCTCGTCCCGAGCGGCTTGCTGCCGGTAATATGGAGGTCGATGCGGATATCCTCTCCCAGTTCCATGACCAGATCCCCATCGACGGTCACATCCCTGTTGGTGCCGTAGGCGGCGATCAGGTCGCCGGTGAGCGTCGCGCCCTCCTCATAATAATCAAAGATCAAAAGGCCGTTCAGGTACGTGAACGACAGGGGATCGGTGGAGGCGCCCTCTTCGTCGTCTCCGTCCACGACAAACGTGCCCGTGTTCTCTCCGGTTTTGCTGATGATAAACTGGGCCGGCTGAACCTGCCCCTTCATGGCATCCAGAGCGGCAATGACGTCAATGTCGAAGTCACAGCCCAGCTCGTCGTCGCCCACCGTCTCCTCTTCCCCGGAGGCCGCGGCATCCCTATATGCCTGCGAAATATAGACATCCGTAAATGTCATGGCGCCGTCCTCATAGGTGCCGACCAGCTCGTCGAGCGTCGGAAATGGGGCGAGCTCGACTTTCAGCGTATAGTCCTGTTTTCCGCTGCCGTGAAGCCCCGTCACCAGCGCAAGAAAGACATACTGATCCTCGCACAGTTTTTTGAAACCGCTGAGCTTCACGCTCTCTCCCGACGAGGGAAGCACCGTGACCGTGCTGCCGCGGACGGCAAACACCCGCAGATCCGCGCCGGCGACCGAAACGGTCGGATCGGTTCCCTGCTTGACGCGGAACAGATTGGTCTCGTCGATGGTGAGGGCAACGAGCTGTGCGCCATAGGGGCCGATGCTCAGCGTCGTCTCGCCCAGCTTCGGAATCTCGTCGTTCTCCGTGATCGTCATGATCTCCTCTTCGGTGGGAATCTGCAGCGCAAGGGAGGTACCGACTCCCGGCAGGCCCTCTCCCGCGAGGTTGGAATGCAGCGTATAGGGGGCGTAGCTGCCGATCTCGCCCTTCACCAGCGCCTCATAGAAATCCGCGGCCCAGCCGGAGGGCGGCCCGACCGAGGAGAGAAGCGCGCTGTCCCAATCCGCCCCGCTGCCCGCCGTCGTGTACGCGTTGAGGATGAAGTTCTCGCCCCGCTTCTGAGACAGGTATTGGATCAGCGGCATGCGGGCATAGCCGTTCGCGGAGTCGTTCTCCTCCGGGAAGACGCCGGAGAAGATCTTTTCGTTGTACTCCGCAACGATGCTTGGCACCCCGCCGCCCTTCTGTCCCTCAAAATAGGTGGCGGTGGCCTCGTCGAACCAGGTGTTGTCGCTGCCGCTCTCCACATAGTTGAGCTGCACGAAATGGAAAAATTCGTGCGCGATCAGGGGCTTGACGGAGTTTGCCTGATAGCCGCCCTCAAAGAGACTGCGGTTCAGATAGATTTTGCCCTCCGCGCCGTTCCGGCCATAGGAATAGTATCCCATCTCGTCGAGGGACTGGACGTTGACCTCGATCGGCCAGCTGCCGCGTTTCGCGTAGACGTATCCTTTATTTAGATACTCGTTGTAGACGCCCTCAAGATCGGAGAGCAGCGCCCTGCGGTCGTTGTAGCTGATGAACGTCGTGTGCATCTGCGCCGGAAAATTGACCAGAAAATGCCCGCCGTCGGCAAACGTGGTGGAGCACCAGAAAATCCCGAGGCGCAGGCGTTCCCGGGAGGGGCTCGCGCCGCCCGACGCGCCGTTGACCGAGAGCTGCTCAAGGTATTCCGCGGGGATGAAGGAGGCCGTCACCGTCCCGTCCTCCGCCTGCGCGGGCAGATAAGTATAGAGGGTATTGACGCTGCCGTCGGAGAGCGTGAGGTCGTTGCCGAGCCCCAGCATCGGCACGGCCTCCTCGTCCTCGGGTGCGCCGCCCTCTTCCAGCGGGATGCGGATCGTGACGGGCTCGGTGCAGGTCAGATCCAGCTCCAGCTCATACAGCGCGGAGGCAAGGCCGAGGGGTCTCTCCTTTTCTTTCACCTTCAGGGCGGTGAGCGTCGTTTTGGAAGAATCCGGCAGCGCGTTGCCGCCGAAATCGAGCGTCGCCTCGCCGAGCTCGATCCTGTTGTCTTTGACCGAAGCGGAAGCCTTTCCAAAGGAGCAGGCGCTGAGCGCCGTCAGAAGAAGGGCCGCCGCGAGGGCCGCAAAAATCGAAGTCTTTTTTCCGAGTTTCATTTCGTTCCTCCTCACGTTTCTTTTTGGGGTCGTATGGAAAATCGGGAAAAGCCGCTCTTCCCGCCGCGGGGCCGCAGATTCTGCCGCGTTTGATTGATCATCCTCCCTCATATGCAGTTTCAAAATTGATCCCGGCCCGCAGGTTTTCTTTTAAGGATTGATACATCTCTCCGGCGCGCGAAGAATCGCACAGAGCCATATGGTAAAGCCGGTCCGCCGTCTGGATCTCGGCCCCGGCGGATCTCCTGCCGAAAAACGTGACCAAGAGGATCTCCGCTTCCGGAAGAATCAGCGGCTCCTCCCCGCTTTTTTCCGGCAGCAGCTTCAAAACGCCCCTGTCAATAAAAAGGCGGTACGGCTCCGTCTCATAGAACCCCGTTCTCAGCCTGACATCCAGAATCACCGGTACCGCCCCCTTCCCAATTCAGTGTATCAGGACGGCCGCCGCATATAAACCGCCTCCGGCAAACTGTCATTGTCCGTTTTCGGCACAAATCGTGACAAAAATGTCGGGATGGTGTTGATTTTGTGATGGGATCTTTGCTATAATCGAAAAAGAGGTGATTCGGATGCAGTTTGCCGAAAAGCTGGATTTCCTAATGAACATGACGAATACCACCAACAGCGCTCTGGCCCTGAACGTGAGGCTCGACGCCTCCCACATCAGCCGCCTGCGCAGGGGGCAGCGCCGCGCTCTGAGGAACATGGCGTGCATAGACGCCATGGCCGAATATTTTGCCAGACACTGCGAGGAGGGATACCGGAGAAAAGCCCTGTCGGATACGATGGAAGCCGATATGGGCGCTTTCGGCACGAAGGATCTCGCGGAGAGGATCGCCCGGTGGCTTTCGGAGGAAAAAGCGGGCGAAGTGCGTACGGTCGAACACTTTCTGACCGGCCTGACGCAGACCCCGCCGCAGCCCCGGGAACCGGTTCCCCCGCTCTGCGAAAGCGTCTCTTCCGATCCGGATCCGGCGGAGGTTTTCGTTTTTTTGGGTGTCGAGGGTAAACGGCGTGCCGTGATCCGGTTTTTAAACGCAGTGCTTGCCCAGAGCCGGCCGGTTACGCTGCTGCTCTTCTCCGACGAGCCGACCGATTGGATGACGGCGGACCGCCGCTTTGCTTCCGTATGGGCCTCGCTGATGTCGCAGGTGCTGGAGAGAGGGCATCGGGTCGTCGTGATCCATACGATCAGCCGTGATCTGGACGAGATGCTCCATGCGATCGGCCAGTGGATGCCGCTGTATATGTCCGGCGCGATCGAGCCCTATTTTTATCCGAAAAAGAGGGACGGGATCTTCAAACGCACCCTGTTTATCGCGCCCGGCATCGCCGCGGTGGCCTCCGGCTCGGTGGGCGATTCCGTCGAGGGAGCGGCCAATCTCCTTTTCCGTGACCGCGCCTCCGTTGAGGCCCACGAAAAGGAGTTCCTCCGGTATCTCGCCATGTGCAAGCCCCTGATGCGAATCTTCACCTTCCGCAACCGGGACGCCTATCTCGAGACCCTTCTTGAATTTGAAAAGGAAAAGAGCGACGCCGTCATCCGGACGGAGTCGCTGTCGCTTCTGACCATGCCGGAGGAGGTGCTCTCCGGTATCCTTGCCCGTTCGGGCATGGAGGGAACGGAGACCTCCGGGCTGCACAGGCTCCGGACGAATCTGTTTGAATCCCTGCTGGAAACAAACGATTTCTGGGAGATCGTCCGCCTGCCGGACCCGGATGCCGTGGCGGAGGGCAAGATCAAAGCCGCGTTCTCCGTGACGCTGCGCGGAGACCCCGTCTGCTACACGGCGGAGGAATTTCTCCGGCACCTCGAGCATCTTGTCTTCCTGCTCGGCCGCTTTGAGCATTTTCACGTCTGCCTCACCAGATCCGCGGCGGACGAAAGATACACCGTTTATGCCAAGGAGGACCTCGGCGTCATCGTGGCGAAGACCTCCGATCCGCCCATCGTTCTGGCCATGCGGGAGGGGAATATGAACGCCGCCTTCTGGGATTTTCTGCAGAATATGCTCCGCGAAAAATCCTGCTGTGAGCGGGACCGGGACCGCGTTCTGGAAAAGCTCGGCGAGTATATCGGAAAACTCCGTGACGCCGCCGGGATGCGCCCGGAGACTCCGTGAGCCGTTGGGGAAGCCGATCCGGCTGCCGGCCGTCTCCTTGAGGCCCATACCGCGCTTGTCCGCGGCGGATGCCCCTGTCGAAAAAAAACGTTTTTCGACAAAAAACAGGCACAATACCTGAAATATGCGCGTTATGATGATATAATTAAAATTTAGAAATTTTTTACAAGAAAGGATGCCGCGATGATGCGAAAACGGTCCGGTTTTACCCTCATGGAATTGCTGATCGTGGTGGCGATTATCGCCATATTGGCGGCCATAGCCATCTCCGTATTTTCTTCCTCCCAAGAAAAGGCCCGGGCAGCCGCCTGCCTGGCAAACCGGCGGTCCCTGTATGCCATAGCGACCACCGCTTATATGACGGGCGAATACGACACGCTCAAGGATGCGTTCCTTGGCGAATACGACGCGGGGACCTCGCAGTTCGTCTGCCCGTCGGGCGGCACGTTTACCTGGGCGGACGGCGGCGACGGCGTGGAACATATCGTCTGCAGCGTACACGGCGCTTCGAGCTCCGGCTCCGGTTCGGAGGGATCCGGCAGCGAGAGCGGCGAATCCGGAAGCGGCGGCAGCACACCGGCGACTTACGGAAGCACCAACATCGTTCTACAGGACAACTACTGGCCCGACCAGTCGGACTTTGAATATGCGTACAGTTCCGTTTCGATCCCGGCCGGCGGCATCTTCCAGTACACGGACGGCTCTTATTACATCGTCACCCAGAACGTCTCCGTTACGAAATCCCAGGCGGCCTCCGGCCCCGGAGGCACCGTCTATGGTTGGTACAGCACACAGAAGCTGACCGGCAACGTCGTGACTTATTCCGGCACCGGCGAGCAAAAATCCACGCTCTCGCGCGGGGACATCTGCCAGGTCGGCGAGGATTATTACGTCTATATCAACGGCGGCAGCTGGGCCTACGGCCCGACGGTGGAGCCGGGTTCGTGGTACAAAATCCCGAACGGCTGACAAGCCCGGGGTCTATCCTCCGCATGGAAACATAAAAAGATAAAAGGCCGCCGACAGACAGGCGGTCTTTTTATATTGTATTTCTTCTATTTTTTGATATAATGATTACTCGGCACAGTGGGAGGGTCGGATCCGCTGCCATGCACAGAGTGCGCACCTCATGTCGGAGCCCAAAGGCGGGCTCAAAATTTTATAGCGCAGGCTTGATCCTGTGGGTTTCGTGGAGGCAGCACCTCCACCCGTACTTGTATAAAACAACATGAGCGTATTAAAAGTAGACCGTTCCTGCATCTGCAGACAAATTACTATATAAAACGCAGGAGAACGACCGGAAATTGGATAAATAAAATGCGGGGAAACCACCCCAATCGAATAAATAATACAATCAAGGCGGGTTTGTTTGGGCGGCGCACCGCGCCGCCTTATACAGGTACAATTAAATTTTTTTGGAAAGGAAATTGCCATGAAAAAGTTAATTGTATTGTTTTTGCTTCTTTGCCTTGTTCTGTCCGGCTGCAAATCAGCCGCGACACAGGCGTCCGAAACCGCGGAGGGCACGAGTCTCAGCGATGAATCGGCCGCGGCGCCGGCACCTGAAACCGACGAGGACACGAGCCTCGGCGGCAATTATACGGATGAAATGAAAATTCCTTATACCGCGGATCTGGATCCCGAATACGGCGCAGACAGCGTGGAACGCGCCGGGGATCACGAAAACAGTCCCTATTTCAGCACGCTTGATTTCTACAACATGGAGAGCACGGATACGCTCACCATTCTTTCGCACTTTCAGACCCAGCAGCAGACCAGCGAGTGGAGCTGCGGAGTCTCCAGCGCCCTGATGATCCTGAACTGGTATCAGGCCCTCGGCGTTTACAACGAGGAGACCCTCGCCGAATTCCGCAGCAACGGCACCGAGCCGGAGGCGACCAGTCTCCGTCAGGCCATGGAAATTTTCGAGGGCGTGGGTGGTTTCGACCTTTATACCACTTTCGACTGCGCGGACAGCGTCCACGACGTGTTTACGTTGGACTACATTCAGGAGATGCTGGCGGCCGGGTATCCCATCATGATCGGCTGGAACGACTGGGGCGGACACTGGCAGGTCATCATCGGATACGATACCATGGGTACCGAGACGACTCAGGACGACGTGATCATCGTGGCTGATCCCTATGACACCACCGACCACAATCAAGACGGCTACGGCGTATACAGCGCCGAGCGCTTCATCTACAACTTCACCTTCTACGATTTCTTTGAGGAAGACGAGCTGAACGACATGTGCTTCCTCGTCGCAACGCCGAAACTGTAACTTAGCAGCGGCCGCCCGACCCGGCCCGCCTGCCAAATACAAAACAAAGCCTCAGCCGTATGGCCGGGGCTTTGTTATTTTATCAGTAAAAAAGCGGTAACTCCGGCGGCATCGAAACCCTCCCGGAAATTCGCCGCAAAAGGAAATCAAACAAACATAAGGAAAAAAACCGCCTCACGAACCATAGAAGGTTTGCAGGGCGGCTTGCTTGTGAGAATGATTGAAATCGTCTGATCGCAGGCGCCTTTTCGCGGCCGCCGGTTTCATACCCCCGACAAGGGGAATTTCTTTACAGTCTATTGAAGCGATTCCAGATACTTACGAAGGCATGCGGAACCGCCATGATCGAGTTCATACCATACGGTTCTGTCCAAGTCGCTTGTATATAGAGTAAAGTCACCCGTCCCATCAAAGTAATCATAACCGATCAGGTCGTAGGATACCCCGCTGTCAAAGACCAATTTCAGCGTATAAAGCCCGCCGACCGTGTTTGGATTGTCCGGTCCTTCATGGTTTAAAGTATTGGGATGAACCGTCACTTCCTCTTTCAAGAATTCCGACAAAGCAAGTAAGGTCTCTTTATCGGTAACCCCGTTTGCGCTGACGATCCTGTCGGGTGACATATGAATGAGCCAACTCGGGTAAAGCGGTCCATTGATAATGGCCGTCAGGCAGGTTTCCGTTAAAGCAGGATTTGTGCTATCCAAATAGACATATTCTTTTCCAGTTTCCGTAAAAATCAAATAGCCAAGGCCCTCCAGATTGCTTCCACTTGGCGGATCGGTCTCCAGCTCGGATAAAATTTCTTTGGATAAGGCATATCCGCTTATCTTTGCCATCACATAGGAATCCGTATCGACGGCATAGATACTTGTCACTTCCTGATCTTTATAACACAGAGGGGTCTGTTCGGCCCCGCCATTGTTCATATTGTCTTCCAGCATCCGCATGATTTCATAACATACACTTTGCACGCTTGTCTCCTGTGCGTTGAAAACCCATTCCCGTTCCTGATTATCCAGATAGACCAAAAACCAGCCGCCGTTAAAAGAGATGACCGCTCTATCCTCTTTTGTCTGAATGGAAATGCTCATTCCTCCGCCCACCCACACGTTGTCGAGGTCTTCTTCGGAAAGAAGGCCGGGCTTGATAGCTTTTAACTTATCAAATAAAATTTGGCTGTCGCTCAGGCTCATCTCTCCCGGCGTGTATTCGCGAACGGGAGCTTTATGGCCATAGATCGCGGTTACATCCGCCCCATCAAGCGCGTCGATCCATGCCATGTAAACCTTCAGATCTTCTTCCGTGCCTGCAACATAAGCTCTTCCCACACCCTCCGGGATCGGAATCTCATAAACTTCAGGGTTTTCGTTTTCCATCACAATCTGAACGGGCACCGAAAGTTTGCCGCTCTCCGCCGATTCCGTCTCCGCCGCGGCGCTTTCGTCTGTTGTCGGGCTGGAGGACGGCGGCTCTTTCTCCGGCAAAGTCTCCGAGCTGCTGCTCAGGGAACTTTCCTCGGACGTCTGCATCTCCGTTGGGCCGTTCTCATCTCCGCTTTGACAAGCGGCAAAAAACAGCAGGCAAACACAGGATAAAATCAGTATGATTCTTTTCATGGCTGCACCTCACAACATATAAAATTCACCCATCTATTAAAAATAACTTTCATAGTGGAATGTCAAATTTTTCTACAGGAAAATTATACCATATCCCATCCGTAATGTCACTCCTTCTTCGGGAAAGGTGAACTGAACGGCATACGCTTTCTCATCGCGGCGCCGAACCTGTA
>Ga0208826_1003703_pt1 | contig 10255 bp, 6 predicted proteins | sample AD_UKC115_MetaG_FD_184451 | JGI IMG/M metagenome (GOLD analysis project Ga0208826, IMG submission 184451) | Active sludge microbial communities of municipal wastewater-treating anaerobic digesters from Hong Kong - AD_UKC115_MetaG (SPAdes)... | ecosystem: Engineered > Bioreactor > Anaerobic >... | reverse complement strand
TCTCCATTAATAGGTGAAAAGGTTCTAAACAAATAAGTAGATTGAAAAACTTAATGAAAAGGACAAATGTGTTTAATACCCTTGGCTGTTAAAGCTCTTTCATTTTTTGTAAATAATCCAAAACGACTTGCGTCTTGAAATGAAACTATCTATCGGCTAAAGCCGATAGATTTGTGATTAGCTAAAGCTAACTTAAGATGCTGCAATTTGAAAGTCATCATCTTTCTCAATATCTTGATTTTCAATGTACTCTTTTATCATCTCATCGGTAATGTTACCTGAACTGGATACAAAATACCCTCTAGCCCATAAGTGTTGACCCCAATATTGCTTGTTTAAATTCCTATCTTCAAACAATAGTTTTCTTGAACTGATCCCCTTCATTAATTGTACTATCTTACTAACACTTAGCGTTGGCGGCACACTTACAAAAAGGTGTACGTGATCTCTGGATACATGACCTTTTATGATTTCCAATTCTTGAATTTTGCATACCTGACGTATGAGCTCTCTACACCTCGTAGCAATATGACCCACTAATACGGGTTTGCGATATTTAGTTATCCCTACTATATGATGTTTTATATCGTATACTGTGTGGCTTCCTTTTCTATACATTCGCATCTTGCAAACTTACTAAAGTCTTCGCCTGAAGGCGAGGGTTTTATACCCAGTATGAGACAATAAAATAAGCACATTTTTCATCCCTGTTTTTTGTCATTAGTTTGTTTGGCGATACCAAAATATATTTTGTATTGCCTTCTTAAGTATGGCTACTGAACTTTTATCTTAAATTCTACAGCAATGTCAGTGCTTGATTTTGAACTGTTAACCAAATCTCCAACTGCTTTACCCGGAGGTGTACCGCCATAATGACGAAGGGTAACTACTACTTTTCCGGTTGCTACTGTACCCGTAGTCCATGTGCTGGTAATACCAAGTGGTACATCATTACCATCGTTGTCCAATCCGCTTACTACTATATTACTACCTACTGCAGGTTCGTAATAAAAACGGTGAGCATCGGCTTCTTTTGCCACCTCTGTTGTTACATTTTCGGCAGGTGTTTTTGTTTCATTTAATAGTTGCACAGTTACATTGTACGTTTTGGATGGTTTTAACACAATTTCATCTTGTGTTGGTGCTGTGCCACCTGCTCCATCAGGGTCTTTAAACTGATAAGTTAACGTATTGTCACCGCCTACAGGAACAAATGTCAACTTCATGGTTGTGATAACTTCATCTTCATTTGGTTCTTCTATTTTATTTTTTTTGCAAGATGTAATGAATGCACTGAAAAAAAATATTCCCAATGCGATTTTCATAAATTGTTTTTTCATTGTTTTTGTGTTTAAAAATTAATAATGTTGTTTTTTTGGTTGCTCATAATTGAATCTTTAGTCGTGCACTGATATTTCTTCCCATCTCATCAGTAAAATATCGCATACTATTTAGGTAATCTCTGTAAACAATGTTTAATAAATTTCTTACTCCTACACTTATTGTTACTGGTGTTTTATAAACTTGTAAAGTTGCGGAAGCATTCATATTTATTAATGTATATGCAGATGGTGGTGCTTTGTAATCTTGCTTGCCATTTATATCACTGGGTACATTTTTTTGTTGCATTACATTTTGCATTTCTGCACTTAAATATGTGTTGATAATTTTTTCGCCGTCTTTTAAATGGTATATTACTTCATTACTTAGCCTGTTGGCTGGCATTAGTATCAACCAATCGTTCAGTTTTTTATTTCTTGCATATAAAAAAGAAAATTTAGAAACCCAATCTAATGCAGGCAATGGTTTAATTAATGCTGAAATATCAAACCCACTTAATACTGCATTGGTTTGTTTGTATTCCATTAAAGGAAATGCTCCTGCGATGGTTAATACAGGATTATTAGGCATAGGCTGTTGATAAATAAAATTGTTGATATTGTTTGAATATAGCAATACATCTATACTGAAAATTTTAGAAGGATGCTGGTAGTTAATGCCTGCCGAAATATTAATGGAATGTTCAGGCTTTAAAGTAATATCTCCTTTTTCGTAAGTGGCTGTACCATGATGGATGCCATCGCTTAATAATTCATTTACATAAGGAGCACGACTGGTCAGGCTGATGTTGGTATTAAGCCGCCAATTATCAGTTAGTTTGTAAATAGCATTAAAGGACGATGCGAAAGTTGAAAAATTAAAATCGTAATTAATAGTATCGCTATTAAATTTTAGCCTTGTGGTATTAATGTTTTTATTGTCATATCGTAAACCTGCCTGTAATTCCCATTGATGTTTGTTCCATTTTTCAATATAATAGCCACCAAAAGAATATGCAAAATAATTGGGTATAAAATATCTACCGTTATAACTATTGTCTTGTTGCATTAGCGACAATCCGCCAATGCCAATAAAATTATTTTTCTTAGGATGTTCCCAACTAAGGTCTTCTGTAATGGTATAGATCGATAAATCTAATTGTGGATTTTTATTTGTGCTGCTTCTAACTATGTCAAACTCTTTGCGATGGTTAAACTGACCTGCCAGTAAAACGGTAAACTTGTGTTCGCCGTTATAAAAAACCGTTTTTGATTTTAATAAATCATGTGTCACATCCTGATAAGGTCGTTGTATTTGGTAAGTGTTTTGTCCCAAAAAAACATCATTGGGTTTGGGTGCTGCTATGGCATTTAACAGGTCGGTTAAATTACCAATATGCGACCCATTGAATATGCCCACTTTGGTTGCAAAGTGGCTGTAAAAAAGTTCTGTATTACATTTCTCTTTTTTCCAACCAGCACTAATAGAAAAGTTGTTTTCTTCGCTACCAGTATTGTTGAGGCGATAATTGGGCGTGGCGATATTTGCTCCTCGTTTATAAGTACCCTGTACCCTGTAGCGGAAGGCTGGTTGTTTTTTTAATTGTTCCTCATATACTCCTGAGAAAACATATTGCCTGTTGTTGGTGAAATATGCACTGTTTATTTCGGCAGCAAAGCCAGGTTTATTTCTTAGTGGTTTTGGCTCAACTAAAATAACGCCGCCAATAGCATCAGAGCCATATCGTAGTTCATCTACTCCTTTTATTACAATTAATTTGTCAGCAATAAAAGGGTCTATTTCTGGTGCATGCTCATTGCCCCATTGCTGCCCCTCTTGCCTTACACCATTGTTAATTGTAAGTATGCGGTTGCTATGCAAACCATGTATTACAGGTTTGGAAATAGTTGAACCTGTTTGCAACATGGTAACGCCATTTATTTTGCTCAATGCTTCTGCCAGCGAAAGCCCTTTAGTTTCTTCCAATGCCCTGCCGCTTAATTCTTTTTTATACCCTGTATTGGCAATGCCTTTTTGTGCATCAACAATCACATCACCCAACACTTTACGGGTATGGGGCATTAAAATATCTATATGGAAATTCTTTGTGAGTATAATTTTCTTTACCACTGTGTCGCAACTAACATGCGTTATAATTAAGGTATATTCCCCGGCACATAATGTTGTAAATACAAAATCGCCTTTCTCGTTGGTAATAATTTGTTTGCCAGTTTCCTTAATGCTTGCACTAGCTGCAACCAATTTTTCTTTGGTATCTACATCTTCTACATGTCCGGAAAGAATGTAATTGCAAGGCTGTGTAATAGTATTGTTGACTATTGCCATAGCAATAATTATTACTAAAATAAATTTCAAAATAAAATATGTTGATGCAAGAAAAGTCAGCAATACCTATTGCTGTTAACATTCAGTAACCGACGAATTTTGTCAGTTAAGGGAAGAATAATTAAGATAAAGCAGGCGGTCCTTTATTGGAGAAACGTAAGAAGGGTGATGATGGGATTGAAAAAACATAATACTGCTCAATAGATTGAGAAGCGATGAATGGGGTTTCAAGTCTCACAACTTCGGCATCAATAAAAATGGAGTAGTGATAAGAACATATTTGGCAATTTGCGTCATCTACCTGTTGGGAAAATTTAGAAAAAGATGTTGATTGTTTTTCCGTAGATAATTTTTGTGATACAGTAATCGTTGCATAATTATGTTGATGCCATAACTGAACGGGAGTGGCAATAAAAGCATATACAGCCAATAATATGGCGGTTATAAATGTTTTGTATTTTCTAATTAAGTTCAATTTTTTGCAACGTTGATGCAAATTTATGACTTCTCATTAATTATTCAATGGAAAATATGAACTTGATTTGTTGATATTCAAAAATGAAGTTCATAAATTTTTGTTCTATGTTTGACGGGTTGGCTTTGGTGTTGAGTAGAGATATATTGTTGAAGTATTGGACTAATGATTACAGATGATAGACATTCGTTTGCTGAGGTGGATGGGCTGTGCGTTGGGTCATGTCGGAAAAGTCATGGATGGTTGAATGTTTGCAGGATGTCGTTTAAGATTCTGACTAACGTGCAAATCGTGTTATGAAAATCAAGTTGTTACAATTTGCAAATCCTTAGTCGATATATCAAACTTAGCAATAGTTTTTCTAATTTGTTTTACAATTTTTAGTTTTCTTTTTTCATCTAAAAAGAGATATTGAGTAGGCGGTTGATAGGGTACTTTTTTTACAATCATAGTCCATAGAATAACTCCAAGTTTTCTTGCAGTAGCACTTATAGCTGCAATTCGGCCTCTTCGATATAAAACTCTTTTGAAGAAATCGGATAAATGAGTATCCTTTAAATTCCCAATGGCATTGGCTGCATTTCGTAATGCAATTTAATCTGTTACTACCCTTTGGAACTTTATTACTTAATATTTTGCCTCCACTTATTTTATTGTTGGGTGCTAATCTGAGCCAACTCGTAAATTGTTTAGCTGTGGCAAACTTTGTAAAACCATCAGAACCTATTTCACTCATAATACTTAAAATGGTAGCGTGCCTTAATCCTTCTATTGCCATTAAATCAACACCTCCAAAATACTGATAATACCATTTCTATGTATAAAATAGTCTAATTTAGATCAAAAAAAAATACCCACACCTCCTGTGAATATCAGTCTAATCTATATAAGCTAATGGTATTACTTATTGCTAGAAGAAAGATTTGTTGAAGCAGGTTCGGCCTCCCAAGCAGTAGCACCGCCTTTACCAAAAAGACGTAATAGTAGCTCGGCCCCCACACCTTCTTGTTTTTTGAAGTAAAAAGTTTGTTCTACTACTGAAGTTCCTGATGAAGTAGAGGTTTGTATATCTACCTGATACCATTGTGCTTTTCGACCAAATTGTATATTGGCTTTAATAGCTTGTGGGTCGTTTGTTATTTTAATATTTCCTTTGCGTAAATCATCCATCACTTGTTGTGTATTTTCATCATTTATACCAGACACTTTTAACTGCATAGGCACTTTAAGTGAAGAGTAGGTAAGTAAAGAGGGATAAAATTGGTATAATAAATTAATGTAGTAATTGTAATCATTTGTGCTTCCTTTATCTTCATAATACTTACACAAGCCCTCATACAAGCGTGCTAAAAATAGTTTTTCGTGTTCTGTATCTAGCGTAGTAGAGTGTAATATTTTTTCTAATAAAGCCCCGGCTATTTCCTCTTTACCCCGCTCCCATTGTAATAAGGCAATGAGCAATTCAAAATAGCGGTGTACCTCTTTTCGACTATCTATCTGCACCCTTTTTGTAAACCAATCTACAAAATATTGGGGGCTAAAATCTTTAATAGCTGTCCATGCTTCATCGTAATTGATGGTGCTTTCTCCACAAAATAAATCATATATAATGCGTTCTCGCTCGGGGTTCAAGGCAACTTGAGTAGCCACCATATAGGTCTGCATTAGTTTTTGTAAACTTAATTGAGCAATTTTTGTTATTTGCACAGGGTGCATCCACCAGCGATTGTCTGTGAATTTAATTTGTGCTATTTTCCGATCGAGTAGATTTAATTGTAATAATTGTACTGTGAACATGTACTGCTCTTGCGTCAGTGTGGTACCAATATGAATTTCTTTAAACTGTGCGGCTTTGTTTAAGGCTACTTCTGAGCTATCCAATTGCCCATCATACAAATAACTTCGGGCTAGAGCTAAATTATACCAACCGTATCCTGGTGTGGAGCCTGCTTTTTGTATAGCCTCTTTGGCTGTTTTGATTGCTTCTTTAGTATTGGATTCATACACGCTCAAAATAGGCAAGTAGTAATACGGTTCTTCTAAGCTTTTAGGGCCAACAGAACGACCCTTTGCTAATCCATAATAATATTTTGCTTGAGAAAATTTACCTATTTCTAATTGTAAACTACCATAATTATTGTGTGACATCATTCCACCAGAACGTAATAATTGAAAATAGTATTCACTAGAGTCGTAATTTTTAACATACGAATGAAATATAGCCATGTAATGATATATGGATAATTTAAATCCTTCATTTTGATAAGAACCAAGTAGTGCATCTATTTGTGTTCTATTTTGTTCAATTTTTTGAAGGCCTTTGTAACATAAGTTTAAAGCAAGTTGTTCATTTTCACTTACACTATTACCCAAGAAGGAATACTCTTCATGCGTATAAAATCGTTTTCTGTGAATAGTCCAGGCTTGCATGGCATAGGTGTTTATATAATCAGCTATAAAATTCCAGGATTGTATTTTGCCAAGCAGAGCCATTACTTTATCTGCCATTTCCAAGTTATCATAGCATTCTTTTAATGCACGCATCATTTGTAAGTAATCATCATATAGTCTAAGGTTTTGATTATAATATGTTATGGAGCTGTATATGTTTCTAAGAATCGGTGCATTTTCTTTTTCAAATAATTGTACTGCTTTTTCTAATGCAGGTATAGCTTGTTGAAAGCCTATAGCATCTGCAGCATGATCATATTTATAAATGCCTTCATACATGTAGCCTACATAGTACGTACTATCTAAGCGAATAAATTCTCTGCTACGAGGCAACGCATCATCGCTGGTTATAGTTGTTACCGCTCGTTTGGCGTCAATTTCATACCGAGCAGCACTGTATTGGCCTTGAGCTAACAATTGATTGGGTGTACACAAACCAATGAAAAATAGTATGTATAGAGTGTTGCGCATTTAATATTTAATGGCTCTTTTATTTTAAATTGTTATTTAAACTGCTTTCGTTTGCAACGATAACTTACTCAATCGTTCCATTTCTTTTTTAATAATTTGATCTAATACTTGTTTGCTTGCTTCAAGATGTTTATACATTAAGCGATGATGTAAAATAGGCTTGGTTAATGCGGCAATATCATCTTCCACTACGTAATTACGACCGTTAACATAAGCATAGGCTTTTACACATTGTATAAAGGCAATACCACTACGAGTGGAGGCACCTAATAAAATTTCTGGATGCGTACGTGTTTGTATAACTATGTTTTTAATAGCAACTAATAATTCATCATGTATATATACTCCTTCTACTTCTTTTTGTGCTTGTAACACATCTTGCATGCTTAATACCTGAAGGGTATGATCTAAACTTTCTTTAATATTTTGATAACGGCGATAGATATCTAATTCGGTTGCTTCATCGGCATAGCCCATATGTATTTTCATAAAAAAACGGTCTAGCTGAGCGGCAGGAAGTGGATAGGTTCCTTCCATTTCAATGGGGTTTTGTGTAGCAATGGTAAAAAATAAGCGTTCTAACGGATAGGTTAGATCGCCAATCGTAATTTGTTGCTCAGCCATACATTCTAATAATGCCGATTGTACTTTAGGTGAAGCGCGATTGATTTCATCTGCTAATAATACATTACAAAACAATGGACCTTTTTTGAAAGTAAAATCTTTTTTGGCTTCATCAAAAATGTGAGAACCGATTAAATCCATCGGCAATAAGTCTGGTGTAAATTGTATGCGTTTAAACAATGCATTATGTGCATCATTACCATCGGCACTAGATATGCTTTTGGCTAGTGTTTTAGCTAATACGGTTTTGCCTGTTCCAGGATTGTCTTCCAACAAAATATGCCCTTTAGCTAATAGTGTGGTAAGCACTAATTTAATTTCATTGCGTTTACCTTGTATTACTTGTTCTAAATTTTGAATAAGTTTTTCAATGTGTGTGATTTGAGTTGTGTTTACATTTTCCATAAAATTTTTCCTTTAGTGTATAAATAAGAAATAGTTCGAATAGGTTGCATAAAATGCCACCAACGCTTTTTAGCAGGCATTGTTTTATGTATTTGTTGAATAAAATTGGATGCAAAATGGTTGACAAATATTATTTGTTCACTATTAAGCGGATGTGATGAATATTTTAATTGATAATAATATTGAATAAAGTTTTCAAATTCTGTTTTAAATGTGGGATCAATATGTTTATGTGCCCAAGCAGACAAAGTGTTTTCAGCACAACGTTTATCTATTTGATATAAATAAAATAATACCGCTCTAAAATTGCAGTGTGCTTGTAATAAAATAGGAGATTTTTTCCCAGCTTTTGATAAGTAACTACGAAGTGTTAACCATGGTAGTAATAATAAGCCTATTAATATTAATCCAATAGAACCTAACACAATCCATAATATGTAAGAGGATTTTTCTGTTATAGTTGTAGATTTTTCTGTTTTATTTTCCTTTTTAGTTGTTTTAGGTATAATACGTACTTCGTCTACTGGAGCAGGTTTTGGAAAACGACTCAATAAATTTTCTATAGATTCATTTGGTGTAGAAGTAATATTTTTAAATGCTTCAGCATACGATACCGCTACTAAAGAGTCTCCAACTTTTACATCACTCAATTGTATAGTTGAAGTGTCTTTTTTAATATTGGTCAAGCTTACATCCAATTCAGATGATATGGGTTGTGTAAGGGGTCGTTGTTGATCTTTAAAGAGCAACTCCCCAACATCCATCATTACTCGCTTATTATCTACATCCACATTTTTTACAACACCTTTTGCTACCCATTGTGGATTTTGCATTTGTAATGGTGGTGTACCATCGGGTTGCGGTGCTTCTTGCATGTTAGGATCAGGAACCGTAGTGTCAAAATCTATCCAACCATACCCAGGAAAATATACTTGTACCCAAGCATGGGCTTGATCTTGATAAAACCAATACCATCCCAGGTTTTTATTAGCTCTATTTACAGTTAAAAACCCCGTTGCAATACGTGACGGAATACCCAAAGACCGTAACAAAAACAATGTAGCACCAGCAAAATGAGCACAGTATCCTTTTCTATTTTCAAATAAAAAATAAATTAATTTTTTAGCACTGGGTATATCTGGTACACCAGGGTTATCTGTGTATTTAAATAAAGGTTGACCTAATTCATCTGTACCTTTAAAATAATCTCGTATGGCAATTATTTTATCAATAGGCGCATTGGCATCTTTGGTAATTTTTTTAGCCAGCATACTGATACTATCGTAGCTCGAGCCCTTAGGCATGTAGGTATAATAATTATAAAATGCTGTATCAACATTCATATCCCAACCAGATACTTGCCGTAATGTATCAAACCGTTGTTGTTGAAATTGTTCTAGTTGATATGCATCTTTACCCGCAGGATTGTAAATGAAATAAGCGCTATTCAACATACTTACCCACATTTTTGCTCTATAGGCTGATTTGTATAATTTTCGAAATGCAGTATCTACAGATATAGGTTGGCAAAAGAAAGCAGTGGATGGAGCTAAATATTCTTCGGGACTTAATTTTACGCTATATACTTCTGTAGTAATTACTTTGCGTAATAAACTAGATTTACTATTCTTAATAGCGCTACTATCCGTTTTTGCAAAGTATAATGGGATGCGAGAGGGGTCAGGGCTAAACAAATCATTACTTGGTATATTTTTATCGATTTCAAATGTTTCTGTAGCGGTATCAAATTTTGTATAATATGCCCAAGTATAATACAATGGATTGGGTGTTGTTCCATCTGGAAAATAATTATCTAAGTGTGCTACAAAAACCAATTCTTTTTTCTTTCCGCCTTGGTTCCCCGTAAGCCCCATTCCACCTTGTTTTCCAATGCTTCCATCTTTACCTTCTTTTAGTAAACTACCTGTAAACCCTTTTTGATCTGATTTTATTTCTCTGTCTTTCCATATTTTGGCTACTTCATCAATATCTTTTTTGAATAACCATAAAACAGCAGCACTTACTGCAAGCAGTATACATAGGAAAAATAAAATTCTGGGCAATAAGGATGTACGAATTTTTTCAGCTTTACTATTGGCTACTCCTAATAACAATTGCATGTAAATAAGGTAACAAGCATACACTGCAATGGGTAAAAATATT
>Ga0208826_1003699_pt1 | contig 10264 bp, 10 predicted proteins | sample AD_UKC115_MetaG_FD_184451 | JGI IMG/M metagenome (GOLD analysis project Ga0208826, IMG submission 184451) | Active sludge microbial communities of municipal wastewater-treating anaerobic digesters from Hong Kong - AD_UKC115_MetaG (SPAdes)... | ecosystem: Engineered > Bioreactor > Anaerobic >... | reverse complement strand
CAAATATTTTTAAAAAATATTCCCTTCAATTTGCACTGAAAGGAATTATTTCCCCTACTCCCTTATGTCAACTGGAAAAGTATGGGAATTATTTCCCTTACTCCCTTATGTCAACTGGAAAAGTATGGAGGAGTAGTGCACTTTTAAACTTTAAATCCTCAAAAAACAGTGCACTTTGATTCTTAAATGACACTGGACAGTTTTTCCTTGACATCACATCATACTACATATATCATGTTTAACCAGAATGGACTATGGTACTATTTATTTCAATATTGCTTACTAGCGACAATCCAATGCAAAAACTACAAGCAAGCTAATAGCGCCATATTTGCTTAGATCAAATTACCCTTTCTAGGGTATGCGATAAAACTGAGCTTTCAGTCGAGAAAGGAAATAGAAGGAGGAATCTAATGAAGACGAAAAAAGTCTTGGCTATCATCGGTATTCTTTTGCTTGCTGGCACCACGCTATTTGCTGCCACTCCAAAATCAGGAGCACCTAAGAAGTACGATGTAGCCCTTTCTGTGGTTTGGGAAGGTAACACCTATGCAGTGCAGAGCCGAGAGGAATTCTACGCTGAAGTAGAACGCCAAAAGGCTTCCGGGAATATAGGCAATGTCTACTATCTGAATGCAGAAAATAGTGCAGAAAAACAGGTGTCCGATCTCGAAGACCTATTTTCTAGAAATGTTGACATCCTGATTCTTCAACCCGTCAATCCGCCTGCGGTCTCCGATATTATCAAGAAGTACTATGATAGAGGGACCATTGTAGTCCCATGTGTTTCTCCGCTTGCTACTAATGCTTACACTTTCAGCATGGTAAGCGATGATAGAGCTTTCGGTCGTACTGGTGCACAGTTCCTTGCGGACAAGCTTCAAGGAAAGGGCAATATCATTGCCCTCGACGGAATGGATGGTATCACTGTAGCGATCGAACGCTGGGCTGGTGCTATGGAAGTATTTTCAAAGTATCCTAATATAAAGATTCTAGCAAAAGTCTTTGCTGACTGGGATTATGCAAAAGGCAAGGCTGCTACAGAAAATCTTTTGAATGCTTTCCCGCGAATCGATGGCGTATGGAGCTCGGGTGGAGACATGACACGCGGTGCTATCGAAGCTTTTGTTGAAGCCAAGCGTCCGCTTGTGCCCATGATGGGTGAAGACTCTAATGGATTCCTCAAAGCGTGGAAGCAGGTAGCGAATCAGCCCGGTTTTGATGCAATAGGCTGCTCAATGCCAACATATTTCTTCGCTGATGCACTTGCTCAAAGCATAGATATTTTGAAAGGCACAAAGAAAGTTGGAGTGGATATTCCACGCGATACTATTATGAAAGTATATACTGTCACCAGCAAGAACATCGATCAATATGTCCGGTGGGATCTAGCTGATTCATTCTGGGCTAATACCAAAATGGATGAAGCAACACTTCAGAGAGTATATGGCCTAAAGAAAAAATGAATTCACTAAAATAAATCGTAAGGGTCTGAAACATCCTCTTCGATGTTTCAGACCCTAATAGCATAATGAAAGCAGTCTGATGTTACTCGAAGTAAAAGATATCATCAAATCCTTTTATGGTGTCACGGCGCTTGAGAATATTAATATACGCTTTGAGGAGGGCATTGTTCATGCTCTTGTAGGCGAAAATGGCGCTGGTAAATCTACGCTCATAAAGATCATTGGTGGAGTCTATCATGCCGATAGTGGAGCGATTTTGATTGATGGCATGCCCGTAAAAATACATAGCTCCTTTGATGCCCTAAAAAAGGGTATAAGCATTGTTCATCAGGAATATAACCTTGTTCGAAACATGACGGTGCTTGAAAATGTAATGTTTGGCAAGGAAATAACTGGTCGCTTTGGCAAGATGGACAAAGCCGCAGCGAGTGATTATTTGCAGAAGATAGCAAATAAAGACAACATTAAAGTCGATCTAGGCAAATATGCTGGCGATCTTAGCTCAGCTGAGGCTAAGGTAGTAGAAATATTGCGAGCGTGCTGCAACGACATGCGTTTGCTTATTCTGGATGAACCTACGGCAGCGCTAGATGACGAGGACATAGCCTCCTTATTTTCTTTAATCCGTAGTCTTAAGACAAGGGGAATAGGCATAATTTATATTTCTCATCGGTTGGATGAAGTTTTTCAGATTTGTGATAGAGTTTCGGTACTCAAAGATGGTAAGCATATTGGAACATGGAATACTGGAGATATAGATCGCGATTTTCTAATTAAGGCCATGGTAGGCCGAGAAATCAAGGATATTTTTCCTCATAAAGCAAGCGGAAATAACTATCAGAATTCAGTCATCTTATCTGTTCGGAACCTATCCGATTCATCTCATTTTGATAATATTTCATTTGAGCTTAAGAGGGGGGAAATTCTTGGAATTGGCGGTATGTCTGGCCATGGTCAGCGAGAACTCATCAGAGCACTTTTCGGAGCTATCCGAGTCACAAAAGGCACCATTGCGATAAATGGCGAAAAGGTAGCTATTAAGCATCCAGCACAAGCGGTGAAGCATGGCATAGCATTTCTCTCAGATGATCGCCGCAATGAAGGCCTTGCCGAGCAGCAAAGCGTAGCACGCAACATAGCGTATCCCTCTCTAAAAATGCATAGTCGGCATGGTATCATCAAAAGCAAAGCCCAACATGCGCTAATCGATGATCTAATTATGCAATTAAATATCAAGTTATCCTCGCAACAAGAAATAGTGCAAAACCTGAGCGGCGGAAACCAGCAACGTGTAGTGTTGGCCAAATGGCTGCCTCTAAAGCCGTGCATCATGCTATTCCATGAGCCTACGCTAGGCATCGATATTGGCGCTAAGGTAGAGATCTATAAAATACTGCGCAATCTAGTGGAACAAGGCATTTCAATTATAATGGTTACAAGCGACATGCTGGAATTGCTTAATATGTCAGATCGAATCCTTGTTTTTTACGAAGGGCATATCATGGCAGAATACCCCGGATCCGTCGCTAGCGAAGAGCTGATTATGGCTGCTGCAAGCGGTAAACCATTCGATATTGGAGATAAGGAATGACTATAGCGATGAATGCTGCCAAAGCCTTTCTGCAGGAATTGCGACATCCTAGACGTCACTCGGCCAAGATTATCTGGACAGTATTAGCATTGCTGTTGATCTTGATTGTGATCGTTATCCCCGAATTTATTCACCCTCTCAACATAGCGAATGTGCTGCAACAGATGGTTCCATTAGGCCTAGTAGCCATCGGCCAGACATTTGTCATTCTTGGCGGAGGGATTGATATGTCGGTCGGTAGCCAGATCAGCCTAATATCTCTCATAGCGAGTACGCTAATGACTGATTCGATACCGAACATACTATTCATTGTGCTGCTTTGCATGAGCTGCGGAATCATATGTGGAGCATTAAATGGCTTTATCCTAAAAGTATTTCCTATGCCTCCGCTCATCGCGACGCTTTGCACCGGCTACTTTTTTCAAGGCATTGCGTTTGCACTCCATAAGACTAGTGGTGGCTATATACCACCACTATTCAAGAAAGTTCTTACCGCGAGCTGGGGAATTATTTCGGTTCCGTTTGTGTTCTATCTATTTGTTTTTTTGCTTGCTGCATTCATCCTATACAGTACTCCCTTTGGAAGGCGCGTGTATGCATTGGGAGGAAATGCCGATGTGCTTGAAAAAAGTGGGGTAAGTGTAGCATCGGTAAAATTAGTCACGTACATTATTAGTAGCTTGCTCTGCAGCATAGTTGGATTATATCTCGCTGCTCGTCTGCGAAGCGGTAGCTCTCATTATGGTGATGAATACACGCTTTTATCAATTACAGCCACTGTTGTGGGCGGAACATCTATGGCAGGGGGGCTTGGCGGACTATCGGGCACACTTGCTGGTACCATCTTGATTTCTATGCTTACAAATGTTCTCAATAATATAGCCTTTCGCTACAATCTGCAGTCTAGCTACTACAAAGATATCATTACTGGAATATTGCTAATAACTGCGATGTATTTTTATAGGAAACGAGAATAGTGAAAAAGATCACCCACCTTCCGATAAAGAAGCTACCATTACAGAATTCGCGCTTGATGAATATAGTAGGAGTATATGCCGGTTTTTTATTTCTTCTATTGATTTCCTATATAATTAGCCCTGCATCTCGAACGTTGCAGGATTTTATTAATCTATTAAAGCAATCCTCTGGCTTGGGTATGCTTTCTATTGGCCAAACGATGATAATCATTACTGGCGGCATCGATCTATGCCTTGGCTCAATTGTGACACTGGTCCATGTGCTTACAATCGGATTAATGAATGGTGATCCGAACCGCATCATAATTGTATGCTTGCTAGGAATGGCAGTAGGAACGGCTGCTGGCTTTTTCAATGGAATTGGAATCACCAAGGCTCATATCGCTCCTTTTGTCATGACACTATGCACCGATTTTATTTTACGCGGCCTCTATATGATCTACACGAAAGGGCAACCTAAAGGTGTTCTTGCCGAGCAGTTTAGGAATCTAGGACGTTTACGAGTATTGGGATTATTTCCCATAGGGGTACTATGTTGGATCGTGCTGTCTGTTTTTTTCATATTCATTCTAAAAAAGACGATTTTTGGCAATAGGATTCACATGATCGGAGCAAATCCCGTATGCTCGACATTGTCGGGAGTAAAGAATGAATACACTATCATCTTAGTGTATACAATTGCCGGTTTCATCGCAGCGCTCACATCGATTGTATTGACCATGGATATGAGCGCTGCGAGCCTAAACCTAGGGGCAGATTATTCGATGGATTCGATATCTGCTACTGTGGTCGGAGGGACGCTTTTCGCTGGTGGGATTGGAGGAATAGAAGGCACCATTGCAGGAGCCATGATAATTCGCTTAATTACAAGCTTGTTGCAAAAAGCGAATATAGTGAACTGGGCTAAGCTCATGATCCAGTCAGTGCTTATTTTTTCTGTAGTGGCAGCGAACTCTCGAAGAAAGAGTACTTGAGAGAAATTGAAATGTAATCCAAAATCGAATTATTCGATAGTATATAACTGAGCAAAGGGGCATACAAATGAAATCGTTGGGAGTAGGAATCATAGGAACCGGATGGGTTTCGGATGAATATATACGGGCATTCTCGATGAACCCGCATACTGAAGTGCGAGCTATTTGCTCGCGTTCCAAAGAAAGAGCGAGACAAAAAGCGGCTCAGCATAATCTGTCGCATTGTACAGCCTATGATGACTATAAAGAGATGCTTAGGCAAAGCGATATCGATATTGTTGCCATTTTGACTCCTAACTTTATGCATGCTCAGCAAACAATCATGGCAGCTGAAGCAAAAAAACATATTGTAATTGAAAAACCTATCGCCATTGACTGGCAGGATATGTTGCGGATGCAAAAAGCGGTGCATCAAAATAACGTAAGAACAATAGTAGGCTTTGTACTTCGATGGAACCCATTATTTCAAACTGCTCAAGAATTGATCGCCCGCGATATTATTGGTAAACCATTCTATGCTGAAGTCGATTACCTCCATCATATTGATGAATCATACCATTGCTATGATTGGTCAAAGACTTATGAGAAGGGTGGCTCGATACTTCAAGTAGGAGGATGCCATGCAGTAGATGGACTGCGTTGGTTTATGAAGAGCGATGCGGTTGAGGTCGTAGCTCTTTCTGGCCGCTACCGTGATGATTTTGAACAAGACACAACGATTACCTTTGTAACCAAGTTCTCAAATGGGGCAATGGGAAAGGTGTGCTGCTCATACGATGTGATATGCCCTTACATCTACAATTTAAAGCTTTACTGTGATAAAGGCACATTGATCAATAACCAATTGTGGGCCAAACAAGCAATTCCTGGCCAAAATAACTGGATAACATTACCGGTTCAGACTCCTGATTCTGGCGATGTGTCGCATCATCCATTTCCTAGTGAAGTAGACCATTTTATCGATTCTATTCTTAATGATACTCCCTGCATTGTGGATTTAGATGATGCAATAAAGACGTTCGAAATAATTGAGGCTGCGGATCGTAGTGCTAAGAATAACGGGATTCCTGTTAGGCTACCATTAGAAGCCTAGATGGAGCAAAGTATGGTATTCGACCATGTGGGATACAGATCATATCAAAAACGAGAGAAAGAATTCTACTATAAACCCAATAAAGTATGGATAACCGATGCTCAAATGCATCCTTTTAAAGTAGAATGGCTGCGGTACGAAGATGATTCTCCGGTACCCGAGCCAGTAAAGAGCCAGCCACATATCGGATTTCGGGTTGATAACTTGGAGCAAGCTATGAAAGACCTTGAAATACTGCTCGGCCCAATGCGTATTGATGAACATAAACGTGTGGTGTTCTGCCGCTCACAGGATGGAGTGGTTGTAGAATTATTAGAGATAAGTCCCGATATATAATGCTAGAATATGCACAGCTCGCCCATGATACATAAAGGTGCATTGCTTTTGGTTTTCATGTTTTTGTCTAGCGCTCTTTTTGCAGACACCATCGTTATAACGCCGGAGGCGTTCAATCGCATGATTGAAACCTCCTCACCAATACTAAAGAGCATCAATATTTGTTTGGCGATGTATCAGCATTTGGATTTGATTCAATTGTTACGTATGATTATAAAAATAGTGTGATGCATTCATTTCGGATTGGGAAGAGCATAGACCTCTCTCATATCCTGCACTTGCTAGCCCCAGAGGTAGATATTGGTAATACTCTAGGAGAATTGGTACCGGCTTTTCACTATTTTCGTTTCAATGAGATAAAACAATTTGGGTTTGGGCATTATGAAATTGCGCCCACTGACTATAGCCAATTGAATTATGAACTTTTCCTCGATCTAGGTACAATAAGATTGGCCTATTGCACATTAGAGGCATCTATCTATGTTCCCTCAAGAAACCATGAAACAAATGCATTTAATGCTAAAATTGATGGAAAAATTTCGTATTCGAGGACTATTTTTACAGAAGGAGTATGGGGATTCTGTGCCGCCATTAGCTTCAATAATATTCCTCTCCTTATTTGTCATGGCAACTTCTCTATTGGATATAGCATGAATGACGATAAAGTCCTCATGCGGCTTCCAATTAAAGATCAGGGGATATTTGCAATAAGTCTCAAGCTATTCTGAGATTTCTGAAAAGGGTGACCTGCTCTCCGAAAGCTGGATATGCACAATGAGGGCAATTGTGGACACCAAAGTCCACGAAACTTTTTCAGAAAAGTGGTCTTGACAAATGGGCCCAGCTTAAAGAAGCATGGCTTCATACACAACTGGCAAGGCAGAATGGGCATCATCCGGAGGAAGCATGAAGATATCATCTAAATCTTCTCTCTTTCTTATTGTTGTGGGTCTCTGTTTTTTCATCGGCTGCACTAATAGTCCTCAAAGGAATATATCCGGGGATAGCGATGCAACTTTCAATATCATTAGCATGAGGCGCGACACAAAGACAAATGTGATAGAAGTGCGTCTCGATGCTTTTCCTTCGGAGTGGGGCAATTGGAAGATGTATCTAAATGGCAAGGAAACAGCAATGGAAGGTGGCGCCGGCCAGATCGTGGTCCGACCCAATGCTGCCCTGGACAGTTCGCCAACAGGATTATTTATTGGCACGCTTCCTTGGCTTACAGGTCTGGATCGCATCGATTTTCCGATGGTAGGGTCTCTTCAATTCTCTATACCAGGACAAGGTCATAGCAATTTCTTTCATTACAATCTGAAAGACCAAATCGTCGATGATGATCCTAGCGAAGAGAATGTACAGCCATGGATCTCTCACAATGGGGACTTAGTCATTGAGAATGGGGAAACAATGACTATCGAGAATGAAAAATATTTACAGGAAGGAAATATATACGCAAATGATCATTCCAAGTTGATCATAAAAGACTCTCAGCTCATGATGGGAAGAGGTGATGTACCGACTATCCATGTATACATCATCATTGCACCAGAAGCTTTAGTGGAAATAGAAGGCTCAAAGATCTTCCCGGAGTCGGGCCTTGTCTGTGTGCTCAACAAAGGCAAGGTGACAATCACCGATTCGCCGACCTCGATTCATTATTTCGATATGTCGGATGGCGCCTCTCTTACCATGATAAATTCCCAAATGGTCTTCACCATAGGAGGGCTATTGCAGGTCATGGGAGGCCATACAACTGTCATAAATTCTACCATCGGTGCCCTCGGAATAAAGGTACCTGCAGGCGCACATTTGAATGTGAGCAATCTCGCCTCGGGGACTTATCTTGATTCATGGGACGTTCACAGCATGATACCAGAAGCAGACTATACATTGACTCTCATAAAGACAACAATCTTAAAGGACGATTTTACGGGTGATCTTGCGCATGGCCCATATGAACGAGGCTGGATATTCTTCCTCGATCCAGATGCCCATGTCAGAATATCCAATTCCGAATTGCGCAAAGTATTTATCGATATCGTCAACGATAATGCAACATTTCATGATCTAAAAGTGGGAATTCCATCAAGCCTTATGTATAGGGATATAGAATTGTCAAATGTGACGGTAATGGGACAATGGCCCTTCACTATTAAAGATTCACATATTACAGTCAATAATTCCGATTATCTCTTTTTGCAACCGACAGGAAATTCGACTGTAACTCTCAATAATTCTCACATGTGTGAATTTATCCCAAGGGATTTTATGGGGGCAATGGAATTTAATAATGCCATGTGGACTACAGCAGGAGAAATTATAGGTGGTGTTGCATACCATTCAATGAGCAATGATTTTTCGATGAAAGGGAGCCTTACCATTGACAGCGCTGTTCAAAACAATCTGCAATGGAAAGATGCGACAGTGACACGAGAATATGAGATTCATATCGCTAAGAAAGATGGTAGTCCAGTAGAAGGTGCTATAGTGCACGTGAATGGCGAGACTGCAGTATCCGATAGCCTTGGTGTCGCAAAAATAAGCATCCGTTTCGATGAATCCAATTTTAAGCAGCAATACATGCTAAAGATAAAAGCGCCAAATACGAGTGAAATTGAACATACTGTTTCATTCTTTTCGGAGACGCCGATAAGGATTACTCTTGAGTAGGATCGCGAAAGCAGGGCCTCATCTGAGGCCCTTTGGCGATTCCAGTCTATTTCAGTCGGCAATGGTCTGATTTTTAGAAATTAGCATAATCTCATTGCTCGACAGGAATAGTTATCTGTTCAAATGTATTCCTATTCTCGGTAGTACCATCACCCAGCTGTCCGTTGTCATTGCAACCAGTGGCCAGAAGGTCGCCATTGTTTTTCAGGATCATGGTGTAGGCAGCGCTAGCCTCTATGCTTTTAACTAACAGTCAGAATATTTGCTGTTATAGAAGATTCCCAGTACCCAAGTACCCAATATTGCCATTTTTCTATCCCTCGTGTTGCCCTATAATAAAATCTAGGATCTTTGCTGATGTCCACAATCACACCATACCACGCCAAGTACTTTGCTTGGGATTTGACCCGCCATGCACCACAAGGGCTCGACTGCCTGTCTATGTCCCTTTTCGATGCCAAGGTCGACCTCAATCCGCATCAAATCGAGGCAGTGCTCTTTGCATTACGCTCGCCGCTCTCCAAGAGCGCGGGCTTTTTTGAAGCAGGCAACTTCCATCCCGACTTCATGCTGTGGCTTGTCGATGCGGATGGTCGCCAGCATGTGCGCTTTGTGGATCCGAAAAGCGTGAGGCAAATGGGGTTTGAAGACCCGCAGATTGACTTCTATAAGAACATCAAGGACATTGAGAACCGCCTTGCCGACCCCGACCTAACCCTCGACTCGTACATTCTTTCGGATACGTCCTCCGCAGACATGGAACACCGCTGGAAGTCTTTCAATAAGGCTCAAATGCTGGAGCATCATGTTGTTTTTTTGTACGAGGACAAAGAGCGCTACCTACAGACGATTCTAGCAGATAATGCAGAGAATCATAGCCAACAAAAAATAAAGGAGCCAACCTAGTGCCAATAAACTATCACGAAGGAAAATTCCCACCTACAAATATAGAGTCGCAAAAATTCGTTCATCACTATGTATGAAGGTCTTAATCCCAGAAATAGCTCATACCCAATTGCAGAGGGCAAGGAGATTGTTTGAGTCTCATAAAATATATGCAAGCATCGTTGTGTCTCATAAATGCCAATATATGAGACACAAACTTTAAAGGTTTTTTTCTGCAACTGGGGAAAAGATCGACCTCAATAACT
>Ga0208826_1003692_pt1 | contig 10289 bp, 7 predicted proteins | sample AD_UKC115_MetaG_FD_184451 | JGI IMG/M metagenome (GOLD analysis project Ga0208826, IMG submission 184451) | Active sludge microbial communities of municipal wastewater-treating anaerobic digesters from Hong Kong - AD_UKC115_MetaG (SPAdes)... | ecosystem: Engineered > Bioreactor > Anaerobic >... | reverse complement strand
ACGTGCACGCCGAGAGCTCGGGCCTGCTCGACCGCCTGTTCGGTGGCCGCGTGGCGCCGCTGGTGGCGCACTTCTCCGAGCGGCGCAAGCTGACGAAGAAGGACATCGCCGAGCTGAAGCGCCTGCTCGCGGAGCTGGACCATGAGCGCTGAGCCGCTGCGCCTGCTCGCGCAGGCTAGCGTGGCCCTCGCGCTGGCCATCGTCCTGGTCTGGCTGCTGCGCGCGCCGCTGCGGCGGCACGGCGGCGCGCAGATCGCCTACGCCCTGTGGCTGGCGGTGCCCTGTGCCCTTGTCGCGAGCCTGCTGCCGGCGCCCGTGCGGCTTGAGGCCACGCCGATGCAGGCGGTGGCCGTCGCCGCGTCCGCGACGCCGCAGGCGGCATCGACAGCGCGCAGCGTCGATCTCGCCGCGGCGCTGCTGCTTACCTGGGGCGGCGGTGCCACGCTGGCTGCGGCCGCCCTGCTGCGCCAGCAGCGCCGCTTCGTGCGCGCGCTGGGCCGCATCACGCCGCAGCCCGACGGCAGCCACCGCGCTGAGCACGGCGCCGGCTGCCCGGCCGTGGTCGGCCTGCTGCCACCGCGCCTGGTGCTGCCGCCGGACTTCGAAGGGCGTTACGCGCCCGCCGAGCGCGCCCTCGTCCTGGCGCACGAACGCCTGCACCTGGCGCGCGGCGACGCCTGGGCCAACGCCTTCGCCGCCGCGCTGCGCTGCCTGTTCTGGTTCCATCCGCTGGTGCATCTCGCCGTCGCGCGCTTCCGCCGCGACCAGGAGCTCGCCTGCGATGCCGCCGTATTGCGCCGCTATCCCCGCGCCCGGCGCGTGTATGCGAACGCGATGTTGAAAACGCAGCTGGCCGTCCTTGGACTGCCGGTCGGCTGCCACTGGCAGTCCAGCCATCCCGTCGTGGAGAGAGTTGCCATGTTGAAACATCCCGTGCCGAACCCCGCGCGCCGCGCGGTGGGCCTCGGCGTCGTTCTCGCGCTCGCCTTCGGCAGCGCCTACGCGGCCTGGGCGGCGCAGCCGGCGCAGGTCGTGGCGGCGCCGGCCGCCGACGCCGCGCCGATCCGGGTGAATTTCACGCTGCGCGTCGATGAGGGACCGGAGCGCGCCTTTTCCGTCGTCAGCCGCGAAGGCGAGGCCTTCGCCTTCCGCAGCGAAGGCGCCGTCTCCTGGGAGGGCGAGTTCGTCGCCACGCGCGAGGCTGACGGCCGCTTCAAGCTCGTCGGCGCGCTCAAGCGCGACGGAGTGGTCGCCACACGGCCCATCGTACTGGTCGGCGCGGGCGAACCGGCCCAGATCAAAGTCGGCGAGGACCGCGACGGTCGTTTCAGCGGGCTGGATCTCACCGTGACGCCGCGTGTGCTGCCGGTGGCGCACGACGCGTCCCGGCCGGCCAGCTAGGCCGACGCCGTCGCCGGTCCGGTCGGAGCGGCCAGCCCGAGCAGCCGGCCGAGTTGCTCCGGCGTCGCGGCAATCGCTGCGGCGCCGGATTCGTGCAGTTCCTGCGCGCTGCCGAAACCCCAGACCACGCCCAGGCCGCGCACGCCGTTGGCGCGGGCGCCGGCGATGTCGAAATGGCGATCGCCGACCATGGTGGCGTGCGCGGCCGCCGCGCCGAAATCGCGAAGGGCGGCGGCAATCATCTCGGCCTTCTCGCAGCGGCTGGCTTCGCCGTCCGGCGCGTAGACGCGGGCAAAGTGCGCGCCGAAGGGCAAGTGGGCGAGCAGGCGATGCGCCATGGGCGCCACCTTGGTGGTGACCACGGCCAGGGTGTGCCCGCCGGCGGCCAGCACCGCGATCAGTTCGGCGATGCCGGGGTAGACCGTGTGCTCGGCCCAGCCGAGCGTGTCGTAGCGTGCGCGGTAGTGCGCCACGGTCTGCGCCACGCGCGCGGGATCCTCGCCCACCACCTCGGCAAAACTCGCGCGCAGCGGCGGGCCGATGAAGTCGCGCAGCCGCTCGCGGCTCGGTACCCTCGCCCCGACGCGGGCGAAGGCGTGCTCCATGCTGGCGAAAATGCCGGGCGAGGAGTCGATCAGGGTGCCGTCGAGGTCGAACAGCAGCAGCATGCTCACTCGTAGCCGTGGCGGAAGATGGTGTCGTCCGGCACGTTGCCGCGGCGCAGGTTCAGCACGAACCCGTCGGCCGTCGCTGCGGTGACGCTGAGCTTGAGCAGGTTGCCCGGTGCGGTCCAGCTCTCGCCGACCACGAACATGGATCCGGCGTTGTTGGACACGTTCGCGGGCGGCACGTCGGCGTCGATGCTGCGCGACGGCTCGCTCCAGGCGCTGTTCACCTCGTGCACGATCACGGCGTCGCCGGCCAGGTTGGCTTCGTAGTAGCCGCTGCGCTTGCGCGCCTCGATCACGTAGTAGTGGCCGGCGGGCTCGGGCGACGGCAGTGTCACCACGATCATCTGCGCATTGGCCGAGGCGGCCAGGCTGGCGCGGTCCAGCACGATGCCCCTCTGCGTGCCATCGCCGCGCACGACCCACTTGCGCGCGGCGTCGACCCAGCCGAGGCGGTCGCGCGAGTAGGTGTTGATGTGCTTGGGCTGGGTGCCGTAGGTGGTGTCGCTCACGGCGTTGTGCCAGGCATCGCTCATCACGTCCCAGGGGTTGTCGTAGGGATCGCTGTCGCCGTCGGAATTGTTGGCGTGCGGCAGGCCGAAGCCGTGGCCCATCTCGTGCGCCAGCGGCGCCTCGTTGGCATAGCCCCAGGGCGGCTCCCAGGTCGTGTACCAGACCCGGCTGACGCCATCGAGCGTGGCGTAGTGGCCGCCGCCCCAGGCATAGCCGTCGAGGTCGCCGTTGTACATGGTGTTGATGCCGACGAAAGGGGCAAAGTTGACGGTGGCGTTGGCGGCCGCCGTGCAGTCGTTGAACAGCTTCGTCAGGTCGGCCGAGCCTCCGGCCGGCACGTAGTAGGCGCGCGGCTGCGGCAGGGTGAACCAGCCGTAGGCGCTGCTGCCGGCGACGTTGGCCTTGCCGTAGGAGACCTCGCGCCAGTAATGGTCCAGGCGGCCGGTGCTGTTGGACAGCATGGTGCCGAAGTAGGGCAGGGCCTTGGGCTCGGCGCTGATGTCGGCGAACTTGCACAGCAGGGTCACCCAGGGCTGCGCGCCGATCACGGCGGCCGGCGCGGCCGCCGACGCGTCGGCCGGCACCAGGGCATCCACCGGGGCGAGCCCGCCGATCCAGGGGGCCGGTTCGAGGCTCGCCGCCACGGGGCGGCCGGCGAGGGCGTACAGATCGCGTGCCGCGCGTCGTGCCCGCCCCGTCTCCAGACCCAGGCGCCTGCCGTCGGCCGCCACCAGGCTCGCTTCGAAGCGCGCGGGCAGGACCGCGCCCGGCGCCGGGTCGCCCCAGCGCAGTTCCAGCGTGCCCTGTACGGGCGTCTGGGCGGCCGCAACGCAGGCCAAGGGGAGCAGCAGGGCAGGCAGAAGGCGGCGCATCATCGGCATCGGCATCGGCATCGGCATCGGCGCGGTCGGGGCAGGGGCCGCGTCATGGGGCGGCGGCAGCGGCACCTTAGCGCGATGGCACGCTCCCTGCGGCGACGGCGGTCACGCCGCGCAGAACGCGCCGTCTGGGCATCGGCGCGGCCTTCGCCCTCAGCCGCGCGCCTGCAGCGCCGCCACGGCCGGCAGCTCCTTGCCTTCGAGGAACTCCAGGAAGGCGCCGCCGCCGGTGGAGATATAGGAAATCCGGTCCTCCACGCCGTACTTCTCCACCGCGGCCAGGGTGTCGCCGCCGCCGGCGATGGAGAAGGCCTTCGACGCCGCGATCGCGCGCGCGAGGGTTTCCGTGCCCTTGCCGAAGGCGTCGAACTCGAACACGCCGACGGGGCCGTTCCACACCACCGTGCCGGCCTGGGCGATGAGGGCGGCGTAGCGCGCAGCGGTCTGCGGGCCGATGTCGAGGATCATGTCCTGCGCGTCCACCCGGTCCACCGGCTTGACCGTCGCCGGCGCGTCGGCGGCGAAGGCTGGCGCCACCACCACGTCTTCCGGCACCGGCACCTCGGCGCCGCGCGCCTTGGCGTCGGCAAGGATGCGCTTGGCGGTGTCGATGAGGTCGGTCTCGACCAGGGACTTGCCCACGCCGTGGCCAGCGGCGGCGATGAAGGTGTTGGCAATGCCGCCACCGACGATGAGCTGGTCCACCTTGCCGATCAGGTTCTCCAGCAGGGTGAGCTTGGTGGACACCTTCGAGCCGGCGACGATGGCCAGCAGCGGCCGGGCCGGATGCTCCAGCGCGCGCGCGATGGCGTCGAGCTCGGCCATCAACAGCGGTCCGCCGCAGGCCACCTTGGCCGCCTTGATCGCCCCGTGGGTGGAGGCCTGGGCGCGGTGCGCCGTGCCGAAGGCGTCCATCACGAACACGTCGCACAGCGCGGCGTACTTCGCCGCCAGCGCCGCGTCGTCCTTGCCCTCGCCGACGTTCATGCGGCAGTTCTCCAGCAGCACCAGTTCCCCCGGCGCGACCGCCACGCCGTCGAGGTAGTCGCGCAGCAGGGGTACCGGGCGCCCCAGCGCCTGGCCCAGCCAGGCAGCGACCGGGGCGAGGGATTCCGCGGCCTCGAACACGCCCTCCTTGGGGCGGCCCAGGTGCGACAGCACCATCACCGCCGCGCCCGCGTCGAGCGCGCGACGCAGCGTCGGCAGGGCCGCCTCCAGGCGCTGTGCGGCGGCCACGCGGCCGTCCTTGATCGGCACGTTCAGGTCTTCACGGATCAGCACGCGCTTGCCGGCGAGGTCGAGGTCGGTCATGCGGAGGATGGGCATGGAGGCTCCTGGAGGGCGGGCGCGGGCGGGGTGCCCGGGCCGCGCATTACAGCGGCAGGGGCGGGGGGATGCAATCGTACCGGCGCTTGACGCCGGTCAACGCCGTGCCAGGCGCCCTCGGGGAGGATGGCCCCATGATCGCCGTCCAGCACCTCCCCCGCAGTGCCGCCACCGCCGCCCGCTTCGACGCGGAACTGATCGCCCGTTACGACGGCAACGGTCCGCGTTACACGAGCTACCCGACCGCACCGCACTTCCGCAGCGATTTCCGCGAAGCGGACTACATGGCGCTGGCCCGCGCCAGCAACGAGGACCCGATCCCGCGGCGGCTGTCGCTCTACGTGCACGTGCCGTTCTGCTTCAGCCCGTGCTTCTACTGCGGCTGCACGCGCATCATCACGCGCGAGCGGGCCAAGGGCGAAGCCTACATGCAGCGCCTGTACCGCGAGATCGAACTGACCGCGCCGCTGTTCGACCGCGACCGCCGCGTGGTGCAGCTGCACCTCGGCGGCGGCACGCCGAACTTCCTCGACGCCGGGCAGATGGGCGAGCTGATCGAATCGCTGGCGCAGCACTTTTCCCTGTCCACCGAGCCCTCGCGCGAATTCGGCATCGAGCTGGACCCGCGCTACGCGGACGCGGACTACGTGCGCGCCCTGGGTGAGCTCGGCTTCAACCGCCTGAGCGTGGGCATCCAGGATTTCGACCCCGCCGTGCAGGAGGCGGTGAACCGCCACCAGAGCGAGGCGCAGACCGCGGCGGCCATCGAGGCGGCGCGTGCCGCGGGCTTCCGCTCGGTCAGCGTCGACCTGATCTACGGCCTGCCCAACCAGACCCTCGCCGGCTTCGCGAGCACGCTCAGGAGCGTGATCGCCCTGCGCCCGGACCGCATCGCCGCCTACAGCTACGCCCATCTGCCCGAACTGTTCAAGGCGCAGCGCCAGCTCGACGCCAGCCTGCTGCCCGATGCGGCGACCAAGCTGGCCTTGCTGGGTGAGACCGTGGAAATGCTCGATGCAGCCGGCTACCGCTACATCGGCATGGACCACTTCGCCCTGCCCGGCGACGAGCTGGTGCGGGCGCAGGACAACGGCACCCTGCAGCGCAATTTCCAGGGCTATTCCACCCACGGCGACTGCGACATCATCGGCCTGGGCATGAGCGCCATCAGCCGCGTCGGCGACAGCTACAGCCAGAACGCCAAGGACCTGGTCGGCTACTACGCCGCCGTCGACCACGGCCACCTGCCGACCGTGCGTGGCCTGCGGCTGAGCGACGACGACCTGATCCGCCGCGATGCGATCAACCGCCTGATGTGCCATGGCGCGATCGACCTGCGCGACTTTGAGGCGCAGCACCGCATCGACTTCGCCGTGTACTTCGCCGGCAGCCTCGATCGCCTGCACGAGCTGGCCGAGGACGGCTTGGTGCAGCTCACCCCCGAACGCATCTTGGTCACCCCGCGCGGGCGCTTCCTCCTGCGCACGGTGGCCATGGCCTTCGACGCCTGGCTATCGGCCCCGAGGGAGGGCGCGGTACGCTACTCCCGCACGATCTGACCGCCCCCCGTGGGTGCGGCGGGAGCACAGCGATGAGCGAAGCCATGCGCGCGGGCAAACTGGCGCCCGCCCCCAGCCCGATCGCCGACGACGGCGATGCGGTCCGCTTCTGCAGCACCTGCGCCTTCGGCGCGGTGTGCCAGGAGTACGGCGTCGACAAGATCGCGCTGAACGAGCTGCACTGCCTGGTGGAGCACGTGGGGCCCTTCCGCCAGGGCGAACACCTGTTCCGCACCAACGATCCCTTCGGCGCCATCTACGCCGTGCGCGCCGGCATGGTGAAGACCTACATCGACGACGAGCTCGGACGCGAGCAGGTGCTGGGCTTCTACCTGCCCGGTGAGATGGTCGGACTGAACGCCATCTACCCGGCGCGCTACCCGTGCAACGCGGTGGCGCTGGACACGGTGTATCTGTGCCGCTTCTCCTTCCCGGCCATGGTGACCCTGGCCACGCGCCTGCCGGGGGTGCAGCAGCAGCTGTTCCGCCTGCTCAGCAAGGACATCGGTACGGCCTCGCTGCTTGGCGGGGATTTCAGCGCCGATGAGCGCCTGGCCGCCTTCATGGTGGACCTCGCCGACCGCTACTCCGCGCGCGGCTTCTCCGCCACGCGCCTGCGCCTGACCATGCCGCGCGGCGACATCGCCAACTACCTGCGCCTGGCGGCCGAGACCGTCAGCCGCGTGCTGCGCCGCTTCCGCGACCAGGGGCTGATCGCCGTGGAAGGCCGCGAGGTGGAGCTGACCAATCCGGTCGAACTGCGCCACCTCGCGCGCTGCGTTCTGCATCGCTGAGGACTCTGCACGCGGCCGGGTGACGCGGCCGCTTGATGCAGGTCAGAGCGGCGGCGTTCCGCCCCGACGCACCATGCGGCAGACTTTTCATGGAGCGCCGCGATGTCCACGACCCGAAGACTGTGGATCGGTCTAGCCCTGTTGCTGGCCGCCACCTTCAGCGTCCTGCTCTGGCAGGGCCGCGAGATCTACCACGCCGCACCGCCGCTGCCCGACAAGGTGGTGAGCGCGTCCGGCAGCGTGCTGTACACGCGCGCCGACATCGATGCCGGCCGCGTGGTATGGCAGTCCATCGGCGGCCAGCAGGTCGGGTCGATCTGGGGCCACGGTGCCCTGGTCGCGCCGGACTGGAGCGCCGACTGGTTGCACCGCGAGGCCGATGAACTGCTCGGTCTGTGGGCGCGGCGCCAGTACCAGGCCAGCTACGCCAGCCTGAGCGAGCCGGAAAAGGCCGCCCTGCAGGCGCGCGTGCGCGACGAGCTGCGCAGCAACGGCTTCGACAGTGCCAGCGGCACGCTGCGCGTGTCCGAGGACCGCGCCATCGCCATCGCCAACGTGGCCGCGCACTACGTCAGCCTGTTCTCGAACGATCCTGCAACGCAGAAGCTGCGCGACACCTACGCCCTGCGCAACGATACGGTGCCCGACCTGGAGCACCGCCGCCAGATGACGGCGTTCTTCTTCTGGACCTCCTGGGCCGCGGTGACCACGCGACCCGGTGCGGACAAGAGCTACACCAGCAACTGGCCCTACGACCCGCTGGTGGGCAACACGCCCACGTCCAGCGCCTTCCTGTGGACGGTGTTCAGCGTGCTGTTCCTCATCGCCGGCATCGCCCTGCTGGCCTGGCACCACGCCGTGCAGCACGGCAAGGAACCGCCGCTGACGCCGCCGGCGCGTGATCCGCTGGCGGGCCTCGTGGCCACGCCGTCGATGAAGGCCACGGCCAAGTATTTCTGGGTGGTGATCGCCCTGTTCCTGGTGCAGATCCTGCTGGGCGCCTTCACCGCGCACTTCCAGGTCGAGGGCCAGCAGTTCTACGGCTTCGAGATCTCCAAGATCCTGCCGTATTCGCTGACGCGCAGCTGGCACACCGAACTGGCGGTGCTGTGGATCGCCACCGCCTGGCTCGGCACCGGCCTGTACATCGGCCCGGCCATCTCCGGGCATGAGCCCAAGTTCCAGCGCCTGGGCGTGAATGTCCTGTTTGTGTGCCTGCTCATCATCGTGGTCGGCGCCTTCGCCGGGCAGTGGTTCGCGGTGATGCAGAAGCTCGGCCTGGAGAACAACTTCTGGTTCGGCCACCAGGGCTGGGAGTACACCGACATCGGCCGCTTCTGGCAGTGGTTCCTCTTCCTCGGCCTGATGATCTGGCTGACCCTGGTCGGCCGTGCCCTGTGGCCGGCGCTGCAGCGCCGCGACGACATGGCCTCGATCGTCGGCCTGCTGTTCCTCTCCACCGTGGCCATCGGCCTGTTCTACGGCGCCGGCCTGATGTGGGGCGAACACAGCCACATCGCGGTGGTCGAGTACTGGCGCTGGTGGGTGGTGCACCTGTGGGTGGAGGGCTTCTTCGAAGTGTTCGCTGTGGCGGTGATCAGCTTCCTCTTCGTCAAGCTCGGTCTGATCCGCGCGCGCAGCGCCACCAACAGCGTGCTGTTCGCCACCATCGTGTTCATGGCGGGCGGCGTGCTCGGCACCTTCCACCACCTGTACTTCGCCGGCACCACCACGGCGGTGATTGCCCTGGGCGCCTCGTTCTCGGCGCTGGAAGTGGTGCCGCTGGCGCTGATCGGCATGGAGGCCTACGAGACCTGGTCGCACGGCCAGGCCACGCCGTGGATGGCGCGCTATCGCTGGCCGATCCGCTTCTTCCTCGCGGTGAGCTTCTGGAACCTCGTGGGTGCGGGCCTGTTCGGCTTCCTCATCAACACGCCGCTGGCGCTGTACTACATGCAGGGCCTGAACCTGACCCCGCTGCACGGCCACACCGCCCTGTTCGGCGTGTACGGCATGCTGGGCATCGGCCTGATGCTGTTCTGCCTGCGCGGGCTGAAGCCGGCGGTGGCCTGGAACGAAGGCACCCTGCGTGCGGCGTTCTGGCTGTTCAACATCGGCCTCAGCCTGATGGCCCTGCTGACCCTGCTGCCGCTGGGCGTGATGCAGCTGACCGCGGCGCTGGAGCACGGCTACTGGTTCGCGCGCTCGGCCGAGTTCATGGGCCGCCCGATCATCCACCTGCTGATCTGGCTGCGCGTGCCGGGCGACACGCTGTTCGCCTGCGGTGCGCTGGCCTTCGCCTGGTTCGTGTTCCGCCTGTGGGTGGCGCCGCGGCCTGCCGCGGTCCTGCCCGATGCGGTGCCGGCGGGCGGCACGGCCTGAGCCGCACGCCAGTCTTGGCTTGATCGACGCGGCGCCGGCGACCCCCCGGCGCCGCGTCGCATTGGCGGCCGCCAGTGGCGCCCTGTGGCGGCTTGCCGCACGGCCCGCTGACCTGGGTCAAGGCCCCCTCCCTGCGCGCTCGGCACACTGCGCCCATGTCGACTCCCGCCCCTCCCGCCTCTGCTTCCGTTCCCGCGGACGTCTTCGCCGCGTTCTCGCGCCAGCTCTCGGCCGCGCCGCACCGCCTGATGTTCTTTGCCGGCGCCGCGGCAGTGATCGTGTCCATGCTGTGGTGGGCGCTGGTTCTGCACGCCGCGCGCTTCGGCTGGCCCATGCCGGCGCCGCCGGTGCACCCCGGCTGGGCCCACGCCGTCCTGGCCATGTACGGCATGTTCGGGCCCTTCCTGTTCGGCTTCCTGCTGACCGTTTTTCCGCGCTGGCTGGCGCGTCCGGCTCTGACGCGGCGCGACTACGTGCCGGTGTTCGCCGGCGTGTTCGGCGGCTACGTGCTCAGCCACGTCGGCCTGCTCGGCATGAAGCCCGTGCTGGTGCTGGGCCTGGTGCTGATGTTGGGCGGCTGGGCGCTGGGGCTCATCGCCCTGGGGCGCGTCATCTTCGCTTTCCCCGGCCGCGACCAGCACGCACTGAGCGTGTACGCCGCCCTGCACCTGGGCGCCTTCGGTCTGGCCAGCTACCTGCTGCATGCCCTCGGCGGCCCGCCCGCCCTGGCGCGCGTGGCGATCACGCTGGGACTGTTCGGCCTGCTGC
>Ga0208826_1003691_pt1 | contig 10292 bp, 8 predicted proteins | sample AD_UKC115_MetaG_FD_184451 | JGI IMG/M metagenome (GOLD analysis project Ga0208826, IMG submission 184451) | Active sludge microbial communities of municipal wastewater-treating anaerobic digesters from Hong Kong - AD_UKC115_MetaG (SPAdes)... | ecosystem: Engineered > Bioreactor > Anaerobic >... | reverse complement strand
TTCGCAAAGTACTGAAATTATAAAGGCCTTCAAAAATGCTGTTTCCGGAAAGGATTTTTCAGATTTTTCACAAAAAATACAGAAAGAAGGATTTACCAAAGGTCATTTTTTCCGGGAAGTATAGTAAAAGGATCTTTGACATACTAATGAAATTATTGAAAAATAAAGACACCCAAATATATTATTTGATGTGTCTTTATTTTTTATTTCAATAATTATTTATAATCGTTCTTCTTAAACTCCATTTTATTTAGAAACTCTACAGCCTTATCGGTAAAATCTGTAAAAACCCCATCTACGTCGGCTTTATAATAAAATATTTCTAAATAATCCTCGAAACTTGAAGCATACGCCGGGATTTTATCACTTTCACTTCTAAATGTATATGGATGTACTTCCATATTCAAAGCATGAGCTTCTCTTACAAGATCAGTAGTTATTATATTTTCTTTTGTTGAAGAACTCTTTATTATCATTGGAAACCAAGGTCCTACTCCATCAGCATATTCTGCTATTTTTGCCATCCCACCTTTTTGGAACATCCAATCATAGCTGTATAAAACCAATTTTCCGTTTTTTTCCTCAAAAGTTTCTTCCCAGTCAGTTTCAGCCATTAATTGGACAAGCTTTAGTTCTATTCCTAATTTTGGGTACAACTCTTCTTTTATTCTTCTTGTTTCATTTGGATCAAAGCACTGAACGTAAACCTTATCTTTTTTGGTTGTATAGCCATATTCTTTTAGCACTTTCAAGACTTCCAAACTGATGTCCTTACCTTCATATCTATGAAACCAAGGAGCTTTAATTTCCGGATATATTCCTATATCTTTTCCGGTGCTTTTATTTAAACCCTGAATTAACTCTATTTCTTCTTGCAAAGTATGTATTTTGAAACTGGACTTCCATATAGGAAAACGATTTTTAAAAACTTGTTTTCCGGTTTTGTAATCAAAAACTTCTGTTGCTGAAAGATTTCTTATCTCATCCAATGTAAAATCAATTACATAATACCTACCGTCGCTTCTTTTTTTATTAGGATACACTTCAGCTACATTAGTTACAGTATCAAGATAATGATCATGCATTACTACTAATTTATTATCCTTTGTCATTACGACATCTTGTTCAATATAATCTGCACCTAACCCGTAAGCAAGAGCTTTGGCTTCTAAAGTATGTTCTGGTAAATACCCACTAGCTCCCCGATGAGCAATTACTATCTTACCCGTATCAGCAAAACAACTAGTAGCTAAAAACACTGCGATAATAGTAGTAAACATGACTGCCAAAGAAGTTTTCTTCATTTCCTGCCTCCTTATATAAAATGTATTTGGAATAACATTTTATAGTATAGAAGGTATTTGTTCATGAAAAATTAAAAACTGTTTGGAATTTTCAAAAATAAGCTCTACAAATTTATTTTTTGTGCTCACATAGCTTTTTTTGTGCCCACATCGATCCTTTTGTGCCCACGTCAACGCAGATATGTTTTTAGCCATGATGAGCTAATGATACCATTTTACCTGTGAATCCCACAGTTTTTTATAGTACCCGTTTTTCCGAATCAGTTCTTCATGTGTTCCATGTTCTCTTATCTTTCCGTCGTCCAACACGATTATTTTATCTGCTATACTTACAGCTCCAAGTCTGTGTGTCACCAAAAAAACCGTCTTATCGCTGAAAAGCTGTACAAATTTTTTGTACAGTTCTGCTTCCTGCAAAGGATCAATTGCACTTGTCGGCTCATCCAGCACAACAAAACTGCCGTTTTTATATATTCCTCTGGCCATAGACAACCTCTGCCATTCTCCACCTGAAATATCTATTCCCCCAAACTCTTTTCCCAGTTCTTCGTCCATAGAATATCGGTTTAAGGGAAATCCTGATTCTTTTAACGCTTTGATCTGTTCTTGGAGATCATTTTTTTGAGGATTTCCAAGCTGTACATTCTCTGCGATTGTCATTTTATATTTGTTTACGTTTTGAAAAACAGCACTCTTTCCTGCAAAAAGATCTTTTTTATCTATGGCTTTGGCCTCTTTGCCATTGTAAAGAACTCTTCCCTTTATAGGGTCATAAAGTCCTAGTATCATGTTTACAAGCGTACTTTTACCGGCTCCATTTTTTCCTACTATCGCTGTTTTTTCTCCTTTTTTTACTTCCAGAGTTATATCTTCCAATGCATTTTTTTCTGAGCCCGGATACTTAAAAGAAACATTCTCCAGTCTGAGACTTGCGAACTCACAGCCACATCTTTCTTTTCTTTTATCTGGAAATATCTCCATGAACCTAAAAAATGGCTTTACATACGTTGTAAACTGATCCAGATAGCCATACAGTTCAAAAATTTCCTGTGTGTACTCCGAAAGGCTGGTAAATGCAAACAGGCTTGCTGTGAACTCTCCAAGCCTTATTTTGCCTGTTATCAACAAGTATGCCGAATACGCATACGCACCGAAGCTTCCCACAAATTTCAAAATCTCGGCAATGGCATTGACTGAAATAACTTTTTTATCTGCATCCCATTCTGCTGCTACTCTTTTTTCAAAAGGTTCCAGCCATTTGTTTTTGAGAAAAGCTTCAATAGAGAGGATTCTGGTTTCCTTATTAAAATTCAAGGAAGTAAGACTTTCCTTATATGCCATTTCTTCAAGCTGTAAAGGCATTGTCTTTTCTCTGGTCTTACCGTACTGTCTTGCTGAGTAAATTTTTTCTAAAAGTACCGCAATGTTGCTTATAATAACAAAAATAATTAAGGCTGGATTAAAATCTTTCATATAAATAAGTACTCCAATGCTTCCGAACAAAATGCCCACAAGATAGATGTTTATCTCTATAATTCTGTATACATTAGTGCTTGCCGTTCTCGCCTGAATTATATAATTATATAATTCAGGATTTTCGTAATTTACGGCATTTATCTCATCACATTTGTTATGAAGCATCAACCGCGCAAGTCTTTCAAATTTCAGCAACGGCCCGTATTGTAGGAAGTATCTTGTGTAGTAAATAAGATGGAACTTAGTAAACAGCAAATATACCCCGAACCATATAACCCAAACAACAAATTCCGAGATCTTTTGGGTATTTCCGGGAAGTACCTGAACCATATTAAAAATTTTTACATTCAGCATTATACCTAAAAGAGGGAGAGAATAATATGCGATACTTACAGCAAGCATTAAAACAAACTCTTTTTTCATAATCTGAAAACCGATATTGAATGCTTTTTTTATTATTTCATACTTATATTTTCTGTTTTTCATATAAACTCCTTTGGCTGTCATATAGTTTATAATACTCTCTGTTTAATTTCATAAGACTCTCATGGGAACCTTTTTCAAATATTTTGCCGTTTTTGACCAGGAGAATCTCATCCGAAGATTTTGTTGAGCCGAGTCTGTGCGTAATGAATATGACTGTTTTTCCTTTTAACTTTCTGTTATACATCTCATATATTTCCGATTCTGCTATCGGATCAAGACTAGCTGTGGGTTCATCAAATATTTTTAAAGGTTTATCTGCGAAAAGCAGCCTTCCTATGGCAACTTTCTGCCACTCTCCGCCAGAAAGATCAGATCCTTCAGAAAATTTTTTTGAAAGTTTAGTGTTGATACCTCCCGAAAGTTTTGACGGTATATCCTCACCAGTTACTTCTTTTAAAAGCTGACTTATATGATTATCATCAGACTTTTTTGATAAGTTCCCTATAAGAATATTTTCTTTAACGGTCAGCGGAAATCTTCCAAAGTCCTGAAACAACACAGAAATATTTTTCGATAGCTCTTTGCTTGAAATACTTTTCATAGGGACACCGTTTATAAATATCTGACCTCCGACCGGTTCATATAGACCCAACAGAAGCTTTATTATAGTGGACTTGCCGGCTCCGTTTTCACCTACTACAGCATAATGCCTGCCTTTTTCAATTTTAAAACTGCAGCTATCCAATATAAGCTCTTTACTCCCTGGATAATGGAAACTGACGTTTTTAAACTCAACCATCTCTATTTCACTTATCTCTTTACCTTCATTTTCTTCATATTCAGCAAGTTCCATAAACTCTATAAAGTCCTGGCGGAATTTTCTATATCCTGTTAATTCTGGAATTTTCTCGAATCCTGAATTAACAGAAGCAAAAACCGTTCCGAGAGCCTGTGTAACAGCAACATAATAGCCAAGTGAAATTGTATTCGCAATAAGTGGAAAAGCCAAAAGAATAAAACATCCCACCATATAAATTATTCCGGTTGTTTCAAATAAAGACTGTATTTTAAATCTTTTAAGTCCGGCTTTTTTATTCTCCCTCTGAGCCTTGTAAAACTCTTTGTTATACTCACCGTTTATATACTCTGTATAGCCGAAAATACTTTTATCCAGAACGTAAGACCTTTCTGTAAGTATTTCCGAAAGATAATTATATCTGCGTGCATTTTTTATATACTTCTGCCAAAATCCGTAAATTGTTTTACCCGACTTTATATTCAAAAAAACACCTAAAAATATGAACACAACTATACTCAACATAATAAACAGATTAACTTGGTTAAGCAAGTAAATGACTCCAAAAAACTGAACAGCGCTGAAAACAAGAGACGTAAGAATATTCATAGTATTGATTATCTTTTCGTGGGAACCGTCCAGCCTTGAGATTAAGTCCTGCGTCTTTTGATCTTCAAGAACAGGATACTTTATTTTTATGGTCTTATCTAAAATACATTTATTCAACTCACAAGACAAAAGTTTTTTCATGATCTTATCCATCCAAAAGCTGATAAAATTAACCATACTGGGAATAAAATAAACCAGTGCTATTAGGAACAGATAAAAAAAGATTAATTCCATATTTCTTTCTGCACCAGAGTTTATCACAGCATCAATAAATACTTGTTTATACGTTATACCGGCAACAGCCAAAACACTCACTAATAGACTCAGTACCAGCTTCAACAGAAAAATAAGCTTTATATATAGATTATGAGATAAGAAATAACCTGTTTTTCTTCTATTCATGGCTTCCTCCAAAAATTTTTTTTGAATTGAGATCATATATATTTGTTTTTCGTTTTTTATTAATCATATTTCTCATATTTATTATATCATTTTTTTAAAATTGTTTTAAATTCCAAATATTTATAAAAATAATATCTTTTTTTATCTACCATGCTCTGGTGTACGTAAAGGAAGCATTATTCAGAACGAAGTATAATATAATTATCTTGTCTTTCAAAAGTAATGTTTATTATTTTTGAACATAATTTAGTATTAGCCATCAAATCAAAGAAATACATATGTTTTTTTGCTTTAACGGCAGTTATTTAAAGATAAAAGTTTCTTATTGAAGTTGTTCAAGGTCACAAAAAGGTGATACAATTTTAATGTAATCGATTACAAGGGGTGAAAAATGAACATCAAGGAAATAGCAAAGCTTGCCGGCGTATCTGTTGCTACTGTATCAAGAGTTATAAATGATTCCAATGATGTCACTGAAGAGACCAAGGAAAAGGTCAGAAAGGTAATTTCTGAACATAACTACGAACCGGATTTTATTGCTAAATCTCTCAGAGGAGGAAAAACAGATATATTTGGTGTAATCTTCCTTAAATCAGATTCTGACCTCAATGATTCGTACTCAACTGCTTTTTTAATGGGTGTACTGAACTTTATGCTCCACCACGGTAAAAGAACTATAGTTGAAGCAAGTTACAAGGATGACAAGCTAAAGGCATATAAAAAGCTTATCTCCAGCTCTCTTGTAGATGGCTTTATACTTCTTGACCTTGAAGAGGATGACGAAAGGGTGAGGTATCTAAAATCTATAAACATTCCTTTTGTTGTTGTCGGTCAAAACTCTAAAAACGATTTCATTTTTATAGATACAGATAATACAAACGGCGGTTATCTAGGAATCAAAAGTTTATATGGCATCGGATGCAGAAATATTTTGTATATAAGCGGTACTAAAGGTCCGTGTGTCTCTTCGCAAAGGCTTGAAGGAGTTAAAAAAGCATGCGCTGAACTTGGTATTTCCGCCGATATTCAATACGGAGATTTTGAAAAGGAATCTGGATACAGGATCGCCAAGTCAACTCAGCTGATAGGATATGACGGTGTATTTTGTGCATCTGATTTTATGGCCTATGGGGTAATGGAGTTCATGAAAGAGAAAAAGATATCCATGCCAATAATAGGTTTTGATGATCTGAGCGAATCAAAGATACTTGGCCTAACATCAATAAGGCAGGACATACGTAATGTCGGTTATCTCTGTGCAAGCAAACTTAACGATGTTATCCTGGGAAAAGATGCTTCGTCGCAGATCCTGCCGGTAGAGTGTGTGGAAAGAGGTTCCACCAAAAACTTTAGAAAACCGCAAAAGTGATTCATATTTATTAGGAGGGGTTATATATGAGAAGGGTAATTCTGGTATTAAGCATTATTTTTATCGTTTCTCTTGCTTTCTGTGCTCCTGTAAAACTTACAATGTCGGGATGGCCTGGAAATCCTGACGAGGAAGCTGCAATAACAGCCGGAGTAGAAGCTTTCAATGCCAAACACAGCGAAATTCAGCTTGTATGGGAACCTATACCAGGTGACTATTTCAGTACTTTAAAAACAAGACTTTCAGGCGGCACCGGTCCTGATATATTTTATGTGGATGTATTCGTTTTCGAAGAACTGGCTACCAACAACTCAATGCTCGCACTTGATACATACATAAAAAAAGATGGGTTTAAGCTTTCCGACTATTATACTTCACTGGTAGAAGCCTTTCAGTATAGGAATAGAACTTACGGAATTGCAAAAGACTTTTCAACGCTTGCCCTTTATTTCAATAAATCTATATTTGACAAGTGTGGAGTCGCTTACCCAACTAACGATGAAACATGGGACAGTCTGCTTGTAAAACTTCAGGAGCTAAAGAAAAAAGGTGTAGAATATCCTATAATTGTGAATCCGGAGCTTACACGCATGATCCCTTTTATCAACTCTTTCGGAGGAAGCGTTGTTGACAGCAATATGAAAGTTTCGCTTTCACAGCCAAACTCAAAAAAAGGTTTTCAGTTTTACATAGATCTTGTAACCAAGTATAAGGTCGGCTACGAATCTTCAGCAGCCGGAGCAGGATGGGAAGGAGAAGCTTTTGGTAAGGAAAATGCTGCAGTAATTATGTCAGGTCCATGGTGTCTGGGATTTCTTAAAGGTTCCTATCCTAACGTTTATAACAAAATGGGAATTGTAGAGATGCCAAAAAACGTGAAAAAGTCTACCATGGTCTATACCGTATGTTGGGCAATAAACAGGCAATCCTCTAACAAAGATGCAGCATGGGAGGCTATGAAGTTCCTTGTTACAGAAGGTCAGCAGATATTTGTCGAGAAGGCAGGAGTTCTTGGCTCAAACAAGAATATTGCAGCTAAAGATACGGACCCTGTAAAGCAGGTTTTCTACAAAGGAGCAGATTATGCTACCCCATGGAAGATAGCTACTCCCACAGGTTTATTCTCCAAAGCAAATGATCAGATAAATTCAAGGATAAAAGATTTGTTCTATAATAAAATAACTTTGGATGAAGCTTTAAAACAGATAAACGAAAATTATGACTCCTGGATAAAATAAGATATAAAACAAAATGGTGGACTTTTCCACCATTTTGTTTTAAAAATGTTCTTGAGGTGATCATCCTATGAAAAAAAGAGTTGTTCAGGAGGCTATGGTAGGTTATCTTTTTGCCGCACCTATTATAATCTCCATATGTATATTTACACTTTATCCTATACTTTCGGCATTCATATACAGCTTTACCGATTTCAACCCGCTTGAAATTAAAAAGTTTGATATAAAGTTCAATCCGCAGGAGGCTCTGGAAATAAACACAGGCTTTCTTCCGTCTGAGCTTACCGAAAAAGAGAGTTCCATCGACTTTGATCTCATGAATTTCATCGAACTTGATGTGGGGCTGAAACTTGATGAGGAAAAATCTGTTTTGGTGCAGAAGTACTTTGACAGTGTTAGGCTTTTAAAGGATTTTTCCGACGGAAAACTCGATAAAGAGATTGCCATAAAAGATTTCATGGGAACATATATGACCAAGTACGGTGATCAGTTCCGCAAGTACAAACCAAAATTTCTTTGGTTTGACAACTTCGTGGAGCTTTTAAAAGACCAGTACTTCTGGATATCGCTTGGAAATGCTTTTTTCTTCTCCCTAATAGTAGTACCAATCCAGACTTTGCTGGCAGTAATTCTTGCTGTGGCAGCAAACTCGAAAATAAAAGGGGTAAAGTTTTATAAGGCTGTGTTTTTTATACCGTCCATTACTTCTTCAGCCGCAATTTCTATGATTTTTTGGATGATATACTCCAAGCCCGGGGTTATAAACAGGTTGTTCGGAACTTCCATCGACTGGCTGAATGAACCTAATACGGCTCTGCCTGCCATAATGCTCATGAATATATGGACAACGGCAGGATACTTTATGGTCACGTTTCTTGCAGGACTTCAGGATATTCCGGATTCGATCTATGAAGCTGCAGAAATAGATGGTGCATCAGGATTAACAACCTTTTGGAAGATAACCATGCCTTTGCTGCGACCGCAGATACTTTTTGTTGCTATAACAGGAACTATAGGCTGTATGCAGGTTTTTGACCAGATATACTTCCTTATAAAAAACATAAGGAACATAACTATTTCTTTTTTTATCTACAAAAACGCTTTTGAATACGGAAAGATGGGTTACGCAAGCGCTGTTGCCCTCGTTCTTTTTCTGATAATACTTGCTATAACCGCAGTACAGAGAAAGTATATCAAAGATGAGTACTAGGAGTTGATATTATGAACGTCAAAAAATCAAGGATAATCTCATACACGGTTCTGATAGCATATGTAATAATTTCACTGTTCCCTTTTTTCTGGGCGCTTATGGTATCAATAACCCCTCTTAACTATTATGACAGCACCACCAACGAACAAAAAGGTATAGACATAATGCAATGGCCTCCAAAGATAAATTTTTTCAAAGGAGAAGTATTCGGAGCTCCGATGACCTTTGAAAATTATATTAAGATCTTTCAGGTTGCACCGCTTTTCGCAAGATGGATAATAAATACTTTCATATATGCAGGGCTTATAACGCTGGGACATGTGCTTATAGACACCTTGGGCGGATATGCCTTTGCCAGGCTTAAATTTCCGTTTAAAGATTTTTGGTTTATGCTTTTTCTTGCAACTATGATGGTTCCAGGCCAAATAATAATGATACCTCAGTATACTATGATGGTAAACTACGGACTGATAAACACTTATGCCGGATTGTTCCTTCCCAAGCTTACCGGGGTATTCGGCCTCTTCCTGCTGCGGCAGTTTTTTCTCAACTTTCCAAAGGAGCTTGAGGAAGCAGCAAGAATAGACGGAGCAGGTATCATAAAGACATACTTTAAAGTTGTTCTTCCAAATGCCAGACCAGCTGTTTCAGCTCTTGCCATTTATTCGTTTCTCGGCGCATGGAACGAGCTTATGTGGCCGCTACTTGTAACCACAAAAAAAGAAATGTATACTCTTGCAATGGGTTTAAATTTCTTCAAAACCTCTTACTACACTTTTTGGCAGTACCTTATGGCTGCATCTATTATAATGACAGTACCTATGGTAATAATTTTCCTTTCTTTTCAGAAGGAGTTTGTAGAAACAGGAAGATCGGCAGCTGTAAAAGGATAGCATAGATTTTATTTATTTTTGTGAATCAAAAAGTTTCTTAATCTCCTCAGGACTCATTACGTTGTTTTCCTTTCTGTATTCATCTAAAAGCTTTGAAATATCCTTTTCATCCATATCTGTTTTTAAAAATTGGTTTTGTCCTGCGTAGGGCAGTTTTATTGGATCTCCTGGCTTCAAAAGCTTTACGTGTGTCTGTTCCTGAAATGCTTTTAAATTTTCCTCACTTATATATGTTGCATTGTTATGAGTCGTGCTTTTGAGTATTCCACGTGAAATCCATTCTTTTATTGTATATTCCGAAACACCTGAAAGTTCGGCTGCCTGTTTTAAGGTAAGAAGTTTCAATTTTCAATACCTCCTGTTTTTTAGAAAATATGATAGACTAATATCTATCATACTATGTTATTTTCTGTTTATAAAATAAAACAAGAATTGTGCATTAATATGCACAATTCTTGTTTTATTTCATTATTTACTTATTTACTTTTACTTCGCACTCAATACCGCTTTTTAATAGTATTACTTCCGAATAAACTTTTACCTGCATATCTCTTTCTGAAGTTATTACCACT
>Ga0208826_1003684_pt1 | contig 10303 bp, 26 predicted proteins | sample AD_UKC115_MetaG_FD_184451 | JGI IMG/M metagenome (GOLD analysis project Ga0208826, IMG submission 184451) | Active sludge microbial communities of municipal wastewater-treating anaerobic digesters from Hong Kong - AD_UKC115_MetaG (SPAdes)... | ecosystem: Engineered > Bioreactor > Anaerobic >... | reverse complement strand
GAGGTGTTGAACATATGCATTAAATTTTTCTAATTCGATTCTCATGTTTCCTCACATATTTTTTAATCTTTCATCTAAAATAGCAAAATATACTTTTTCAGCATATTCCATTCTGGTATCTATACAATAACAAGATCCCCATTTTTCATGATATTCGAGACATATTGCTGCAAGAAAACAAGGTTCAATAGAAAGATAACTTTTACCATTACAAAAGAAATGACCATTATATTTTCTTAATCTATAATCGCAAACAGAACACCCTTCTAATGAATCATCCATTAATGAATAATATTTAGGCCAGTCATGTTTCTGTTTTCCAGGGTTATCACAAAGCCATTCCCATATTTCTTCAGCTATTAACAAGGCTTTTAAATAATTTTTCATTGGTTATTCCATTATAAATGTATTTGGTTCAGGGGCGTTTTTGTCTTTTTTCTTTCTATTATTAAAAGCATTAAACAAAGCTACAACATTATTATAATATTCATCCCTTTCCATATTATTATCAAATGAAAGGTACCCAATATCAAAATCAGCCAGAGAATTTCTTCCCCTTACATAAACAGTAAAAGAATCTAATTCAACATTACACTTCGTTTCCAATGAAAAATCACCTTGTCTAAAACCTTTTACACTAAGTTCTTCTGTTATATCTTTACTCTGTTCAAGCACTTGCATTACAACTGCTTTCTCCCATTTTTCTAATCTTATTTTAAGCATTTCATTTCTCCTTCTTTTTTATAGAATATTCAATCTTTTACTATATTCACACTAATTATTTCGATATTTTTGATTTTATTACCCCTATAATAATCTTCAATACGAAGAGCAAATTGTAGCAAATATTCCATATTCGTACTTTTTACTTCTTTTCTTTCCCAAAAGGGGTATCCATTATTATCATTGTAAAACATGAAATTTAATTTATATTTATCCATATTTATTACTTTAGTTACTAATATGCCTTTTTAAAACATGAACACATTTACATTTTGGATTCGTGCAAACAAATCTATATTCTTCTTCATAAAGAATATCCCTACAATAAGGACAACAATACATATCAAGTTTTTCTGATGATCGTTGTTGCCATATTTCAATTAGTTCCCTTCTGGTTAAAAGTTTCATTGTGTTACCTTATTATTTTACTTAATGTTCCTTTAAATTCAGCTTCTATTATAGTAGTTCCATCAGCTAAAATACCTATTTCTATGTCATCGAAATCACATTTGAAACCTTCTTCCTGATATTGAAAATCTTTTATTTCTTCTAATAAATTTTCAACATCTTTTAAAGAAAAAGTTTTTATAACTTTGTTTCCATTCTCACATATAGGACAAATATTTTTTTCTTTCTTTTTTAGCATTCAGTTTCTCCCTGTTTTTTAATAAAAACCACCAATTTAGCTTTAATATCATATTTTTGATAATTATAAGTTACTCTTATAATATAAAAAATTATTTTATTATTTAAGTTCTACTCCAAATAATTCTTTATATAGTTCTTCAATGACCTTAATTTTATTTTCAATAGCAGTAATTTTAATTTTATTATCCGCTATCTTATTAAGATCAATACTGTCAGGGAGATTAAATAATTCATCAAAATTCTCTTTTTCAAGTTTGATAATCATCTTTTTCCCTTCTCTTACTGTATCGTGAAAATCTGCTTCAATATCTTGCTTCATAAGAGGGAGCATCTTTTCATCGAAGGTTTTCTCTGGATTACTTACAATTTCATCCCATGTTACTTTTGTCATACTTTAGACTCCTTTTAATTAGATTTTATTTCAGTATCTGCTGTACTGTTTATTAATGTTTCTCTTCTACAAGTTTCGCAAAGATCATAAATAATTTTTTTATGAACACTCATACATCTACATTGACTTATTACTTTCCCACATCTTTTACAAAAGTTTTACTTCCTCCTACCGAGATTTCATCTTTTATAATTTCACAATCTGATTTTGCAACAAAATGATTACCATCAAGTACTCTATAATCTTTTTCTGTTTCACCTAAAACCCCAAACTCTTTCCCTATATGTAGAGAATACCAATATCCAGGAGACCCTGCTTTTATAATTTTAATTTTCATTGGTATTTTCCTCAATAATAAAAATTTCTTTTTACTACTACATCTTCTAAATTACCAATACATACATCATCCCCTATTTGAAACTTATAGGTAGGTTCAGGTATTTTAGAAATTTGATCTTCTAAGTCTTTTAAAGTTTGAATCATTTTACTTTCTCCTTTACTTATGTTTATAATGTGAACTACCACGACCTAAAGGTCATGGCTTCTTGCCCTGATCTTCACTGGAGGAAACTAAAATGTTAAACAATTTAATTTCAACCTGCAACCTTAGATCATATCTGACAAGCGTAACTTTCCACAGTTCCTGCGGTAGATTCTCTTTTTTGAGAATGGTTTTGGTTGCTTTGAACTTTGAAAATTTTACCTTGAAAAAGTTTCCTTTCAAGAACCTTCAATTTTCAGGAGTTTTTAAAGAACTAATTTTTGATTTCAAATTAAAATATAATCAATTAATTAGTAAAAGTCAAGCAAAAAAGTATTTTTTTCAAAAATTATGCCCCTTATATCCACGCCCTAAAGAGACGTGGTTTTACGGGGACAGGTGATAAATAAAAAGAAAATATATTATTTTAATCTATTATTTATTAAAATATTTTAATATTTCTTCTTTCGCTTGTTTTAAAGAATCCCATTTTTGTTGCCCATTTATAACAATATCCTCATTATTAATTTTTGCATACCAATGCTTTCCACCATACCATTTCAAAAATCGTACATTTTTTAAATCAAAATCAAATTTTGGAAATATTATATCGTCTTTAATACAATAATTAATTTCATGAAATGTAATATTATTTTTATCATAAAAAAACGCAAAATTACTATTAAAATAAATTGTATATTCTTTATGTTTTTGAATAATATTATTAATAATATTATTTTTCAATTCTGCATATATAGATGAAACATTATCTTCTTTAGTCATAGATAATATATATAATGTCCCACTTATCGCGGTTGTACAATGATGTTTCTCTTTTTGTGACATGATTATATCATCTAATCCATTAATAAAATTATTATTTATATATGATATTATATCATCTAATTGTGATTTCTCATTAGAGGATGATTGTGGTGGTAATTTTAAAAACCATCCAGGTAATATTTCATCTTTATATTGTAATTGTACAAATGTAAACATAATAATATTCCTTTATTTAAATTATATAACATTAACATTTTAAATCATAAAATACTGATGGTGCATGCTCATATAAAATATCACAAATTTGTTGCATAATTTCTCTAATTCTATATCTTATATTATTATCATCTAAATATTTTTTAATTTTTAAAATAGCAGATTTATCAGAACTAACTAATTCTATTTTTCCATGAATAGTTTCTAAATCAACTCCAAATTTAACAGCTGCATTATTAAGTGCACTTAAATTTAAACTTTTTCTCATAATTTTCTCCTTATATAAATACTAATTAAAAATTTCCAGTAGATTCTTTAAGAACATAAAATTGTAAATTATCAACATGATTACCAGTTCCTTTAACTACTATATAAGATACAATATTGTACAATGAATTAATTTCATCAATACCAGATTCAACTAATACTGGATCAGATATACTATTATCTAATTTCCATCTATTATATTCTAACTCTGTAAAAAAATGATAATATACATCAGATCCAGATTTATTTCTTATACGTACTGATACTGGCCTATATGGAACTTTATAATCTTGTTTTATTAAAGCTAAATCTTTAATTTTTCTTTCAATATAATTTCCAGTATTTAATTCATTAGCAGTTATTTCTATTAATTCTGCTAACATTTATTTACCATAAACAATAATTAACAAAAATTAAAAATTTATTTTTTTAAGTTAGCCCTTTTAAAAAAATCTTTTACTATGTCTTCTAATTCCTTTAAATCATTAAGAGAAAACTTTTCTGTTTTAAGAACTATATATCTACCCCCACCTTCATCATCTGTTTCGATTATAAGATCTTCATAGTCATCATGAATTGCTTGTACGTATCTCACAGACACCTTGTCAATGCAAAAACCGTGAAACTTGTCTCTATCTTCTTTCGATAGCCCCCAATATTCTTCGTTTGAAATTATTTTAGTTTTATCTTTTGTCATAACATTTCTTAAAATAATTTTTTATTAAAAACATGATTTTCTATTCTTTGTTTTGCAATCTCAAACATACTTATATCATTTTCCCACCCTTTAAATCGTCTATCTAATTCTTTACACGCAATTCCAGTAGTTCCACTTCCTACACAATGATCAACTACTAAATCATTTTTTTCGGTATATGTTTCAATCAAGTATTTAATTAGCTCAAAAGGTTTTTGCGTAGGGTGTAAAAGCCCTCTCATATTATCTCTATTAAAATTTAATAATTGAATAGGATATCTTGTACCATCGTCATTATATTCTATGGGTTTAACTCTTGAATCTCGCCCTGTTATAGAAACTGAAAAACCACCGTCTTTAATTTTATTAGAAACTAATCTACCATTATGTTTAGTTTTCTGTGGAAAATATTTACACCTATTATTATAGAAAACTGAAATAGTTTCTATTACTTTACCTGGTCGTTTTTCTACTTGCATCACATTAGTTAATCTTTCCTTTTGCCAATACCAATCATATTTATACCATTCTAAATTTGACAATCTTACAAAAGAAGAAAAAGGTTCTTGACCAAAAATAATAACAACTCCATTATCTTTTAATATTCTTTTATACTGCTCCCACAAAAATTTAAAATCTAAAATATTATCCCATTCATAAGGCGTGGTACCATAAGGGGGGTCTATTAAAATCATTTGAACTGATTTATCCTCAACTTCTTGCACACCTTTATGACAATCTTCACAATATACTTCTATCAAAATTTTATTTCCTTATTTAGGTGGTTTTTTAAATCGATATCACATTGATAGCAATTTTCTTTTCTGTGTTGAAAACTTAACTTATATTTTTTTAGTTCTTCTTTACCTATAATATAATATAAAGTATGATCTTTGAAAATTAAACATAATAGTAGAGAATCAAAATCATCTACATATAATTGATTCAGATGTAATTTAAAATTATTTAATTTATCGAACTCTTCTTTTGTGCAAGCTAAATTATTTTGAGTTATTCTACAAACTTTTAAGCATAATCTCTTACCGCCAAATTCTAAAATACCTTTAGATGAAATTTCAAAATCGTGTTTTACTTTTAATCTTTCCTTAATATAAGTAGTAACTGCTCTAATAGGCATTTGAAATATTGTATTCATTAGTTTCTCCTTTCAATATCACTTTCTTCACATATACCTGTTTGTATTTCTATTATTACAAGAAGTTCTATTCCTGTATTTTTAACCTGATGCCATTCTTCAGATTCAATTTTTATATGGAAAAAAGGCGAAACTTTAATAGATTCACTACATCCATCAATAGAACAATAAAATTCACCTTCGCCTGATACTACTTGCCATAATTCATTTCTTTTAAAATGCCTTTGCATAGATAAACTTTTTCCAGGGCTTATTATAAGTTTTTTAACTTTATAATTCTCTTCTGAATAAAACACATAATATCTACCCCATTGTCTTTGCACTATTTCCATATAATCTTACCTTCAAAAATAATCAAGTTCTTCAGTTTCTAATAATTTTTTGAAATCTGCTTTTATTGTATTCCTTCCAGAAAAATACCCTCTTTCATAAGCATCTTTCGTTAAAACCATTATGTAAGCATTAGCTATTTTTTTGAGTTGCTCGTCTTCAATAAGAGCTATAACGTCTTTATCAGAATGAATGTGATTGGATAAACATACTTCTTTATACTGTAAATATGCCTCTTTTGTAATCACTAAATCTGTTTGGTTTACATCAAAAATATTCATAAGGCCTCCTACAAAAAGTTATATACAGTATCTAAGTAGATTATCAAAGCAATCAAACAGAAAAAAGAAGAAAAATAATATCCTTCGACATAAAGATTAATGATAAGAAAAACAAAGCTTACCATAAAAGTTATTTGTAATACATCAACAAAGAAAAATAATGTTAGATAATCCATATCTATACTACCCTGTATTCTATAATTTTATCTAAATTTTTTCTTTCCATATCTTTAAATATATTAAGAAACTCTTCAAAAGTTAAAACTTCTTTATGTATTTTGTCTAATTTGTTTTTAGTTTGTTGATAATATTCAAAAACAGTGTCTAACGAAATTTCTCTTATTTCAGTTTTAAATAAATTATATTCGTGTTGTACATAATTTCCATATTTTTGATTGAATTTAACCCATCTATTTGAAGAAAAACAATTTTTGTTTCTGTTAGTATAAGCTTTAAATATAGTTTCCCAATTCATTTTTTATTCTCCTTTATTAAATATTTCATTCGGCTCACAATTTCTCAAAATAGCAGTACCATAACAATATCTAGAAATATAATCTGTATTATTTACACACCAACTAGTTTCATACTCAACTTTGTCCATTTGCTCTTTACTACATTTATAAGTGGAAACAGCAGATTGCCAATTAGTTTCTTTAGAGTCTTCTTTATAAACACAATAAATTGATCCAATAATTAAAAAGATTGAAATCCAAATTATGGCTATAGTAGCAGGTTTCCTGATTCCTCCGTTTTTTTAATATTATTATTTGTTATTTTAATATAAGCTCTTTTTCTTTTAACTCTCTATCTATATCCGTTAAAGTATTCATATCCCATAGCTGTTCTAATCTCATGTAATCAAATTTAGAAAGTTTCCCCTTTAAAGGAATAAAACTTCCAACACAAGAATATAGAAAAATATTTTCTTTTACTCCGTAACGTCTACTTTGTACAATATAGTAATAATCAGACTCAAATTGATCTGTCCATCCTAATAGTTTAATAACCCCCGATATATCATCAAGCATAAGCTGATTTCTATATTTATTCACTTTCCGTTGTATCATAAAAGCATTATCTTTTTTCAATAGAGTATACCAGAAGAATCTTGACAATCTTCTTTTAGGTTGTTCTATCAATTTCCATAATAATTTATATTTCAAACTATCAAACGGCTGTTTCATCTATTACCTCTCTATTCGTCTCATATACTATATTAGCCAAATTTATAATAGCTTCTTCAAAAGTATCTCCTCCGCAATCATAGTGCCAATTGTGATAAGTATTTATTTGTTTCAAATCTTTATCATAAAAAGGTTCTCCACATTCAAGCCAGACTTCAATATGAGTATTCCTTTTTTTATCTTTCATTATTCGTCTTTTAACAGGACATACTTTTTGCACTTCTATCTGAAGACTTTGATTGAACCAACTTATCTCTAAACCACGTGATATATCTTCTGGCAGCATAAAGACCGGGCTTTCTTGTAAATACCACCATGCTTCATAAAAATCTGTAAATCTTTTATTCATTTTATATAGCCCTTATAATATCATTCATTTTATCAGTTATTTCAAAACTGCCATAGTCTACATAATATGTTTTTATATTATCAAAATTAGAATAATAATTATCTTCAACTAATTTTTTATACCTTTCAATAAATTGTTGTCTCTCTGAGAACTGAAAAATTTCCTGTCTTGATTCTGAAGAGGTATTTCCATACTTTCCTGAATAAGAAGGATAAAAATCATATTCAAGTATATATAATCTTTTCATATTTTACCACCTTATAACTTTTTCTGTTTCTCTAAAAACTCTCCATAGACTTTCTATTATATCTATCATATTATCTTCTTCTATTAAAAAATCAAGACTTTTACTTATCATACAATTAAGACCAAAGTCATCCCTTCTTTGTCTAAAATCTGTTCTTATGCCTATTATATCATTAAGAGAAGTATAAGACCTATAAGCATATCCAATTTCCCATGCTGTACCACTATCCACATCAGTACCATCAAGTATTGCAATCATTAGATTGCTTTCATCAATACCTTCTTTACATTTTTCAAAAATCTTTGTAGGATTATCTTCAAGCCCCTTGCATTCAATTTGAGGGAGAAAAACTTCAACACTAAAATGGTTTTCAAGTTCATTTTTTAACCTCAAATTAAAATCTTGTTCTGCTAATGAAAATAATGCACCTGCTAAATAAATTTTGGTTTTCATGTTTTCTCCTCTCATCTTAGAATAATTTCTTAAACCTTATAGAATCCAAATATCGTTGATTTATCACATCTTGGACACCTGTAATCAAAATTAGCATAAGTTCTTTCTGTTTCTGTGATTCTATATTTACAGTAAGGGCATTCAAAATATACACTTGCACGATGGATATTAAAAAAGCGTATATTTAATTTTGTTTTTACCCATTGATAAATCTTTTTCATGTCTTTAATCTCCTGGGTTTATAAATTTTTAGCATACATCAAAACTAAATATATGCTCTGAAAGTTAGGCGTAATTTAAACCACCTCTTTCTTTAGTTTTAGCGGACAAAACTTTTCGTGACAATTGCCTTCCTCATTTAATTTATTTTCTGGATGATTACAATACGTTAACACTGGAGTCCATTGCGTTATATCAATTCCAGCCTCCCGCGCAATATATTCATCTTCCCATTTACCAATAAAATATTTACAGTATTGCCCAAAATATTTCTTTTTCATAACTTTCTCCTTTGAAGCGGTTTAAACTACGCCTATTCTTCTCTATTAAATTGAAATGTCAGCAATCTCTTTCAGTATGTCTTTTATTGCTTGATTATAACCTTTTGCAAACCATTTTTCAAACTGCCTTAGACTTACATGTTTATCATCTTTGAATTTCTTGTTGATATTTTCTGCCATTTCAGATAATAGAGAGTCATGCGAGGCCTTTGGCAAATTTAGAGGAACTCTCCATTCAAATAATTCTTTTGCCACGTTTATCTCTTGCATAATTGCCCCGCAATGTTTACACCAGAAAGTACCAAATCCAGCAATATCAGACATATACTCCATACTATGTTTACAATTTTCGCATTTATAGTTCATTCTGTTGCCTCCTCAAAATTTTACATATTCGCAAACAGTTAGCTGAAATGCCCGCTTTCTAATTCTGCCATTTCAATATCATATTCGCTTTCCATGTGATCTATTCCATAACCATTTGACATCCAGTTTATTATATCAGTTAATTTTTCATTTCTTGCTTTCAACGCTCGCACTTCAGCTAACAGTGAATCATGCGAAGCCTTCGGCAAATTTTGAGGAGACTTTTGTAATACTTTATTTCCACATAAAATACAGGTTTCAAAAACTCTCCCACAATCAGGACACTTGTCAAAGCTATCTTCTATCGCATAAGAACATAATTTACATCCAACATTCATTTCGTTTACCTCCTCAAAATCTTTCATATCCATCATAAGCTACTATTTTCTCCACTCGATTTTTTTAATCTCATTTTTATCCTTATTAACACAACATTCTAAGGAGTGACACTCCACAGGGCAAGCCCTGTGGCTTCAAACGAAGGTTGATTACTTATTTGCAATCCTTATTCGTTTAGGGAACGCCACAATGCCCTTTAATGAGTTAGCGATTTCTCGCATTCCCGTTACTTTTGATTTACGGGCTATATTGATAGCACTATTTACATCTGCGTTAATCAATATCCCGTCTTTGGATTTAAACAAACCTCTTTTTACTCTTTTCCCTACATACTCATCATGGTGTTTAATTTCTTCATTGTCAATTGCCGAACATTTAGATGTATGAGACTCTTGAATTTCAAGATATTTCAACCCATATTCTTGACATTTGGATTCAAGCATCGACATTAAATACCCAAATGGTACTTGCACGAAATTCTGGTTATTTCGTTTTCCAATATGAATGGAATTTTTCCAGCCTTTGTTATGCCCTACAATAATTGTTCCAATATCATTATCAATACAATAGTCAAGAATATATTTAGCTGTTTTTCTCATTACATCTTTAATACGATTCTCTCTTTTTCTCTTCAACAGGAATTGCTGTTTTGTGTAACCCTTGATATTTTGTTTGTCCTTAATACTTTGCAACTTTGCGTTCTTTTTGTTCCAATAATAGTTAATTGATTTGAGCTTTCTCCCGTCCATTATGAACGCCCTATTATTTGAAACATCATAGCAAGTAGCAAGATTTGACAAACCAATATCAATACTTAATACATTATTTTGATTAAGATTCAAATCCTGTTCTTCTATTTCATACACCACCTCCATTTTAAAAAATG
>Ga0208826_1003679_pt1 | contig 10314 bp, 11 predicted proteins | sample AD_UKC115_MetaG_FD_184451 | JGI IMG/M metagenome (GOLD analysis project Ga0208826, IMG submission 184451) | Active sludge microbial communities of municipal wastewater-treating anaerobic digesters from Hong Kong - AD_UKC115_MetaG (SPAdes)... | ecosystem: Engineered > Bioreactor > Anaerobic >... | reverse complement strand
GCGTCGCGGGTGGCGGCGCCCTTGCTGGTGGCGGTAAGCGAGTTCATGGCCGCGACAATAGCACGACCGTTCGGATTTATTTGACCGTTCGTCGGATCGGCCCGCTGCCTGCGCTCAGTCGCGATAGCGCTTGGTGAGGTCGCCGTAGGCATCGATCCGGCGGTCGCGCAGGAACGGCCAGATCCGGCGCACGTGCTCGCTGCGCGCCATGTCGACATCGGCGAACAGGATCGTCGGATCGGTGCCGGCCTCGGCGATGAATTCGCCCTGCGGCCCGAGCACATGGCTGTTGCCCCAGAAGTCGATGCCGGACGCGCCCAGCGGCGAGGCTTCATGGCCGACGCGGTTGCAGCTCAGCACCGGCAGCCCGTTGGCGACGGCATGGCCGCGATGGCTGAGGATCCAGGCATCGCGCTGGCGGTTCTTTTCGGCTTGCTCGTCTGACGGATCCCAGCCGATGGCGGTGGGATAGAGCAGCAGTTCCGCGCCGGCCAGCGCCATCAGCCGCGCGGCTTCCGGATACCACTGGTCCCAGCACACCAGCACGCCGAGGCGGCCGACGCTGGTGTCGATCGGGGTGAAGCCGAGGTCGCCCGGGGTGAAGTAGAACTTCTCGTAGAAGCCCGGATCGTCCGGGATGTGCATCTTGCGGTACTTGCCGGCGGTGCTGCCGTCGGCATCGAAGACCACCGCGGTGTTGTGGTACAGCCCGGTGGCGCGCTTCTCGAACAGCGAGCTGACCAGCACCACGCCGTGCTGCCTGGCGAGCTTGCCGAGGCGTTCGGTCGACGGGCCCGGGATGGGCTCGGCCAGGTCGAATTCGTCCACCGATTCGTGCTGGCAGAAGTACGGGCCGTTGTGCAGTTCCTGCAGCAGCACCAGCTTGGCGCCGGAGCTGGCGGCCTCGGCGACGCGGGTTTCGATGACGGCGAGGTTCGCCGCGGCATCGCCCTGGTTGCGCTCCTGCACCAGCGCGACGGGGAGCTTGCTGTACTTGGACATCAGGCGAGGCCCTCGGGCAATTGCATGGTGATGCAGTGCAGGCTGCCGTTCTGCCAGATCAGCGGGCGGCAGGGCACCTGCACGATTTCGCGGCCCGGGAACGCTGCGGCCAGCACGGCGGCGGCGGCATCGTCGGCGGGATCGCCGTAGGCCGGCATCAGCACCGCGCCGTTGACGATCAGGAAATTGGCATAGCTCGCGGCCAGGCGGCGGCTTCCGTCTTCAGCGATGTCGATCACCGGCTGCGCCCACGGCAACGGGAACAGCCGGTAGGGCTGGCCGTCGCGGGTGCGCAGCGCGGCGATCTCGCCGGCCATCGCCTTGAGGTCGGCGTAGTGCGAATCCGCTTCGTCGTCGCAGGCCTGGAACACGATGCCGTTGCCGGGCGCGAAGCGGGCGAGGGTGTCGATGTGGGCGTCGGTGTCGTCGCCCTCCAGCGCGCCGTGGTCGAGCCACAGCACGCGCTGCTGCTGCAGCCAACCGGCGAGCTTTTCGCTCAGTTCCTCGCGCGAGGCGTCGGGATGGCGTTCGTGCAGGCATTGCCAGGTAGTGAGCAGGGTGCCGTCGCCGTCGGTCTCGATGGCGCCGCCTTCCAGCGCGAAATCGATGACCTGCCGCTCCTGCGTGTTGAACGCGTCCTGCGCGGTCAGGCGTTCGACCAGGCGGTCGTCGTCGCTGGCGCCGTACTTGCCGCCCCAGCCGGTGAAGCGGAAATCGAGCAGGCGGAAGCCGTCGCCCACGCGCAACGCAATCGGGCCGGAATCGCGCAGCCAGGTGTCGTCGTAGGGCACGGTCACGAAACGCACGCGTTCCATGTCGATGCGGTTGCTGCGCAGGCGCATTTCCGCGTAGGTCTCGACATCGTCGTCGGCCACGCAGATCAGCACGCGCTGGAAGCGGGCGATCGCCGCGACCAGGGCGATGTAGGTCTCCTCGACCTCGGCCAGGCGCTCGGCCCAGTCGGTGTCGGCGTTCGGCCACGCGATCAGGATCGCCGACTGGGGTTCCCACTCGGCGGGGAAGCGCAGGGTCTCTTGCATGCTTGTTTCTTAGGTGGTGGGCGGCTTCGGCCCGATCTCGTCCGGGTCGGCCTTGGTCATCACCACGTCGATGACGCGGCTGCGCTCGAAATAGACGGTGAAGTTCGGGTAGGTCCAGCGGTTGATCGTCGGCCAGTCGCGCTTCTGCCCGCCGCGCGGATCCAGGCGATCGCTCGGCGCGCCGTACTTCGCTTCGACCTGGGCCATGCTCATGCCGCGCTTCGGCAGGTTGCCCGGTTCCTCCCGCACGCGTTCGATCAGCAGGACGTCGCCCCGGACCGGAACGTCCTGGGCTAGGGCGATGCAGGGCGCGGCAAGCGATGCGGCGGCGAGGATGCTGCAGGTCAGACGATTCATGGCGACGCTCCCTGTGCAGACGAGGTAACGGCGGATTCTATGCCTGAAAAGTGAACGAACCGCGATGACGGCCCGCGGAAACGACGAAGGCCGCACGCGGCGGCCTTCGGCAGTGCAACCTGTGGCGCGAATCAGCGCTGGCGCGCCTTGAAACGCGGGTTGGACTTGCAGATCACGAAGACCTTGCCACGACGGCGGACCACCTTGCAGTCGCGGTGACGGGCCTTCGCCGACTTCAGGGAGGACAGGACCTTCATGACAGAACCTCGGCGAAAAGTTGGATTGGAGCGGTGGATGGAGCGGGATGGGTGAAACACGAAGCCGCGCATTCTAGCGGGGTTTGTTTCGCCGAATCAATAGCTTGAAGGAAAAAACTGCCGGGCTGCGGCAGCCGCGGCGAAGCCGGCCATAATTCCCGGCATGGATACCACCGCGCCCGTCCTCACCATCGATGGCCCGTCCGGCTCCGGCAAGGGCACGATCAGCCGCATCGTGGCCCAGCGCCTGGGCTGGCATTACCTGGATTCCGGCGCGCTCTACCGGGCGGTCGGCATCGCCGCCGGCTGGGCCGACATCGACCTGTCCGACGCCTCGGCGCTGGTGCGCTGCACCTTCGACACCGAGATCGGCTTCCGCGACGACGCCGCCGGCGAGCCGCGGGTGATCGTGAACGGGCTGGACGCCACCGACGAGCTGCGCACCGAAACCGCCGGTGCCGCCGCCTCGGCCATTGCCGCGATCCCCGAGGTGCGGGCCGCGCTGAAGGACCGCCAGCGCGTGTTCCGGCAGCTGCCGGGGCTGGTCGCCGACGGCCGCGACATGGGCACGGTGATCTTCCCGGATGCCGCCCACAAGGTGTTCCTCACCGCCAGCGCCGACGAGCGCGCCGAAAGGCGCTATAAGCAGTTGAAAGACAAAGGGGTTTCCGTCACACTTGACGGTCTGCTACGGGAGATTCTCGCCCGCGATGCCCGCGATGCCAGTCGCGCGGTGGCGCCGCTGCGACCGGCCGACGACGCCGTCCGCATCGACACCACCGGCCTTGGCATCGATGGCGTGGTCGCGCTGGTGCTGGATGTCGTGTCCCGCCCCAGCGCGAGCTGAGCGCGTTTCCCCCGTCGCAGAATCCTTCCACCTGGCGCATCCCGCGTCGGGTGGCGCCCATCCAACCATCACACATGGCCAAGCGCGTTCCTGCGCGACGCCAGACCCAAGGTGGGTCGCCCCGTGAGTGCGGGCGGCCTGTGTATCCACCAGAGATTTTTCATGAATTCCGTAATGACCGAATCCTTCGCCGAACTGTTCGAACAGAGCCAGGCCAACCTCGCCAAGCTGAAGCCCGGCGCCATCGTCAAGGGCATCGTGGTCGACGTCCGCAACGACGTGGTGGTGATCAACGCCGGCCTGAAGTCCGAGGGCATCGTCCCGATCGAGCAGTTCCGCAACGACGCCGGCGAAATCGACGTGGGCATCGGCGACGAGGTCAAGGTCGCGCTCGACTCGCTCGAGAACGGCTTTGGCGAAACCGTGCTGTCGCGCGAGAAGGCCAAGCGCGCCATGGTGTGGGACGAACTCGAGGAAGCGCTCGAGAAGAACGAGACCATCGTCGGCCGCATCAGCGGCAAGGTGAAGGGCGGTTTCACCGTCGACATCAAGGACGTCCGCGCGTTCCTGCCGGGCTCGCTGGTCGACGTGCGCCCGGTGCGCGACCCGGTCTACCTCGAGGGCAAGGAACTCGAGTTCAAGCTGATCAAGCTGGACCGCAAGCGCAACAACGTGGTCGTCTCCCGCCGCGCGGTGGTCGAGAGCGAGCATTCGGAAGAGCGCGAGCAGCTGCTCGAGAAGCTGGTCGAGGGCGCGGTGCTGAAGGGCGTGGTCAAGAACCTCACCGACTACGGCGCGTTCGTCGACCTCGGCGGCATCGACGGCCTGCTGCACATCACCGACATGGCCTGGAAGCGCGTGCGCCATCCGTCCGAAGTGGTCGAAGTCGGCCAGGAGCTGGACGTCCGCGTGCTGAAGTACGACCGCGAGCGCAACCGCGTCTCGCTGGGCCTGAAGCAGTTGGGCGAGGATCCGTGGGACAACATCGCCCGCCGCTACCCGGCCAACAGCCGCGTGTTCGGCAAGGTCAGCAACGTCACCGATTACGGCGCGTTCGTCGAGATCGAGCCGGGCGTCGAAGGCCTGGTGCACGTCTCCGAAATGGACTGGACCAACAAGAACGTCAACCCGGCCAAGGTCGTGCAGGTCGGCGACGAAGTGCAGGTCATGGTGCTGGACGTGGATGAAGAGCGCCGCCGCATCTCGCTGGGCATCAAGCAGGTCACCAGCAACCCGTGGGAAACCTTCGCCGCCATGCACAAGAAGGGCGACAAGGTGTCCGGCCAGATCAAGTCGATCACCGACTTCGGCATCTTCATCGGCCTGGACGGCGGCATCGACGGCCTGATCCACCTGTCCGACATCACCTGGAACTCCACCGGCGAAGACATCGCCCGCAACTACAAGAAGGGCGACACGCTCGAGGCGGTGGTGCTGGCGGTCGATCCGGAGCGCGAGCGCATCAGCCTGGGCGTCAAGCAGATGGAGCAGGACCCGCTGGGCCAGTTCATGGCGAGCAACCCGAAGGGCAGCAAGGTCACCGGCACCGTCAAGGAAGTCGACGCCAAGGGCGCGACCATCGACCTCGGCGAGGGCGTGGAAGGCTACGTGTCGGCCCGCGACGTCGCCGACGAGCGCGTGGACGACGCCAGCCAGTACCTGAAGGTCGGCCAGCAGGTCGAGGCCAAGTTCGTGGGCATGGACCGCAAGGGCCGCAGCCTGCAGCTGTCGATCAAGGGCAAGGACGACGCCGAAACCGCCGAAGCGATGGCCGAGTACAACAAGGCCTCCTCCGACGCCGCCAGCGGCACCACCAAGCTGGGCGCGCTGCTGCGCGAGCAGCTGAACAGCAAGTCCGAGTGATCGGCTCGCCGTAGCAAACGTGGCGGCCCGGTTCCGGCCGGGCCGCCATTTTCATGGTTGCAGTTGCAAAGCACGGGTCCATGACCAAGTCCGAACTCATCGAATTGCTGGCCCGGCGCCAGCCGCACCTGAAGGCCGACGACGTCGACCTGTCGGTGAAGTCGTTGCTGCAGATGATGGGCACCGCCCTCGCCGACGGCGATCGCATCGAAGTGCGCGGGTTCGGCAGTTTTTCCCTGCATTTCCGCCCGCCGCGCACCGGCCGCAACCCGAAGACCGGCGATGCCGTCGCCCTGCCGGGCAAGCATGTCCCGCATTTCAAGCCGGGCAAGGAATTGCGCGAGCGCGTGACCACCGTCGTGCCGCTGCCGACCGACGACTGATCCGCCGCAGTCCGCTAAGCTAGCAGGCGATTCCGCAGGGTCGACCTCGATGATCCGCCTGATCCGCCTGATCGTCGCCATCGCCTGCATCCTGCTGGGTGCGATCGTCGGCGCACTGAACACCCAACCCGTGCTGCTCGATTTCGGCATCGCCAGCGTGCGCGCCAGCCTTGGCCTGAGCGTGCTGGTTGCGTTGCTGCTGGGCGTGCTGGTGGGCGGCACCATCCTCGCGGTCGGCGTGGTGGCGCCACTGCGCCGGCGCCTGCGCCGCGCCGAAAACGCCGCGCGCGCGACGCGCATGGAGCACCGCGACATGGACGGGCTTTCGAATGGGTAGCTTCAATTTCGACGTGTGGATCTGGTTCGTGGTGCTGGTGCCGTTGGCGGCGCTGGCAGGCTGGGTGATCGGCCGGCGCGGCGGCGAGCGCCACAGCGACAGCCAGGTCAGCAAGTTGTCGACCACCTATTTCCGCGGGCTGAACTACCTGTTGAACGAACAGCCGGACAAGGCGATCGAGTTGTTCCTGCACATCGCCGAACTCGACAAGGACACCTTCGAGACCCAGGTCGCGCTGGGCCATCTGTTCCGCCGCCGCGGCGAGGTGGACCGCGCGATCCGGCTGCACCAGGCGCTGGCGCAGCGCAACGACCTCAACGATGCGCAGAAGGTGCAGGCGCTGTCCGCGCTTGGCGAGGACTACATGCGTTCCGGCCTGCTGGACCGCGCCGAAACCGTGTTCTCCGACCTTGCGCGGATCGACCAGCGCGCGCCGCAGGCATTGCGCCACCTGATCGGCATCTACCAGGCGGAGCGCGACTGGGAGAAGGCGATCGAGAACGCGAGTCGCTTCGAGGCGGCCACCGGCGAGCCGATGGGCAAGCTGGTCGCCCAGTTCGAATGCGAACTGGCCGACCGCCAGCGCGCCGCGGGCGAGATCGGGGCCGCGCGCGCCTCGATCGCCCGCGCCTACGCCGCCGACTCGAGCTCGGTGCGCGCCGGCATCAGCGAAGGCCGGATCGAAGCCGAAGCCGGGAACCCGGCGGGCGCGGTCCGCGCGTTCGAACGCGCCGCCCGCCACGATCCCGATTACCTGCCGGTGATCCTGCCGGCATTGCTCGAAAGCTACGACAAGGTGGGCGAGCGCACCGGCGCGCGCGCGTTCCTGGCCGAGATGAGCGAACACTACCGCGGCATCTCGCCGGTGCTGGCGCTGACCCGGATGGTCGAGGCGGAGGAGGGCGTGGCCGCGGCGCGTCGTTACCTGGGCCAGCAGCTGAAGGACCGGCCCTCGGTGCGCGGCGAAGCGGCCTTGATCGACCTGACCCTCGCCGAGCATCCCGACCTGGAGCAGGCGGACGCCAGGGCGACCCTGCACGACCTCAAGCACATCACCGACCAGTTGCTGGTGCGCAACCCGAGTTATCGCTGCAATCGTTGCGGCTTCGGCGCGCGCAGCCACCACTGGCAATGCCCCAGCTGCAAGGAGTGGGGAACGGTGAAGCCGCTGCTGAACTATGCCGTGGTCTGAGCCGGCGGCGCTGGCGCCGGCGATGCTGGCCGGCGCCTTCCTGCTGGCCGCCGTGGTGTCCGCGCTCGGCAGCGCCTGGTCCATCGCCCATGCCCATCGCAACCAGCTGATCGACCAACCCGGCGAGCGCCGCAGCCACGACATCCCCACCCCGCGCGGTGGCGGCATCGGCATCGTGGCCGCCTGCCTGGTGGCGATGGCCGCCGCCGCGGGCTTCGGCCCGGCCTCGCGCAGTGGCTGGCTGGTCGCGGCTGGCCTTTCGCTGGTCGCGGCGATCGGCTGGTGGGACGACCACCGCCCGTTGCCGGCCTGGCCGCGGCTGCTGGTGCATGCCGTCGCCTCCGCCTGCCTGGCGTGGGCGATGCACCTGCAGGGAGCGCAACCGATCGTGGTCGCCATCGCATTCCTGTCGACGCTGGTGCTGGTCAATGCATGGAACTTCATGGACGGCATCAACGGCCTGGCGGCAAGCCAGGCCCTGTTGTGCGCGGCCGGATACGCGGCCGTGCTGGGCGATGCCTGGCGCTTGCTGGCCTTGGTCCTGGCCGGTGCCTGCCTGGGTTTCCTGCCGTTCAATGCGCCGCGGGCGAAGGTCTTCCTCGGCGATGTCGGCAGTGGCGCGCTTGGCTACGTGGTGGCGGCCTTGCTTGCGGCTGGATTCGCGTCGCGGCCGATGGCCGGCTGGCCGCTGCTGCTGCTGCCGCCGCTGGCGATGCTGGCCGATGCCGGCCTGACCCTGCTGTGGCGGATGCGCCGCGGCGAACGCTGGTGGCAGGCGCATGTGCAGCATGCGTTCCAGCGCTGGAGCCGGCAGCGCGGGCACCTCAGGGTGTGCGCCGGCTATGCGCTCTGGACGTTTGCGGCGGTTGCGATCATGCTTGCGGCGCTGCATTGGCCCGTGCGCATCGCGCTGGGGGCGGCGCTGGCGGTGTTGCTGGCGTCGGCAGGGGCGTGGCTTCGGCTGCACCGGCGTTACGAGAAGAACAATACCGAAGGATTCGGGACATGACGATCTGGCGGGACCGGTTCAAGTACGGCTTGCCGCGACTGGCGGTGATGGTGCATGACCTCGCCATGGTCTGGGTCTGCTGGCAGGGCCTGCACTACGTGCGTTACGCCTTGCAGCCCACCCCGCTGCCGCTGGAGCCGTTTTCCAGCACCGTGCTGATCGTGATGGTGGCGCAGGGCCTGATCTCCTGGCGGGTCGGCCTGTATCGGGGCCTGTGGCGCTTCGCCAGCGTCCCCGACCTGCTCAATATCTTCAAGGCCAGCCTGCTGGGCCTGCTGGCGGTGGTGGCCGGGCTGTTCTTCTACAGCCGGCTCGACCTGGTGTCGCGCGCGGCCTTGCTGCTGTATCCGTTCGTGCTGACCATGCTGCTGGGCGCGCCGCGCCTGATCTTCCGTGCCTGGAAGGACCAGCGCCTGCTGCGCTCGGACGACACCGCCGAACGCGTGCTGATCCTCGGCGCGGGGCAGGCCGGCGAAGCACTGGTGCGCGACCTGCGCCGGATCGGCCGCTACCAGCCGGTCGGCTTCCTCGACGACGCCGCCGCCCTGCGCGGTACCCGACTGCAGGGGCTGCCGATCCTTGGCCGGGTCAACGACGTGGTCCGGATCGCGCGCGAGACCGGGGTACAGCTGCTGGTCATCGCCATGCCCTCGCTGGATGCGATCGCGATGCGGCGCGTGGTCGGCATCTGCGAGGAGAGCGGGGTGCCGTTCCGCACCGTGCCGCGGCTGGCGGATGTGCTGGATGGCCGCTCGCTGCCCGGCCAGCTGAAGGAAGTGGCGATCGAGGATCTGCTCGGCCGGCAGCCGCTCAATCCGGACTGGAAGGCGATCCGCAACTGGCTGGGCGGGCGTTCCGTGCTGGTGACCGGCGCCGGTGGTTCGATCGGCTCCGAACTGTGCCGGCAATGCGCCCGCCAAGGCGCCAGGCGCATCGCCCTGCTCGAGATCGACGAACTCGCGTTGCTGACGGTCGAAGCCGACCTGCGCCGCGATTTCCCCGGCATCGAATGCCTGCCGGTGCTCGGCGACGCCGGCGATCCGGCGGTGATCGCGCATGCCTTGCGCGAAGCGGAACCCGAAGCCGTGTTCCATGCCGCCGCCTACAAGCAGGTGCCGCTGCTGCAGCGGCAGCTGCGCGAAGCGGTGCGCAACAACGTGCTGACCACCGATGTGGTGGCGCGCGCCAGCCGCGATGCGGGCGTCGGCACCTTCGTGCTGATCTCCACCGACAAGGCGGTCGATCCGGTCAACGTGCTGGGCGCGACCAAGCGCCTGGCGGAAATGCTCTGCCAATCCCTGGTCGACCCGCGTTCGACCCGCTTCGTGACCGTGCGTTTCGGCAACGTGCTGGATTCGGCCGGCAGCGTGGTGCCGCTGTTCCGCGAACAGATCCGCCGCGGCGGGCCGGTGACGGTCACCGACCCGGACGTGACGCGCTACTTCATGACCATCCCCGAAGCCTGCCAGTTGATCCTGCAGGCCTCGGCCATCGGCGCGCAGCAGGCGGTGTACACCCTGGACATGGGCGAGGCAGTGTCGATCCGCATGCTCGCCGAGCAGATGATCCGCCTGGCCGGCAAGCAGCCGGGCAAGGACATCGCCATCGAATACACCGGCCTGCGACCCGGCGAGAAGCTGCACGAAACCCTGTTCCACGTCGACGAGCGCTACAGCGCCACCGTCCATCCCAAGATCCTGCAGGCCTTGCCGCGCAGCGTCAGCGGGGAGCGCGTGGAGCCGGCGCTGCAGGCATTGCGCGAGGCCGCCGCCAGCTACGACCTCGATCGGCTCGCCGCGTCGCTGCGTGCGGCAGTTCCGGAATTCAATCCGTCGGCCGACGATGCCGACAACGCGCGCGAATCGACCATCGTCGCGTTCCCGGCACGCCGCGCGCGCCAGCAGTAAGCGACCGACGGCCGACGACCGACGCATGCAGAAGCAGAATCCATCGCGCCGCGTGCGCATCGCCGTGTTCCCGGTCGCCGGTCTCGGCACCCGCTTCCTGCCGGCCACCAAGACCGTGCC
>Ga0208826_1003674_pt1 | contig 10326 bp, 8 predicted proteins | sample AD_UKC115_MetaG_FD_184451 | JGI IMG/M metagenome (GOLD analysis project Ga0208826, IMG submission 184451) | Active sludge microbial communities of municipal wastewater-treating anaerobic digesters from Hong Kong - AD_UKC115_MetaG (SPAdes)... | ecosystem: Engineered > Bioreactor > Anaerobic >... | reverse complement strand
CGGCAATGCGAGGTAGGCGGGCGCCTTGCCGGCGTCGATGCCGCCGGTCGGGCAGAAGCGCACCTGCGCGAACGGGCCGCCGAAGCCCTTCAGCGCGGCCACGCCGCCGCTGGATTCGGCGGGGAAGAACTTGAAGCGCTGCCAGCCGTGTTCCAGCCCGCGCATCAGTTCGCTGGCGGTGGCGATGCCGGGGATCAGCGGGATCGGGCAGCCGGCGGCGTGGCGATAGAGCGTGTCGGTGGCGCCGGGCGAGATCGCGAAGCGCGCGCCGGCTTGCGTCACCGCATCGAGATCGCGTGCGTTCAACACCGTGCCGGCGCCGACGCAGGCCTGCGGCATCGCGCGCGCGACCGCGGCGATCGCCTCCAGCGCGCACGCCGTGCGCAGGGTGATCTCGAGCACCCGCAGGCCGTTGTCGACCAGGGCGCGGCATAGCGGCAGCGCGTCCTCGATGCGGTCGATCGCCAGCACCGGGATCACCGGCGCCAAGGCGAACACTTCGTCGACGAGCTGGTTGTGGCGCGCGGTAACGAGCATGGTCTGGCTCACAGGTCGCGGGAGCGCAGCGCGGTGGCGGCACCGAGCAGCCCCGGTTGCGGGTGGGTGATGACGTGGATCTGCACGGTTTCCAGCAGCGCCGCCATCCGGCCCTTGGCCAGGAAGCGTTCGCGGAACGCGCTGCTGCGCAGGAACGGGATGAAGCGCGGCACGATGCCGCCGGCGATGACCACCGCGCGCGCGCCATGGATCAGCGCGCAATCGCCGGCGACGCTGCCGAGCACGGCGCAGAAACGCGCCAGGGTCTGGCGCGCGGCGATGTCGTGGCCTTCGAGCGCCGCGGCCACGATTTCGGCGGGGTCGCGCAATCCATGGCGTTGCAGGCTGCTTTCGCCGGGCATGAGGCTGGTGGCCGGGACGACGGCCGTGCCGCCGCGCAGGACCAGGTCGATTTCCGACAGGCCCTTGCCGCACAGCAGGCGTTCGGTCGAGGTGCGCCCGTGCTGCGCGGTGAGCCACGCGGCGATCGCGCGCTCCTCGTCGCCGATCGGGGCGAAGCTGGTATGCCCGCCTTCGGTTTCCACCGCGTGCCAGCCATGCTCGTGCGAGCCGACCAGCTGGGCGACGCCAAGGCCGGTGCCGGGGCCGAGCACGCTGACCGGGCCGCGCAGCGGCGCCGAGGCATCGCCGTGCAGGGTGACCAGGCTGTCGCGCTGCAGCGAGGGGATCGCCCACGCCACCGCGCCGAAGTCGTTGATCATGCGCAGCTCGTCGAGGCCGAGCGTGCGCTGCAGTTCGCGCCGGCTGAACGACCATGCGCGGTTGGTCAGGCGGATCTCGTCGCTGCCGACCGGGCAGGCCACCGCCAGCGCGGCGTGCTTCGGCATGCTGCCGATGCCCTGCAGGTAGTGTTCCACCGCATGCTGGACGCTGGCGAAGTCGGCGTTGCGCAGCGATTGCGCCTCGTGCAGTTCGACGTTCGGCGCGGCCAGGTCGGTCAGCGCGAAGCGCGCATTGGTGCCGCCGATGTCCGCGACCAGCGCCAGCGTGCTCATGCATCGTCCTCGTCGATGAACAGCGAACAGGCGCCCTGTTCGGCCGGGCCGACCTGCCTGCGCATCAGCGCGAACAGCTCGCGGCCGTGGCCGATGCGGTTGCCGGCGAGTTCCGGCTTCGCGACCGCGCGCGCCGCCCATTCGCCGGCATCCACCAACGCGTCCATGCTGCCGGCTTCGGCATCGATGCGGACGAGGTCGCCTTCGCGCAGCTTGGCCAGCGCGCCGGCATCCGCCGCTTCAGGCGTCACGTGGATCGCGGCGAGCACCTTGCCGGAGGCGCCGGACATGCGGCCGTCGGTCAGCAGCGCGACTTTCTGGCCGCGGTCCTGCAAGGCCGCGAGCGTCGGCGTCAGCTTGTGCAGTTCCGGCATGCCATTGGCGCGTGGGCCCTGCCAGCGCACCACCGCGACGAAATCGCCGGTCAGTTGGTCTGCCTTGAACGCGTCCAGCAAGGCATCCTGCGAATCGAAGATGCGCGCGGGCGCCTCGATGCGGCGGAACTCGGGCGCGACCGCGGAGATTTTCACCACGCAGCGGCCGAGGTTGCCTTCGAGGCGACGCAGGCCGCCTTCGCTGTCGAATGGCGCAGCCACGCCGCGCACCACGCTCTCGTCCTTCGATTGCGCGGGCGCGTCGCGCCATTGCAGGCGCAGGCCGTCGAGGTGCGGCTCCAGCGCCTGCTGGCGCAGGTCGCCGCCGTGCACGCAGGCGATGTCGGGATGCAGCAGGCCGGCGTCGATCAGTTCGCGGATGACGAAGCCCAGGCCGCCCGCGGCATGGAAGTGGTTCACGTCGGCGCTGCCGTTCGGGTACACGCGCGCCAGCAGCGGCGTGGCCTGCGACAGTTCGTCGAGGTCGTCCCAGTCGATGATCAATCCCGCGGCGCGGGCGATGGCGACCAGGTGCAGCGCATGGTTGGTGGAGCCGCCGGTGGCGGCCAGGCCGACCATCGCGTTGACGATGGCTTTCTCGTCGACGGTGCGCGCCAGCGGGCGGTAGTCGTCGCCGAGCGCGGTGATGCGCAATGCCTGTTCGGCGGCGGCCACGGTCAGCGCATCGCGCAGCGGCGTGCCCGGGCTGACGAAGGCACTGCCGGGCATGTGCAGGCCCATCACTTCCATCAGCATCTGGTTGGAATTGGCGGTGCCGTAGAAGGTGCAGGTGCCGGGTGCGTGGTACGAGGCGGCCTCGGCCTCCAGCAGCTCGTCGCGGCTGGCTTCGCCGAGCGCGTAACGCTGGCGCACTTCCGCCTTCTGCTTGTTGGGGATGCCGGAGGGCATCGGTCCGGCCGGCACGAAGATCGTCGGCAAATGGCCGTAGCTGAGCGCGCCGATCAGCAGGCCGGGCACGATCTTGTCGCACACGCCGAGCAGCAGCGCGGCATCGAACATCTCGTGCGACAGCGACACCGCGGTGGCCATCGCGATGGCATCGCGCGAGAACAGCGACAGCTCCATGCCGGCCCGGCCCTGGGTGACGCCGTCGCACATCGCCGGCACGCCGCCGGCGACCTGCGCGCTGCCGCCGGCGTTGCGCGCGGCCATGCGGATCAGCGACGGATACTGCTCCATCGGCTGGTGCGCGCTGAGCATGTCGTTGTAGGCGGTGACGATGCCGATGTTGCCGCCGCTGCCGCTGCGCAGGTTGGCCTTGTCGGCGCCGGAGGCGGCGAAGCCGTGGGCGAGGTTGCCGCAGCCCAGGTCGCGGCGCGCCGGCCGCGATTCGCGCGCGGCGTCCATCCGCGCCAGGTAGTCGTCACGCAGTTTGCGGCTGCGTTCGGCGATGCGGGCGGTGACGCGTTCGACCACGGGATGCAACGCTGCCATCAGGGACTCCAGTGGATCTGCAGGCGATGGTCGCGCGCATGCAGCAGCGCGGCAACCGGGTATGGAATGGCGCCGCCCTGGTCCTGCTGCTGCGCCTGGCGCAGCACGCGGCGCTTGTCCTCGCCGGTCACGACCAGGTGGACTTCGCGGGCGCGCAGCAAGCGCGGCAGGCTCAGGCTGATCCGCACGAATGGCGCTTCCGGCGGCAACGGATCGGGCTGGGTGGCGATGGCATCGATGCCGCCCTCCATCGCCAGGCCTTCGGCGAGGTTGGCGGCGCCGGGGAACAGCGAGGCGAAATGGCCATCCGCGCCCATGCCGAGCAGCACGAAGTCGAAAGGTTGCGCATTCACCGCGAACAGCGCGCGTGCCTGCGCCAGCGATGCGGCTTCGTCGCCGTCTTCGCGGGTGATGCCGGCCGCGGTGATGCCGCTGTTCGCCGCGAACGCTTCGCGCAGCGCACGCAAGTTGCAGGCGGGATGGTCGTGCGGCACGCAGCGTTCATCGGTGGGGATCGCGGTGATCGTGCCGTCGCATGGCGAGGCGGCCAGTCGTGCGTAGATCGGCAGCGGCGTGCGTCCGCCGGCGAGCGCCAGCCATGCGGCCCCGCGCGCGCCGATGGCCTCGCGGCAGGCGTGCTGCAGCGCCCGCGCGACCTGGTCGATCAACGCACCGGTGTTCGGGTAGTCGTGTTCGACCCAGCCCATCACTCGCGCCAGCTGTGGCCGTGGCGCTCGATCAGCGACACCGCCGCGCTCGGTCCCCAGGTGCCGGCGGGGTAGGGCTTGGGGGCGTGGTTCGCGCTGCGCCAGCCATCGAGGATGGTGTCCACCCATTGCCAGGCCGCTTCGGTTTCGTCGCGGCGCACGAACAGGGTGCCGTTGCCTTCGATCGCGTCGAGGTAGAGGCGTTCGTAGGAGATGCGGCGGCGCGCGTTGGCGAATTCCTGGTGGAAGTCCAGGTCCAGCGCCACCTGCGACATGCGCAGGCCGCTGCGGTCCAGGCCCGGGGTCTTGGCCATCAGGTCGAGTTCGATCCGCTCTTCCGGCTGCAGGCGGATCAGCAGTCCGTTGGGCTGCATGTCGGTGGCGGCGCGGCCGCCGAAGATCGAATACGGCACCTTGCGGAACTGGATGTAGATCTCGGTGCAGCGCGCGGGCAGGCGCTTGCCGGTGCGCAGGTAGAACGGCACGCCCGACCAGCGCCAGTTGTCGACGTGCGCGCGCAGGGCGACGAAGGTTTCGGTGCGGCTGTCGCGGCCGAGCTCCGACGCATAGCCGGGGACCGCCACGCCGTCGATCGCGCCGGCGGTGTATTGGCCGGCGACCGATTCGCCGGCGACGTCGTCGCGGCCGATCGCGCGCAGCGAACGCAACACCTTGATCTTCTCGTTGCGCACCGAGTTCGGGCCGAACCGCGCCGGCGGTTCCATCGCCACCAGGCACAGCAGCTGCAACAGGTGGTTCTGCAGCATGTCGCGCATCGCGCCGGAGTCGTCGTAGTAGTCGCCGCGGCCTTCCACGCCGACGGTCTCGGCCACGGTGATCTGCACCTGCTCGATATGCACGGAATTCCACAGCGGCTCGAACAGCGCGTTGCCGAAGCGCAGCGCGATCAGGTTCTGCACGCCTTCCTTGCCGAGGTAATGGTCGACGCGGTACACCCGCTCCTCGTCGAACACCTGGGCCACGCCGTCGTTGATCGCGTCGGCGCTGGCCAGGTCCTTGCCGATCGGCTTCTCCAGCATCACCCGGGTCTGCGCGTCGGCGGCGCCGTGCGCGGCGAGCGCGTGGCAGGCCGGCACGTAGAAGCGCGGCGCGGTGCTGAGGTGGTAGAGCACGTCGCCGTTGCGCAGTTCGCCGACTTTCGCCGCCAGCGCCTGCATCGAGGCGTCGTTGTCGACGCTGGCGGCGCAGTAGTCGAGCCGGCCCAGCAGGGCGCGCAGCGCGGCGTCGTTGCGTTCCGCCGCCGGGATCCGTTGGTTGATGGTGTTGGCGACCAGGGTGGAGAAGCCTTCGCGATCCAGCTCGCTGCGCGCGGTGCCGAGGATGCGCAGGCCGGGCGGCAGCAGCTGCTCCGCCTGCAGGCTGTACAGCGAGGGCAGCAGCATGCGCTGGGCGAGGTCGCCGGTGGCGCCGAAGATGGTCAGCAGCGAAGCAGGCGCGGGTCGCGTCACGCGGGCGTTCCGGAAGGGCAGTCGGCCCAAGTCTAATACGGGAAATGTTGCGTTGCGGGAATGGTTTCAGCCGGCAATCGATTTCACCCGGGTAAAGGCCGGAACCCGCATTCCTGCTCGCATACGCGTAGGTATGTCGGACCCGCCGGCCGTAGAATCGAGTTCTTACTCCAAAACAGGTCGCCCCATGACCCGCCTGCCCTCGCTGGATCGCGAGCAACTGCTGGCCTGTGCCCGCGGTGAATTGTTCGGTACCGACAACGCGCGCCTGCCGGCGCCGCCGATGCTGATGTTCGACCGCATCACCACCATCACCGAAGACGGTGGCGCCTACGGCAAGGGCTTCATCCGCGCCGAGCTCGACATCCATCCGGATCTCTGGTTCTTCGGCTGCCATTTCCTCAACGATCCGGTGATGCCGGGCTGCCTGGGCGTGGACGCGATGTGGCAGCTCACCGGCTTCTTCCTGCCGTGGCTGGGCGAGCAAGGCCGCGGCCGCGCGCTCGGCGCCGGCGAGATCAAGTTCACCGGGCAGGTGATGCCGGATGCGAAGGTCGTCGCCTACGAGATCGACATCCGCCGGGTGATGCGCGGACGCCTGAAGATGGTGATCGCCGACGGCCGCACCTATGTCGACGGGCGCGAGATCTACACCGCGTCGGACATGCGGGTCGGCCTGTTCCAGTCGATGGAGGGCATGTGAGCACGCAACGCCGCATCGTGGTGACGGGCATGGGCATCGCCTCCTGCCTCGGCAATGACCTGGACACGGTTTCGGCCGCATTGCGCGCGGGGCGCGCGGGCATCCGCTTCCTGCCGGACCACGCCGAGCGCGGCCTGCGCAGCCAGGTCGGCGGCGCGGTCGAGCTCGACCTCGAGGCCGCCATCGACCGCAAGCTCAAGCGCTTCATGAGCGATGCCGCGGCCTACAGCTACGTGGCGATGCGCGATGCGATCGCCGATGCGGGGCTGGACGAAGCGGCGGTGAGCAACCCGCGCACCGGCCTGATCGCCGGTTCCGGCGGCGGCTCCAGCGAATGGCAGGTGGAAACCGCCGACATCCTGCGCGAGCGCGGGGTGCGCAAGGTCGGGCCGTACATGGTGCCGCGCACGATGTGCTCCACCGTCTCCGCCAACCTGGCCACCGCGTTCAAGATCAAGGGCGTGAGCTATTCGCTGTCGGCCGCCTGCGCGACCTCCGCGCACTGCATCGGCGCGGCGGCCGACCTGATCCGGCTCGGCGCGCAGGACATCGTGTTCGCCGGCGGCGGCGAGGACCTGCACTGGACGATGACGGTGATGTTCGACGCGATGGGCGCGCTGTCCACTTCGTACAACGAAACCCCGGCCACCGCCTCGCGTCCGTACGACGCCAACCGCGACGGCTTCGTCATCGCCGGCGGCGGCGGCATGCTGGTGCTGGAGGATTACGAACACGCGATCGCGCGCGGCGCGCGCATCCACGCCGAACTCATCGGCTACGGCGTGACCAGCGACGGCGCCGACATGGTGGCGCCGAGCGGCGAAGGCGCGGTGCGCTGCATGCGCATGGCGATGGAGGGCGTCGACCGTCCCGTCGACTACCTCAACACCCACGGCACCTCCACGCCGCTGGGCGACGTCACCGAACTCGGCGCGGTGCGCGAGGTGTTCGGCGACGCGGTGCCGCCGCTGTCCTCGACCAAGGCGCTGAGCGGCCATTCGCTGGGCGCGGCCAGCGTGCACGAGGCGATCTATTCGCTGTTGATGCTGCGCGACGGCTTCATGGCCGGCTCGGCCAACATCGAGACGCTGGATCCGCGCTGCGAGGGCTACCCGATCCTGCGCGAAAGCCGCGATGCGGCGTTGCGCACGGTGATGTCGAACAGCTTCGGCTTCGGCGGCACCAATGCCACGCTGGTGTTCGGCAAGGTCTAGCCGGCCAGGAAGTCCGCGACCGCCTGCGGCCGTTTCATCCACGCGAAATGGTCGGCACGGACGCCGAGCCGCGCGCCGTCGAAGACGGCCGTGTCCGTCCGCGACGGCCTGAATTTCGACAACAGGAAGGCCACCGACGAGGGCGGCGCCAACCAGTCGTCGGCCATCGCGATCGCCCGTGCCGCCCCGCTGAAGCGCGCCATCGCGGCATCGAGGTCGGCATCCACGCCGGCGGCGGCATAGCGGCCGCTGAGCGCGGTGCGCGCCCAGTCCGCGATGACGCTGCGCGCCTCGTTGCCGGCGAAACGGATGTGGCGGCCCGGCAGCGTGCCATTGACCCGCGCCAGCCACGGCAGGAAGCGATAGGCCAGCGGCAGCGCCCAGCGCGACGGCGCCGGATAGGCGCGGAAGTACGGCGAACCGCTGGCGACCAGCCACAGCGCCGACGCCGCATCCGGATGCAGGCCGAGATGCAGGCCCGCGAGTTGCCCGCCGAGGCTGTGCCCGCCGAGCACGCGCGGAAGGTCGGGTGCCGTTTCCGCTGCGACCGACGCACTGGCATCGATGTCCTCCAGCAATGCGCGGTAGCCCCAGTCGACGTCGCGGCCGGGCCGCAGGCTGCTGGAGCCGTTGCCGCGCCATTCGTGCAGGAACACCGCCACCCCGCGCGCGGCCAGCGCATCCGCGAACGGCAGGTAGTGCCTGGCGGCGACGCCCAGCGCCGGTACCCACAGCAGGCGGGCCCTCGGCGCTGCGGGAATGCACGCGAGCAGGACGGCCTCGTGGCCGTCCGGCGAGGCGACCGGCAGTTCCAGCGTGCGGGGCGTTTGCGTGGCGACGGAGGGCATGTCCATGGGTGGATTGTGCCGTACGCCGGCGTACGCATACGATGCGGTTCCAGCCCCACGATCGGAAGCGCATGAACGCCATCGTCAACCGCCAGTTCCGCCTCGCCGCGCGTCCGGTCGGCCTGCCCAAGGCCAGCGACTGGACCCTGGTCGAGGAACCCGTGCGCGAACCCGGCGAGGGCGAGTTCCTCGTCCGCATCGAATACGTGTCGCTGGATCCGGCGATGCGCGGCTGGATGAACGAGGGCAAGTCGTACGTGCCGCCGGTCGGAATCGGCGAGGTGATGCGCGCGGGCGGCGCCGGCGAGGTGGTCGCTTCCAACCACTCCGGATTCCCCGTGGGCAGCGAGGTCTCCGGGTTGTTCGGCGTGCAGGAATACGCGCTGTCGAACGGCAAGGGCGTGCAGAGGGTCGATACCGCGCTGGCGCCGCTGCCGACCTACCTCGGCGTGCTCGGCATGACCGGCATGACCGCGTACTTCGGCCTGCTCGATGTCGGTGCGGTGAAGGAAGGCGACACCGTGGTGGTCTCGGGCGCGGCCGGCGCGGTCGGCACGGTGGTCGGGCAGGTGGCGAAGATCAAGGGTTGCCGCGTGGTCGGCATCGCCGGCGGTGCGGAGAAGTGCCGCTACCTGGTCGAGGACCTCGGCTTCGACGCCGCCATCGACTACAAGTCCGAAGACGTGCGCAAGGCACTGCGCGAACACTGCCCGAAGGGCATCGACGTGTACTTCGACAACGTCGGCGGCGAGATCCTCGACATCGCCCTTTCGCAACTGGCGATGCACGCGCGGGTGGTGATCTGCGGCGCGATCTCGCAGTACAACGCCACCGAGGGCGTGAAGGGCCCGGCCAATTACCTGTCGCTGCTGGTCAACCGCGCGCGCATGCAGGGCATGGTGGTGTTCGACTACGCGGCTCGCTACGGCGAAGCGGCGAGGGATATGGGCGCGTGGCTGGCGGCTGGCCGACTCAAGTCGCGCGAGGACATCGTGGAGGGGTTCGAGACCTTCCCGGACGCGCTGCTCAAGCTGTTCCGCGGCGAGAACACCGGCAAGCTGCTGCTGAAGATCGGCTGATGGACTTCGCCCCCAGCGCGAAGACGCAGGACTACCTGCAGCGCTTGCAGGCGTTCCTCGCCGAACACGTGTCGCCGCGCGAAGCGGAGTACCGTCGCGAAGTCGCCGCCATGGCCGGCGCCGACTGGACGCAATGGCGCGAGCCCGGGCAGATGGCGGAATGGAAGACGCAGGCGCGCGCGGCGGGCTTGTGGAACCTGTTCCTGCCCGATGCCGAACACGGCGCGGGCCTGAGCACGCTGGAATACGCGCCGCTGGCCGAGGCCATGGGCCGCAACGAATTCACCGCCGAGATCTTCAACTGCAGCGCGCCGGATACCGGCAACATGGAAGTGCTGTACCACTTCGGCAGCGAAGCGCAGAAAGCGCGTTGGCTCACGCCGCTGCTGGCGGGCGAGATCCGCTCGGTGTTCTGCATGACCGAGCCGGAGGTCGCATCAAGCGATGCCACCAACATGCGCGCGACCATCCGCGAGGACGGCGACGAACTGGTGCTCGACGGCCGCAAGTGGTGGTCGACCGGCATCGGCCATCCGCGTTGCGAACTCGCGATCTTCATGGGCCTGTCCGATCCCGGCGCCGAATCGCATGCGCGCCACGGCATGGTGCTGGTGCCGATGGACACGCCCGGCGTGCGCATCGAACGCATGCTGCCGGCCTATGGCGAATACGACCCGCCGCACGGGCATGGCGAAGTGGTGTTCGAGAACGTGCGGGTGCCGAAGGCGAACTACATCCTCGGCCCGGGCAAGGGCTTCGCCATCGCCCAGGGACGCCTGGGGCCCGGGCGCATCCACCATTGCATGCGCGCGATCGGTGCGGCCGAGCATGCGCTGGAGCTGATGATCCGCCGCGGGCTGGAACGCGTCGCCTTCGGCAAGCCGATCCTGCAGTTGGGCGGCAACCTGGAGCGGGTCGCCGATG
>Ga0208826_1003672_pt1 | contig 10327 bp, 10 predicted proteins | sample AD_UKC115_MetaG_FD_184451 | JGI IMG/M metagenome (GOLD analysis project Ga0208826, IMG submission 184451) | Active sludge microbial communities of municipal wastewater-treating anaerobic digesters from Hong Kong - AD_UKC115_MetaG (SPAdes)... | ecosystem: Engineered > Bioreactor > Anaerobic >... | reverse complement strand
AGTTTTCTCAAAAATGGGGTTGAAAAATATCGGTCAAATAGCCTCAAATAGCTGATCTAAAGGCTTTCTAACCTTTTTTAGAAATTGATGCTTATCTTGAGGTGATCTATACCCCACTGCTCCTATACATGCTGCAGTAAGACCTTTTTGTCTAAGTCCCAAAATATCATCAAATTGAGATTTGTCAAAACCCTCCATAGGACAAATGTCAATATGCTGTTCTGAGGCAGCACAAATAAGTGCTCCCAGCGCTATATAAGCCTGTTTTGCTGTCCAGTTTGAAAGTTGCTCTGGAGTCATCGCCCCTATCATGCCGTTAAGCATATCTCTATACGTATCAGAACTGCCCTCAGGATAATTATTAATTTCAGCACTTAGTCTCAAAAATGATTCAACTTTGTCGGGCCCATATTTTGTGAAGTTTGCAAAAATAAAGAGATGAGAGGCTTCAGTAATTGCAGGTTGTCCAAAAGCTGCTTCACTAAGTTTTTTTCTAATTTCAGGATTTTCTACAATCAACACTTTATATGGTTGCAATCCATATGAAGAGGGTATCAAACTCACTGCTTGTTTCAAATACTCAATTTGATCTTTATTAAGCTTTTTATCTGTATCAAAGCGCTTTGTTGCATAGCGCCATTGTAATCCTTCTATTACATTCATTTTTCAAAATTTTATCGGTCTCTTGATTATTTTAATACATAAAACAAAAAAATTCGATATTGGTTCTATGGAGGTTAAATTTTATGACAAAACAATCTCAAATCAGACTTATCAGGGCAACTCTCAAAAAGTTCTCTTATCGTTTTATTTAAGACAGGATGGATATAATCCGGAAAAATATCAAGAATTGGCAAAAGGACAAATTTTCTTAAATGAGCAAAAGGATGAGGAATTATAAGCCGCTCTTCATCAAGTACTCTGTCACCAAAAAAAATTATATCAATATCTATAACACGGGACTCATAATCAGAAATATTACTCTTTCTCTCTCTCCCGAGTTCCTTTTCGATAATATTTAATTCATCCAGCAACTCGATTGGCGACAATTCCGTTTCAAGCAGCATTGCAACATTAAGAAACCAAACCGTTGAATTAAACCCCCAAGGTTCACTCTCATAAATCCGAGAAATTTTAAGAGTTTTATAGGCACAATTACCAATACTATCAATTGCACTCCTTAAGTATTTCAATCTGTCTCCTTTATTGCTGCCAAGTGACAGTATTACTTTTTCCATTTTTAAAGAAACCCCAATTCGAGTTGAGCTTCCTGACTCATTCTGCTTTTGTCCCAAGGCGGATCAAAAACCAATTCAATAACGACATCAGTAACAGAAGGGACATCCATCACAGCATCATGAATGTCTTGCAGAAGATCATCCATTATAGGACAATTGGGCGCAGTAAGCGTCATCTTTATAAAAACCTTGCCACTGTCATCGACTTTTAAATCATAAATCAATCCAAGGTCATAAACGTTGACGGGTATCTCAGGATCATATACCTGTTTGAGCGCTAAAACAATATTCCTTTCAACTGAAGTATCTGCCATAGTAAAAATTATTTATTAGCCGAAAAGGCTAGTGCATATAGTTTAATTTGCTTTATCATAGATACCAAACCATTGGACCTTGTTGGTGAAAGGTTGTCCTGCAAACCAATCTCCTTAATAAAATTAAGATCGGCATCCAGAATTTCTTTTGGCGTTCTTCCTGAAAAAACTCTTATCAGAAGGGATATAATTCCCTTAGTAATAATAGCATCACTATCAGCCGTAAAATAGATTTTCCCATCTACATAATCAGCGGCCAGCCAAACCTTTGATTGACAACCTCTAATTAGGTTTTCATCCGTTTTTCTTTTTTCATCTATCAAAGGGAGTGACTTGCCAAGTTCTATCAGATATTCATATTTATCCAACCAGTCTGTAAAAACGGAAAATTCATCAATTATTTGTTGTTCAACCTCTTTAATTGTCATTTGTCATGTGATTAACTATATTCTATTAAGACAACATTCTTATTACTTTTTGCAATGATTCGATAAAATAATCCACCTCGTCAAGAGTGTTATAAATTGTCAAGGATGCTCTTAACATTCCTGATACACCAAAACGATCCATTAATGGTTCTGAACACATCATACCCGATCTCAAAGCTATTCCCATTTTATCCATCAGCATAGCCATATCAGTTGGATGAATTCCGGGCATATTGAACGAAAAAAGGGGCACCTTGTTGTCAGATAATCCATATATTATTAGAGATTCAACAGAAGAGAGGCCATTCATCATCCTCTCAACCAGCATTTTTTCATATTTCTCCACAAATTCAGAGTCAATGCTTTCAATAAATCTTATTGCTTCTCCAAGACCAGCAGCACCTATAAAATTGGGAGTACCTGCCTCGAATTTTAAAGGAAGCTCAGCATAAGTTGTCTTTTCAAATGACACCCTGCCCACCATATCTCCACCTCCCATCCAAGGCGGCATTACATTTAAAAATTCTTTTTTGCCATATAATATCCCTATGCCTGTTGGTCCAAAAAGCTTATGACCGGAAAATACATAAAAGTCACAGTCAAGCTTCTGGACATCCACATTTAAATGAATAATACCCTGAGCTCCATCCAGAAGTACAGGAACTCCTGCCTTATGGCATATTGCAATTAAAGTATCTACTGGATTAACTACACCTAAAACGTTTGAAACGTGGGCAACCGATGCTATCTTAACCTTACCATCCATCAGAAGGGTGTCCAATTGTTCCATCCTCCAGCATCCGTTATCATCAACAGGGAGAACTCTCAATTCTGCCCCATGCCTCTCACAAGCCATTTGCCATGGGACAATATTAGAATGATGTTCGCCTTCAGTAATCAAAACAGCATCTCCTTTGTCAATAAACACCCTGGAAAATGAGTTCGCAACAAGATTGACTGATGCTGTTGTGCCTGAAGTAAAAATAATCTCTTCTCTCGATCCTGCATTGATAAATTTACGAATCTCCTCTCTCGAATTTTCATATATTTCAGTTGTCCTTGCACTGAGTTCATGCACAGCTCTATGAATGTTGCCGTTAACGCTCGAATTCATTCTATTCACAAGTTCGATAACAGAGCGAGGCTTTTGAGAGGTGGCTCCATTGTCAAAATAAACCAGTGGTTTCCCATTGACACTCTGTTCCAGAGCAGGGAAATTTCTTCTTATATCCAATACATCCTTGATCAACTCCATGACAATCTTTTGGTGCAAAAATAGTAAACAAAGTTTCGATTTATCTTTTAAAAAACATAATTTTGCCCTAAATGTTTACTGAAACGAAATGTTTGACTACATAAAAGGGAAAGTTGTTGAGTTAAATCCTACTGAGGTTGTGATTGAAACAAATAATTTTGGCTATAGAATCCTTATCTCTCTCCAGACATTCTCTCAATTGACCCCAGACACAGAATGCAAACTCTATTTATACCATCACATAAGAGAAGATACTGAACTGCTCTACGGCTTTTTTGACAAAGAAGAACGTTATATATTCTCTTTACTTATTAACGTTACAGGCGTTGGTCCAAATACTGCCAAACTGATGCTCTCATCTCTATCTACTGAAGAACTTAGAAATGCGATCATTAGCGAAGATATCAATAAAATTAAAAGTGTAAAAGGAATAGGATTAAAAACAGCTCAAAAAATAATAATCGACTTAAAAGATAAAATCATTAAAGGAACTTCTTCAGGAAAATCCGGCGGTATTCCGGTGAGTCCTGTCTCTCAAATTCGTGAAGAGGCATCAAGTGCTCTTGTTCTTTTAGGTTTCCCTAAACAGAATGTCGAAAAAGTGATAGACTCGATATTAAAAGAAAATCCTAACCAAAAACTTGAAACACTCATAAAAGAAGCATTGAAAAGAGTTTAATCTTTTTGTACATTTGTCAAAAATAAACAACAATAAAAGACAGTTATGAACATTCCTGCAAATCTTAGGTACAGTAAAGACCACGAATGGGTTAAAGTTGATGGTAATATTGCCACAGTAGGCATCACTGATTTTGCGCAAAGTCAGCTTGGAGACATAGTATTCGTCGATATCCAGACAGAGGGCGAAACACTTGATGCATCTGAGGTATTCGGAGCCATAGAGGCTGTTAAAACAGTAGCCGACGCATTTATGCCTGTTTCTGGCAAAATAGTTGAGGTAAATCCTGAACTGGAAGAGGCTCCTGAACTAGTAAATACAGATCCATACGGCAAAGGATGGATGGTTAAGATTGAAATTTCTGATCCGTCAGAACTTGATTCTCTTCTCGATGCCGAAGCATACAAGGCAATTTTGTAGACAGAATTTCATCAATATAAAAACCCACAGTGAATATCTCTGTGGGTTTTTGTTATATTTACACCTGTTAAACAATTAATATGGAGGTTTAATGAAACACAGTTTCGGAAGCGATAATCATTCAGGCGTAGCACCTGAAATAATGGAAGCCATAATTGAGGCAAATAAGGGATTCTCTGTTGCTTACGGAGATGATGAAACCACAGCAAAAGCAATTAGAATTTTCAAAGAGAAGCTTGGTGAAAATGCTGAGCCATTTTTTGTATTTAATGGAACGGGAGCTAACGTTACTGCATTAAAAACACTTACAAAATCACATAATTCAATTCTTTGCCCAGACACTGCTCATATTAATGTAGATGAGTGTGGCGCTCCTGAAAAGGCAACAGGCTGCAAACTTATTCCGCTTCATTCAACTGACGGGAAAGTATACCCTGAAGAAGTAAGAAAAGAACTAGTAAATTTTGGAGTTCAACATCACTCACAAGTCAAAGTCTTATCTATTTCACAACCAACAGAGTTAGGCACACTTTACACTCCTGGAGAAATACAGTCTCTTGCTGATTTGATGCATTCATATGACTGTTTTTTGCACATGGATGGATCAAGAATATCTAATGCAGCTGCTGCGCTGGGATTACCAATCAAATCCATTACTGCAGACCTTGGTGTAGATGCTCTTTCATTTGGGGGTACTAAAAATGGTTTACTAATAGGTGAAGCAGTAATTTTCTTCAAAAAACCTTTTGCCGAAGATTTTCCTTATGTACGCAAGCAAAATACTCAGTTATATTCAAAAAACCGATTTATAGCAGCACAGTTTATTGCTTATCTGAAAGATGATCTGAACTTAAGACTTGCAAGACATTCCAATGAAATGGCAAAATACCTTGAACATAAATTACAAGGCATCAATGAAGTTAAAATCAGCAGGCCTGTAATGACAAATGCAGTCTTTGCAATTATTCCTGAATTTCTATCAAATGATCTCATGTCCAGACACAATTTCAGCGTCTGGAATGAAGCCACTAACGAAGTCAGGTGGATGTGCTCATTTAACACTGCCAAAGAAGATGTAGACAACTTTGTAAGAGATATTAAACAATCAATATTGAAATACAAACCTTAAACAAAAAAGGTAACACTATTAAATACATGGAAGTAACTAGGACATTCGATTTATTGGAAAGGTTGGTTACACTTTATCCAAAAGATGATATATTCAGCAGAAAACACAATGGTGTCTGGATAAACTGTTCTTCTCAAGAATACAAGGAGAAATCGCATATTTTAGCATATGCTTTCCTTTCACTAGGTCTTAAACCATTTGACAAAGTAATAACAATAAGCAACAATCGTCAAGAGTGGAATTTTATAGATATGGGACTTTCTCTCGCACATCTTGTTCACGTCCCAGTCTACCCCACACTTGGCAGTGATGAATATCAGCACATATTCAACCATAGTGATGCAAAGATTATTATTGTTGGAAATGAATCAATTTATAAAAGAATAAAACCTGTCGTTTCATCAATGAATACTCCTCCAGATGTCTATTCAATAGATGAAGTACCGGGCATAAAAAGTCTTTCTGAACTATTTACTCTTGGCACAAATAATTCCCAGAAATACTTTTCACAAATAGAAGAAAACAAAAGAACTATTGATGAAAATGATTTGGTAACAATTATCTATACTTCAGGGACAACCGGTACTCCAAAAGGAGTAATGCTTTCACATAAAAATTTAGTTTTTACATTTATCGGTTCAGCAGTACAACAGATAAGAGACCATAATCATAAGATGCTTAGTTTTTTACCATTATGTCACGTATATGAAAGAAGCATGAATTATGATTATCAGTATCTCGGCATAAGCACCTATTATGCAGAGAGTCTAGGGACTATTGCCGCAGATCTTGCTGACTGCCACGCAGATGGTTTTTGCGCTGTACCAAGAGTTCTTGAAGTCATGTATAGTAAATTCGAATCTGCAGGAAAAGATCTTAAAGGTATTGCAAAACTTATATATAAATGGGCATTTAATATTGCAAATAAATATGATTATACCAAGAATGGGATTTTGTACAAAACAATGTATGGTTTGGCAGACAAACTTGTCTACAGCAAATGGCGAGAAAAGTTAGGTGGCAAAGAGATGCTTGTGGTATCGGGTGGATCAGCTATTCAGGAAAAGATCGTAAGACTCTTCACTGCTGCAAAAATGTATATATTTGAAGGCTACGGCATGACAGAAACATCCCCAATAATCGCCGTAAATAATCCAAAAGAAATGATTATCAAAATAGGGACTGTTGGTAAACCCACAGTAGGAACAGATTTGAAAATTGCTGAAGATGGAGAAATTTTAACCAGAGGGCCACATGTTATGCTCGGCTACTACAAAGACCCTGAATATACAAAAAGCGTTATTGATGAAGAAGGGTTCTTCCATACAGGAGATATCGGAACAATAGTAGACGGAATATTTTTAAAGATTACCGATAGAAAAAAGGAAATATTCAAATTATCATCAGGAAAATATATTGCGCCTCAAGTGATAGAGATGATGTTGAATGAATCTTCATATATTGAAAATTGTATGGTCGTTGGAGAAAATCAAAAATTTGCTTCAGCTGTTATAGTCCCTAATTTCGAAAATCTCAGATCATGGGCGACAAAAAATAAAATTTCTTTCACAACCAATGAAGAGCTGATTAATAACAGTGAGATTAAAAAGAAAATGAATCAGGAAATTGATCTTGTTAATAAAAGATTGTCGGACTATGAACAGATTAAAAGAGCCAGGCTGGTTAATGATGAATGGACGCCACTTAACGATATGCTCTCACCTACTCTTAAACTTAAAAGAGCTAAGATTTATCAAAAGTACAGAGATGTCATAAGCGATATTTACAAAATTTAGGCAATTTTATGATCTTTAAAAAAGCCACAAATCAGGACATTGATGGAATAATTAATATTTGGAAGGCCTGCTTTACTGATGATATTGATTATATTAATAACTACATAAAGTATTGCTTTCCCTATTGCAAAACATTCATAGCTCTAACTGATAATAATGAGGTTGCATCTTCTATTACCCTTATTCCAACATACGCGATAATCCAGGGAGCACTCAACAATAACAATACAAAAGAATTAAAAGGATATTATTTATATGCTGTAGGTACTCTCCCCCAGTTTAGAGGAAATGCAATTTCTCTGCGTTTAATCAATTATGCTATAGAATTATGTAAAAATGAGAGAGTGTCATTTATTATCACCAGGCCATCCAACGATTCGCTTTATGCTTTTTACAACAAATTAGGATTCTCCCATACACTGTATGAAGAACATTTGACAATAGATATTTATGCCACAATTAATACTTTCTCATCTAAAATTCAATTACAAAATTTAAGTGCAGACAAATTATATAAATTAAGGCTTTCGAGGAAAAAAGACACAATCCAAGAGATTCCTGAAAACTATTTCAAGTGGGCAACAGATATCCTTAACTACGCAATTATAGAAGTTGAAGAACGAAAAGGGATTTGCTCTTTGATTAATATTGATCCTTCAAAAAAAGACTGTGGATACTTTTTATCCTATCCGGAAGAAACTTTTCCTAAAACAATTAAGGTTCTCGAAACAAATATTAATGAAAAACATTATAATTTGCTATGCGATGTGATCCATTGTAAATATCCACAAGCAGAACAAATAAAAATCATCAGACCCTCAACTTCGCAATCTCGGAATTTAAATATTAGAAAAAGCGGATTATTATTACTTTTAGATAAAGAAGTCAGTTCTGACTTATTAAACTATTCAATCCTGCTCCCATTAGAGTAGAATGTTCCTCGTGGAACATTCTACACCAGGATTAAAAAATTATCTTCCAAAATATACAAGTAAAACAGATATGTCTGCAGGAGATACGCCAGGTATCCTTGAAGCCTGCGAAATGGTCTTAGGACGGATTGCTTCTAATTTTTGTCGAGACTCTATAGAAATAGAATTTAAAACAGAATAATCAAAATCATTTGGAATATTTAAATTTTCTAATCGCAAAATTTTATCAGCTAATTTTTTCTCACGTTCTATATAGCCCCTGTATTTGACACTAATTTCAGTAGTGGTAATAATGTTTAATAAGAAACTATGAAATAATAACGCTCTAGAAAATGTGTGTGGTTTATTAAAAGGTAGCTCAAACTCATTAAAGAAAAATTGTAAATTTGAGTCGATATTGTTGAACAAAGAGAAAATTAACTCATCAATATTTTTAAAATTTTGATTACTATCGTCATAGTGATCAACATTATTAACTGATGATAAATTCAGCTTCTCACAAAAAAGATCTCCAAAAAAATTCAAAAGCGTTCCACGTGGAACCATTAGCAATAATGTTTCTAAGTCAAAATAAGGCCTTGACAGCAACTCATAAATCGATTTATTTTGAGTTAAATTATTGCTGCTGTTTAAGTAAACAATAGGATTAATACTTTCAGCAGATATTAATGTGTTTTTTAAAAAGGAAGAAAATTTCGAAATTTTTGAGTATTTGTATTTGAAAGATTCATATCTAACTTCGGAAGCTAATCCTAAATTGAAGGAAAGTTCAGTTAAACGCAAGTCAGCATTATCCTGCCGTAAAAGTGTTCGAAATTCAGCCCTGGAAGTAAACATTCTATAAGGCTCATCAACACCTTTTGTTACAAGATCATCAATTAAAACACCAATATAGGCTTGGTCGCGACGTAAAATAAAAGGCTCCTTACCAATAATTTTTAGATGTGCATTAATTCCTGCAATTAAACCTTGTGCGGCCGCCTCTTCATAACCGGTTGTTCCATTAATCTGACCTGCAAAATACAAATTACTGATGCTTTTTACTTCCAAAGTATGAAAAAGCTGAGTTGGTGGAAAATAATCATATTCAACTGCATATCCAGGACGGTATATGACAGCATTTTTAAAACCTTTAATAGCACGAATAGCCTTATATTGTATGTCTAAAGGCAAAGAAGATGAAAAACCTTGTAAGTAATATTCATTAGTATTCCAGCCTTCTGGTTCCAAAAACAATTGATGTGATGCTTTATCAGGGAATATTCGCAATTTATCCTCAATACTTGGACAGTACCGAGGACCTCTTCCATGAATTAAACCATTAAAAAGTGGAGATTTGCTAAAACCATCTCTTAAAATATTATGTACAGTAAGATCTGTATGAGTAATATAGCATTTCATCTGATCGACTCCTGTTTGAATCGATGATGGTGTGTCTAAATAAGAAAATTTATCAGGTTTTTTATCACCAAATTGAACGAACAAGTCTGAAATATCTATTGAACAAATATCTATCCTGGCTGGTGTACCGGTTTTCATCCTATCAACTTGAATACCTTTTGACCTTAATTGGTCTGAAAGAAATAAAGACGAAGGTTCACCGATCCTGCCTCCTATTGTTGAATTAGAACCAATAAATAATTTTCCGTTTAAAAAAGTTCCTGATGTTAAAATAACAGAATGGGCATAGAAAACAGCTCCTAAAGAAGTTTTAACGCCGATAACAGAATTTCCTTCAAATATCAGTTCAACTACTTCGTCTTGCCATAAATTTAAATTGTTAGTGTGCTCTAAAACATATCTCCAATTCATGGAAAAAGATATTCTATCGCATTGAGCTCTAGGACTCCACATTGCCGGTCCCTTGGACTTATTCAGCATTCTATATTGAATAGTACTCGCATCAGTAACAATACCCATATAGCCGCCTAAAGCATCTATCTCTCTTACGATCTGTCCTTTTGCAATACCTCCGACAGCAGGATTACAAGACATTTGAGCAACTTTAAATAAATCCATAGTAACAAGAAGAACTTTTGAACCCATCTTAGCTGCAGCATGAGCTGCCTCACAACCAGCATGACCAGCACCTACAACAATAACATCAAACTTATTAAACATCCAAAATTCTTTTTG
>Ga0208826_1003657_pt1 | contig 10347 bp, 13 predicted proteins | sample AD_UKC115_MetaG_FD_184451 | JGI IMG/M metagenome (GOLD analysis project Ga0208826, IMG submission 184451) | Active sludge microbial communities of municipal wastewater-treating anaerobic digesters from Hong Kong - AD_UKC115_MetaG (SPAdes)... | ecosystem: Engineered > Bioreactor > Anaerobic >... | reverse complement strand
CTTGTTTGGAATTTAAGTTTTTTCACTTCAATTTATACTCATATCTTATACTTGATGCCGAAATGGCATTTTTAAAAACCCTTCAAATTGGGTTTAGTGTTAAATTTATTTTCATGCGTTTACCGTGGTAAAACTCCTTAAATTATACTAAATTACATTAATTTGTGATATAATTGTTTCGGATTTTTGACACAATCAATGATTACATGGTTTAGTTAACAACAGGAGTTCTTATGCACATATATGCTTTATTTGATAATGGTACAGCGGAAGAAATAATAATAAAATTACTTAATGTTGAAGTGAAGGAAACGTTAGACATTTACTTTCAAAGCTTTAGGTCTCCAAAGGTAAAGGAATCAGCAAAGAGGGGGATTGAGAGTGCCTATGAAGCTATATTTTCCAAGGATATTAATGCATACCTTCAAAAGGAACCTATTTCGGTTACAGTAAAGGGTTTCGTTCAGCAGGTTGATGGGAGCAGTGCAGGAATTGCATATGCAATAACTTTTGCATCAGCCTTGGTAAAAGACAATATAATTGATGCTAATGTAAATTTTCCTGATATAGTCGCTGCCACCGGTGAAGTTGATATCAGCGGCAACATAAAAGAAATAAAAAATATCAGGGAGAAGATTCTAGGCGCTATCAGTCAAAATGCGAATATAATGTTTTATCCCTGCGAAAACAGTGAGGAATTAAAGCTGTTACTCCAAAAGGATGAGGAGTTAGATCATGCGGTGAAAGATAGTGGTATAAAGTTGAAAGCCGTTGATAGTATTTTACAGCTGTTTTTTGAAATTGGTGTACTGCCTAAATCTCTGCTTGATAAAACATGTTCTGTTGATCATACTGAAATCTGTTGATTACAAGAGTTATAAATTCATAACGGACAATTCCCACAGTTATCGTTATTATAAGCTGGAGATTAACTCTGGTCTAAGTAACTCAATTGTTCAATTTTCAGAACTATCTCTTAACGGAAATCTGTCATTAATGGATTCCTTTGATAGTATGATTGATGGTACAGAAGGAAACATGAATGAAGGTGCCGAAAACCTTTTCGATGGTGATATCGGTTCAAAGTATTGTGTAATTGCCACCACTCCGTTTGTTACATTTTCTATGAAGCAGCCTGTTACAGCCAAGTCATATGCACTTACTGTTGCAAATGACACAGAGTACTATAATGAAAGGAACCCGGAAGCCTGGGAATTATACGGTTCAAATGACCAAGTGTCATGGAATGTGATAGATAAAGTATCAAAGGCAAGCAATATAATGAAACCATATAATTACAGGAGTTACAAATTTACAATAAATAACCCTGCCAGCTACAAATACTATAAGCTCATATTTACATCCTCCACCCAAGGTAGAATTATGCAACTTTCTGAATTTTCACTATACGCTGAGTAAGTTAAGTCAAGGCATCCTTGTTGTAATTAAAGGTGTATAAAATATTACAATAAGATTACATTGATGGAAAATAGTTGACAAATGGTTTGAGGATTTAGTAAAATACGAATCGGTATGCTTAAATAAGTGACGTTGTATAGATCACCAGATAAATTTAAAAGAACATTGATTTGATTATTATAAAAAATGAAGGGAGGATTATCATTGTATCTAAATAGAAATGTTTGGCTCGAACAAATTAATACAGCGAATGAATTGAAACTTAGACCAAGTTTAGATTTACGCATACATTGGATTAATCCTCTATTGCATAAATGCGAGAAGCGATTGTACCCGGGAAGAATGGGCGACTAGCAGGCAAGGCCTGCGACCGATCCTGAAAGATATGAGATTTAAGAAATCTCAAATAAAGGGTTTTACAATAATAGCATTTACCAAAAAGAGAGTTTAAGTCCAATATAAAGGCTTATTACTCTCTTTTATTTTTATAAAAACAGGATGGGTAAGTAAATACATATGTAAAGAAATGGGTGAAATTATGATAGAAATTAGAGGAAAGTACAATACAGCGAGAGTTTTTACGGATAACGTGGAGGATGTGGCAATTGCCCAGATTTTAGAGCTTTGCAACCAGGAATTTGTCAAAGACAGCATTATAAGGATTATGCCTGACACTCATGCCGGAGCGGGTTGCACGATTGGAACAACCATGACAATTTCTGATAAGATAGTGCCAAATCTTGTTGGAGTTGATATTGGTTGTGGAATGGAAACCATAAAACTAATAAATACTGATATAGACTTGGAAAAGTTGGATAGGGTTATTCATGAATACATACCTTCCGGCTTTGATACTAGAAAAAATCAGCACCCTTATGCAAAAAATGTTGATTTTGACAAACTCGTATGTAAAAAGGGAGTCAGTATAGATAGGGCTAAGATTAGTATTGGCACACTAGGTGGAGGTAATCACTTTATTGAGGTGAACAAAGAAGAGGGCGGTGAATTATATCTTGTTGTACATTCAGGCAGCAGGCACCTCGGTAAACAGGTTGCAGAATTTTACCAGGAGCTTGGCTACAAGGAATTGGTAAGAGATAGTCAATATGTTTCCGAGATAGTTATGAAGTTAAAGGCCGAGGGGCGTGAAAAGGAGATTCAACAGGAAATTCAGAAGGTTAGGCCTTTGAAGATTAGCAAGCAGTTGGCCTACGTTCAGGGTAAAAACTATAATGACTATCTCAATGATATGAAAATTGTACAGAAGTTTGCTGTGCTAAACCGAAAGGCTATTGTTGATGAAATTGTGAAGAGGATGGAATTCGAAGTCATTGAACAATTTACTACAATTCATAATTATATTGATCTTGATAATATGATTCTGAGAAAAGGTGCGATTTCAGCACGAGCTGGGGAGAGAGTTTTGATACCAATAAATATGAGGGATGGAAGCTTGATTTGCGTAGGAAAGGGTAATAAGGATTGGAATTACTCGGCTCCTCATGGTGCAGGCAGGTTGATGAGCAGGAGCAAGGCAAAGGAAGTTATAAGCCTTGAGGAATTTAAAAAGTCTATGGAAGGTATCTATTCGACAACTGTCAATAGATCCACTCTGGACGAGTGTGCTCTAGCCTATAAGCCTATGGATGAGATAGTAAGCAATATACAGGATACAGTTGAAATTACTAAAATAATTAAACCGATATATAACTTTAAAGCAGCAGAGTAAAGAAGGAGAGATAGAAATGCTATTTGATACACATGCACATTTTAATGATAACAGATTTAAACATGACAGGGACGAAATGATAAAGAAGGCTTATGAAAGCGGGGTTTCATACATTTTAAATGTATCCTATAATATTCCGTCACTTGAGCATTCCGTTTCATTGGCTAGAAGATACAACTACATATATGCAGCTGTTGGGATACACCCTCACTACTCAAATGAAATGAGCGATGAGGTATTGAGCAAAATACAGAGTATGGCTGAAAATAAGAAGGTTGTAGCTATAGGTGAGATTGGGCTTGATTATTACAGAGACTTGTCGCCAAGGGATGTTCAGAAAAAATGCTTTGTAAAGCAGATAGATCTGGCAAAGAACTTGAAATTACCGATTATAGTTCATATTAGAGACGCAAATGAAGACGCGCTTAGCGTTTTAAAGGCTGAAAATGCTAAGGAGGTCGGGGGAATTATTCATAGCTTTTCCGGAGATGTAATGATGGCAAAGGGAGTTCTTGACAATAACTTTTATATTTCAATAGGGGGACCAGTTACATATCGCAATGCAAGAAATCTGATTGATGTTATAAAATTTGTTCCGGATGAAAGGCTTCTAATTGAAACAGATTGTCCCTATCTCACACCTGAGCCTTTTAGAGGAAAAAGGAATGACTCAAGCCTGGTTAGGCTTGTTGCGGAGAAGATTGCTGAGATTAAAGGAAAAAGCTATGAAGAAATTGCAGATATAACTACAAATAATGCTAAGAGATTATTTGGTATAATAAATTCATAATAGAGTTTTCAGAATAAAATCTTTTTATTTAAAGGTAAGGTGACAGTTATGAAATGGGAAGAAGTTAAAAGGATTTACCCTAATCAATATGTTCTTTTGACTGCACTTGAATGCTATATTGAAGGGAATAAAAAATATATAGATGATATGGCTGTGATTCGATCAATACAAGACCCAAAAGAAGCCACAAAAATATTAGTTAAGTGTAAAGGTGAAAATTTTGTATACCACACAGCAAAAGACCAGGTTGTTATAGAAATAGTAAGCAATCCTGTGTATAGAGGAGTATTATAAAATGAATTGTACCTCTTCCGGCTTTACCCTTTCTATATGGTATATAACCTGACTTTGGTATCAGACATTAGAAAATGTTTTAACTATTATGGTGAAATAAAAGCTGTTGCACACTCTGCAGAAGCTTTATAAATACTTGTAATTTAAAATCTGTGATGTAAAATGGTTTCTATAGAAGAATTACCTAAAGGAGCAATCATATGAATATTGGATATTTGCATGAAATTTTATCTCATATTGAAGAGATACAGGTAATAGGGAAAAATGTTAAGGTAGGCGGTGTCATCTATAATGTTATGGGAATAGTACGCCATGGCAAGGAAATGAAGCTTATAATTTTACATTATGATGAGAGTTTTCAGCAAAATGTTGGGGAAAGTGAAGCAGCGGAACTCTATGAGACTCCAAACATACCTGAGAGTAACAGGGTAATGATGCGTAATAATAGAAAATATGATGTAATAAATCCCTTCGAATCAGTTATGAAAGTATTCATTGACGAAAGGGAATTTAATGTATGCAATTTTGAACAAAGCCAATTGAGTGAGCAGGACTGGGGAAATATATTGACTATATCTAGTTTTCTTAAGAATGGTTGGCAGCCAAATGATATTGATTTTCAGAACATTAATACGTTATTTATCAGTAGATTGAAACTAGAGGGTGAGTATTTATCTATTCCAGATATCAATGGGAAGCCGGAGTTCCGTTTTATAATGGGGCCACGCTGTATAGCACGTCAAGTGGAGAAATCTGTTACTTTGGTTGTTGGAGATAATTATCCCGACAAATTGGTGTTTCAGGATGCAACTGGTGAAGAACATTATGTACAGATTAATAGGGTATATTTGTCGGATATGTGGAAAGAGATGGATAATGTTTTTACTGATCCCAAGCTTCGAGAACACTTGACTTCTGAAGAAATTACTGAGAGAAGGTTGGACTTTGAGGAAAGATTTTCAGAAATGTGCCCGAGAGGTATGTGTTTTCCCGTAATTGAGTATGAATGTGAGGAAGAAATATCTATAGAGTTTTATTCTAAATCCTATTTGAATGCAAAACCTATGGATAGAAGTAGAAGCATGGGATTCATAGTTGGACCTGAAAAGCCTAAAGGAGTTTTGGGATTTAATCTGAAAGCTGCCGTTATACAGGAACCGGTTCCTGTGGATACTGTCAGAATAGAAGCAGAATTATTTAGATATATTCTTATTACAAAAAGTGATGATATAGTATTATAACTGGTAGATGGGGACAGGTACCTTGTCCCATATTTAATGATGCAGAAGAATGCATGCCACATCATTCACCTTTATCTGAAGCTGGGATTTTGGTGTGTGAAATAGGGATTTAATTGGAGAGTGGAATTATGATAGAAAGGTATTCTTGGAAACAGACATGAAGTATAAAAATATGACACATGCCATATTTATAGATCGTCCCAATCGCTTTGTAGCACATGTGGAACTTGACGGTAAGGAGGAAACAGTGCATGTAAAGAACACTGGGCGTTGTAAGGAGTTGCTTTTGCCCGGAAGGGATGTCATACTTGTGAGAACAGATAATCCCGCAAGGAAAACTGAATACGATCTGGTGGCTGTGTTCAAGGATGGACTTGGCTGGGTCAATATTGACAGTCAGGCTCCAAATCAGGTGGTAAAGGAATGGCTTTGCAGTTCGCCGGAACTGTTTAAAAACATCTCCTTGCTAAAACCGGAATATACTTATGGAAAGTCCCGCGTGGATTTTTATCTGGAGTGTGCCTCCAGAAAGGTTTTCATTGAAGTCAAAGGTTGTACGCTGGAAATAGATGGCGTCGGATATTTTCCTGATGCACCAACCGAGCGTGGGGTAAAGCATTTATATAAACTTGCGGAAGCGTCAGGAAAAGGATATGAGTGTTATATCGCATTCGTTATTGCTATGCCTGGTGTCAGAAAAGTACTTCCTAATGTGAAAACACACCAGGAGTTTGGTACAGCTTTGGAAGCTGCAATGGAAGCAGGTGTGAAGGTGCTTTATCTTCCCTGCAATGTATTGCCGGATGAACTGAGTATTGCAGACATAGTAATAGGTGGTTGATATGTTTGCTTTTATTCCTATATCACATTGGAGGTATAAAGATAAGATACTGACTATTGATTGTCTAAAAGCAGAATGGTATATTTATGGTTATATGATAAATCTGAATAAAATGTCATAGGATATAGTGTACATTATGAATCTATACAAATCTTAACTTTCTGGCTTGTTTTGGTATGGAAAAATGAAAAGAAGGTGATTATTTTGAATAGATATGTTATTGCCTTTTTCCTTTTTAGCTTTCTCGGCTGGATATGGGAAAGTATTTATTGTACTATAGCTGAACATAAGTGGGCTAACCGTGGCTTTCTTTATGGACCTATTTGCCCGATTTATGGCTTTGGATCAATATTGGGACTTCTTACATATGACTTGATAGAAAGTAGTCATCTGCTGAAATTTGAATGGTGGATGATGTTTATACTTGGTTTTGTTACAAGCATGATTTTGGAATATCTTACATCATGGGTTCTTGAGAAGATGTTCAAGGCAAGATGGTGGGATTATAGCAAGCTTCCTCTGAATATCAACGGAAGGACAAGTGTGCCTACGTCTATTGCATTTGGATTTGTTGCAATACTGGTGATGAAAATCCTGATACCTCTAGCAGATAGAGGTCTTGATGCTTTACCTGAATCTTTAATAAATACTCTAGCCCTTATACTGATTTCGATTATATCCATAGATACCACATTAACAATATCGTCCCTGACGGATTTTCAGAATTATGTTGTTTCCATAGATGAGGAATTTCAAAATCATATGACCAATATAGTTGATCAAGTGTACAGAAAACGGAATTATATTTACAATAAAGCAATTCAGCGTATTGTGGTTTTTAAACTTTCAGGACGTAAAAATCGGATAGCGAAGCAACTTCGTGAAAAGCAGTTTGTCGAATTGATTAAAGATTATTATGAATCTGATGGAGTAAAACATTTGGATGAATATATTCAACATGGTAGAACTACTACACTGGAGCACTGCGAAAATGTTGCATGGATCAGTTATCTGATAAATGAGAAATTACATCTTAACGCAGATGAAAAGGAGTTGATAGAAGCGGCAATGCTTCATGATCTATATCTCTATGACTGGAATGATGTTGATCCGTCCCGCAAAACTCTTGGTTTTGAATATACTGATATTGCTCATAATAACCCAATTAAACATTCTGGTATGCATGAAAAAGAGCAAGAGGCTATACGCAGTCATATGTGGCCGCTGAATATTGTGAAAATCCCTAAAAGTAGAGAGACCTTGATAATATATTTAGCGGATAAATATTGTGCTCTTATTGAGAAAATCCGATTAAATAAACGCTTTGGATTAAGACATTGAATATACTGCCTATGAGCCCCTGATGATCAAAATTGCCCAAGAGGGCATCCTTTGTATACTGCTAAGAATAATGAAAGTAATCTGACTGTGAATTTTACCGAAATAGTTTTGCAGGGCGGTAACCATGCAGGCTTTGGATACTATGGACTACAAAAAGGTGATGGGAAAGCAGACATTACTACTGAACAACAGCAGATGGAAACCGCTAAAGCTATTGCAGAATTTTGCCTTACAGCAAAGGGTGATGAAATGGATGATTGAGCACAGATGATTATAAATTGGATTTCGTTAATTTGGAGGTAAGATGAGATGAGTATAAAGTTTGATGCCAATAATGCTGTTATTAAACTCTGTATGATAGGGATGAGTTTGGAAGATAGCGGGAATGCAGAAGAAGCAGGCATGAATTTTGTTAAAGCATGGAATGAAGCAAGAGATGATTTTGAAAAATTTATTGCAGCTTATCATTTGGCTCGTCAACAAAAGAATATTACAGACAAATTAAAATGGATGGAAATATCTTTAAAGTGTGCACAAAATATAAATGATGATAATGTAAAGAGTGCGTACCCAACCTTATATGTAAACATTGCCAAATGCTATGAGGAGTTGGGTGACTTTAATAATGCAAAAAGAAATTATGAATTATCCGAATTATATAAAGGTGCACCTACTGATAAAGGGCCCTTTTATCATGGGACTAAGGCAGATTTAAAGGTTGGCGATTTACTGACAGCGGGTGGAATTTCAAATTACAAGCCTGAGCTTCAAATGAATCACATATATTTCACAGCCAATGTGAATGGTGCAGGACTTGCAGCAGCTTTAGCAAAAGGAGAAGGAAGAGAACGGATATATATAGTAGAACCGACAGGTGAATTTGAAAACGACCCAAATGTTACTGACAAAAAATTTCCGGGAAATTTAACACGATCTTATCGCTCTAAAGAACCTCTAAGAATTATCGGTGAGGAAACAGAATGGACGAAACTGACAACTACGGAACTAAGCAAATGGCGTGAAAATATAGCAAAAAACAAGGGCGAAATCATTAACTGAATATATTTAAACGGGTTATATATTTATTATTACGATATTAAGACTATGCGTTAAGTAGCCTTATTATGTCGGAGAAAAAGTCTTTGCTTTGTTATGTTAACATGATATAATTAGAAAGTATTTTTGATTGAAATTGGAGGAGTTAAAATGAAGAAATTAATATCGTTGCTTTTAGCACTAACCATGATTCTTGCGTTGGTGGCTTGTGGCACAAAGGAAGCTGACAAATCTCAAGATGGTAGTGATTTGGGCTATGTTAAAGGTAATGGTAAACTGGTTATTGGCTACACCGATTATGCACCTATGAATTATACAGATGAGAATGGTGTATTTACCGGTTTTGACACAGAGTTGGCAACATTAACATGTGAGAAGCTTGGTCTTGAACCGGAATTTGTTGAAATCAACTGGAAAACTAAGGAAGTCGAGCTGAATGCAAAGTCCATTGACTGCATTTGGAATGGATTGACAATCGACGATGAACGTAAGGCAACCATGGAAATTACAGAGCCTTATATAAAGAATGCTCAGGTGGTTTTGGTGAAAGAAGGAACTACTTACAACGGAACGGAATCTTTAATAGGAAAGACTGTAGTGGCTGAGCAGGGGTCTGCCGGTGAAAAAACCATTGAGGCTGATGATAATCTTAAGCAGGCAAACTTTATTGCTAAGACCTTGCAGACAGATTGCTTAATGGAATTGAAATCCGGTACCGCTGACGCAGCTGTGTTAGACTTAACTTTGGCAAAAACAATGACCGGCAAAGGCACCAACTATGAGGATATTATTATTGTGGATCATTTAGCTGAAGAGGATTATGGTGTTGCCTTCCGTAAGGGCTCTGATATTTGTGCGGAAGTGAATAAGATTTTTGACAAATTTACTACAGACGGTACCATATCTGCATTGGCTGAGAAGTATGGACTGGAAATGGCTGAATAGTCGTATTATACATAAAAATGAAGTGAGGGGCAGAGGAACAATCCGAAACCACTGAAAAAGTGGACTTTTTCGCAACCTTTAATCCAGCAATTCGGGTCTTACATTATAAAAGGCCATTCAATTTCCATAATACGGTGATTTTTATTAAGATAAGAGGATAGGAGAGCTGCTATCCTCTTTAAATTTACCGCTAATGCTGTTAATTTTGCCTGCGTTCGCATGCTTTTTAAACCGTACCCCCTGGCACAGTCCATTCCATGAAACCTTTTCATTTCCCCGTTCTTCCATTCATGTCTTGCCCTTTTTTTATACTCTTCTTTGAACTCTTCTGTTTTCGTCCACTGGCTATATTCATATAGCTCTGGAGTGTTTACACTGAGTTCCATACTTTTTGCTGCCGCTTTACTTGTTATGCATTTTTTTCTCTTGGGACAATCTTTACACCCTTGCTTGTCGAAGTAATAAATTACTGAATCCCTGTTTTTCTTTTTTGTTTTCCTTTTCTTAATTGTATAGTTTCCTTCGCCACAGAACCATTGGTCAGAGTCCTTATTGTATGAATACTTACTGTCATCTATTTTATACGCTGATTCACTTACCGGGATATAGGCATTAACATGGTCTTCTTTAAGTATATCGAGGATGGGTTTTCTAAAATATGCTTTATCTCCATACGTATCCTTTATGTCAA
>Ga0208826_1003655_pt1 | contig 10357 bp, 9 predicted proteins | sample AD_UKC115_MetaG_FD_184451 | JGI IMG/M metagenome (GOLD analysis project Ga0208826, IMG submission 184451) | Active sludge microbial communities of municipal wastewater-treating anaerobic digesters from Hong Kong - AD_UKC115_MetaG (SPAdes)... | ecosystem: Engineered > Bioreactor > Anaerobic >... | reverse complement strand
CGCCAAGCCGGACGTAACATTGAATGTGTGGGTCGGTTGCATTTCGGTAGCTCCTGGTTTGGTTGGTCGAAACTCCATGCTAAGGATTACTTCGCAATCGGCCTACACCCCCAGTCATAGGATCTACCGCGTCGACCCAATTTCCGCGCGGCACGAAAGCGAGCGACGCCCTCACGGAGGACCGACGACGACCTCGCTGATCTGAATGACCGGGGTCAGGTCCGTGTAGTTCGGAATGTCGGCCATGATCTCCTTCGCGTGCGGCCCGAACCCCGCTTGAAAGGCCTCGACGGATTCGCAAAAGACGTGGCACATGCCGACGTAGGTCGCCGGCTCTCCAGGCCCGCCACCGGCCAGGCCCTTGTCCACCGTATAGAACTTGCAGCTGTCCCCCATGCGGGCCTTGAGCAGCGGCATGTGCTTGTCCCGGTAGTAAGCGTGGTCGAATCGCGCGCCCGGCTTGTTCGGGTACATCACACTGACTTTGATCATGCGTCGAATCCGCAGACTGACCGAGACGGTCGGGACGGTCATCGTGCACGAGAACTGTCGTGCTGTCCATCGGAGTGCCGACGCGAGCCGCTCACGACGAGGGGCAATGTCCTTCTGACCCATTTATCCCCTCGAACCAGCCGCGCTGCGGTGGGCGATGGGGAAATGTATATCCGGCCTCGCTCCCCAGTTGATAGCTGCTTGCGCTTGCTGAGCGCCGGCTAGAACTTGATTTGGTTTGAAATTTCGTAGGCTGGGTTAGCGTAGCGAAACCCAGCGGGTGGCCGAGGAGAAAGCTGGGTTTCGTGCCTCAACTCAGCCTACGGCGCTGACCCCATTTCTTCCTTAGTGCCCCATGTCCCACGCCAGTACGTCGTAGTAGATTGGAGGGACTCCTGCCTTGTCAGCTATTGAACGAATAACTGCCTGAAAGGCTGTGTATTGATCAGGTGTCTCAATGAATTTCATGGTCGCGCCCTTCGGTATAGAAAGATCCGGAGCTATTGCGCGAAGTCCAATGATTGTGTAACTGTCCAATGGTATGTGCTGAAGACTGATCAAGGTTGATCTCTGTTTTTCAGATAGAGATGTGAGGCATGCGAATTTCTTCAATGCAAGGTTAAATAGCTTGGCTCCGCGCCCGTATCCCATTTCCGTACCAGAAATACGTCGCCATTCTTCGCAAAGATTGTTGGTGGCGTTATGCACATACCGCGCATAGGATTGGCCGTCTGAGATTGTGCTCAAGCTGTGGAGTGTGTCTGTGAGGTAGTTCGTCGCCCAAGTTCTGAACGTTACCGATGGTCGTACAGGCAGGTTGCGGAAGGCCCTAAATGTGTTTCCAGCTACCCCAGTTCCCACAATGTGAGCAATGCTTGGACTCTGTTGCGCAAAGAATGATTTTGCTGCACTGACTGTATTCGCGTCGTTAAGACGTTGAACCAGCTCTGCCTCGGTCTCGAACTCGTATGGCTTTGACATGCAGGACGATTCTTGTTGTGGCTAACGAAAAAGCTAGGCCGAACGCCGAAGGCGGGTCAGCTTGAGTGAGTGGTTAGGCAAGCTTTGGAAGTTCTTGATAAATTCGCTGCACAAGTTCTTTTCCATGCTTTCGTTCCAAACGTCGTACAACAAAATGGCCTTTTGCCATGTCTTGGAAGTGATCCATAAAGATAGTGTTAATAATTGCTCCCGCAGCGGCGCCGATTGCTGGAACAGCCTGAGCGGCCGTCTTTTCTGTTATTTGTATGCTAAACCTCTCTGCGACCTTGGAAATAAATCTGACCAGCACAGGCGCCCCCTCGTCAGTTAATGTTTTAGCTGCTAAAAACTCAGCCGCGTCTGCAACTGATTTTGCCAATGCAGCTCGTACTGCGTAGTAGCCGCTCTCTGTTCCATCGTCTGACTCGCTAGCGCCGCCGAGCGCGAATACCTCAAGGCAGGCTAGCTTAACTTCTACTTGAGAAATTGATTCCCCTTCACTTCTTGCAATATCTGCAATTGATCTAAGCATAATAGTGGTAGATATTGGCAACTCTGCAGCAAGAGCAGAGATCCCAAGGAATCCTCCAACGCCGCCAGAAATAGCCACCCCTACTTTGTGCCAAATATTTGACGATGATTCTCCCGGTAGATCTTTCATCGTAAAAATAGCTGCATCGGAAGCCTTCATTAGGGCGGTTTGAGTGATGTCCCCAATTTTCCCTTTCCAATTCTCAGGGAGCAAGCTAAGCCCCTTCTCTATCGGCGCGCCAATAAGATTCGCAACCTTCGACGCCACGCCAGGATTTTCTAAAATGTTTTTTGCTGATTGCAGCTCTTTTCTGTCACTTTCCGGAAATTCAATTTTCATTTTTTTAACTTCTGATTATGGCTAACGACCAAGGTAAGCGGCTTGACGTAGGCAAGTCCGCTTGACCGCCGGGTTAGACCCCCGACGTTTGAAAAGATACCCACAGCATAGGCCAAGCGCTACCAATACCATAGCTGCTTGCGTTTGACTGGTGTGCGCTGGTGGCCGAAAACGCTTTTGGCCTGTGCAGCGCTTGAAGGCGACGCCCGGCGCGCGGCCAAACACCCGGCGGGAAACCGCTTGCAGGGGTGGCAGCCAGTGAATAAACCATGAGCTTTGAAGCCTGAAGATTAACCGGGACTCACTAGAACTAGACGACCAAAAGCCGGCAACGCCGAGTCGCGTAAATCGCCCCCAACATCCCGACGCCCCCTCGATCATCGCCATTCCCGCGTTTACGCAAACCTAAAAATTGGCGGATGGATCGAAGGTTCGGCCGACACTCGACGATTTGAATCATAAAGTATCAATTGGTCTCACGGTGCAACACGCGACGCCATGCTTCGGTGGCGCGTGTGACCAATGTCACGGTTGGGCGCGTTGCTGGGCGGTTCACGCCACAGCCCCCACCGCCGGACTCAGCCGGCCGGCACCGTCAACCCCCGCTGCACCGCCGGCCGCGCGACGAAGGCGTCCAACACGCGGCGCACCTCGGCAAAGCGCTCAAAGCCGACCAGCTCGCCCGCCTCGTACCAGCCGACCAGGTTGCGCACCCACGGAAAGATGGCGATGTCGGCGATGCTGTAGTCCTCGCCCAGCATCCAGGCGCGGCCCTTCAGGTGGCCGTCCAGCACTTTGAGCAGGCGCGCACTTTCATCCACATAGCGGCGCAGCGGGCGCTTGTCCTCATAGTCCTTGCCGGCGTATTTGTGAAAGAAGCCGACCTGGCCGAACATGGGGCCGATGCCGCCCATCTGCCACATCAGCCATTGCAGCGCGTGGTAGCGCGCGGCCGGGTCCTGGGGCAGCAGCTGGCCGGTCTTGTCGGCCAGGTAGACCAGGATGGCGCCGGACTCGAACAGCGCCAGCGGCCGGCCGCCCGGGCCGTTGGGGTCGATGATGGCCGGGATCTTGTTGTTGGGGTTGAGCGACAGGAACTCGGGCGACAGCTGGTCCTGCGTGTCGAAGCCGACGCGGTGTGCCTCGTAGGGCAGGCCGGTTTCCTCCAGCGCGATGGAGGCCTTGACGCCGTTGGGCGTGGGCAGCGAATAAAGCTGCAGGCGGTCCGGGTGGCGCGCGGGCCATTTGCGGGTGATGGGGAAGGTGTCTAGGGCGTGGGTCATCGCGCCAATATAGCCGGCGGGCGCGGCCAGCAAGTGTGCGTGGCGGACACCTCGCACCCGTTGGACGTAAAGTGTCAGGCTTGTCGTTCAAACATTGGAAGGACCCTCGCCATGAACGCCCCTCACACGCCTGAACTCGCCGCCGTCCTCGACGCCGCCGCCGCGCAGCGCCAGATCGATGCCCAGTGGGACGGCGACATCCTGCGCCAGCTCACCGACTACATCGCCATCCCGGCCAAGTCGCTGGCGTTTGACCCGGCCTGGGCCGCGCACGGCTTCATCGACACGGTGGTGCGCAACGCCGCCGCCTGGGTCGAGGCGCAGAAGGTGCCGGGCCTGACGCTGGAGGTGATCCGCGTCGAGGGCCGCACGCCGGTGATTTTTTTCGACATTGCGGGCACCAGGCCAGGGGCCACGCAAACCGCGCTGATGTATGGTCACCTGGACAAGCAGCCCGAGTTCAGCGGCTGGCGCAATGACCTGGGGCCATGGACCCCCAAGCTCGAAGACGGCAAGCTCTACGGCCGCGGCGGCGCCGACGACGGCTACGCGGTGTATGCCGCCATTGCCGCCGTGCAGGCCTTGAAGGCGCAGAAGCTGCCGCACCCGCGCATCGTCGGCCTGATCGAGACCAGCGAGGAAAGCGGCTCGCCCGACCTGCTGCCCTACATCGACGCCCTGCGCCCGCGCCTGGGTGACGTGGGCCTGGTGGTGTGCCTGGACTCGGGCGCCGGCAACTACGACCAGCTGTGGCTGACCACCAGCCTGCGCGGCATGGCGGCCGGCACGCTCAAGGTCGAGGTGCTGACCGAAGGCGTGCACTCGGGCGATGCCTCGGGCCTGGTGCCCAGCAGCTTTCGCATCCTGCGCCAGGTGCTCGACCGGCTGGAGGACAGCAAGACCGGTCGCCTGCTGCCCCAAAGCTTCCACTGCGAGATCCCGGCCGAGCGCGTCGAGCAGGCCCGCGCCACGGCGCAGATCCTGGGCGATCGCCTGTTCCGCAACTACCCCTGGGCGCACTACGACTGCGGCGGCAAGGAGCAATCGGTGCTGCCCATGTCGGGCGACCCGGTCGAGGCGCTGCTGGCGCGCACCTGGCGGCCCACGCTCAGCGTGATTGGCGCCGAGGGCCTGCCCGCGCTGCAGGACGCCGGCAACGTGCTGCGCCCCTACACCGCCTTCAAGCTCAGCCTGCGCCTGCCGCCGCTGGTCGATGGCGCGCAGGCCGTGCAGGAGCTCAAGCAGCTGCTGGAGGACAACGCGCCCTACCAGGCCAGGGTCACCTTCGAGAGCGCCGGCGCCACCGCCACCGGCTGGAACGCGCCCGACTCGGCGCCGTGGTTTGCGCAGGCGCTGGACGCGGCGTCGCAAGCGCACTTCGGCGCGCCCTGCGGCTACATCGGCCAGGGCGGCACCATTCCGCTGATGAGCCAATTGAGCGAGGGTTTCCCGACCGCGCAGATGATGGTCTGCGGCGTGCTGGGCCCCAAGAGCAACGCCCATGGGCCCAACGAGTTTTTGCACCTGCCCTACGCCAAGCGCCTGACGGCGGCGGTGGCGGAGGTGATTGCGCGCATGCCCTGATTTTTTGGCCGAATCGGGCGCTGACCGACGTCCATCCAGCGCAGGCAGCTATCGAATCAGGACTTCCGCGGCCTGCAGCCAGCGCCGCACGTGCGCCGCATCGCGCCCGAACTCGGCGCCGAAATCAGCCATGCACCACCGGCGCCGCGCGCTGGCGCAGCCCCAGCCACCCCAGCGCCGCCGCCGTCAGCACCAGCGGCGCCAGCGAGCCCAGGTTGAGCCAGGCCCAGCCCTGCGTGGTGACCAGCGCGCCCGAGGCGAACGAGGTGAGCGACATGGTGGCGAACACGCAGAAGTTGATGGCCGCCTGGGCGCGGTCCTTTTCCTCGGGCCGGTAGGCGCGCAGCGCCAGCGTGGTGCTGCCGGTGAACAAAAAATTCCAGCCCACGCCCAGCAGCAGCAGCGCGCTGACGAAGTGCATCAGCTCCACGCCCGACAGCGCCACGGCCACGCACACCAGGTTGAGCACCACGCCCACGCCCATGATGGGCAGCACGCCGAAGCGCTTGATCAGGTGGCCCGTGACAAAGCCCGGCGCGTACATGCCGATCACGTGCCACTGCAGCACCAGGGCGGTGGCGCCGAACTCGAAGCCGCACACCTGCATGGCCAGCGGCGTGGCGGCCATCAGCAGGTTCATCACGCCATAGCCCATGGCGGCGGCCAGCGTGGCCACGATGAAGACGGGCTGGCGCATGATTTGCGCGAGCGGCCGGCCCTGCGGCGCGTGCGCGGTGCTGGCGTGCACGGGCGGAAACTGGATCAGCGCCATCACCCCCATGGCGATCAGCGCGACGACGGCCAGCGCCAGATAGGCGCCGACAAAGGGCGTGGGCAGCAGCGCGCGCGTCCAGGCTGCCAGGTTGGGGCCGATGATGCCGCCCAGCAGGCCCCCGGCCAGCACCAGCGACACCGCCTTTTCACGCCAGTCGGGCTTGACCAGTTCGGCCGCGGCAAAGCGGTAGAGCTGCCCGTTGGCGTTGTAGTAGCCGGCAATCACCGTGGCCGCCATCAGCAGCCAGAACTGGCGGCTGGCCGCGGCATACGCCGCCAGCAGCGCCGAGCCCAGCGCCACGAGCAGGCCAATCTGAAACGAGCCGCGCCGCCCGAAGCGCGCTTGCGTGCGCGCCACCAAGGGCGCAGCGATCGCGCCGCCCACCACGTAGCCCATCACCGGCAGCGTGGCCATCCAGGCGTGCGGCGCCAGTTGCAGGCCCACCAGCCCGTTGATGGCGATGAAGGTGACGTTGTTGATCAGGAACAGGCCCTGGGTCAGGGTCAGCAGCAGCAGGTGGCGGTTCATGGTGGGGTGGCGCGATCAGGTGGACGTGAGCAGGGCCAGCGCGGCCAGCGGCGCGGTTTCGGCGCGCAGCACGCGCGGGCCCAGGCTGGCGGGGGCAAAGCCGGCGGCGCGGGCGGCGGCTTCTTCGTCGGGGGCCAGGCCGCCCTCGGGGCCGGACAACAGCGTGACGGGCGCGTTGGCGGCCAGCGCTTGCGCGCCGGCGCGCAGGCTGGGCGCGGCGGCGTCCAGCGACAGCAGCCAGCGGGCATTGACCTCGGTCGCTTGCGTCAAATATTCCTGAAATGAGAGCTGCTCGCGCACATCCAGCAAGCGATTGCGGCCGCTTTGCTCGCAAGCGGCCACGGCCACGGCCTGCCAGTGCGCGCGCTTTTTGGCGGCGCGCTCGCCGCTCAGGCGCAGGCTGCTGCGTGCCATCAAGACGGGCGTCAGGCTGGCGCCGCCCAGCTCGGTGGCTTTCTCGACCAGCCAGTCCATGCGCTCGGCCGCCATCAGGCCCACGGCCAGGTGCACGGCGCGCGCGGCCTCGCGCTCGATGGCGTGGTGCGCGCCGACTTCCACCTCGACTTGGCTGCGGCCCATGCGCGCGATGGTGGCGGCCCACTCGCCGCCGCGCCCGTCAAACAGCGTGATGCCCAAGCCCGGCTGCAGGCGCAGCACCTGCACATGGCGCGCCGCGCCGGGCGGCAGGGCGATGCGGGCACCGGCGGCCAGCGGCAGCGGGACGTGAAAGCGGGGCATATCAGCTACTCATCATGCTCGCGGCACCCGCAGAGCATGAACTCCAAAGAGCCGAGCGGCCGCGGAGCAGGCCAGTCGAGCGATCGCCGTGGCCGGGGTTTCCCTGGCCACTGGCGATGCCCCCTGCAAGGGGGTGGGCGAAACATCGCGCAGCGAGTGGAGACTGGGGGTGTTTCATTGGCTTGCGATGGTACGCTGCGCGCACCATGCTCGATCCGACCGCCGTCACCGCCATGACACCCCCCCTGGCCTGCCCCTCGTGCCGCGCGCCCATGACCTCGCGCGCCGTGGCGGGGCACAACGGCGCCACCATCGCGCTGGACCTGTGCCACGCCTGCCGCGGCCTATGGTTCGACGAGGGCGAGAGCCTGCGCCTGTCGCCCGACGGCATCGTCGATCTGTTTGGCGACCTGAACGCGCACAAGGACGACGCGCAAACCCCGCTGGGGCGCGCCATGGCCTGCCCGCGCTGCCGCCGCGAATTGGCCGAGGGCGTGGACCTGGTGCGCACCGGCCGCTACTTCACCTATCGCTGCCCGCAGCGGCACGGCCGCTTTGCCACTTTTTCCGCCTTCATGGTCGAGAAGGGTTTCGTGCGCCAGCTCACCCAGCCCGAGATCGCCGACCTGGCCGAGCGCGTGCGCATCATCCACTGCGGCAGTTGCGGCGCGCCGATCGACCTGCGCCAGCACGACGCCTGCCCGTACTGCCGTTCGGCGCTGTCGCTGCTGGACCCCAAGGCGGTGCAGCAGGCCCTGGCCGACTACCAGGCGCGGGCGCAGCGCGCCGCCGCCGGCCCGCGCGCGCCCGACCTGGCCGACGCGCTGATCCGCATGGAGAAAGACCGCGAGCGCGTGCGGCGCGAGGAGCAGAAGGAGCGCTGGCAGGGCGTGCGTGACACCGACGATCTGTGGGCGGTGGGCCTGAGCCAGGTGTGGGATTGGCTCGGCGCCCGCATCAAGTCCTGATTTGATAGCTGTCCGCGCTTGACTGGAGCGCGCTGCGGGCTGATTTGGCTTGAAACTCCAGCGGTACAGGCCGGGATGCAATCCCAGCATCAGCGCCCGAAGCCGGGATTGCGCTGCGCTTCGTCCCAGCCTGCGAGTTCAGGCATCCCATCAGATGGCGATCGCCGCCAGCACCGTCCCCCGGCACTCCCCAAACCCGATGCGCGCCGCGCCGGGCTTTTCGCACCAGCCGCGCAGGATGACGGTGTCGCCGTCCGCCAGAAAGCCGCGCTGCTCGCCACCGCCGATGTCCACCGGCTGTTGGCCGCCGTGCGCCAGTTCGATCATGGCGCCGGCCTCGCCGGGGCCAGGGCCCGAGATGGTGCCGGTGCCGATCAGGTCGCCCGGCTGCAACGCGCAGCCGCCGGCCGTGTGGTGCGCCAGCATCTGCGCCGCGCTCCAGTACTGGTGGCGAAAGCTGGTGCCCGTCAGCCGCGCCGGGCCGCGCCCCGCGCGCGCTGCGGCTTCGCTTTGCAGCAGCACCTCCAGTTGAATGTCCAGCGCCGCCGTCGCCCGCTGCGCGCCCAGCTCCAGATAGGGCAGCGGCTGCGGGTCGGCGGCCGGCCGCGTCCAGGCCGTGCGGTAGGGCGCCAGCGCATCCATCGTCACGATCCAGGGTGAGACGGTGGTGGCGAAGTTCTTGGCGTGGAAGGGGCCCAGGGGGTTCATCTCCCACATCTGGATGTCGCGCGCCGACCAGTCGTTGAGCAGGCACACGCCGAACAGGTGCTGCTCGGCCTGGTCGATCGCAATCGGCTGGCCGGCCGCGTTGCCGGGGCCGACCCACAGGCCCAGCTCCAGCTCGTAGTCCATCGCGGTGCAGGGCGCGAACACCGGCGCGCTGGCGCCCGGCGGCAGAAACTGCCCGCGCGGGCGGTGAAAGCGCTGCCCGCTCACGCCGATCGTCGATGCGCGCCCGTGGTAGGCCTGCGGCAGCCAGCGGAAGTTGGGCGTGACGTCGGCCTCGGGCCGCATGATGCGCATGCAGTTGAGCGCGTGGTCGAGCGAGGTGTAGAAGTCGGTGTAGTCGGCGATGCGCGCGGGCAGGGCGTATTCCACGTCGGCGAGCGGCAGCAGGCAGGCGCGCACCGCGTCAGCCTGCGCTGCGCCCTCGGCCAGCAGCGCGAACAGCGCGTGGCGCAGCGCGCGCCAGGCCCCGGGCCCGGCGGCCATGAAATCGTTCAGCGTCGCTTGCGCGGCCAGCGCCAGTGCGTCGGCCGCCGCGCCTGGCAGCAGCTTGCGCGCTTGCAGCGCAGCCAGGTCGAGCGCCTGATCGCCGATGGCGACGGCGCCGCGATATGCCTCGCCGCTGCCGCGCTTGCGCAGCACGGCAAAGGGCAGGTTCTGGATGGGGAAGTCGCAGCCGGCGGCGTTGGCCGTGGCCAGCCAGCTGCGGGCGGCGGGGGCGTGGGTGGGGTCGAGCAAGGTCATGAATACTCACAAAACAATAGTTGCTTGCGCTGGATGGACAAGCGCCGGAGGTCAATATGGCTTGAATCTTCAAGCCGCCTGCAGGACCTCGTCGAAGATCGCCACCGCGCGCGTCCAGCCGGCCGAGGCGCCGCGGATCTTGTGGGGAAAGCAGCTGATGTAAAAGCCGTCGCCCGGCAGCGCCTCCAGGTTGTGCAGCTTCTCCAGGTGGCAGTAGCCGATGTCGCGCCCGGCCTTGTGGCCTTCCCAGATCAGGCCGGCGTCGTGGCTTTCGGCGTATTTCACCGCCGTGTACTCGAAGGGCGCGTCCCAGCTCCAGGCGTCGGTGCCCGTCAGGCGCACGCCGCGCTCCAGCAGGTACATCGTGGCTTCGTAGCCCATGCCGCAGCCGGCCGACACGAAGTCGTTGTGGCCGTAGCGGCTGCCGGCGCGGGTGTTGACGACGACGATCTCCAGCGGTTTGATCGTATGCCCGATGCGCTTGAGCTCGGCCTCGACGTCGGCTGCCGTCACCACGTAGCCATCGGCCAGGTGGCGAAAGTCCAGCTTCACGCCGGGCTGAAAGCACCATTCCAGCGGCACCTCGTCGATGGTCCAGGCCTTTTTCTTCTCGCCCAGCGCCTTGTCCATGGTGCTGTGAAAGTGATAAGGCGCATCGAGGTGCGTG
>Ga0208826_1003650_pt1 | contig 10361 bp, 9 predicted proteins | sample AD_UKC115_MetaG_FD_184451 | JGI IMG/M metagenome (GOLD analysis project Ga0208826, IMG submission 184451) | Active sludge microbial communities of municipal wastewater-treating anaerobic digesters from Hong Kong - AD_UKC115_MetaG (SPAdes)... | ecosystem: Engineered > Bioreactor > Anaerobic >... | reverse complement strand
CTAATGCCATTCAAAATGATTTGAACCATCCAAACCGGGTGATAAAAGTAGGTGATCAATATGGCTACAATTATGCAATAACATTAAAAAAAGTATCTTCTTTTATAGAATATTTATACAAAACAAGTCATATTGATTTTTTTGGTGGCGCCGAATTTTCTCAAACAAGTTTTTATAGAACCGGATATGTACGAAATGGCTTATTTCCGGATCATTCATTTGGAAATTCAACGGTGAACTTATTCAATAATTTTTCAATTAAAACCGGTATCACGTATAAAATAAATGGCAGGAATTATTTTTATGTCAATGGTGCATATCTTACCCGGGCACCTTATTATGATAACGCCTATATCTCTCCTCGTAGTCGTGATTTTTTACAAGACAGCCTTCGCAGTGAAATAATTAAAACTATTGAATCGGGTTATATATTAAATGCACCTTCTTTAAAGATAAGGTTGGGGGTATTTTATACGAGCATACAACATGGCGTAAATGTTCTTACCTTTTATAACGATGATTACAGCAATTTTGTCAACTATGCTGTAAGGGATATCAACCGTGAAATGATGGGTATTGAATTTGGATTGGATGCAAAAATACTACGCAATATTTCATTGACAGGTGCAGCATCTGTTGGATCCTACTATTATACTTCTCGTCAAAATGCCACGATAATTTTGGACAATAGTGCAAGCATTTTAGCGAATGAAACGGTGTATAGCGAAAATTATCGCATAGCAGGAACACCTCAACAAGCTTTCAGTGCCGGTATGAGTTATCGCTCTCCTAAATATTGGTTTCTGAATTTAACAGCAAATTACTTTAATGAAATGTGGTTGGATTTTAATCCAATCAGAAGGACCTATAATGCCATTGAAGGAGTTGATCCCAAAAGTGACTTATGGAATGATATCCTGGCTCAACAAAAATTATCGCCACAATATACTTTAGACTTTTTTGGAGGTTATTCATTTCGATTAAAAAAATTTATGCATCAGCCAAAGCCTGCCTATATCGTCTTTCTCATAGGCATCAGTAACCTGCTCAATAATACAGATTTCCAATCTGGGGGTTATGAGCAACTCCGTTTTGATTTTGCAAGTCATGATGTCAATAAATTTCCGCCCAAATATTATTACGCCTATGGTTTGAATTATTTTATCAGTTTGACACTTCGCTTTTAGAAAATAAAAAATGGATTATGAAAATTCAAAAATGCCCAACTATGTTTTACGTAACCATACTCTTACTGGGGAACTTATGGATTTCCTGTAATAAGAAATTTGATGAGCCGCCTTCATTTATAGCGCCGGATATCATTAGTAACTACACCATTGCTGAATTAAAAAATCTGCACACAAATGGTATGGTAGAGTTGGTTAATGAAGATAAAGTTATCAGAGGTATCGTAGTGGCTGATGATCGAAGTGGGAATTTTTATAAATCGATTGTTATTGAAGATTCTACAGGGGGAATTTCACTCTCCCTGGATAGATATGATCTCTACACGGATTATCCCATTGGAAGAGAAATTTTTATCAAAATAAAAGGGTTATACCTGGGAGATTATAATAAATTAATTCAATTAGGTGGTGGCATAGATAATACCGGAACAGCCCCTGCACTTGCGCCCTTAGCGGCTACATTATTCGATCAATATATCATTCGCGGTTCTTATTCAAATGAAGTTTTGCCGCTTGTAGTCAGTATTTCTGATCTGAATGACAGTTACCAAAACAGGTTGATCCAAATAAAGAATTGTCAGTTTGCCACTTCAGATACTTCAAAAACATTTGCCATTGCGGGGCAAAGTTCGCCTTCTGCTGTCAATTATACTTTAAGCACCTGCGATGGATCTAAGATCATATTGCGTAACAGCAATTATGCGGATTTTGCCTCAATGAATCTGCCGAATGGCAATGGGGATATCAGCGCTATTTATACTGTATATGGCACCACTAAACAATTGTATATAAGGGATACCGCTGATACGCCCTTTTATGGATTACGATGCGATGGCACAAACGGGAATATATTATTTAGCCAGGATTTCACCGATGCCCCAATAGGGTCGAATATCAATCTCCCCGGCTGGTTGAATGTTGCTGAAACAGGCAGTGTAAAATATACTTGTGCAAATTATCAATCGAATAGTTATGCAAAAATTTCAGCCTATTTATCAGGGTATGATGTCATTAAAACCTGGATGGTAACGCCGCTCATTGACCTGGGTAACTATACCCAGAAAATATTTTCATTTACTAATGCCGATGGATATGATAATGGCGCTACCTTAAAAGTGTATTTGTCCACTGATTATAAAGGCGACGGTAAGCCCTGGGATTATACCTGGAGTTTATTACCAGCAACAATTTCACATGGACATACGAGTAGTTATGGAAGTTTTATTTCTTCGGGAGATATGGATATCAGTGCTTATTCGAAAATTTATATTGCGTTCGTCTATGAAGGAGCCGATGGCGCCGGAATAAAGAGAACTACGACATTCCAGATTGATGATATTAAAATAACCGGAAATTAAATCAACACTCACTAAGGCTGATGGGGATATTAATAGCCAGCCCACCTTCAGAGGTCTCTTTATATTTTGTATTCATATCCAGGGCTGTTTGCCACATGGTAGCAATCACTTTATCCAGGCTAACTTTAGCATAATCGGGTAAACTTTGCAATGCAAGTTGAGATGCTGTAATGGCTTTGATAGCGCCCATAGTATTTCGTTCTATACAGGGAACCTGTACCAGCCCTCCAATAGGATCGCAGGTCATACCAAGATGATGTTCCATAGCAATCTCAGCAGCCATCATAGCTTGTTTTTGCGAGCCTCCAAGACTTTCCGTTAAGGCTGCTGCAGCCATTGCTGAAGAAACGCCGATTTCTGCCTGGCAACCACCCATTGCAGCTGATATGGTTGCCCCCTTTTTAAAGATACTTCCAATTTCTGCGGCGGTCAATAAAAAATGAATAATCTTCTGCTCATCCTGAACATCACAGAAAATAATATAATATAATAGTACGGCAGGTATCACTCCGGCAGCGCCATTTGTGGGTGATGTAACCACCCTGCCAAAGGAAGCATTTTCTTCATTGACGGCTAATGCAAAACAGCTTACCCAATCGAGAATATATTTAAATTGAGTACCTCCGGATTTAATTACCTGGATCCATTCTTCGATGGAATGATAATTTTTTCCTTCCGTATATTTTTTATTGAGGTCAAATGCGCGCCTTCTTACATGAAGCCCACCGGGTAATTCTCCCTGATTATGACATCCGCGATAAATGCAATGGAGCATGGTGTGCCAAATATTCAATACCCCTTTTTTTGTCTCCGCTTCCGGACGCCACTCATTTTCATTTTCCAAAACTATCTCATGAATACACATGCCTGTTTTTATACAATACCTCAAAAGATCATTCGCATCATTAATAGGAAAGGGTAATGAAATAGTTTCTTTACCTATGGAAGTTTCATTCTCCTGTACAACAAATCCACCCCCGATAGAATAATACGTCTCGCTTATCTTTTCGCCTGAAAGCATCGTTGCATGGATGGTCAAAGCATTCGGATGAAACGGGAGTGATTCAGTAAATAAAAATTGAATATCTGTTTGCGGATCAAAAGTAATTTCATGCTTAGAATCCAGTAGCATTTTTTTGGAAGAGTCTATGGCATTGATTTTTGGCGTAATACTATCCACCGGTACCGTCACCGGATCTTCTCCTGATAATCCCATCATCACAGCAATATCGGTGCCATGCCCTTTCCCGGTTTTTGCCAGGGAACCATATAATAAGACCTGTACATGAGAAATATCACCAAATTTATTCTCTTCAACCAGTTTATGAATAAAGCGCATAGCAGCTCTCCAGGGACCCAATGTATGAGAACTTGAAGGACCAACGCCTATTTTAAACATATCAAAAACCGAAATGGATTCATGTGGCATAACTATACAAAATTAAGTACAAAAAGAATATCTAAAGTATCTTGATTGTTGTTCCTTATGAAAACTTTATTTAGAAAAACTTGTCAGAGTTACTTTTTTGGTATTATTTTATTTTTTTTAAAACCCATTTTACATGCACGGCATGAAGATTGATATATCCCTCAAAAAAAATAATATGAAAAAGACCTTATTTGCCTTCTTGTTTCTTGGAGCAGGCGTACTCACTATAACCAGTTGTAATAAAAATAATACGGAGATCAACCCTCCTCCGGTAAATATTGCAGACTACATTGCAGGGAATCCTGATTTTTCGATGATGGAATCTGCATTGGTACGTTCAGGCCTGGCAACACAAATTGAAAATGCAACGGATATTACCTTTTTATTACCGGATAACGCAGCCTTGCAAAATGCGGGAATAGATCAGAATTATCTCAATAACCTTTCTACGGATGATCTCACTCAATTCGTGTTGTATCATGAAATTGATAAAAAAATATCTTCAGTAGATTTCCCAATCAGCGATACAATAAGCACAGTATCCAATCTTCATATATTTTCAAGTATGAATGATAATGGAATTTTTATCAATGGGATCTTATTAAAGCAAACCGATATACAAGCCACAAATGGTCTGGTACATTTATTGACTAAAGCGCTGGTTCCTCCTGAAACTACTTTATATAATATCATTGCCGCTAACCCGGATTTAACCTTAATGAAAGCTGCGATTGATAAAGCAGGCCTTGCCTCTACTTTACAAAATGGTGGAAAATATACGGTCTTTGCGCCTACAAATACAGCCTTTAATAATGCCGGGTATATGACTGTTACCGACATCAATAATGCAGATGCTGCTGTAATAACAAAAATTGTAAAAGATCAAATCCTGCCTACGGAATTTTTCAATTCGGATTTTATTGCAGGTATTACATTAAAAAATTTGCAGGGTGATGACCTCTTAGTAAATGCAGTACCACCATCTCTTAGCCTGGTAGGATCTGCTCAGCCTCCTTCCACGATCACTACATTTGATATTTTAGGGACAAATGGCGTAGAACAGGTAATAGACCGCGTCATATTGCCCTAAACCTATTCCTGATATTGCCCATGGCGGTTTTGTTTTTAAACATAGCCGCCATTTTTTTGAAGCCTATTTTTGATAATTTTGAAAAATGAATTACAGGAAGCCTCTTTTTTTAAGCATCTTATCTTTTTCATTTCTTTTCATAAATTCATGCAAGAAAAATGATAACAGTAATATTATCCCTGCTAACATTAAATGTATAAATGTATCCCCCGATGCTCCTGAAATAAGTTTTATGGATAATAACAATTCTCTTACAGAAAACGTACCTTTCGATGCAGCCTCTGAATATATACCGGTAGCCCCGGTTACTTCAAAACTCGGCATTGCAGGGAATGCGACCCCCGATATTTTAAACACAGTTTTTACTACATTAAATCCCGGCACTTATTTTTCTCTTTTTGCAATTGATTCATTTTCAAAAATAAGTATGGCCATGGTTACAGATAATTTTGTTACTCCTCCTTCTGATTCTTCCCTCATACGATTTTTTCATTTTAGCCCAAATGCGTCTTATATTAATGCAATACTGGAAAATCCGCTGGATACATTTTATTTAGGCACTCATCTTTTCAATGATCAAAATACCTATTCTACTTATATGGCATTTAAAGAAATTCCTGCCGGGGAATACAATTTACTCATGCAAACTGCTGATAGTTTAAGCATTTCCACACCCTTTATTTTTTCTGGAGGAAAAGTATATACACTTTATGCTAAGGGTTTTTACCAGGGAACCGGCAACACGGCATTGAGTGCATCCATGATTGTTCATAATGAATAAATAGCTTTCTGTTTTTTATTTTTGAAACATAAAAATGAGCACCAATCCGACCTAAAACTTAATTCGTATTTTTGCCTTTCTTTAAATGAAAATACTTATGCATTTATCCTCTTTATTAAACAGGTTTAATGAGCCGGAAACTTTAAAAATGGCCAAACTCGGTCGTGAATTACGTGCCTCTGGTATTGATATCATAGACCTGAGTCTTGGTGAACCGGATTTTGATACGCCCGAATATATTCAACAATCAGCCATTGAAGCAATACAAAATAACTGGAGTCATTATCCTCCTGTGGCCGGTTATCCCGATTTACGCGAAGCCATTTGTCAAAAATTCAAAAGAGATAATCAGTTAGATTATAAACAAGAAAATATTATTGTATCCACAGGCGCTAAACAAAGCCTGGCAAATGCAGTCCTTGCAACCGTTGATGAAAACGATGAAGTGATTATTCCAACACCTTACTGGGTGACATATTCTGAGTTGGTAAAATTTGCTCGCGGAAAAGTTGTTGAGCTCCCTACCACCGTAAAAACGCAGTTTAAAATAACAGCTGAAATGTTGGAAAATGCGATTACACCGGCTACAAAATTATTTATGTTTTCATCACCATGTAATCCATCAGGCGCTGTATATACAAAAGAAGAATTGGCGGCATTGGTTAAAATTTTTGAGAAATACCCGGATATCTGGATTATATCTGATGAAATATATGAGTATATCAATTTTGTCGGTAAGCACGAAAGCATCGCTCAGTTTGATTCTATTAAAGATCGGGTAATGGTCATTAATGGTTTGAGTAAAGGATATGCTATGACAGGCTGGAGGCTTGGTTATATGGCAGGGAATACAACAATTGTTAAAGCTTGTGAGAAAATCCAGGGGCAATTTACCAGTGGCGCTAATTCTATTACTCAACGGGCAGCAATTACTGCATTATCCAGAAAAGACCACTCATTAGAAAATATGCAGGATCAATTTGCCAAGCGCAGGAGAAGAGTGATGGAACTGGCAGCTGAAATACCCGGATTCATTACATTTGAGCCACAAGGAGCTTTTTATATTTTTCCGGATGTTACGGCATATTTTGGAAAAACATCGGGCGATTTTCAGGTAAATAATTCAAACGCACTTTCTTTATACCTGTTACATCAGGCGCATGTATCTTCCGTCATGGGAGATGCGTTTGGCGAGCCCAATTGTATTCGTTTTTCGTTTGCCAATAGCATGGAAAATATTGAAAAAGGTTTTTCACAGATCAAAAACGCATTGAGTAAATTACAGTAATGCATTTGCATGCTTATTTCAAAAAATGATCTCGCACACCGCTTTCCAGGCATTTGAAAATCGTTTACTGAAAATGTATAAACATCGCGGTAAACTGGCCCGCAGGCAGGGTATTTCCTGCTTTCGGGTGTATGACCGCGACTTAAATGATTTTTTGTTTTCCATAGACTGGTATGAAGGGCATGTGTATCTATCTGTCTATGCAAAAAAATACGAAACAATAGATGAAGCCTTCTTACAAGACTGCATTCGTATTATTTCAAATGTTTTCCAGGTTCCTCATGAAAAAATATTTTTGAGAGAAAGGAAAAAGATGGATCATATTCAGGAGCAATATGAAAAATTAAATTTTGAAAATACTTTTTTCCCTGTACATGAAAATGGTTTACAATTCCTCGTTAATCTCACGGATTATCTTGATACCGGGCTTTTCTTAGACCATCGTATTACAAGGAAAATGGTGATGGCGCAATCGGAAGGAAAAAGAGTCTTAAACTTGTTTGCTTATACAGGCGCATTCTCTGTATATGCAGCTGCAGGAAATGCCGAAAGTGTGACTACCGTTGATCTTTCGAATACTTATTTAAATTGGGCTAAAAATAATTTTCAATTAAATCAATTCTCAATGCAAGAGAAGTTCAGTTTTATCAAAGCAGATGTTATTCACTATTTATCTTCACTTCCACCAAAGAGTTTTGATCTGATCATCATGGACCCTCCTACCTTCAGCAATAGTAAGGCAATGAAAGGTTTTTTAGATGTACGGGAAGGGCATGTATCCCTCATTAATGACGCACTAAATGCCTTGGATCAAAATGGCCTGTTATATTTCAGCACCAATTCAAGCAGGTTCAGGCTTCTACAGGAAGCCATTCATTCTGAAAAAATAGAAGATATTACCAAACAAACAACCCCTTTTGATTTTGAAGGAAAATTGAAGAGATGGTGTTTTAGAATTGGCAAATAATCAATTCCACATAATAGTCTAAATCATTTTATTTAAAAATCAGGGATCTCAAATTTATTACTGATGAATGATCACTTGATAAAATATAAATTGAATTCTTCTTTGAATGTGTTTCCGTATTGCGGTATTTATTTTCTTTAAATGTTCGACCACTTAAACGAAAAGTAGTTTTATTTTTAGCATAAAAACAAAATAAGGTAGTTTTTACAAAACCATTATTCAAAGTTAATGTGATTTTGTACCCATCAATAATGTAACGGCCGGCCGCAGCGCTTTCAGAATAAGCAACATTATGACTGTCATTTATGTCCAGTACTTTTTTATTTACAAACCATCCATCCTGAGTAAAGCTCATGGTGCTATAACTTAAAGATCCTACTGATCCGCCAAGCAGGAGGTTGCCACCGCCAGAAAAGGATTCGAATACCCCATGCAGTTTTTCATTGTTCCCTGCCATAAAAGCTTCCTGGCCAGGCCATGTTTTTTCAGCCGTTTTGCCATCATGCAATAGAATAGCAAGATTATTTCCATTCCGTTTATAAGTTCCCAAAATGCCTTCTACCTGAATTTTATTCACTGATATTTTATTAGGACTAAATGCCATAGCAATAAATGAAAAAAAGAAAAATATTTTTGAGATTAAAGATTGTCGTATAAGGATCGTAGAATTGAACATCCTATAAACCTCTTTGATCATTTAACTTAATAAAAAACTATGCCGGCTATGGTAAAGCAGGCTGTTTTAATATTTAAAAAATGATTTGAGATAAATTATTTGATCCAAACTAAATATAAAGTATATACCATAAATTCATAACCAAAATCGCTATCGGAAACACACGAAATAAGCTCCATTCGCCCTTCTATTTTTTATTGATGAATAAATTTTTCAAAAAAAACAAAAAATATTTTGCGAAACCAAATAGTTGCATTTATATTTGCAACTGATTAGTTTCATATTTGAAAATTACAGGATCATGAGAAGAGATATTTTCCAGGCAATAGCAGACCCCACAAGGCGGGCCATCATTGCCCTGATAGCCTTACAGGCAATGACGCCAAACGCCATTGCCGAAAATTTTAATACATCGCGGCAGGCCGTGTCAAAACATCTGCGGATACTTACAGAATGTGAGCTTGTAAAACAAGAACAGCAAGGCAGGGAAATTTATTATTCACTTGAAATTCAAAAAATGAAAGAGATAGATAAATGGTTGGAACAATACAGAAAAATTTGGGAAACCCGGTTCAACCAATTGGACAAAGTATTATTAAAAATGAAAAAACAAAAAAAATGAGCAACAACTTATTATTCAATTTCACAGTTGACAAAGCAACAAAAATGGTTTACATAACCAGGGAATTTGATGCCAGCCAGGATTTAGTTTGGGATGCTTTTACCAAAGCAGAATTGATCGACCAATGGATTGCGCCAAAGCCCATGACAGCCAAAACAAAATACCAGGACTTTAAAGTGGGAGGCAAAAGATTTTATGCAATGATTGGCCCTGATGGGCAGGAGCATTGGGCAATTCAAACCTACACTTCCATAACGCCCAAAACGAATTTCAAAATGCATAATGCATTTGCAGATAAAGATGAAAACCCGGAACCTTATGGTTCTGAATGGGATCATACATTCAGTGAACAAAACGGCACAACAAAAGTGAATATTAGTATATATAATGAATCGCTTGAAAGGTTGGAACGGGTATTGGAAGGATTTACACAGGGAATGAAAATGTCTTTGGCAAACCTCGAAAACCTGTTGGCAGCATTATCAAAAAAATGATTTTAATAAGATTCAAATGGTAGTTATGAAAAATTTATTCAAATCAATACTAATAGTTACAATTATGGTTGCAGCATCTTCATCAAACGCGCAGCAAGTAAAGCCTTCCAGCAGCGGCTATGCACCAGTCAATGGTATTAAAGTTTATTATGAAGTATATGGCGAAGGCAGGCCCATCGTTTTACTGCATGGCGCTTTTTATACTATTGAATTGAATTGGGCGCAATTAATTCCTGAATTATCAAAAACAAGAAAAGTAATCGCCATTGAATTTCAGGGACACGGGCACTCACCCTATTCAGACAGAAAATTAGATATTGTTACCCTGGCAAAAGATGTGGAAGGAGTAATGGATTACTTAAAAATTGACAGCGCCGATGTAGCAGGTTATAGCATGGGCGGCTCGGTTGCCTATCAGTTTGCTGTGCAAAGTCCTAAGCGTTTAAGAAAATTAGTGATCATTTCTTCT
>Ga0208826_1003646_pt1 | contig 10374 bp, 8 predicted proteins | sample AD_UKC115_MetaG_FD_184451 | JGI IMG/M metagenome (GOLD analysis project Ga0208826, IMG submission 184451) | Active sludge microbial communities of municipal wastewater-treating anaerobic digesters from Hong Kong - AD_UKC115_MetaG (SPAdes)... | ecosystem: Engineered > Bioreactor > Anaerobic >... | reverse complement strand
CTCTTAACTGATGATGATAAAGGAAAACCGGCCGCTTGACAGAGGCCGGTTAGTTGTTTAATAAGGGGAAAACCATGGATTTCTTTTAGGCGGGCAGGGGAAAGCATCCAGGCTTTCCCTTTATTTTTTAATAACTGGCTTTTAAACGGTTGATCCTGTCATCCAAAGAGGGGTGACTGGCCATCAACTGAGCAAGCCCCATCTTCTTATTTCCGCTGATTTTAAAAGTTGCCAGAGCTTCCTGTCTGTTATCCACTAAAGAAACAGTGGATTTCAATGATTCCAATGCGTGGATCATCTTTTGCCGTCCGGCTATTTGTGCTCCCCCCTGGTCTGCGGCAAACTCGCGGCGGCGGGAGAACGCCATTACAGCTATGCTGCCGAGGATGGAGAAGAGGATCTGAAATACGATCACGGATATAAAATGAACGATGCCTGCCATTTCTTCACGAACGAACATGGAAAGTATATAAGCCACGATTCTGGATAAAAAGACTACGAATGTATTTATTACCCCTTGCAGCAAGGTCATCGTTACCATATCACCATTGGCTACATGAGCTATTTCATGGGCCAGGACGCCTTCCACTGCCTGCTGATCCATACGGGAGAGCAGCCCTGAGGATACTGCTACCAGTGAATTATTTCTGTTTGGACCGGTGGCAAAGGCATTTACTTCATCCGAAGGATAGATGCCTACCTCTGGCATTTTTTCTATACCAACCTGTTGGGCATAACGGTAAACGGTATTAAGCAGCTTCTGTTCATTTCCACTCAAGCTGCCTTTGGGATTTATTACTTTGACTCTCATCATGGATTTGGCCATGGTTTTAGACATCAGCAGAGAGATGATGGAGCCTGAAAAACCGACAATTGCAGCAAAAGCCAACAAACTGACAAAATTGATTCCCTGAGCATCAAGATAACGGTTGACTCCCAATACTGATGTGGCTATTACAATCGTGGTCAGCACTAATATATTCGTCAGCAAATAAAGACCGATTCTTTTCAATTAAAATGACCTCCTAACCAAACATAATACAATGATAATTAAACTATAGTTTATCATAAACAAGGAAAAGGCTCAATTACTGCCGTTTCAATTTACACAAGTTGGATTTATTGTGAAACATATAAGTATGATAAAATGAAATCATGGTGATCCTGGATTATGGTGCGGGAGATTAAAATTACAGAGCTTGATCTATAAAAGTATATGGGTTCAAGGAGAAGCATATGAATGCAAAAGTGATCATGCAGTTGATCAATGTAAGCAAAACCTATGCCATGGGTGAAGTTACTGTAGAAGCGCTGAAAAAAAGTTCACTCGAAATCTTTGCAGGAGAATTAGTTGTTATATTAGGGCCCAGCGGCTCAGGTAAGAGTACTTTATTGAATATAATGGGCGGCATGGATCTGCCGACTGAGGGTAAGGTTTTATTTGATGGCCAGGATTTCAGCACTGCCGATGATAACGAGCTTACCCTTTTCCGTCGTAATGAAGTAGGCTTTGTTTTCCAGTTCTATAATCTGATTTCTGATTTAACTGCGGCTGAGAATGTTGAATTGGCCGCAGAGTTGGTGGATTCCCCTCTGCCGGTTGAAGAATGCCTGCAGGAAGTTGAATTGCTGGAGAGAAAAAACAGTTTCCCTTCCCAACTCAGCGGCGGGGAACAACAGCGTATTTCCATCGCCCGGGCGGTAGTCAAGAATCCTCGCCTGCTACTTTGCGATGAACCCACGGGAGCCCTTGACTATAAGACCGGTATACTTATTCTGTCCCTGATCAAAAAAATCAACCTAAAGAGTGGCTGTACAGTTGTACTCATTACCCATAATACGGCAATAGGGGCCATGGGAGACAGGGTCATCCGTATGCGCAGCGGCGAGATCGTTGATATAACGGTGAACAAAAATCCGATTGATCCGGAAAGGATTGAATGGTAATGCGTGTCCTGACGAAAAAACTGCTGCGCAGCCTTACCCTGAAGAAAGGCCAGTTTATAGCGGTGGTTTCCGTTGTTGCCATCGGTATCATGTTATATATTGCCATGAGCAACAGCTATCAGAATCTGCGCAACAGCCAGCAGGATTTTTATAACAAGAATCACTTTGCCGATTATTATTTTCAGGTAGTAAAAGCTCCGGATCGTATCATAAAACAAATTGAAAATGTTCCGGGGGTCAATAAGGCCAGCGGGCGGATCACCGAGGACCTTGCTCTTGTTAAAGCTGATAATTCCCGGGCTACTGCCCGGGTCGTTACCTATGATCTGGAAGATAAAAGCAGTCTTAATTCGCTTTATATGCTGACCGGAAGAATATTTTCCTCCAGCTCGCCCAGCGGTGAAATCGAAGCGGTGGTCGATCCGCAGTTTATGGCGGCCAATAACCTCACGCCCGGCGATCATATCAGCATCGTGAAAGAAGGACGAAAAATAAACGTCAGAGTGGTTGGCTCGGCAACCGGACCCGAATTCATCTATGTCGTCAAAGACGCTGTTACCATGTTTCCGGACCCTGAGATTTTTGGCATAGTTATGCTGCCCAATCGGCAGGCACAGCAGGTCTTCAACATGTCGGGGCAGATCAACCAGGTTCTGATCGATATAAACCCTGGCGTTAAAGAGGATGAGATCATAAAAGAGATTGAAGATATTCTCACCCCTTATGGATTATTGGCCTCCTATCCGCGGGATGATCAAATCAGTCATACCATGCTGGAAGCAGAAATTGACGGCCTCCAATCAATTGCCAGTGTTTTGCCGGTCATATTTCTTCTCATTGCCGCTGCCATACAATTTGTCATCATAAGAAGAATGATCAAAACCCAGCGAGGTCAGATCGGCATAATGAAAGCTATCGGTTATAAAAATTGGGAGATCAAAGGTCACTATATCATTTTTTCTTTACTGGTGGGGATTGGGGGAGCCCTTGTCGGAACCATCTTCGGCCTTCTCATATCCAGCTATATCACTGATATGTATGCCATGTATTTCAACTTGCCGCAAAAAATACTGGGCTATAATATCAAGGTTATCAGCAATGCTTTTTTATTAAGCATTGCAATCTCGGCTATGGCAGGATGGAGCGCGGCAAATTCGGTTACCGTTATTCAGCCAGCCGAATCGATGCGCCCGGAAACTCCTAAAATCAGCAGTCATAGCTGGTTGGAATCAATATCATTTATTTGGTCCAGGCTCTCCCCCCCCATGGAAAATGAGCATCCGCAGTATCAGAAGAAACAGGGGGCGTTTTATCGTTACTTTGCTGGGTGTATTGTTTGCTATTACCCTTATGATGATGGCATTCGGGACCAATGATTCAGTAAATTATATGATGGCCAAGCATTTTGATTTAGACCGGAAATATGACCTGCAGGTTAGTTTTGCTAACCCGGTCAAAACAAATGACTTATTGGAACTAAACCGTCTGCAGGGAGTGGCGCAGGTGGAAGGGTATTTTGACCTGCCGGTGAAAATATCTTATCAGGGACGCAGTGAAGACGAGCTTTTAACCGCATATCCATTCGATCTGAAATTGAAGAATATCTTCGACAGCCGGAACCAGCCTGTAAAAGTACCGGAGTCCGGGATCCTGATCAATAAAAATACCGCTTTAAAGCTGGGAGTGAAAGCCGGGGATGAAGTGACGGTTGAAACCTTGCTGCCCATGGGGCCCAATCATATTGAAAAGATCAAAATTGCCGGATTGAATACCCAGATGTTCGGAGGCGGTTCCTATATCAACCTGGAAGAGGCCAATCGTATTATCAAAGAATCCGGACTGGTCAGCGGGGCAATGATCAAGATAGAACCTGGCACGGGAAAACAGGTGGAAAATGAAATTAATAAGATGATGAAGGTTTCCTCCATGATAAATCGTGAAAAAGAACGGCAAAATATCTTGTCAATGATGGGATCTACTATTTTTGCTGTTGGAATAATGGTGCTCTTTGCCATCATTCTGGGCTTTGCTATTATATATAATTCTTCGGTCATCAGTTTTAATGAGAGGGAGCAGGAGTTTGCTTCCCTAAAGGTCATCGGCTTTAAATCTGCAGAAGTTTCCGGAATACTATTGAAAGAAAATATACTCCAGTGTATGTTGGGAATAATCATCGGCTTGCCGGCGGGGGCATTTTTGACCAGGGCTTATCTGACATCATTGAGTAATGATTTATATGATATGCCTTCCGCTGTTTATCCACTTTCGTATTTGTTGTCGGCGCTGGGAGCCGTTGCTTTTATTATGGTTGCTTATCGCTTGGCAGTCAGGGGAATAGACAGGCTAAACCTGGTGGAAGTACTAAAAAATCGCGATTAGGGGAGGAGCCACATGAAAAAAAGCAAGAAACTTTATTGGGCAGCAGGGGCGATCGTGATCATCTTTATAATCGCTGCTTATATAAAAAGCGGGGCAGCAGAAGTGGAGGCCATAACAGCAGAAAAGGGGAGCATTCAAAGGACTGTAGTTGAAAACGGGATCGCAGATGCGAAAGCTACCCATGATCTATACACTGATGCAGGTGGAAAAATTATATCATTGCCGGTGGAAGTGGGACAGATGCTACAAAAAGGCGAGGTTATTGCCGTCCTGGATAATCCTGAAATCGCATTGCAGATCAGCAGTACCCAAACCCAATTGTCGCAGGTCAAAGCTGCCGTTTCAAGCCAGCAAGCCTCTCTGTCCGGGATTGGGACTGATCTAACTGCCGCAAAAAAACATTTTGCCCGGATCGAACAATTATATAAGGCCGGAGGGGCCAGTCAGGTTGATTATGATAATGCCAGTTTTACAGTGGAGAAACTGCAGAAAAGTTTTGATGAACTGAGTACCAGCTTAAATTACGCCCGGCAGCAGGAAAAAAGCCTTGAGGATGCATTAAGGATCGCTCAGGACAGTAATAACAAGCTTACCATCAGAAGTCCGATTGAGGGGAAACTGATGTATCTGAATTGTGAAGAGGGACAAGTGCTCATGCCGGGTGCTCAAGTGGCTGGGGTGGCAGTGAGCGGGGAACTGGAAGTGAGAGCGGACATTCTAAGCGATGATATTGCAGAAGTTGCTGAAGGACAGAATGTGTTGGTCACTGCTCCGGTTTTGGGAGATACTGTTTTGACCGGGCAGGTCATCAAAGTTTATCCGCAGGCTGAAGAAAAAATGTCAGCTTTAGGGGTCATTCAGCGCCGCGTACCGGTCATTATAAGCCTGGAAGAGGGAGGTATCCTTAAACCGGGATTTGAAGTAAGGGTGGAGATCAATACGGTCAAGAAGGACAATGTGCTGATACTGCCACGGGGATCCATAAAAGTAAGCCAGAACAATCAAAAAGAGATCCTGGTGGTTAGAAATAATAAAACCGAAACCAGAATTGTGGAAACAGGTGTATATGACAGCAATAATATTGAGATAATAAGCGGGGTCAAGGAAGGGGAGCAAGTGGTCAAAGATGCCGGTTCTTCAATTTCCGCGGGGACCAGGGTAAAAATCATTCAGTAAGCTCTTGATAAAAAGGGAGGAGAGCAGACTGTATTGGGTCGCTTTCCTCCCTTTATTATAGTTATCTTAAGGTCTGAAGATCCCGCCGTCACAGTGGATGACCTGACCGGTAATATAGGAGGCTTCATCACTGGCCAGGAAAAGCGCAAGATTAGCGACCTCTTCAGGGGTGCCGGCGCGGCCCAGAGGGGTGATCAATTTCATGACTTCCCGGGTGCCTTCAGGGATGCCCCAGTACATATCAGTCTCAATCGTTCCGGGGGCGATGGCATTGATGGTTATTCCTTTAGTGCCCAGTTCCCAGGAAAGTGAACGGGTAAAGCCCACGATTGCTTCCTTGCTGGCCGCATAGTTAGACTGACCGGCATTGCCGAAACGGCTTGCTGAAGACACATTTACAATACGGCCGGCTTTTTTTTCGCGCATGATGGGGACAACGACCCTGGTCATATTAAAGGTGCCCTTCATATTTACATTCATAACCTGATCCCAGTCATCTTCGCTCATTTTATGCAGCATTGCGTCTCTAGCGATACCGGCATTATTTACCAGGATGTCGATGGTTTCATATTTTTCCAGTGCTTTTTTAACCATAGCTTCGACAGCTGCCATATCAGTAACATCCACTACAAAACCCGAGGCCTGGCTGCCCATGTTTTCCAATTCTGTTACCACAGCGCGGATGTTTTCTTCATTCAGGTCACAAATCACCAGTTTGGCACCTTCAGCAGCAAACCGTCTCGCAATTGCCGCTCCAATACCTTTGCCGGCCCCGGTTATAAGGGATACTTTGTCTTTTAAACGCATGATCTTACCCCCTATTAATTATTTGCTTTGTTTTTTGGCTTGCATTTCTGCTTCCACTTCCTGACGCAGGATTTTCTTTTCGATTTTACCCAGCATGGTCATGGGCAGCATATCGCGGAAGACATACTCCCGCGGGATTTTATAGCTAGCCAGATATTCTTTTAAAAATTCCTTCAAATCGTCCACATTGATTTCATTGCCTGGCAATGGAACAATGTATGCCCGGCCGATTTCCCCCGCAATTTCATGGGGGACTGCCACACAAGCACACATCATTACCCCGGGGAAGCGCATGATGGCATCTTCGACTTCCGCCGGATAAATGTTTTCGCCGTTGGTGATATACATTTCCTTGGAACGTCCTACCATCCGCAGATTGTCGTTTTCGTCAAACATACCCAGGTCACCGGAATAAAACCAGCCATCATCATCGAAAGCAGCTTTGGTCGCTTCAGGAAGCTTGAAATATTCTTTGATGACCGACGTACCGCGGTAGGCTATCTCTCCAATCTGGCCCCGAGGCACTTCCCGGCGCAGTTCATCAACCAGTTTCAATTCAAATTCCGGCGCCACTTTACCAACGGTAAGATTTAAAGTTTCGAGACTGTCCCCGGGGGCTGTATAAGTGATCAATCCTGATACTTCAGTGAGCCCGAGGCAATTATAGCAGTTATCACACATGGTTGCATGCATTTGTTTTAAAGTTTCCATTGGAGCAGGAGCACCACTGATCACCACGATCCGCAGCGAGGATAGATCATATTTGTCATAGTCGGGCATAGCAAATTCCATGGCAAACATGGTGGGTACCTGGCCTAAAATGGTTACTTTATGCCGCTCAATAAGCTCCAGGGCTTTTTGCGGATTAAATGGCTCCAGGACCTGCGTGCAGTTGCCAACGATAGCAGTCGCACCTACTTCTGTAGCTCCGCTGACATGATTGACCGGCAGATGATTGATCCATATATCATCAGTATTGGCTTCGCACATTCCCAGTTCAACCAGACTCATATGAATGATATTCTTATGCGACATCAGGGCGCCTTTGGGAACGCCGGTACTGCCGGAAGTATAAACGATAATAAGTCCGTCATCTGTTGAAACCTGCGCCTCTCTTTCCAAAAGAGCATCTTTGTATTCGCTGTAATCGCCCTCCATGATCTCGTCAAACGCGATCGCGTTGCTGAGCCTGGCTTCGCCGCCGAAGATAACCATACCTTTCACACTTGGACATACAGGCAGAATTTTTGCAAACCGCTCCTGATAATCAAATTCGTACATGGAATAAAGTGTAAAAATATAACTGGCTTCAGAATTATTTAGTACATATTCAATTTCCCGATCACTTTGACGGGTCCCAATCCCTACGATTATGGCGCCAATCCTTGATGCCGCCATATAAAGATAAAAGAATTCCGGACGGGGTACAGATAAATAAGCAATGCGGTCCCCTTTGGCCACTCCTATCTTGAGCAGGTAGCAAGCCAGTTTTTCTACTTGCCGGGCGAGCTGCTCATAGGTAATCTTATTTTCGCCATGAATGAATGCTATATGGTTCGGTTTTTCCTGTGCGCCTTTTTTTACATAATCAGAGAGCAGATTTAGAGCCCCATCAGTAAAACTCATCAGTGAACACTCCTTTCCTTTTGTTGAGATAATTACATGTGATGATATTAAATTTATTCGCGATTCATATTAAACAAACCTGTTAGAAAATATAAAATATTTAGAAAATTAAATTAAAAGATTTAAAATTCATTTTTATTTCTATAAAGTCCTAATTTATTCATGAATATTACAAAAATACATTGACATCAATTGCATCTATAGTAAAATGTACATAAGGGCAAAACTGTCGAAAGACAGCGGCGCAAAGCTAAAGGGGCTAAGGCGGATTAAACCGCTATGCCAGCCAGTTGCAGCGATAAATGATTGTATGATCTGTTCGCCAACTGGCGGACAGATTTTTTTATTTAAACAAAAACAATTTGATAAAGGCAAAACCGTCGAAAGGCGGCGACGCAAAACTAAAGGGGCTAAAGCGAGCAATCGCAATGCCAGCCAGTTGCCGGATTTATACCAGCGTTTTTTTACCTACCCGACAACTGAAGGGTAGGTTTTTTTGTTGGAGGAGATTTTATGAAGGGTTTACAAAACAAAAAACTAATTATTCTTTTTCTTATTGCCGTAAGTTTTTGTTTGGTTTTCACTTCCTCTGCTTTCGCAGGATATTCAGTTAATTTTGCAACGGATAAGATTCAGATCATCAACCCACCTAATAATGGAACAGAAGTGCACGGTGTTTTACCGATCAGCGGAACAGCCAAGGTAGATGAAGTCTGGTTTTGCATTCGCGGCCCTCAGGATGAAGTAGAGGTGCAAAAAGCACAGGTTACTGAAGGTGAATTCTCAATCCAGGTGACCCTGCGTTTTGGGCCTGGGCTATATACTATCTGGGCTGCTGACAATAAAACTTCCTTTGACGGGAAAATAAGATTTACTGCTAACAATGTCATCGAGGATAATCGCTATATCTCAGCTTCAAACTATGTCAACAGCGATGATCCGGCAATCATTGAATTAAGCAGCAACCTGGTCAACGATGACATGACTGACATGGAAAAGGCCAAAGCCATTCATGACTGGGTGGCCGGCAATATAGAATATGATTATCAGGCATACCTGGAGGGAGATCTGGGCTTGAAAACAGCATCAGCCACATTGCAGGATGGAAGCGCTTTATGCAGCGGGTATTCATTCTTATATGCTGCACTCAGTCGTGCAGCCGGCCTGCCGGCTAAAGTGGTTTACGGACAGATCAAAAGCAGCCAAGGCTGGGAAGCACAGAAGCACGCCTGGAACGAAGTCATGATCAATGGAAAATGGATAAACGTCGACAGCACCTGGGATGCAGGTTACATAAAAGATGGCAGTTTTGTTGCCTCATTATCAAATGATTACTTCAACCCTGCTGCAGCTGTATTTGCAAGTACCCACAGCGATGGGGAGGACAAGTTCTATTAAACAGAATTGGAAAAGGGGGCGTTCGCGCCCCCTTTTTTTATTGGAAGACCTCTTATTTGAAACGTTTCCTGATCATCAAGCCCAGTCCGCTAATACATAGACCGGCGCCCCATAAGATCCCAACAGGACCTCCAGTATGAGGAAGGGGTTGTGCTGCTGCGGGTGTTTCTTCTGTTACAGTAACTACTTCTTCAACCGGAGAATTAGTAACTTCATCACTTACCAACGGAGGAGCTGCAACAGGTGGTTCAGTTACGGTGACGGGTTCTTCCGGTTTTTCTGGCGGAGTATAATCGCCGCCGCCACCGCCGCCTCCGCTTGTGTTGAAGATGTTGGTTATTGAGATGGTTGTGGTTTCACCTTCGCTTAGATCGACAGTCTGGGTACGATTGATAACAGAGCTGGCTCCGCGGTCTCTGGTTTCAATAACCGTGTATGTTCCTGGAGCTAATTTAAAAGTATTGGCGCCAGCAAGTATGATATGTTCTTCGCCATTAATCGTTATCGTAAATTCTGTATCCCCATCGGGTCTGTCGTTCCCGGCAACAATTTTATTAACAATCAAGGTTCCGTCTTGCGGATCCCCGCCGCCATTCTCCTTATTGAAGGTGTTGGTGATGGTAACGGTAGTGGTCTGGTTTTCTTCAATGACGACTGACTGTGTGCTGTAATCAATAGAATCAGCACCCTGACTGTTGGTTTCTGCTATGGCATATGTTCCTGGAGCCAAACTGAAAGAATTATTACCTGCAGTGATGGTTTCAGTTGCTTCCCCGATAGCGACAGTAAATACAGTATCAGACGCCGGTTGATTATTTCCGGCTAAAACCTTGTTGATGAGCAGAGTGCCATTTTCAGGATCAGGGTCGCCGCCGCCGTTATCAGTATTGAAAGTATTGGTGATGGTGACGGTTGTGGTCTGGTTTTCTTCAATAACAGCTGACTGCGTGCTGTAATCAATAGAATCAGCACCCTGACTGTCGGTTTCTTCTATGGCATATGTTCCTGGAGCCAAACTAAACGAATTTTCTCCTGCAGTGA
>Ga0208826_1003643_pt1 | contig 10378 bp, 4 predicted proteins | sample AD_UKC115_MetaG_FD_184451 | JGI IMG/M metagenome (GOLD analysis project Ga0208826, IMG submission 184451) | Active sludge microbial communities of municipal wastewater-treating anaerobic digesters from Hong Kong - AD_UKC115_MetaG (SPAdes)... | ecosystem: Engineered > Bioreactor > Anaerobic >... | reverse complement strand
TGATTTCGCAGTACGCGATCGAGCAGTATCCGCAGGTGTTCGGCAAGGCCGGCATGTTCTCGCCGGCGTACTGGCTTGCGATGCCGGCGGTGTTCGATTTCGCCACGGCGCAGCCGCCGCGCAAAGATGCAAAACTATACTTTTACGCAGGCGGCAAGGAAGGCGACTCGATGCTGCCCGACATGCGGCGCATGGTCGATCTGCTGCGTCATGATCTCCCGGCTACCCACATTGCGACACGCATCGATCCCGAAGCGCAGCACAACGAGGCGGCGTGGCGCGCGCAATTTGCCTCCGCGCTGCTTTGGCTGTTTGGCGGCAACGGGCAATGATGGGGTGCAACGAATTTTTCCATGCCTTCCGGTCTGGGCGTAATCGCTACCTGGGTTACCTCACGATCTGGATATGTGCCTCATTCGGGTGTAGCTTCGCCGGATCGCAACCAACGCTAGGGGATGTCCGATGAAACTTCACGTCAACGGGCAGGAGCATGAGGTCGACGCGCCTGCCGACATGCCCCTGCTCTGGGTGCTGCGCGATCTGATCGGCTTGACCGGCACCAAGTTCGGTTGCGGCATGGCCCAATGCGGCGCGTGCACGGTGCACGTCGACGGCGTGGCGATGCGTTCGTGCATCACCCCGGCCGTCGCCCTCGCCGGCAAGCAGATCACCACGATCGAAGGCATCGGCCACGACGGCGATCATCCCGTGCAACGCGCCTGGATCGAGGCCGATGTCGTCCAGTGCGGCTACTGCCAGTCGGGCCAGATCATGGCCGCCGTGGCTCTGCTCAAGCAGAAGCCGCAACCGACCGATGCCGACATCGATGCGGCGATGAGCGGAAACATCTGCCGCTGCGGCACTTACCAGCGCATCCGCACCGCCGTGCATCGCGCCGCGGAATTGACCCGTACTGCTGTCGCGACCGCGGAGGAGACCCGTCATGTGGCGTAACCTGCAAGATCTCTCCGGTGTCGCCGATGAGTCTGCGCGCACGGTTTCGCTGCTGCGCGAGTCCGGTGGCGGCAGTCGTCGCGCGTTCCTCAAGACTGGCGCTGCGGCCTCGGTCGGCCTTGTCGTCGCCTGCTTCATGCCGCCCGGCATGCGCCGGGCGTTCGCCGAGGACGTGGCGAAAAAGCCCGCGCAGATTCCGCCGAACGCGTTCGTGCGTGTCGCGCCCGACAACAGCGTGACCGTGTTGCTCAAACATTCGGAAATGGGCCAGGGCGTGTGGACTTCGATTCCGATGGTCGTCGCCGACGAACTCGATTGCGACTGGGCGAAAGTCAAAGTCGAACATGCGCCGGCCGCGCCCGAATACGCGCATACCGTGTTCGGCGTGCAGATGACCGGCGGCTCGACCAGCACCTGGGAATCGTTCGCCCAGTTGCGTCAGGCCGGCGCGACCGCGCGCGCGCTGCTGATCGCGGCGGCGGCGAAGAAGTGGCATCTCGCCGGCACCGCGGACTGTCGCACCGAAAACGGCTTCGTGATCTGCGCCGACAAGAAGGCGAGTTACGGCGAACTCGCCGAAGCGGCGGCCAGGCTGCCTATGCCGGCCGACGTCGCGCTGAAGAAGCCCGAGGAATTCCGTCTGATCGGAAAGCCGACGAGGCGGCTCGACAGCAAGGCCAAAGTCACCGGCACGGCCGAGTTCGGCATCGATGTGAAGCGACCGGACCTGTTGGTCGCCACGGTCGCGCGCGCGCCGGTATTCGGCGCGAAGGTGAAGTCGTTCGATGCGACCAAGGCCAAGGCCGTGCCCGGCGTCGTCGATGTCGTGCAGGTGCCGAGCGGCGTCGCTGTGCTCGGCAAGCACTTCTGGGCGGCCAAGCAGGGCCGCGATGCGCTCGTCGTCGACTGGAACCTCGGCGACGGCGCCAGGATTTCGACTGAAGGCCTGCGCGCCGAATACCGCAAGCTCGCACAGGCCAAAGGTGCCGTGGCGAAAATCGCGGGCGACGTGGACGCGGCGTTGAAGGCCGGCAAGGTCATCGACGCCGAGTACGAAGTGCCGTTCCTCGCGCATGCGCCGATGGAGCCGGAAAATTGCACCGCCGAAGTCAACGCAGACGGCTGCGACATCTGGACCGGCACGCAGTTTCAGGGGGTCGATCAAATGACCGTCGCGAAACGACTCGAGCTCAAGCCCGAGCAAGTGCGCATCCACACCACGTTCCTCGGCGGCGGCTTCGGCCGACGCGCCAATCCGCAGTCGGACTTCATCATGGAAGCGGTGGAGATCGCCAAGGCGGCGAAGCAGCCGATCAAGGTCGTGTGGACGCGCGAGGACGATATCCACGGCGGCTACTATCGGCCGATGTGGCTGTCGCACCTGCGCGCGACGCTGGCCAAGGACGGCAAGCCCGCGGCCTGGGCACACACGATCGTCGGCCAGTCGATCTTCGCCGGCACGCTGTTCGCGGGCGCGTTCATCAAGGACGGCGTCGATGGGGCGAGCGTCGAAGGCGCGGCTGATTCGCCGTATCTTGAGGCCGTACCCGTGCATCGCGTCGACCTGCATTCGCCGACCAGCCCGATCAGCGTGCTGTGGTGGCGCTCGGTCGGCCATTCGCACACCGGCTTCGTCGTCGAAAGCTTCGTCGACGAGCTTGCGCATGCGGCGAAGCAGGATCCGCTGAAATACCGCCAGGCGCTGCTGCCGGAAAAATCGCGCGAGCGCCTCGCCCTCGATCTCGCCGCGGAAAAATTCGGCTGGGGCAAGCCGTTGGCCAAGGGGCACGCGGCCGGCATCGCCGTGCACGCCTCGTTCGGCAGTTATGTCGCGCAGATCGCCGAAGTGTCGGTGAGCGACAAGAAAATCACCGTGCATCGCGTGGTCTGCGCGATCGACTGCGGCCCGGTCGTCAACCCGCTCACGATCGAGGCGCAGATGCAGTCGGGTATCGCGTTTGGTCTCGGCGCTGCGCTGCACAGCGAGCTGACCTTGAAGGACGGCCGGATCGAGCAGTCGAACTTCCACAACTACGTCGTACTGCGCGCGAACGAAATGCCCCGAGTCGAAGTGCATATCGTGCCGAGCACCGACAAGATGGGCGGCGTCGGCGAACCGGGCACGCCGCCGATCGCGCCGGCGGTGGCGAATGCGGTGTTTGCTGCGACGGGACAGCGCCTGCGGCGGTTGCCTTTGCGTCTGGCCTGACGACGACAGCGGCGCTCGTCATCGACGAGCGCCGTACCCTCGACAGACAAGCGCCCAGCAGGTTGGCGTCGATCGCGGTGACGAGCAGCGTGCCGTAGCGATCAGCGCGTCCGTCGTCCTGCTGCGTGGTGTCGCTTGTGACCCGAACCGCATGCGGGGAAGAAAAAAACCCCGCCCGGCGCTGGCCGGACGAGGTGGTTGGAGGGCGTAATCCAAACGCCGGTCAGAATTTGTAGGTGGCGCCGAACAGGTAGGTGCGGCCCCATTCGATGTACTCGAGCGGGCGATCCTTGGTGCCGGCATAGGTGCGGTATGGCGAGTTGGTCAGGTTGGTCGCCTGCAACAGCAGGGTCAGGCCGCGCAGCGCGCTGTCGTCGCCGAAGGTGTAGCCGACCTGCGCGTCGGTGACGTTCTCGCCGACCACATAGCGCAGCGTGCGCACGCCGGAGAAGTTGCCGATCTCGCCGATGAAGTCCGAGCGCCGGCGATTGGCGATGCGCGCCTCGAAACCGTTCTTCTCGTAGTACGCGGTGACGCTGTACACCTGTTTGGACAGGCCGGGCAGCGTGATCGGCCCGCTGCCGACGCTGGTTGCGCTGTCGGGATCCTTGATCTTGATGCCGCTGTCGGTGAAGCTCGCGCTTGCCTGCACGCCGAAGCCATCGAGCGCAGGAGTGAGCGTTTTGAGCGGCAGTGAGGCGGTGAGTTCGAGGCCGTGGAGCGTGCCGCCGTTGCCGTTGAGCGGCTGGGTGAACGTTCCGTTCTGCAGCGCGGCGGGCTGTCCTGGCTGGGGAACGTAGTTCTTGACGAAGGAAGACCAGTCGTAGCCGTCGCGCGTCTGCGTGTAGATGTAGCTCGTCAGCTTCTTGTAGAAGAATGCCGCGGCCACGTAGCCTTCGTTCTCGAAGTACTTTTCGTAGCTCAGATCGAATGCGTTCGCGCGCCACGGGTCAAGTTTCGGATTGCCGCCGCTACCGCCAGGTTTGCCGGTCGACGAATCCACGCCGAAATCGATCGAAGCGCGCATGTCGTCCATGCGCGGGCGTGCAACCTGCTTGGCGAGCGCGAGGCGCAGGATCTGATCCTCGGTCAGCGAGAATACGAGGTTCAGGCTCGGCAGCACGTCGGTGTAGGTCTTGCCGGCACTGACGGGTTGGATTTCCTGTCCGGCGGGCTGGGTCGAGTTGTAAACGCGGGAGGCGGACGACTGATCGACATGCTGGATCTGCACGCCGAAGTTGCCGCGCACCGGGGTTTCGCCCAAGGTCGTATCGATATCGGCCATCGCGAACGCGGTCGTGATCTTCTCGGACAACGACCAGGCCTTGGAGATGAGGTAGGACGCGTTCTCGTTCGGCTGGAAGGTCATGTAGCGCGCGACCGCTTGCGGCACGTTCCATGATGGAATCTTGCCGATGCCGGCGAAACCAAGATCGACGAGGCCGTATTGCAGGTTGCTGGCGATGGGTGTGTCGCCCTGCGCGCCGACATTGATGTTGCCTTCGGGCTGGTGCTTGTTCTTCTCGCGGTCGGCGAAGTTGATACCGAATTCGAATTCGGACAACAGCTTGCTCATCCCGTCGGGAGTCGGCAATTTCCCGGTCAGGCGTGCGCTCTTGAGCTCGTCGCTGATTCGCGGGGTCTTGCCGTAACCGGAGCCGTAGATGGTGTTGCGCAGATATAGCTTGGTTGGATCCGAATAGTCGAGCCCGGGCACCATCTGGGAGAAATCGTCGCTGTGATACGTCAGCTTCAGCGTGTCGAGCTGTGGTGCCGGAACGAGCTGGGTGTTGTTTTCCAGATTGAGTTCGTGACGATTGGCCTTGGAATAGCTGAGGTCGGCGACGACGCTGGCGGCGCCGAATCTAAATTCGTTCTTCCAGCCAAGCGCACTGATCTCATCCTTGCGCCGGTTGTACATGCCGCGCACGAGCGGGTACAGATTGGCCGCGGTGCCGCCGACGAACGTGCCGTTGCCGTCGACGACCGGATTGGTGACGTTGATGCGGCCGTAGCCGCCGTTGTAGTCGCCGAGGTTGACCTCGAACTGGTTCGCCGTGTCTTTTGCCGTGGCGCGGGAGTAGAACGCGTCGAGCGTGCTGGTCCAGTTGTCCGAACCTTTCCACTCCACGGTCGCCATCGTGCCGTTGCGCTGAGTGAAGCCGGTACGGCGCAGCGCCTTGATGCCTTCCGAATACCAGGTGCCGGCGGCGACACCAGGACGCCAACCGGCGCCGACCTGCTCCCAGGGTTCGTACAGGCCGACTTGCTCCTCCTGAGTTGGTGTCATCGTATGTGCGAAACCGATTGCGACGCCAAGCGTGCGATCGAGGAACTGGTCGATGTAAGTCGCGTTGAAGCGGTTACCGTCGGCGCTCGCGTTCGCAGCCGAGCCCAATGAGTTGCGTTGACCGCGAAGGCCGATCGTGGCCACGCGCTGGCCGAAGTCGAGCGGGCGCAATGTCGCCATGTCGATCGTGCCCGACAAGCCTTGACCAACGAGATCGGCATTTGGCGTTTTGTAGACGGTCACGCCTCCCATCAGTTCTGCGGGGTACTGATCGAATTCGACGCTGCGGTTGTCGCCGGTCGAAACCATTTCGCGGCCGTTGAGCAGGGTGGTTGCAAAATCCGGCGAGAGGCCACGCACGCTGATGACCTGCGCGCGGCCAGCGACGCGTTGCGCGGTCAGGCCGGGCAGGCGTGCGATCGATTCGGCAATGCTGAGGTCCGGCAGCTTGCCGATGTCTTCGGCCGAGATCGCCTCGACGATTTCGTTGGAATTCTGCTTGACCGTGGTAGCCCGCTCGATCGCGGCACGCACGCCGGTCACCGTGATCGTGCCGAGTTCGGCCGAGCTGTCGTCCTTCTTCTTCGGTTTGCCGTCGGTATCGGGCGCAACCGTCGTTTGGTCGGCGGCAGTATCGGCTGCGCGGGCGACTGGCACGGAGCCGATCAGGATTGAGGCAACGGCAAGTGCCAGCAGATTACGCTTGAGTGTCATGAGTCCTCCCCGGATGGTTGGTCGAAGCGCTCGTGGAAAGTGCCCACGCCGCCGGTCTTTTGTTGAATTTCTTGCCCGTGCAGACAGTCCGCCGCCCGGTGCGTATTCACGACGATTTAACCTGCAGCTAGCCTAGTCGCGCTGTTGCGGGCTTACAATTTTTCGCATACGTATTCATTGCCGTTGTGCATTCGTATGCGGCAGATTCCACAGAGCCGTGTCGAGCATCATCGCGCCACACGAACGGATGGGGAGGCTGAAAATGCGGTGGAGTTCAAAACATGTGCCGGGGCTGGTTGTTGCGCTGATGCTGGCGAACTTGCCGGCGCAGGCCGCGTGGCAAACGACGGGTGCGGTGACGCAAGCGACGCGGATGGGCGAACAGGTGTCGTTCGCCACGACCAGCGGCGCGCGGGTTGCCGTGAGCTTCGTGAGCGCGGACGCGGTGCGCGTGCGCATGAGCGCCGCCGGCGCGCCCGGTCGCGACTTTTCCTACGCGCTCGAACACGGCGCGCCGGCCCAGGTGAAGCTGCGTTTCGACGACAACGCCGAGCGCAGCGAACTGCGCGCCGACGCAGGCAACGGCGCGCGCGTGGTCGTACGCAAGCGGCCGACATTGGCGATCACGATCTACGACGCGCAGGGCCGCGTCGTCGTCGCCGACGATCCGGCGCGGCCGATGGCGTTCGATGCGGACACCGGCGCGGTCGAGGCATCCAAGCAGCGCGGCGCCTACGAGTTGTACTACGGCTTCGGCGAACAGGGTCTGCCGACGATGTCGCGCGAGGGTCAGTTCCTGGTCGACTGGAACACCGATTCGTACAAGTATCCGGTGGGCAGCAATCCGCTCTACCAGACGATCCCGTTCTTCATCGCGTTGCGCGACGGCCTCGCCTACGGCCTGTTCTTCGACAATACCTGGCGCAGCCATTTCGACATGGGCAAGAGCGATCCGCGTCGCTACGCCTTCGGTGCCGACGGCGGCGAGCTGAACTACTACGTGTTCACCGGCGGCGCGGACCGCTCGCCGGCGAACGTGCTGCGCGACTACACCGCGTTGACCGGCCGCGGCGCGCTGCCGCCACGCTGGGCGCTCGGCTACCAGCAATCGCGCTATTCGTACATGTCGCAGGCCAAGGTGCTCGACATCGCCCGCACATTTCGCGAGAAGAAGATTCCGGCCGACGTGATCCATCTCGACATCGACTACATGGACGGCTATCGCGTCTTCACCTGGAATCCGACGACCTTCCCCGCGCCGGAGAAGATGCTCGCCGACCTGCATCGCGACGGTTTCCACGCGGTGACGATCGTCGATCCGGGGGTCAAGTTCGACGACAACTATGCGGTCTATCGCAGCGGTCGCGACGCCGGCATCTACGTGCGCGACGCCGCCGGCAGGGAACTGCACGCGAAGGTCTGGCCCGGCATCTGCGCGTTTCCCGACTTCACCCGCGCTGCGGCGCGCGCCTGGTGGGGCGAACAATACCGCAAGCCGCTCGGCGAAGGCGTCGACGGGTTCTGGAACGACATGAACGAGCCGGCGATCTTCACCGCCGACGATTTCACCGGGCCGCAACCCGCGCAGGGGCCGCAGAAGACTTTCGCCCTCGACGTGCGCCACGACGGCGACGGCGATCCGGGCACGCACGCGCGCTATCACAACGTCTACGGCATGCAGATGGTGCGCGCCACGTTCGAGGGCCTGCGCCAGCTCGCGCCGGAAAAACGCCCGTTCGCGATCACGCGCGCGGGCTATGCGGGCGTGCAGCGCTACGCCGCGGTGTGGAGCGGCGACAACGATGCGAGCTGGGATCATCTCGCGCTGACGATTCCGCTGCTGACCAACCTGTCGATCTCGGGCGTGCCTTTCGTCGGCGCCGACGTCGGCGGCTTCGCCGCGACCACCACGCCCGAGCTGTACACGCGCTGGCTGCAGGCCGCCGCGCTGACCCCGTTCTACCGCACCCATTCGGCCACCGACACCGATCCGCGCGAACCCTGGACCTACGGCGGCGAGTACGAACGCATCAACAAGGCCTCGATCGAGCTGCGCTATCGCCTGCTGCCGTACCTCTACACGCTGTTCGCGCAGAACGAAAACACCGGTCTGCCGCCGCTGCGCCCGCTCGCCTTCGACTATCCGCGGGACGCGGGCGCGCTGCTCGTCGCCGACGAATACCTGGTCGGCCGCGATCTGCTCGTCGCGCCGGTCGTGGTGGAGAACCAGCGCGCGCGCAACGTGTACTTGCCGAAGGGCGACGCGTGGATCGACTGGTGGAGCGGCGCGCGCCACGAGGGCGGCAAGACGATCAAGGTCGACGCGCCGCTCGAGCGCCTGCCGCTGTTCGTGCGCGCGGGCGCGGCGATTCCGACGCAACCGGTGATCCAGCACACCGGCGAGATGAACAACGCACCGTTGACGATTGCGCTGGCGACCGGCGCGTCCGGCACCAGCGAGATCTACGAGGACGCGGGCGACGGCTACGCCTATCGGCGCGGCGCGGCGCGCACGATCAAGGTTGCCGTGTCCGCCGGCAAGGTGACGCTCGATATCCCGAAGTCGGCGGCGTACCAGCGCATCGCCGCGATTGAACTGCTCGGTCTCGAAGCGGCGCCGGCGACGGTCAGGATCGACGGCAAGGCCGTAAGTGACGCCACGTTCGACGCGGCGGGCAAGCGCCTGCGCATTCCGCTGGCGAACGAGAACGTCGAGGAAATTTCGTTGGTGAAATGAGCGAGCCGTGGCGTGCGCTGCGCGCACGAGGCAGGCGGGAGTGAGATGGGATTGTGCGCGGAGCGCAGGCTACGCGCCGCGCATCCCGCGGGCTCGCCTACGCAGGTTCTTTCACGCGCAACGTGCACAATCCAGCCGCGATCAGACTCGCGCCACCGATGCCGAGCGCCGCGATCGGTGCGCCGCCGAAGAAGGTCTTGAGCAGGAAGCCGAGCAGGCTCGCCGCGCAGAGCTGCGGGATGACGATGAAGAAATTGAAGATGCCCATGTATACGCCCATCTTCTTCGCCGGCACGCTGTCGGAGAGCAGGGCATAGGGGATCGACAGGATCGAGGCCCAGGCGAAGCCGACGCCGACCATCGCCGCGAGCAGCCAGCGTGGATCGCGGATGACGAGGAACGACAACAGGCCCAGGCCGCCGAGAGCGAGATTGAGCAGGTGCGCGACGCGCAGGCCGAGGCGCCGCGTCAGCGGCGGAATCAGGATCGCGGCGAGCGCGGCGAAACCGTTGTAGGCGGCGAACAGTACGCCGACCCAGTTCGCGCCCTCGTTCCAGGCGGCGCTGCTTGCGTCCGTCGCGCCGAAATGCACGGACGTCACCGCGCCGGTCGTGTAGATCCACATCGCGAACAGCGCGAACCAGGAGAAGAACTGCACGACCGCGAGCTGGCGCATCGTCGCCGGCATCGCCCGCAGGTCGGCGAGGATGTCGGTGACGAAATTGCGCTCGCGCATCGCGCCCGCCGCGAGCTGGATCAGGCCATAGCCCGCGGCCATGCCGGCGATCAGGTAGAGCTGCTGGTCGATGCCGAAATACCACACCGCCAGCGCGAAGGCCGCACCGGCCAGGGTCCAGATCAGCCCGGTCGCGCTTGCCGGCGCGGCAGCGGGTGGCGGTGCGGCGGCGTCGGCCGGCGCCGCATCGGAAAATCCGTGCAGCGCCTCGGGCGGATATTCGCGCGTCGACAACACGGTCCAGAGGATCGCGCCGAACAGCACGGCGGCGCCGGCATGGAACGAATACTTGACCGTGTCGGGGACAAGACCGGCTGCCGCTGTGTTGGCGATGCCGAAATGCGCGAATGCGTACGGCAGCGCGCTGGCGATGATCGAGCCCGCGCCGATGAAGAAGCTTTGCATCGCGTAGCCGGCCGGCCGTTGTTGCGTCGGCAGCTGGTCGCCGACGAAGGCGCGGAACGGCTCCATCGAGATGTTGATCGAGGCGTCGAGGATCCAGAGCAGGCCGGCGGCGATCCACAACCGCGGCGAGTTCGGCATCGCCAGCAGCGCGAGCGTGGCGAGCACCGCGCCGGCGAGAAAGTACGGCCGGCGCCGGCCGAGCCGCGTCCAGGTGCGGTCGGAAAGATAGCCGACGATCGGCTGCACGATGAGGCCGGTCAAGGGCGCGGCGATCCACAGCACCGGGATGTCGTCCACGCTCGCGCCCAGCGTCTGGAAGATGCGGCTGACGTT
>Ga0208826_1003642_pt1 | contig 10380 bp, 8 predicted proteins | sample AD_UKC115_MetaG_FD_184451 | JGI IMG/M metagenome (GOLD analysis project Ga0208826, IMG submission 184451) | Active sludge microbial communities of municipal wastewater-treating anaerobic digesters from Hong Kong - AD_UKC115_MetaG (SPAdes)... | ecosystem: Engineered > Bioreactor > Anaerobic >... | reverse complement strand
ATAAAAAAACATTTTATCTTCACCTCAAAGAATGTGAGTTTAGGTATAATTATAGAAATGAAAATGCATATCAATTAGTATTAAAAATCTTAAAAAATTATCCTCTTAACTTATCTTGACCCTAAAATTAAATTTAAAATATGTATCAAACTTTATTAACTTCTCTTAATAATGGTGTTCTAACTATAACCATCAATCGCGCTGATAAATTAAATGCATTAAATAAAATAGTAATGCAAGAATTATCTGATGCGATACATGAAGTGTATAAAAATCCCGAAATAAAATCTGCTATTATAACAGGGGCTGGTAACAAAGCTTTTGTTGCTGGTGCTGATATTAGTGAATTTATTGGACTCACACCAACAGAAGGAAAAGCATTGGCTCAAAAAGGACAAGATATTTTTAATAAAATAGAAAATGCGCCTAAACCTATTATTGCTGCAGTAAACGGCTTTGCATTGGGTGGCGGTTGTGAGCTAGCTATGGCTTGTCATTTTCGTATTGCTTCAGATAATGCAAAATTTGGACAGCCAGAAGTTAATTTGGGATTGATTCCTGGCTATGGTGGTACACAACGGCTTACGCAATTAATAGGCAAGGGTAGAGCCTTAGAGTTATTAATGACTGGAAATATAATTGATGCTAACACCGCCTTACAGTATGGGTTAGTAAATCATGTAACGAATGCAGAAAATTTATTATCTAAAATAATAGAGATATTACAGCTCATTCAAACCAAAGCGCCTATAGCTATTGCAGGTTGTATTCAAGCAGCTAATGCAGTATTCAATGAAAAACATAATGGATATGAAGTAGAAGTACATGCCTTTGAACATTGTTTTTCTACGGCCGATATGCAAGAAGGCGCAAAAGCTTTTATAGAAAAAAGGAAACCTAATTTTATTGGTAAATAATTTTTTGTTTGAATGTACTACGTTGCTACAATAGAACACTCTTTTCTTTTAATATTCTCTTTTTTTTCTGAGCAATTTTTATTGGGTTACCAAAAATGTAAAATAGTTTTTTTCTCAGCCCTTTAGCATTTTTGACGTCTTTAATCATGTCCGCATATTCATGAAAATTAATATAAAATGGATTGGCTTTATGTTTAATATTAGTTGTTATGCCATAAACTACTTGCTCTTCTTCTTTTTGAAAAGTTCCAAATATGCGATCCCAAAAAATAAATGTAGCACCATAATTTTTGTTCATGTACTTTTCTTGCGAACCGTGATGTACACGATGGTTGGACGGGGTAGCAAAAATGTATTCAAAAAAGCGAGGTAGTTTTCGGATATACTCTGTATGTACCCAAAATTGAAAAAGAATAGCAATTTGATTGGTTACAAAAAATATAACAGGGTGAAAGCCCACTAAAAAAACAGGAAAAAGAAAGATAATCTTTAAATATTGTACCCAACTTAATCGAAATGAAACAGTGAGATTATAATATTCTCCTGTATGATGCACCACATGCGTAGCCCACCAAAAACGCTGATTATGAGAAATATTATGTGTCCAATAGCTACAAAAATCAAATAAAACATAACATGGAATAAACGTCCACCAGTTGAGTGCTAGCCTCCACGGAATTAAATTGTACATCCAAACAGCACCATAAAATAGAGCTAATTTAATAAGTGCACTTATTAATACATTACCAATACCTACCAAAATGGATCCAACGGTTTCTTTTTTATGGTAATATTTTTTATTCTGATGATAAGAAATAATAAACTCAATCAATACGAAGAAAAACATGGCAGGCGCCGCCCATATAATAATATCAGGAGCACTATTTTTAAAGTGTAGAATTTGATCTAATGCTATTTTTTCAGCACCAACAATATTGAGTAATTGCATAAAAGCAGTAGAGATAGCCTTAACGGAATAAAAGGCTTTATAAGTTTTATAAAAAAGTTATACCTCGTTCTATCTCCCTAATTCTTTTAATCTACGAATGTGAGAAATCAACGCATTAAAAAAAGTTGGTTTCAAGTTGTAGGTAAATCCAAATTCCCGAGCCGTTTTTTCTACAATAGGAGATATTTTACGATAATGAATATGGCAAATATTAGGAAAAAGATGATGTTCTATTTGAAAATTAAGCCCACCAATATACCAATTTAAAAAACGATTGTTTCGTGCAAAATTAGCTGTAGTTTGTAATTCATGTATCACCCAGTCATTTTCAATAGTACCATCTTTACTAGGTAACACTTGATCAACTCCCTCCACAATATGCGCCATCTGAAAAATAATACTTAAAATACAGCCCACTACCCAATGCATAACAAAAAAACCTAATAATACCTGCCACCAACTGAAATCAGTTAATAAAAGGGGTAGCCCAATAAATACGAATAGATAGAGCACTTTTATAACGATCAGTTTGGTGCATTCTAATGTTGGATTAGCTTGATGCTTTTTTGTAATGCCTGCTTTATTATATCGGATTAATTGAAATAATTCCGACAATAACTTATAAATAGACATAAAGCCATAAAAGAAAAAGGCATGAATATGTTGATATTTATGAATTTTACGCAAAGGAGCATGCTCTGATAAGCGAATAACCACCTTTGTTGAAATATCCTCATCAAATCCTTCTACATTGCTATATGCATGATGAAAAATATTGTGTTGTATTTTCCAATTAAAAACATTGTTTCCTAATAGATACATCGTGCTACCCAATAAATTGTTCAGCCATTTTTTATGAGAATAAGATCCGTGTACGGCATCATGCATTACGGCCATGCCAATACCAGCCATACCAATGCCCATTAAAACAGCTAGCAGGAGCATAGACCAAAAAGGCAATGAAACGGTTAACAATACTACAAACGGAGCAATGTACATAGCCAACATAGCTATCGTTTTTATGGCCATACTAAAGTTGCCTTTAGTAGAAATACCTTTTTCTTTAAAATAATTGTACACATTTGCACGTAGTGTGGCTACAAATTGCTTATGCTGTTTATTATCACATACAAATTTTACTGCTTTCATTACTATTATTTAAATTAGATAATAACAATCCTACACTATACAAATCAAACAAATAATACCACATAACAAGGATGTGGAAACTCTATTGTTGATGTATTTTATTGCAGGAAAGATGGGTTAAATAAGTTGGTGACTTGTGGCAGTGAAGATACGACAATAAAATGTAATGTGACCAATGTTTCTTTTAAAGATTTTTTCCACACTCACTGTATTTTAGGCAATATTCCTGTGTAGTTAAAAGGCGTTATTTTTTTTAACTCTTTTTTTAGAGCAATAGAAATAGTTAATTGATCTATAAATTGATGTAATTGCTCTTTTGAAATATGAGAGTGTTTTCTAGATAAGGTCTTTAACGCTTCATAGGGTTTAGGATAATTTTCTCTACGCAATACTGTTTGAATAGCCTCTGTAATAACACCCCAGTTAGTACTTAAATCATCCTTTATTTTTTGCTCATGGATAATCAATTTATTTAACCCTGTTTGTATAGCTTGTATGGCTAAAATAGTATGTCCTGCGGGTACTCCTATATTACGCAATACAGTGGAATCTGTTAAATCTCTTTGTAAGCGAGAAATTGGTAGTTTGGAAGATAAATGTTCCAATAAAGCATTAGCAACACCTAAATTACCTTCCGCATTTTCAAAATCAATCGGATTTATTTTATGTGGCATGGTAGAAGAACTTATTTCTTTATCTTTTATTTTTTGTTTGAAATAATCCATCGAAATATATGTCCAAATATCTCTACATAGATCTATCAAAATAGTATTAATACGTTTAATGTTATCTAAATGTGCAGCTAAGGTATCATAGTGTTCAATTTGTGTGGTAAATTGTTGGCGTTGCAATCCTAAAATATTATTTACAAATTTATTACCTAATGCTACCCAATCTTTTTTTGGGAAGGCAATACGATGAGCATTAAAATTGCCAACAGCCCCTCCAAATTTTGTGCTAAAAGGAATTTGATAACAAAGCTGTAATTGATTTTGAATGCGTTCTACAAATACCATTAACTCTTTTCCCAATAGAGTAGGAGTAGCAGGTTGCCCATGTGTTCGAGCCAGTATAGGAATATGGATCCATTGTTTGGCTAATGATGTAATATGGTTATTAAGAGCTTCAATAAAAAAATAGTATTCGTCGTGTATAAATTTTTTCCACAATAAAGTAATAGCTGTATTATTGATATCCTGAGAAGTGAGTCCGAAATGTATCCATTCTGTAAGATGCTCTGAACCTAATTCTTGGAGTTTTTGTTTTAAAAAATATTCAACGGCTTTAACATCGTGATTGGTTGTTTTTTCAAATGTTTTAATAACGAATGCATCTTTTTCATTAAATGATTTTTCAAGTTTTTTTAAAGATTTTTTTACCTTATCAGGTAGTGTAAAAAAATGCTCCTTGGCTAGAAACAAAAAATATTCAATTTCTACCGTCAACCTATATTTCATGTATGCATATTCAGAAAAATATTGATCCAATGTATCTACTCTTGAGCGATAACGCCCATCAAGAGGAGAGATGGCTGTGAGTGTATTTAATTGCATAATTTCGTTATTGTTCAGTTGATAACTATTGGCTACAAAAGTAGCACTATATCATGCAAAAGATAAAAGTAGGTATTGTAAATTATTTGAATGCTAAGCCATTAGTCTATGGTATAAAGCATAGCCCGATCATCGATACTATAAAACTAGTAGAAGACTATCCTGCATGCATTGCTCAACAATTATTAAACAATGAAATTGATGTAGGATTGATTCCAGTAGCTGTTATCCCAAAATTAAAACAGCACTATATTATAAGCGATTATGGAATTGGGTGCGATGGCGAAGTAGCCTCTGTTTGCTTGTTTAGTGAAGTGCCTATGGAACAAATTAAAAAAGTATTGCTCGATTATCAAAGCCTCACTTCGGTTAGGTTGATTCAAATTTTATTGAAAGAGTATTGGAAAATAGATGTGGTGTTTGAACAAGCCTCTAAAAATTTTAGAGATGAGATTAAAGATACCACTTCTGCTGTCGTTATTGGGGATCGAGCGTTTGAGCAAAGGCATATTTCTACATATTCTTATGATTTAGGATTGGCTTGGAAACAGCATACAGGCTTGCCTTTTGTATTTGCTGCATGGGTGGCAAATAAAAAAATAACTAATTCATTTATACAAGAATTTTCGATGGCAAACCAATTCGGGTTAGATCATATATCAACCATTATTCCATCGTTACAATGTGCGTATTATGACCTGTCTATTTATTTTACAAAAAATATAAAATTTAAATTAAATAACAACTTAAAGCTTGGATTAGAGCTCTTTTTAAAGAAAAATTTAAGTATTTTGTAGGAAATAAATTTTCATGAAATATTGCAGCACATTTTGTTTATTTAATATGAATAAAAAATCTATTTACACAATCATTGTGCTATGTTTTTTTGCAACTTTTATTTTTTTGTATATAAATAAGAAATTAAATCAAAATAAATTTCCAAAAGAGCATTCCTTAATTACTTCTCCAGATATAGATTCCTCTGAAAATAGCTATCAAAAAACGAATCGATTAGTGTATTATGCAGATAGTTTGAAACGGTATGCAGTAAAAAATAATTACGCTACCTCCATTTGTTTTTTAATAGACATGGATATTCCCAGTGGTAAAAAAAGATTTTTTGTATATGATATAAATGCAGAGCGCATAATACTTTCAGGGTTGGTAGCACACGGCAGTTGTAATGATTCTTTTCTAGCAGATGCTCGGTTTTCAAATATTCTAGGTTGTGGCTGTAGTTCTATAGGTAAATATAAAATAGGGAAGCCGTATACGGGCAAATTTGGTAAAGCATATAAATTATACGGTTTAGATGAGAGCAATAGCAATGCATACAAAAGAGTTATTGTGTTGCACGGATATAATTATGTGCCTGATGAGGAAACCTACCCAATACCTATTTGTAACAGTTTAGGATGCCCAATGGTGTCACATAATTTTTTAAAAATACTCTCTAAAAAAATTGATGCATCATCAAACCCCATATTGTTATGGGTATTTAAATAAACTATGCAAAAAATATATTACGGATTGATTATTATTTTCTTTTATACTTCGTGTAAAGCTCAACCAACTCAAAACGATGTTGTTTTTTTGCATGCGGATACTTTACGTGGAAGCATAACACCAGAAAGAGCTTGGTGGAATGTTATAAAATATGATTTGCATATTACTCCTAACATTCAACAACATACTATTAAAGGATTTAATAGTATTACTTTTCTAGTAACTGGTTCGAACACAACTATGCAAATAGATTTACAACAACCGTTAATAGTAGATAGTATAATATATGAACATCAACAATTAAAATATAAAAGAGAAGGAAATGTTTGTTGGGTATATACACCTATGTGGCCAATTAGAGATGCTCAGATTAAGCAAATTACTATTTATTATCATGGTAAACCTGAAGAAGCTATAAGACCGCCTTGGGACAATGGAATGGTTTGGAAAAACGATAAAAATAATAATCCCTGGTTTAGTGTAGTTTGCCAAGGGTTAGGTGCTAGTACTTGGTGGCCATGTAAAGACCACCAGAGTGATGAACCCGATAGCATGGCTATACATATAACTGTTCCAAATCATTTAGTAGATGTTTCTAATGGAAGATTACAGGTTGTACAAAATAATCATAACGGAACCAAAACCTGGAGTTGGGTTGTACACAATCCAATCAACAATTACAATGCTACGATGAATGTAGGTAAATATACCCACTGGCATGATTTCTATAATGGAGAAAAAGGGAAACTCGATTTAGATTTTTATGTATTAGACTATAATGTAGATAAGGCTAAGAATCAGTTTGCACAGGCCAAAAAAATGTTAGCCTGTTTTGAATATTGGTTTGGACCTTACCCATTTTATGAAGACGGATATAAATTAGTGGAAACTAGTTATTTAGGCATGGAGCATCAAAGCGCTATTTCCTATGGAAATCAATTTGTGAATGGATATCTTGGTCACGATCTATCAAATACTGGATATGGATATGGTTGGGATTATATTATTATTCATGAAAGTGCACACGAATGGTTTGGAAATAATATTACTACCAAAGATATTGCCGATATGTGGGTGCATGAAAGTTTTGCAACTTATTCTGAAGTTTTATATGTAGAATATCTATATGGTAAAAAAGCTGCAGATGCTTATTTGCAGGGCCTTAGAGATGATATTGATAATGATAAACCTATTATTGCTCATTATAATGTAAATGAAAAAGGCTCTGATGACATGTATAAAAAAGGTGCCAATGTAATGCACATGATTCGAACCATCGTACATAACGATTCATTATTTAGATCTGTATTAAAAAGCTTAAATAAAGCATTTTATCATCAAACGGTTACTACGAAACAAATAGAAAATTATATCAACCATAAAACGGGTTATAATTTTACCCCTTTATTTGATCAATATTTACGTACTACACAAATTCCAATACTAGAATACGAATATGTATATACTCCCTCTGGTAAAAAAATAAGATATCACTGGGTAAACTGTATTAAAAACTTTAACATGAAAATAGGGGGATATTGGGATGGGGTGCATTATACTTTTTATAATGTTACAACCAATTGGAAAGAGATAGATATTGAAAATATGAAGATCAATGTAGCAAATGCGTATGATCAAAATTTTTACATCTACTGTCAACAAAAAAACACATAGCTTTACAATCATTCATATTGCATGGGAAATATTAGACGCCAATCCATTACCTCTATTATTATTACCTATATTGGCTTTTTTGTGGGGCTTGCTAATACGTACTTTTTTGTAAAAAATGGCACATTTACACCGGCTCAATATGGCCTAACTCGTATTTTTTTTGATGTTGCTCAAATGTTCTCTTGCATTGCGGGGTTGGCTATACCTTCATTAATATATAAATTTCACCCTTATTATAAAGATAATTTGCCGCCAAAGCAAAATGATCTTTTTACACTAACCCTTGTTATTACTTGTATCGGTTTTGTTTTGTTATGTGTGGCTGGTTATATATTTGAGCCTTTAGTTATTCGAAAATTTGGTCGTTCCCCCTTATTCACTCAATATTATTATTGGCTTTTCCCTTTTGCATTTGGTCTTTTATTTTTTATGTTGTTTGAGGCCTTCTCATGGTCTCAGAGCAAAACGGTTTTCCCTATTTTTTTACGAGAAACGGTATTGAGAATATTAACCACTGGGCTTATTGTGTACTACTTATTTCAAAGTGATTTTGATATTTTTATTAAACTCTTTTCATCTTTGTACGTGGTATTGGCACTTACTCAACTTCTCTATATTATACGAACAAAGGAAATTTACTTTACATGGAAGCGAAGTAGGGTGACAAAAAAGTTTAAGAAAAAATTGTTTGCTTTTTCTTCATACATCTATGCGGGTAATGTTATTGCTATTATTGCTCAAAGTGTTGATGGTATTATGATTTCCAGTTTAATGGGGCTTGCCTCTACCGGAGTTTTAACATTGGCTTTTTACGTTTCTAATTTAATACAAGTACCACAACGTAGTGTACAAGCAGCTACTATTCCGATATTATCAAAAGCCTGGAAAGATAAAAATTATAAAGAAATTAACCGGTTATACCATCGCAGCTCCATCAATTTATTACTGCTTTCATTACTAATTTTTGGTTGTATATGGTTGAATATTCATCAGGCATTTGAGGTGTTTAATATTCAAAAAGAGTATGCTCAAAGCCTTTATGCTGTTTTAATATTAGGAATATCTCGAATTATTGATGCAGGAACGGGCGTAAATGGTCAAATTATTGGTACATCCGTCTTTTGGAGATTTGAATTTACAAGCGGCGTATTGCTTCTTGGCATTAATATTCCTTTAAATTATTTTTTGATAAAGCAATATGGCATAAATGGATCTGCTATTTCAACGTTAATTTCCTTTACAATATACAATACTATAAGGTATATTTTTTTGTGGAAAAAATGTAAGATGCAGCCATTTACTATCAAAACACTTTATGCTATACTATTAGCTATTGTAGCCTATGGAGTTTGTTTTGCTATGCTACATACTATTTCAGGAATGTTAGGTATAGTGATACGCAGTTTGGTATTTATTATATTAATGCTAGTTGGAGCGCTTGGCTTACAGATTACTCCAGATGCACATCAGTTATTACATGTATTCAAAAAGCGTTGGAAAAAATAGCATTCGATCTCCTTCATAATGGTTATTTTAAAGAAAATTGTATTGAATAGAAAGATTATGTAGGAGTGGTGCTACACATCTTAATCAATTCTATTCACGCACCTTTGTAATTTTGAGCATATTGGTGGGCAGATGCCCTGAAACAGGGGTACTACCTGTACTGACTACTACATCACCAATGTTCAAAAAACCTCGATCTTTTAAAATAGTAATTTGATCAAAAATAATATCATCCAAGCTGTTTTCTTCAGTGTAATAAAAAGCTCGAATACCCCAACTAAGGCTTAATTGGTTTACGAGAGATTTTTCTTTGGTAAAAACATACAATGGAGCTTTTGGTCTATAACTACTAAGCATGAAACCTGTATATCCACTTTGCGTCATACCAATAAGTGCATTGGCTTGTACATCATGCGATATTTTACAAGCATTATAGCACACGGCATCACTTAAAAAAGAAGGAGAGTGCACTTGAGGTATAAGATCTTCTTCCCTATTATATTTATACTCCTTTTTTTCAACTTCTATTATTATTTTTCGCATTGTTTGTACAACTAATGCAGGATGCTTCCCTGTAGCTGTTTCTGCACTTAACATTACTGCATCGGCTCCTTCCAATACCGCGTTGGCAACATCTGTTGTTTCACTTCTATTTGGTTTTGTATGCTCTATCATATTTTCCATCATTTGTGTGGCAACAATTACAGGTTTTGCTCTATGAATACATTTACGAATAATGTCTTTTTGAATAAGGGGCACTTGCTCAATAGGAAGCTCTACTCCCAAATCGCCACGGGCTATCATAATACCATCTGATTCAACAATAATGTCTCTAATATGTGTTAATGCTTCAGGCTTTTCAATTTTAGCAATTATTTTTGTTTTGCTGTTTCTCGCTTTAAGTTTTTCTTTTATATCCATAATATCATTAACGCTTCTAACAAATGAAAGTGCTACCCATTCTAATTCTTGATCTATGATAAAGGACAAGTCTGTCAAATCTTTTTCAGTAAGTGCGGGTAACGATATTTTAGTATCTGGTAAATTAATGCCTTTTTTGGAGGATAGTATTCCTCCTGATATTACTTCTACTTTTACATTGCTATTTGGCTCGATAGATTTTACT
>Ga0208826_1003640_pt1 | contig 10383 bp, 6 predicted proteins | sample AD_UKC115_MetaG_FD_184451 | JGI IMG/M metagenome (GOLD analysis project Ga0208826, IMG submission 184451) | Active sludge microbial communities of municipal wastewater-treating anaerobic digesters from Hong Kong - AD_UKC115_MetaG (SPAdes)... | ecosystem: Engineered > Bioreactor > Anaerobic >... | reverse complement strand
CTGCGCCAGTGGCTTCTCGCGCGCCTACCTGCGGCATCTGGACAAGTGCAACGAGATGCTGGCCAGTCAGCTCGCTACCATCCACAACCTGCACTACTACCAGGAGCTGATGGCCGGCCTGCGTGGCGCGATCGCCGCGGGTCGCCTGGAGGACTTCGTGGCCGAGTTCTATGCGCTGCGGCGCGACGATCCGCGCAGCGCGCCGGCGGGCTGAGAGGCGACGCGGCAGGGCCGCAGCGTCGGCTTTGGCGCCCGGCGTCCGGTTCCCGCGCCGCCGCGGGGGAGGGCCAAGCCGCGCCGCTGTGGCATAATCCGGCGCCTTTTCCCTGGCGCCGCCGCTTTTTCCAGGCCGCGCCGCAACTTGCGAGAGCTTGCATGGATCTCTTCATTTCCAGCGCCTATGCCCAGGCGGCCGGTGCGACCGCGGCGCCGAACCCCCTCATGTCCTTCCTGCCGCTCGTGGTCCTGTTCGGCGTGTTCTATTTCATGCTGATCCGTCCGCAGATGAAGCGGGCCAAGGAGCAGCGCGCCATGATCGCCGCTCTGGCCAAGGGCGACGAGGTGGTCACCAACGGTGGGTTCCTGGGCCGCATCGTCGAACTTTCCGATGCCTACGCCACGGTGGAAATCGCCGAGGGCGTCAAGGTGAAGCTGCAGAAGCAGGCCATTGCCGCGGTGTTGCCCAAGGGCACGCTGAAGTCGGCCTAGGGCACGCTCCGCGCGGCGGACCCACGGGGTCCGCTGGTGCGGCAAGGGGGCGGCCCGGTGCCGGCCCGACGCGCCGGCGCAGGGTCAACCCGCCCGGCATCCAGTCCAACAATGGGTTGCACGGTATGACGGAATTTCCTCGCTGGAAGTACGCGCTGGTCGCGCTGGTGATCGCCCTCGGCCTGCTCTACGCCCTGCCCAACATCTTCCCCAAGCAGCCGGCCGTGCAGATTTCGGCCAATCGCGGCGCGACCGTGGATGCGGCGCTGAAGGAAACGGTGCAGGGCGAGCTGGAGAAGCAGAAGCTCGCGTTCAAGCAGGTCGAGCTGGACGGTGACCGGCTGCTGGTGCGCTTCGCCGACACCGTGAGCCAGACCAGCGGCGCCGACGCACTGCGCACTAGCCTGGGCGAGAACTACAACGTCGCCCTGAACCTCGCCAGCACCGTGCCGAACTGGCTGCGCGCGATCCACGCCGATTCCATGCCGCTGGGTCTGGACCTGCAGGGCGGTGTGCACTTCCTGATGCAGGTGGACCAGTCCGCCGTGACGGAGAAGCAGGATGCCCGCGCCGCGTCGGACATCGGCCAGTTGCTCAAGGACAAGAAGTTCGACGGCTACAAGGTCACGCGCAGCGCCCAGGGTGTGGTGGTCACGCTCAAGACCGAGGACGACCGCAGCCGCGCCGCGGTGGAGATCGGCCGCAGCCTGCCGGAGTTCGCCACCAGCAACGCCGCGTCCACGGGCGATGGCTACAGCCTGATCGCCAAGCTGAAGCCGGAGAAGCTCAAGGAGATCGCCCAGAACACCATCCGCCAGAACACCACCACGCTGCGCAACCGCGTCAGCTCGCTGGGTGAACCGGTGATCCAGCAGCAGGGCGACAGCCGCATCGTGGTGGAACTGGCCGGTGTGCAGGACACAGCCCAGGCCAAGCGCCTGATCGGCGCCACCGCCACGCTGGAGTACCACGCCGCCGACCCCGATCCGACCGCCGCGATCGAAGCCGAGCGCACCGGTGTGGTGCCGCCCGATTCGCGCCTCTACCACGATCGCCACGGGCGCCCCGTGCTGCTCAAGAAGAAGGTGATCGTCACCGGCGACGAGCTGGTGGGCGCCACCGCGCAGCCCGATCAGCGCACCGGCACGCCGGCGGTGGAGGTGAACCTCAACGCGGCCGGTGGCAAGAAGATGCTCGACTTCACCATGCAGAGCGTGGGCAAGCCCATGGGCGTGGTCTACATCGAGCGCATCCCCGAGGTGAAGATCGTCGACGGCAAGGAAGTGCGCAGCGCCAAGATCAAGGAGGACGTGATCTCGGTGGCCAACATCCAGGGTGTGTTCGGGCCGAAGTTCCAGACCACGGGCCTGGACAGCATGAAGGAGGCCTCGGACCTGGCCAACTTCCTGCGCGCCGGCTCGCTCGCAGCGCCCATGGACATCGTCGAGGAGCGCGTCATCGGCCCCAGCCTGGGCGCCGACAACATCGCCAAGGGCATCCGCGCCACGCTGATCGGCCTGGCCCTGGTGGTGCTGCTGGTGGGCTTCTACTACAAGCTTTTCGGCCTGATCGCCGACGTGGCCCTGGTGCTGAACCTGGTGCTGCTGCTGGCCATCCTGTCGCTGTTCCAGGCCACACTCACGCTGCCCGGCATCGCCGGCATCGTGCTCACGCTGGGCATGGCCATCGACGCCAACGTGCTGATCTGCGAGCGCGTGCGCGAGGAACTGCGCAACGGCTCCACGCCGCTGGCCTCGATCCACGCCGGTTACGAGAAGGCCTGGGCGACCATTCTCGATGCCAACGTGACGCACCTGATCTCGGCGGTCGGCCTCATGACCTTCGGTTCGGGCCCGATCCGCGGCTTCGCCATCACCCTGGCCATCGGCATTCTGACCTCGATGTTCACCTCGGTGACGGTGACCCACGTGCTGGTCGGCCTGCTGTTCGGCCGCCGCAAACTGAAGACGCTGTCGGTCTGACCGGGCGCAGCAGGAAACGACGATGGAATTCTTCAAACCCAACACCAATTTCGACTTCCTGCGCTGGCGCAGCATCAGCCTCACCGTGTCGGTGGTGCTGATGCTGCTGTGCGCCGGCCTGATCTTCGTGCGCGGCCTGAACTACGGCCTGGACTTCACCGGCGGCGCGCTGGTGGAGGTCAAGTACGAGCAGTCGGCGGACATCGCCGATGTGCGCGCCGCCTTGACCGAGGGCGGTTTCGCCGGTGCCATCGTGCAGGGCCTTGGCACCGCCAAGGAATACGCCATCCGCATCGCCCCGCACGACGGCGGCAAGGCAGCCGCGACCGGCGAAGCCGGCGACGCCAAGGCGCGCAACGACCGCATCGCCGCCGACGTGCTCAAGGCGCTGCAGGCCAAGCGTGCCGATGCGCGCATCAAGCGCAGCGATTTCGTCGGCCCGCAGGTTGGCGAGGAGTTGCGCGGCGACGGCCTGGTGGCGGTGATCTTCGTGATCATGGGCATCATGTTCTACCTGTGGATGCGCTTCGAATGGCGCTTCGCCGTGGCTGCGGTGGCCAGCGAAATCCACGACACCCTGCTGACCGTGGGCGTCTTCGCCCTGCTCGGGCGCGAGTTCGACCTGACCGCCCTGGCCGCAGTGCTGTCGGTGGTGGGCTATTCGATCAACGACAAGGTCGTGGTGTTCGACCGCGTGCGCGAAATCTTTCGTGCCTCGCGCAAGGGCGAGCCGGTGGAGATCCTCAACCGCTCGATCAACTCCACGCTGTCGCGCACCATCATGACCGGCCTCACCACCGGTCTCGCGGTCGGCGCCCTGTGGCTTGCCGGCGGCCCCGCGGTGGAGAACTTCGGGCTGATCATGGTGATCGGCATCGTCATCGGCACGCTCTCGTCGATCTTCTTCGCCAACCCGATCCTGCTGTGGCTGGGCGTGTCGAAGAAGGACCTGATGCCGGTCACCCGCGAAGACCCGGAGCTGGCGCGCCGGCCGTAGCCGGTCCGCGCGCCGCGGCGCCGGGCGGGGCCAGCAGGCTGCGCTCGCGCCCCGGCCTGCTGCGCCGGCGCCGCTGATGACGGCACCCCGCCCGATGCTCTATCTGGCCTCCAAGTCGCCGCGTCGGCGCCAGTTGCTCGAGCAGCTGGGCGCCCGCTTCGTCGTGCTCGACGTGGACGTGCCGGAAGTGCGCTCGGCACACGAACCGCCCCTGGACTACGTCAGCCGCGTGGCGCGCGAGAAGGCGGGCGCCGGACTGCTGGCGTTGGGCTCGGCCGCCGGGGCCGTGGTGCTCGGCGCCGATACCGAGGTCGTGCTGGACGGCGAGGTGTACGGCAAGCCCGCCGATGCCGCCGAGGCGGCCGCCATGCTGCGCCGGCTGTCCGGCCGCGTGCACGAGGCCGTGTCGGTGGTGTGGCTGGTGGGCGCCGGGCGCGAGGAGCACGCCGTGAGCGTGTCGCAGGTGCATTTCGCCGATCTCGACGAGGCAAGCATCGCCGCCTACGTGGCCAGCGGCGAGCCCTACGGCCGCGCCGGCGCCTACGCCATCCAGGGGCGCGCCGGCGCCTTCGTGCGGCACCTCGCCGGCAGCTACAGTGGCGTGATGGGCCTGCCGCTGTACGAGACCGCCGGTCTGCTGCGCCGCTTCGGCCTGCTCGCCTGAGCGCAGCCGCGCGCGCCGGCGCAGCTTGATCGACAAGGCGCCGCCGGGCCGGCTATAAGTCGGCTGCCAGCGGAGCGCGTCACCAGCCCGCGCATGCGCCTGGCGCAGCACGGATTCAGCCGCGCCGTGCCAAGCTGGCCTGCACAGCGACGCGGCAGGATCCGCGGCGCCCAACGCCAGGGACGAGACCGGCCGTGCGACCCGATGACCGCAGCGTGAGCGAAGAAATCCTGATCAACGTGACCCCGCGCGAAACCCGTGTGGCGGTGGTCGAGAACGGCATGTTGCAGGAGGTGCACATCGAGCGTGCGCTGCGCCGCGGCTATGTCGGCAACATCTACAAGGGCAAGGTCAGCCGCGTCATGCCGGGCATGCAGGCGGCCTTCGTCGAGATCGGCCTGGAACGCGCCGCCTTCCTGCACGCCTCGGACATCGTGCGCGCCTCGCCCTCGCTGGTGGGCGACAGTGCCGACAGCACCGCGCCGGCGGTCACGCCGCCCATTCTCGACCTGGTGCGCGAGGGCCACGAGGTGGTGGTGCAGGTGGTGAAGGACCCCATCGGCAGCAAGGGCGCGCGCCTCACCACGCACCTGTCCATTCCCTCTCGCTACCTCGTGCTGCTGCCCTACACGCGCATGGTCGGCGTGTCGGTGCGCATCGAGGACGAGGCCGAGCGCGCACGCCTGAAGGAGACCCTGACCGAGCTCACGCGCCAGAGCAGCCTCGGCTACATCGTGCGCACCAACGCCGAGGGGCAAGGCGCCGAGGCTCTGGCCGAAGATGTGGCCTATCTGGAACGCCTGTGGCAGGTGGTGCAGGAGAGCATCGGCAAGGCACGCGTGGGGGAGCGCATCTACGAGGACCTGCCGCTGTCCCTGCGCGCCCTGCGCGACCTCATGCGCCGGGATATCGAGAAGGTGCGCGTGGATTCGCGCGAAACCTTCGAGCGCGTCGGTGGCTTCGTGCGGCAGTTCATGCCCGAGCTGGCCGAGCGCATCGAGCACTATCCCGGCGAGCGCCCGATCTTCGACCTGTACGGCGTGGAGGATGAGATCCAGCGCGCCATGCAGAAGCAGGTGCCGCTCAAATCCGGCGGCCACCTGGTGATCGACCAGACCGAAGCGATGACCACCATCGACGTGAACACCGGTGCCTTCCTCGGGCACCGCAACCTCGAGGAGACGGTCTACCGCACCAACCTGGAGGCGGCCCAGGCCGCGGCGCGCCAGCTGCGCCTGCGCAACCTCGGCGGCATCATCATCATCGACTTCATCGACATGATGGATGCCGAGCACAAGCGCCAGGTGCTGCGCACGCTGGAAAAGGCCCTGGCGCGCGACCACGCCAAGACCACGGTGTATGAGATGTCGCCGCTGGGGCTGGTGGAGATGACGCGCAAGCGCACGACCGAGAGCCTGGAGCGGCAGCTGTGCGAGCCCTGCCCCGCCTGCAACGGTCGCGGCAACGTCAAGACGGCCGAGACCGTCACCTACGAGATCTTCCGCGAGATCACCCGCGCAGTGCGCCAGTTCGACGCGGCCAAGCTGCTGGTGCTGGCCGCACCCAAGGTGGTGGCGCGCATCCTCGACGAGGAGTCGGCCGCGGTGGCCGAGCTGGAGGAATTCGTGCGCAAGACCATCCGCTTCCAGGCCGAAGAGCACTACTCGCAGGAGCAATTCGATGTGGTGCTGCTGTAGCGACGCGGCGCTCAAGCGCGGTGCCTGCGCGGGCCGCGGCGCCCGGCGACCGCGGCGGCTCCGCCGGGGTGCGCGCCCGGGCGGCGCCCCGTGACACCCTGGCGCCGCCGCCTGCGCCGCGCGCGCCTGGCCTTCACCCTGGGCGTCGCCGCCCTGGTCATCGCCGCGGCGGTGCTGATGGCGCTGCTGCAGCTGGCCCTGCCGCTGCTGGCGCGCCACCCGGAGAAGGTCGCGGCGTTCCTGGCCGAGCGCGTGCAGCGGCCGGTGAGCATCGATGCGGTGCAGGCGCAGTGGGAGGGCGCCGGCCCGGTGCTGCGTCTGTCCGGACTGCACATTGCCGGCGCGACGCCGGAGCAGCCGCCGCTGGCCATCCCCCAGGCGGAGCTGGGCGTGGATTTTTCCGCCTGGGCGCGGCACAACCGCCGCTGGAACGAATTCCGTCTGCGCGGGCTCGATCTGCGCCTGGAGCGCGGCGCCGACGGTGTCTGGCACCTGGCCGGCATGAGCGGCGGCGAGGGCGGTGGCGACAACCCGTTGCTGATGCTCGGCGCTCTGGTGGTGAGCGACAGCCGCCTCACCCTGGCCGACGATGCCCAGGGCCTGCGCCTGGTCCTGCGTGCGGACGAGTTGCGCCTGCTCAATTGGGGCAGCGAACACACCCTGCTGGGGCTGGTGCGCTGCGAGCAGCCCGGTGCGGGTCCCCTGCGCCTGGTGGTGCGCTACGACGCCGACACGCGCGCCGGCGAGCTGTACGCCGGCAGCGACCAGGTCGATCTGGGCGCTTCGCTGCGCGGCCAGTCCTGGCAGGGCGCCAGTCTGCAGGGCGGCAAAGGAAGGGTAGAGCTGTGGGCCGACTGGCAGGAGCAGCGCGTCACGCGCGCGCTCATGCGCGTGGACCTCGCCGGCCTGGCCCTGCGCAGCGCCGATCCGGCACTGGCCCAGCTCACTGGATTCGGCGCCATCGATCGGCTGCAGGGCGTGGCGCGCTGGCAGCGCAGCGCGGACGGCTGGAGTCTCGACCTCGCCGAGCTGCGGGTGCAGCGCGGCGCCGACCGCGGCCAACCCAGCGCCGCCGGCCTGGTGCTGCATCGGGACGATGCCGGTGCGCGACGCTACGAGTTGCACGTCGACCAGCTTGAGCTCGCCGTCGCGGCGCGCCTGGCGGAGCTGGCCGAGCCGCTGTCGCCGGCGCTGCGGCGCTGGCTGTTCCAGGCCGCGCCCCACGGCAGCCTGCGCGGAGTGGTGGCAACCTTCGGCCGCGGCGCGGACTTCAGCATCGATGGCGACCTGGTGGATGTCGGCATGGAGTCGGTCGCCCGGGCGCCGGGTATCGATCGCCTGAGCGCGCATCTGCGCGGCGACGGCGCCGCGCTCGTGCTCAGCCTGCCCGACCAGGCGACGGTGGTGCACTACCCGCACGTGTTTCGCAAGCCCTTCGCCTTCGCACGGCTGGGCGGCGATGTCGCCGCGTACCGCAGCGAGGCCGATCCGTCCGTCTGGCGCATCGAGACGGACGCGCTGGCCTTCGAGGGCGAGGGTTTCGGCGGCGAGTTGCGCGGCGCCGCCGAACTGCTGCCCGGCCGTCGCCCCTTCCTCGACCTCGCCGCCGCGGTGACGCACGGCGAGGTGCCGGCGGCCAAGCTGTTCTGGCCCCTCACCAGCATGTCGCCGCGAGCCATCGCCTGGCTCGACCGCGCCCTGGTCGACGGCCGCATCAGCCACGGTCGCGCCGTGGTGCGCGGCGACCTCGCCGACTGGCCGTTCCGCGCCGCCGAGGGGCGCTTCGATGCCGTCAGCGAGATCGAGGGCGCCACCCTCGACTACCACCGCGACTGGCCGCGCGCCGAGGACATCCGCGCGGTGGCCGAGTTCGTCAACACCGCGATGCATATCGAGGCGGACGCCGGGCGTGTGCTGGGCGTCAGCGCCAGCCGCGCGCGCGCCGACATCGCCGACTTCGGCGACGCCACCCTTGAGCTCGACGCCGGCGGCGCCGGCACGGGCGCCCAATTGCTGGGCTTCCTCAATGCCAGCCCGGTGGGCAAGCGCTACGCCGACGGACTGCGCGGCGTGAAGATCGGCGGCAAGGGCGAAGTGGCCCTGTCCCTGCGCCTGCCCCTGGGCGAGGACAGCGGCGAGCCCAGCCTGTCCGGCCGCGTGCGGCTGAGCGACGCCGACCTCGACGACAGCCCGTGGAAGCTGCACTTCGACAAGGCCAACGGCGAAGTGCGCTTCACCCAGGAGGGCTTCAGCGCCGGCCCGCTGCAGCTCGGATTCCGCGGCCATCCGGCCGAACTGCGTCTGCAGGTCGGTCACGACGTCGCCGACCCGTCCCATGCCCTGGAAGCGAGCCTGCAAGGAAGCTTCCCAGTGGCCACGCTCTTTGCCGATGTGCCTGAGCTGGCGCCGCTGTGGCCGCACTTCCCCGGCAGTTCGCCCTGGCAGGTGGCGCTGGCCGTGGGCGAGGCGAGCGGGGGCAAGCCTGCCGCGTCGCAACTGGAGCTGCGCTCCGACCTCGTCGGCACGCAGATCACCCTGCCGGCCCCGTTGCAGAAGGACGCGGCCGCGGCCCTGCCGGCGCACCTGCGCGTTGCCCTGCCGCTGGATGGCGCCCTGCTCGACCTCGCCCTGGGCGAGGTGCTGCGCCTGCGCGCGCGCCTGCCCGCGGCGCCGCGCACGCTCGGCATCGCCCTCGCCTTCGGCAGCGAGGTACCGACCCAGGTTCCGGACGAGGGTCTGGCCATCAGCGGCAAGGCTGGCCACCTGGACGTGCCCGGCTGGATCGGCCTGGGCAGCGCCGGCGCAGGTGGCCTCGCCCTGCGCGGCATCGATCTGGTGGCGGACGAAGCGCACGTGGGCGAGCGCGTACTGCATGCCCAGGGCCTGCGCGTGCAACCGGGCAGCGATGGTCTGCAGATCGCGCTCAGCGGCCCCGAGGCGCAGGGCACGCTGCGCATTCCCGCCGGCATGGCCCTGCTGCAGCAGGGCATCAGCGCCGACTTCGAGCGCCTGTACTGGCCGCCCGCGCCTTCGGACGAAGCCGACGATGCGCCCGGTGCGCTGGCCGGCGTGTCGCCCGCGGGACTGCCGCCGCTGCACCTGCGCGTAGCCGACTTCCGCCTCGGCCACGCCAGTTTCGGCCAGGCCACGCTGGAAGCCGCGCCGACACCGCAGGGCCTGCACTTTGCCGAGGTGGTGACCAAGTCGCCCAACATCGAGATGCACGCGCGCGGCGACTGGCTCGGCAGCGCCGCCGGCAACCGCTCCGATTTCCACATCGAGCTGACCGCGCAGAACCTCGGCCGCATGCTCGATGCGCTGGGCTACGCCGGCGTGGTGGACGGTGGCGAGACCCGCGCGCAGATCCAGGCGAGTTGGCCGGGCAGCCCGACCAGCTTCGCCCTTGCGCGCCTGGACGGCACCCTCACGCTGGCGGTCTCCGAGGGGCGCATCCTGGAAGTGGAGCCCGGCATGGGGCGCCTGCTGGGCCTGTTCTCCCTGCGTGAGATCCCGCGCCGCCTCGCGCTGGACTTCGGCGATTTCTTCCGCACCGGTTTCAGCTTCAACGCCATCAAGGGCGAGTTCGCGCTGCGCGACGGCAGCGCCTACACCAGCAATCTGCACATCGCCAGCCCCTCGGCCGACATCCGCATCGACGGCCGCACCGGCCTGCGCAGCAAGGACTATGACCAGCAGATGGTGGTGGTGCCCCATGTCGGCGGCACCCTGCCGGTGGTGGGCGCGGTGGTCGGCGGTCCGGCCGGCGCGGCCGCCGGTCTGGCCGTGCAGACCCTCTTCAACAAGGCCATCAACACCGTCACGACCGCGCGCTATCGCGTCACCGGCAGTTGGGACAAGCCCGTCATCACCCTGGTCGCGCGCGAGGGCGGCAAGCCCCTCCCGAAGACCGAGCCCAAGCCCGAGGCGCCGCCGCCGACGAAGCCCACGGCGCCGACGCCGGGCAAGGAAAAGAAAGGCTGAGGGCTCTGCAGTCCGCGATGATCAGTCGCTGCCTCGCGGTGGCCTGACTCCGTCCGGAGAACGCAAGCCAGCACGGTGCCGCTTCGCGCCCCAAGTCCGTGACGCCCATCGCGCCCCACGCGGGCGCGGGCTTGAAGCGCGCGGACGCGCCCGACCGCGCGCGGAAGGAGGCGTCTTGCTCGGCGCCGGGTGGGCAGCGCGGAGGGCGGTCAGGGGTCGATCGCGCCCAGGACCGCCGCGAGATAGACGAGATACAGGAACAGCAGGAGCATCCCGCGGCGGCGCTTGATGAAGCCGCTCCTCGGGGGGAAGGCGCACAGCACGGCCAGTGCGCCGAAGCTCAGCGTGGATGCC
>Ga0208826_1003635_pt1 | contig 10394 bp, 9 predicted proteins | sample AD_UKC115_MetaG_FD_184451 | JGI IMG/M metagenome (GOLD analysis project Ga0208826, IMG submission 184451) | Active sludge microbial communities of municipal wastewater-treating anaerobic digesters from Hong Kong - AD_UKC115_MetaG (SPAdes)... | ecosystem: Engineered > Bioreactor > Anaerobic >... | reverse complement strand
TTAAAGCCCCCTTGTAGATAGTGTTTGCGTTACATTCATTTTATCATACAAAGGGGCTTTTTGATAGAGTTTTTTAGAAATATATTGAATGTTTTACAATCTTTATGATATGTTTTTCAGTGGTTTCGGAATATACCCTTGCTCCGAGAAAGTTCAAGGATGTAAACGGAGATATGGTGGGTCCCGCCACAGGCTTTAAACTGACCTTGGAAATGCTACGCAGAAAGCCTGACTCGGCACTGGTTTGGTATGAGGATTTCCGTGATGAACAGAAAATCCCCGAAAGTTACTGGACGGTTCTGTCCGGGGAATGGGATGTGTGGCAGGAGGATTTGCCCTACGGTGATACGAGCCGACCATACTCACAGCTTGAGGGTTACGGTCAGCTTGCGTGGAACTATAACGGTTTTTCCGATATTCATCTGAGGACACAGATTATCTTTCCGGAGAATGGCGGTGGCAGGGCAGGAATTTTCCTTGGCTCACTGTTTTGTTGTTTTAATTATGATACGCAGCGTATCGAACTGTATGAGGGTTCTACGCTGAAAGGCAGTTATGCCACGGACTTTTCCAAGACATCGAAAGCAGACCTTCGTACAAATCCTAATGTTTACACCATTGAAATGCGTAAGCGTGGAAACAAGGTGCGTGTTTATTCCTCTGCATCCAATACACTACGTTTTACGGCAACGGTCAGCAGTGGCAGCGGTTATGCAGGCATCCGCTCCGATAACCAAATCAATTGCCAATTGCTCCGTTTGGGTGATGCCTGGACATATGAGCCGTATGAGAGATTTGATGTGGTGATGCCGGACGGCACGGAGACTTCTTTTGGCAGGATTGAGCGAAGCAACTGCACATGGGATGAGGAGTTTCAAGTATTCACGCTTACTTCCGATGTGGAGGAATCGTCCACCAGAAGCGAAAGCATCTCCCTGGACTATGAGTTCTACCATTCCCACATCATGCCACTTGTGTGTGGGAATGATTACATGGCAAAAATCATCCCAAGGGACATCAACATTTGGATTTCACGATTGTTCCTTGGTGATTCGGACGGCTTTTCCATTCTGTATTACCAGGATGTGGACAGCCTGATCTATTGGGCGAACCAGGCAGCATACCGATGGAAACTGCGAGGGATGTGTATGTGGTCCCTTGGGCAGGAGGATATGCGAGTCTGGGAGTGGCTGCCCAAACAAACTGAATAACAGCTTTAAGGGTATCTGCCATGTGGTGGGTGCCCTTTTTGCATACAAAGATTTATGAAAGCGAGGAATTTAATATGAAGGATTTATGGAACACCATTCAAATCATCTTTGCTGCCATTGGCGGTTGGCTCGGTTGGTTTCTTGGCGGGTTTGACGGTCTGCTCTATGCACTGATTATTTTCGTGGTTGTGGATTACATCACGGGAGTTATGTGTGCCGTTGTGGACAAGAACCTTTCCAGTTCGGTCGGGTTTAAGGGCATTTGTCGAAAAGTGTTGAATTTTGCGATGGCAGGAATCGCACACGTCTTGGATGCCAATGTCATCGGTGACGGCAGCGTACTGAGAACGGCGGTCATTTTCTTCTATCTCTCCAACGAGGGTGTGAGCCTTTTGGAAAACGCATCCCACCTTGGTTTGCCGATTCCGGAGAAGATGAAGGATATTCTGGAGCAGCTCCATGACCGCAGCAACAAGGAAAGCGAGGGCGAATAATATGAATTTACACAAACTCATTTTAACGGAAAATGCCTGCTACAAGGCAGGTAGGAAAATTACGGTCAAAGGCATCATGGTTCATTCCACGGGTGCCAACAACCCGAACCTCAAGCGTTATGTGGGTCCTAATGACGGCTTGCTCGGTGAAAACCAGTACGGCAACCATTGGAATACCTACCATCCGGGCGGCAGAGAGGTCTGCGTTCACGCATTCATCGGCAAGTTGGCTGACGGCACTATCGCCACATACCAAACTTTGCCGTGGAATCATCGTGGATGGCACGCCGGAGGCAGTGCAAATAACACCCATATCGGCTTTGAAATCTGCGAGGACGGTCTTACGGATTATGCCTACTTCAAGAAGGTGTACCGTGAGGCCGTTGAACTTTGCGCCTATCTGTGCAAGGAGTACGGTTTGACTGAGCAGAATATTGTCTGCCACTCCGAGGGTTACAAGCAGGGTGTCGCATCTAACCACGGCGATGTGATGCACTGGTTTCCAAAGCACGGCAAGAGCATGGATACCTTCCGTGCCGAGGTCAAGGCGCTCCTGGCGACTGCCGATGAGGAGGAAACCGAAACGCCTGCAGAGCCTACGGTGACTTATCCTGAAAAGCTGACAACGGGTTATTACCGTGTGCGTAAGACTTGGAAGGACAGTAAGTCCCAGGTGGGTGCTTACCGCATTCTTTCCAATGCAAAGGCAGCGGCAGATAAGAACCCCGGCACTTTTGTTTTTGCCAATGATGGCACAGCCATTTATCCTGCCGACAGCACAGCCGAGCCGGATTACCGTGTGCATACGGTTGTGAAGGGCGATACCCTTTGGGATATTGCCGCGCAGTATCTCGGCAAAGGCAGTAGATACACCGAAATCAAAAAACTGAATGGACTTTCTTCCAATGTGATTTACAGCGGTTGGAAACTCAAGATTCCGAACTAAGATGATGCCCTTTGAGGATTTTTTCCTTGAAGGGCATTATTTTTTTGCCTGTTTGGGGGTTCGATTTATCCTGTCTTTTCGCTTATAGGCAGAGGGGAACATTTCTACCGTTCCCCGGACTGGAGGAATCGATATGGAAGTAAGACAGATTGAAAATTTTCAGATACCCAATGCCGTGGCACACGAAATCACCCAGGAGGAACTGCAGCGTGAATTTGACTATTACAGGGCACAGCAGACGCTTGAAACCATGTTCATGTTCGGCATGATTTCTGTGGATGAATTCAACAAAATATCGGCGCTGAATCGGAAAACTTTCTCCCCGTTTTTGTCTGAGATTATGGGCTAAATGACTTGCTATTTCAGCAATAGTACGGGAATATGTCACTACCAAAAAGTGAGGTGAGTTGATGAAAAGGATAACAAAAATCGGGGTAAACGAGACCCCGTTACAGAAGAAAAAGATTAAGGTTGCCGCCTACTGCCGTGTGTCTACGGCAAGTGATGAGCAGATTATTAGCCTTGAGGCACAAAAGGCCCACTACGAAGAATACATCCGTGCTAATGACGAATGGGAGTATGTAGGCCTTTACTATGACGAGGGCATCACAGGTACTAAGAAAGACGGCCGTGCCGGACTTCTTTCCATGATTGATGATTGTGAGGATGGCAAGATTGAGTTTATCATAACCAAGTCCATCAGCCGATTTGCCCGAAATACAACGGACTGCCTGGAGATGGTACGAAGTCTGACCGACCTGGGCATTTCCATTTATTTTGAAAAGGAAAATATAAACACGGGGTCGATGGAAAGCGAGTTGATGCTTTCCATTTTGAGCAGCCTTGCGGAAAGCGAGTCGGTTTCCATTTCCGAAAATGAAAAATGGAGTATCAGAAAACGCTTTGAAAACGGCACCTTCATTATCGCCTATCCCCCTTACGGTTATGAAAATGTAGATGGTGAGATGAAAGTCATACCGGAGCAGGCAGAAATCGTAAAAGAAATCTTTGCAGCCTGCCTTGTTGGTAAGAGTACCCACGCAATTGCAAAGGAACTGAATGAAAGAGGGGTTCGCACCAAGAAAAACGGAAAATGGGGTGCCGGGTCAGTAAACGGTATTCTGACCAACGAAAAATATACGGGTGATGTGATTTTTCAAAAAACCTATAGTGACAGCAGTTTCAACCGCCATCGAAACTACGGCGAGAGAGACAAGTTCCTTTGCGAAAACCACCATGAGCCGATTATCAGCCATGAGGATTTTGACAAAGTCCGTGCGGTTCTCGACCAAAGGGCAATGGAAAAAGGAAACGGCACAGACACCTACCGATATCAAAACAGATATTGTTTCTCCGGCATTATTAAATGCGGTGAGTGTGGCGGCACCTTTAAGCGTAGGCAACACTACAAGCCGAGCGGAAATTATGTGGCGTGGACTTGTTCAACGCACTTGGAAAGCAAGGCGGATTGTTCCATGCTCTATATTTCCGATGAGGGCATTAAACTTGCATTCTTGACCATGATGAACAAACTGGTCTACGGTCACAACACGATTTTGAAACCACTCCTTCGTACCTTGCGAGGGATGGATGATAAGGACAGACTTCTGCGGATTCAGGAATTGGAAATCCGCATCGAAGCAAACGCCGACAGAAAGCAGATTCTTACCAATCTTATGGCAACTGGGGTCTTGGAGCCTGCCGTTTTCAACAGAGAAAACAATGCCCTTATAGCGGAGGAGCAACAGCTACGGGCGGAAAAAGAGAATTTGGTTAGTTTCGTTGGCGGCGATAAGGTCAGAATGAAGGAACTGCAAAATCTGATGGCATTCACTTCCAAGGGAGAGATGCTGACCGCCTTTGAGGATGAGAAGTTCCTTGCATTTGTGGAAAGCATTACAGTGGAAACAAGGCAGCAGATAGTGTTCCATTTGAAAAGTGGATTGAATTTAAAGGAAAGGTTGGTGGTGTAAATGACAGCACATATTCCCTACGGATACCGCATCGAGGATGGAAAAGCAGTGGTGGATGAATCCCAGGCAGAACAGGTCAGAGCCTTTTTCAATGAATACATTTCCGGTAAGGCATTGATGGTGGCAGCCGAAACGGTAGGCTTGAAGTTATTTCACGGCAGTGCCGGACGAATGCTTCGCAATACCCATTACCTTGGGGATGATTATTACCCTGCCATCATAGATCGGGAATTATTCGACAAAGCAGAAGAGCAACGCCAGGCACGAGCCGGACAGCTTGGCAGGGTCAGAGAATTGGCTCCTGCCACGAGTCCTGCCGTCCCCCTGCATTTTACAATAGGAAAGCAGAAAAAGGTTTGTTATGACCCTTTTGAGCAAGCCGAATACGCCTACAGTCTGATAGAAAGTGAGGTTGAGATAAATGGCACAGACTAAGAATATCACCGTAATTCCGGCACGAAGACGTGTCGGCAATACGGCAAAGGAAAATGAAATACCGAAACTGCGTGTGGCTGCCTATTGCCGTGTTTCTACGGACAGTGATGAGCAGGCTACCAGTTACGAGGCACAGGTGGAGCATTACACCGATTATATCCGTAAGAACCCTGAATGGGAGTTTGCCGGAATATTTGCTGACGATGGAATATCCGGCACGAACACCAAAAAGCGTGAGGAGTTCAATCGTATGATTGATGAGGCTATGGAAGGAAACATCGACATGATTGTTACCAAGTCCATCAGCCGATTCGCAAGAAACACCCTTGACTGCCTGAAATACATTAGGCAGCTTAAGGAAAAGAACATCCCCGTGTATTTTGAGAAGGAAAATATCAACACGATGGATGCCAAGGGTGAGGTTCTGCTTACCATTATGGCGAGCCTTGCACAGCAGGAAAGCCAGTCCTTATCCCAAAATGTGAAGTTGGGTTTTCAGTATCGATACCAACAGGGGCAGATTACCGTGAACCACAACCGTTTCCTTGGCTTTACCAAGGATGAAAAGGGGCAGTTGATTGTTGACCCCGATGAGGCAGTAGTGGTCAGACGCATTTTCAGAGAATACCTTGAGGGTGCAAGTTTGCAGCAGATTGGCAGAGGCTTAGAGGCTGACGGCATTTTAACGGGTGCCGGAAAGACCAAATGGAGAGCGGAAACCCTGCAGAAAATCTTAAAAAACGAAAAATACATCGGTGATGCCCTTCTTCAGAAGACCTATACGGTGGACTTTTTGGAAAAGAAGCGTGTACCGAATAATGGCTTGGTGCCACAATACTATGTGGAAAACAGCCATGAAGCCATTATCCCCCGTGACCTTTATATGCAGGTGCAGGAAGAAATGATAAGACGTGCCAACCTCCACAGCGGGAAGAATCGAAAAAAGCGTGTTTATAGCAGCAAGTACGCACTTTCCAGTATTGTGTACTGCTCCAAGTGCGGGGAGATTTTCCGAAGGGTGGTCTGGAACAACAGAGGAAAGCAATCCGTGGTATGGCGATGCTGCACCAGAATGGAGGAAGGTCCCGGAACCTGCGATGCCGATGCCATCCACGAGTCTGAACTTCAAAGCCTTGTGATAAGAGCCATCAACAGGACACTTGCCAGAAAGGATACCGTGAACGAAACTTTGCAGAAAAATGTGGAGTCAGTGCTTTCCGGAGCAGACGGCATTCCTCTTGATGAGATTGACAGCCGTTTGGAAGAACTGCAAAAAGAACTGCTCAAGGTAGCAAATACCAAAGGCAACTATGACAGCATCGCAGATGAGATTTACCACCTTCGTGAGAAAAGGCAGAATGCCCTGGTGGACAACGCCGAGCGAGAGGGATTAAAACAGCGAATCAGTGAAATGCAGCAGTTCCTTGCAGAGCAGACGCAGGACATCACGGAATACGATGAGCAGTTGGTACGCAGACTGATTGAGAAAATAACGGTCTACGATGAAAAGGTTACGGTGGAGTTCAAATCCGGCACAAGCCTGGATGTAAGAAGATAAAGAAATATTCCCTACAGTTAGCACCTTGCAGAAATGCAGGGTGTTTTCTGCTTGATGAAACTATGTCAATTTGTCTGTTAGTATTGACAAAATTACTATTTTGCAGTATAATATATGATGTTAAAGTGTAAATGAACGGAGGTTATTCGATGAGAAAAAGTATATCTTTTAATGTAGACGCAGATGTGTTTGATAAATTTAATATGGCGCTTAATCTTTCCGGTGAAACATCTGACGAGACTGCAGATTTGTGCCTTCGTTGGTATATCGCCCAGACTTTCGGAAATGTATCGAAGGAATATACACCGAAGGCAACAAGGGTATCCGATAGTGCGGATAAAGATTTTTACGGTAAGGCAATTCAGCGTATACCGATGTGGGCGTTAAAGCCAAGCCAGTATAATCATAAGATAATCAAGGCCTATTTTATGGCAGAGCATATCGCAGGAGAAGCAACCCTGCTGATGATGGAGCGTTTGTGCAGTGATAAAGAACGCCCGGATTTGTATGTTCCTACTTTCAAAAACAACTATTCACAGATGAAACTGGACGGTCCTAAATCTCATGGTAAGGTTTTTGAGGATGACGGTGACAGAGTTTGGATCTGGGATGAAGTAGAAGAAACCCTTATGAAATATAAGAACAGTTTTTATGTAGAGGAGGCATAACGATGAGCGTTTTAATTGATAGCAGCATTACGATTTATGAGGCTCTTGAGCATATCAAAGACGGAAAATATGTTATGCCTGCATTCCAAAGACAGTATGTGTGGAGCATGGAACAGATTGAAAAACTGTGGGACTCCATTCTTTTGGATTATCCTATCGCCACTTTTCTGTTCTGGCACGTAGATGATGACAATGTGAGCTGGGACACCTATTTCTGTAATTTCCTGTCTGAGGTTACCTTTGATAGCAGAAAACAGGCTGACAGCGTAAATTATGAATTAAGCAATATCGATGTTAAGATGACTGATACGGCAGTCCTGGATGGGCAGCAGAGACTTACCTCTCTGTTTCTATCCCTTTTCGGACGTGCCTATATCAGACAAAAACACGCAAGAAAAAAGATTGTCGGTGGCACGGTTGTAAAATTGCTTATCGAACTGAATAAGCACAAACTGACCGTTGACGAGGAAGAATATAACAGTAAAAAATATGACATCAAGTTTACTGAGAAAGTAGGCAAACTGAGTCCTACACAGTTTGAAATCCGTGAAATTCTCAGTGATAAATTCCGTGATGATAATACAAGAGAACAAGCCATCGAGTCTGCTATTGCCAATGTTCCGGCTGACAGCAAAGAGTATGCTCGTGATATCCTCAATAAACTGTATAACAAGATTTTTGTGGAAAAGTTAATCCGCTATACAGAAATCCAGGATATGAAACAGGACGATGCTCTGGAAATGTTTGTCCGTTTCAACAGCGGTGGTAAGGCTTTGAAAAAGCACGAAATTACTATGTCCATTTTGGAGGCATATTGGCCTAATGCAAAAACAGAGTTCGGAAGACTGCTCGTAGATTCCTATGCCGGATTTGGTTCTGATTTTATCGTTCGTTCTGCCCTTATGCTTTATGGCGATGTTGTAAAATCCAATATCAATAAGCAGATTGCAGAAGACTTCAAAAACAACTGGCAGGATTTCAAGAAGACCCTTAAGAACCTGGAATCCGTTCTGAAGGATATGAAAATTGAAGTCAGCCGTTTTTCAAGCAGTTGGAACGTGCTGTTACCTATTATCTATTTCATGTATTATAACCCGGATTATGCAAATAACCTGGATGGCATTAGAGCCTACTTGATTAGGGCGGTGTTATTTACATACTTCCAATCCGGTACTACAAGTAAGTTGCAGCAGATGAAAAGCAATATCAATGACAACGAATATGAAATTACCGTGGATATGCTTGAGCAGATGAATGACCTGCGTGTAACTGATGGTAAAATTGATGATATTATCAATTCTGAAAAAGGTAGCCGTGTGGCAGGTGAAGCTCTTTATTTCCTGGGCATTGATTGGATAAATAAAACCTATAAATACGAGCAAGACCATCTTCATCCATATGATAGATTTGACAGCACTAAGCCTATCAGCGTTTCAATGGAGGATTGGCGTAGATGGCGTGGCAACAGAAATCGTCTGCCAAATCTTCAGTTACTTGAAGGTAGAAGTAACGGCAGTAAAAATGCTATGCGTCTTGTAGATTACTACAACGATATGAATGAGGAACAGAAAGCAATGTTCCGTAAGGAGGCACTCATTCCGGATGATGTTTCTCTTGAGTTGGAGAACTTTGAAGAGTTCTATGAAAAACGTAAGGAACTGCTGACTACTAAAATTCGTCAGCTGCTTGGATAAAGTAACAGTAAATAGATTGGAGGTGTACCACGGTGGCTGAGATGAAACAGATACACGATTTCGCTGTGAAATGGTGCGATAAGTTCAGAGACCAGAACATCAACTACATAGAACTCGTTGACCACTATATGGCTGATGATTGCGACGCTCTTGGGTTTGAGATGGACTGTGGTCATGCCTTTTCAGAGAAATACGGCAACGCTGCAAACAATCATGAGGCTTTGGATAGGATTATCGATGATGTGACCGATATTCCCCTGCTTGGTTCTGCAATCTATTCCCAATGGCGATATTTCAATCATTGGGCATACACAGGTGCAGAAATCTTGGAGCCGGAAAACCGTGCATGGTTTATCCTGGCATTAAGTAGATTGGCATTGTTGTCCGGGGAGAACCCTTTTATATTTCAAGGCACACTAAAGAAGATGCGTATCGTATCAAACAATATCTGCTATGGTCCTATGCCGGAGCCGGATGAAGAGGTGGAACAGCACCTGACCATCAACAATGAAGGCTGTGTTTGGTTTTCCGGATACAACTTTGGTCGCAGCGGAGAACGATATGAGAAAGCCAGAAGTAAGAACTTTAAAGTTGATAAGTCAGCGGCAGACAAGTTGCTTGGAGCAATCGAAGCTTATTTCGGCAACGAATATATAGAAATTTTTGCAACCGATATTGGTGATTGGCTCATGGAACTGACCAACACCGAAGGTGTCACATATAAATTCAGAGGCTCTCTGTGTGCTGATTTCAATTATGAAGGCACAGATTTATCAGACCTTATCCGTGATACCGTTGGTATGGATGATTTGTATGTGTTTGATGGAAACTGCAAACCGGATGTGATAAATAGAATCACCTTGGATTATCATAGGGTTACAAAAATAAAACCCGGTCAGAAACCGGAAGACGCAGATTGGGAATTTGTAACCTGGGATTATACCGAGCAGCTGATTATCGATAGAGCCACGGAAACATTGGAGCATATTCAGAATATCGGCACCGGGTGTAAGGTTTCTCGCAAGTATGAAATCGAAGGCGGAATCGAGAGTCTGCTTGAAAATTTCGATGCCGAGGACTTGTTTGCACATATTGAAGGAAATCCCGATGATGTGATAGACACACCAAACGAAACAAAGGATTACACTATAACAATCGAGTATAAGAAAAATCCGAACCGTACCATCACGGGCAGCTACGATAAAAATGGTCTGCCGGATGACTTCGCAGATTTTGCGGAAACGGTATTTGATTTCATTCGATTCTATGGCTTGGGAGAAATTCTTGACAGTTTTCTCTATAATAATCCGGGTCGTGACACAGCTGCTGACATCGTAGAACTACGGATGCTTTCCAAGGGAAATGTCTCTCAGGCTGTAGAACTGCTGATTCAAAAATCTTTACTGAAACGGATT
>Ga0208826_1003634_pt1 | contig 10397 bp, 6 predicted proteins | sample AD_UKC115_MetaG_FD_184451 | JGI IMG/M metagenome (GOLD analysis project Ga0208826, IMG submission 184451) | Active sludge microbial communities of municipal wastewater-treating anaerobic digesters from Hong Kong - AD_UKC115_MetaG (SPAdes)... | ecosystem: Engineered > Bioreactor > Anaerobic >... | reverse complement strand
CTGATGCGTCGGGCAATCCGATCTGGAAGTTTTCGGATGGCCGCACGGCGGACTTGTCGTTTCAGCCAACGATTAGCGACTTGTGGATGATCAATGCGGGGTACCCGAATGAAATCCTGAACATGAACAATGTGAATCTGTCGATGGATTTCGGGACAACGAAGCGGTTTTTTGTGCAGGGATATGGGGCGGAGGCATGGAGCGATTACCTTGTGCCAAATCTTGGATCGGCCACGGCACAGTTTATCTCCACTCATTTGTTCACCAATTTGCCCGGGACGGATGTCTATAGCAACCTGATTGTAAAGAACCTGTTCAATCATACAGGCGCTTCGGTCTATGCCACAGCGAACGGGGGTACATTCCCTGCGGGATCATATTATATCGCCTACAAGTTCGACACACCCAAGCAGGTTAATCGCGTTACTATTTCTCGCATGGGGGCATATGACAATCCCTTCGACACCTTCACCATGTGGGGCAGCGACAACTCCACTAATGGCGTGGACGGGGCATGGACGCAAATCTCCACGTCCTTCACCATCAGCACGGTGAATGATGCCGTGACCAATTATGACTTCACCAGCAACACGAGGCGCTTCACGTGGGCCAAGATGGTGGCGGGAACGACGACACAGCCAAGAATCACCGCTGGATGGCGAGAAGTGGATTTTCGTTCTTACACGCCCGCGCCGGATAAGTCGTTCTGGGTGGATAGCAACGGAAATCCTGGGACGGATGGATTTTTTGTGTTCAAGCCGATGGCGGCTCCTGCTGCGCCGGAGGAAGGCACGGTCTATCAGGATTCGACCACGCATAAATTGCGTTGCTGGAATGGCAGCGCGTGGAATGATTTGTGGTAAACAAGCACAACGATTGGAGCACCCACGATGGGACCTCATCCTTGTCGGAGTTTGGCGGATTGCGAAGAATTGCGGGGCCGGTGCGTGAAGTTATTGCGCTGGATTGTCGGGCTGTTGTTGCCGGCCTTGTTGGGAATGGGGGCAACCGTTGGGGGCATGGCGTTGGAGAATGCCAAGACCAATGCGCGGCAGGATTCGCAGATTACAGCGGTGTCCAAGGACAATGAGCGGCTGTATCAGATGCTGGATGCGATGGACAAGAAACTCGATAACGTTCTGGCGGAGGTGCGGAAATGAGCGTTTCCCTTGGGAAGAAACTCAATAATCCGTTCTGCATCAAGTCGCCCGGGCCGCACAAGTTTTGGGCGGGGCAAAGCGGTGAGGATTCGCGCGGTCATGCGCAGTTTGTCTCGCCAGAGTATGCGGTTCGCGCGGTGGTGCGCCAGTTGGCGAATTATTCTCGGCGCGGGCTGCGGACGGTGGGGCAATGGCTGGCGGAGTATGCGCCTGCCAGCGACACGGTGGGGAGTCTTGCCGGAGCGCCAGCGAATTGTCCGCGGGAGTATGCGGAGTTCGTCTGTGGCAAGTGCGGGATCGGGCCGAACGATGTGCTGAGCGTGTATTCTTCGCGCGGGGCGATTCGAGACAGGGCGTTGCTGGCGAAGATTTTGAAGGCGATGGCGCGGTATGAAAGTTTGTGGACGCTGGATGATGGGGTGATCCAGTCGGGCATGGAGTTGTATGAGCGAGCGTTTGTGTGACCTGATTGACCAGATTGACCGGATTGACAAACACGGACAAACACGGACAAACACGGACTGGCACAGAGGAGGCGAAATGTTCCACGTGAAACTTTTCTCGATCGCTTTACTGGCTCTTTGCTTGGGCGGTTGCACCTATACGCTCAAAATTGACGGTCTGGAGCGCAAAGGCTTTCCCGTTGGCAACACGTCATATAAACGCGAAGTAAAGACGCCGGATGGGATCATAACGAAGGTGGAATACAAAGAGGACAAGAAGCCGAGTTGGACTGGATTGGCGGCCATTGCCGCCTATGTGTTCTCCACTGGAGGCGTCTAATGACTGCGACCTTCACCGGGCCGGAAGTAGTCTTCGACCATAAGATGCAGCGAGCGCAGTTACTCATGCCCATTGAGGCATGGGCCATTGGGCGGCACATCGTTGTCCCCGCCGGGTTCATCACGGACTTTGCCTCTGTCCCGCGCATCTTCTGGCGCATTCTTCCACCATGTGGCGATTATGGCCTGGCCGCAATCATTCACGACTACCTGTATTCGTTCGGTTCTGCCGCCGGGCGCAAGATCACGAGAGCGCAGGCGGATTTGGCCTTGTGGCAGATCATGACGCAATGCGAAGTGGCATGGTGGAAGAAGGAGTTGATTTATCGCGGGGTGCGTTTGGGCGGTTGGGTTGTCTGGAATCGTTATCGCTCCGTTTGATGGTGTTGCAATCGAGTTATTGCGTTTGGTATGATCTTTTCCGGTATGTTTGGGACAGTGTCGCGGCCTCTGCCACTCGCGCAAGCCCCTCTCCCCCAAGCCCCTTCCTGAAGTAGTTCCATTGCAGTTCCTCATTTTTGTCACGTTTCCTCGAAGGAGAGTCCCTCATGGCAACCAATTACCTTACCGGTGGCGGCGATCCGCAATTGCCGAAAGTCCGCGCAACGCCCGGAGTCCCACAGCCGCCAATCACTCGCATGGGTGGCGGCGGAAATATGCCCAATGCCGGAGCGCCGAATACAGGGACAATCAATGTCCCCGGTGTGGGCGATATTGATGTTGGCAGTTTGATGCAGCAGGTGCAGGCGCTTCAGGCGCAATACCAGAAGTTGTTCAACAAGGGCGCGGGCAATTACAACCAGGCCACGCAACTGGCCAATTCAATGCCGACCAGTGTGCGCAATGGGCAGTTCGCGCGCAATCAGGCGGTGGCGGCGCAAGGGCTTCGCACGGCGCAACAGAATCTGGCCGGTCGCTTCCAAGGAGACACGTCCTCCCCCGCCTATGCGATGGCGGCGGCGAACATGGGCGCACAGGCGGCGGCTCCGGCGGCGGCGCAGTTGGCCGAGTTGGAGCAGGGCAATCTGGCGGCCAAGCAAGGGGCGTTGACCTCGCTGGCTTCGATGGGATTGGGCATGGGTTCGCAAGGGAACAATGCCGGGGCGGGAATGGTCGGGAGCCTCTTGCAGTATGGCCTTGGGATGGGGCAACTGGCGAACGACCGCTACGGGCTGGAGAACAATTATACCTTGGGCTTGGGGAATCTGGACTTGGGTCGGCTGCACGAGAAGAACACGAATGACTATAACAACCGCAATCTTGACGTGCAGCAATCCATGCAAAAAGAGGCGCTGGATGCAGCGTGGAATAGCCGCTTGATGGATGCGCTGCCCTACCTGCATTTGCAAGGGCTGGACAACCTTGGTTACGACAAGTTGTTTGGCTACTCGTGGAGAAAGAACGGCGGCATTTATTAAGAAAGGGAGTTTTTGCCATGCCTCTTACGTTTCAATATCTCATCCCTCACACGCCAGGCTCATGGTCGCCAACTCCCCTGCTTGCAGGGCAAATGGCTGTCAATGGCGGGATGGAAACAGAAGCGCAACGCAAGCGGCGTTCATTGTTGGAGCAGGAGATGGAACGCCAAAAGCGCAACAGGGACAGCCAGCAGGTTGCGGCGGATATGGAGATGCAGAACGCTTCGGATGAGGCGATTGAAAATCTTATGGGATTATCTGGGCAAATCCAGCCACAACAGCCGCAATGGGATTCCTCACAATACCCGCCGAATGATCCGATGGGATTGGGGCTGCCACAACCGCAAGCGCACGGCATGGGGCCGGTGTATCAACCGTTTCTTGGGGATGCCGATGTGGATCAATACATCCGCCAGCATCCGAACGATTACCGGCAATACAACGCGCAGGCGGATTTGCTGCAACAAGGGAAACCACAGAACGAGCAGGAACTGGCGATCTACCGCGATGCCGCGTTGCAGGGCGAAGATAACCTGACGCGCTATAACCAGCAGATGGACCTGTTCCAGAACAGTATGGACGAGGCGGGGCGCAAGGCGCGGGATGTGCCGCAAGTTGACGAACGCGCGGCCAATGCCAAGTTACACGAGTTACAACTGAGCACGGAACGGCTGATGCGCTTTGCCGCGCAGAACCAGAATAACCGGCAAGGGGCCATGGCCTTTCAACAGGCGCAGCAATTGGCGAAGCAGGCGGAGGCCATGCAGCAAGGGTTGGACAAGCGGCAAAGCGACTGGCAACAGGCGCGGGAGTCGCAGCGGCTTTTGGGCGACGCGCTGCAATCGTTTGTCGATGCGCAATCCGCAAGCGCAGACCAGCGCAATCCGCAACTGCTTGGCAGCATGGCGGTAATGGAGGCGCGAGCCAAGGCGCAAGGCAAGGGCAAGAGCAATGGCGCACCGGGCGATGAGTTGACGGCGTTGGAGAAGTATGCCGCCTCGATCAATGACCGGATGAAGGCCATGCCCGAAGAAGAACGCTCTGGCAATCCGGCCTATGCGGGATGGCAAGACCAGTTGCGCCAGGCGCAAGACCGTATCATGGCGATCCGGCGGGAGGCCACGCCACTGGCCAAGCCAAAGCCGACGCTTGGGCAACAAGCACAGAACAATCCGCAGGCCGTAGCCAGTCTGTTACCCGCTTACGAAGAAGAACTGAGGCGCCGAGGGCTTCTGTAAATGAATGACTTCCTTTTTCCGACCATGAATGAACCGCGCAAGCGCAACGACTCTCCTCTGGAGAATTTGAGCGATGAGGAATTGCTGTCTGGCTATCAGGCGTTGAAAGACTTGCAGCGCGATCAACAGCCTGATTCGGTGGCGCAATCGGCGCCACAGGTTAGCCGCGGGCTATTTGACCCGGCAGCGCCGTCGATGAATCAGCGATATGACGTGATTGACGGGATGAGCGAGCGACCGGATTACGGCTTTTGGGAAGGCACAGGGAGAGATTTGTGGCGCGGGATGCAACAGCTATCGGGTCTTGGAACCAGCGCGTTTGGGCTTGGTCTGGATTTGGTGGGAGCCGATGGCACGGCCAAAAAGTTTTACGATGCTGCACAACTCCAGAATCAGCGCATTGCGCAATACAACCCGGCGACCATTGGCAGTTACAAGAATGCCGAGACAGCAGGGGACTGGCTGACCTTGGGGCGCGAGGCGGTCTTGCAGAATGCTCCGCAGATTCTCACGTCCATTGGAACGAGCATGCTGGCCAAAGGTCTGTTGACCAGAGGCGTGGAGGCCGGGACACAGGCATTTATGAAGCGGGAATTGGCCGAGCAAGCCTTGGGCGCAATGGCGGGTTCCACGCTGATGAATGCCGGCGAAACGGTGCAGAACTTCTACGACCAGACGGGCGAATCTCATCCCTGGCGTTCGCTTCGCATTGGCGCGATGAAGGGCATATTGGATTCCATTGAGCCGGTGATGGCGCTTCGCGCGTTGAAGCAGCCAACGGGCGGGATTCTCAAGGGGCTGATTAAGCAGACGGGCTTTGAGGGCGTGACCGAGGGCGCACAGGACGCGCTAGACCAGTTGGGGATGAAGTCGGTTGACCCCAATTACCAGTGGGATTGGACTTCGACCATTGACAGTGCGTTGCAAGGGGCGATGGCCGGCGGCGGCATGGGCGTTGTGACGGAAGGGTTGGGCCGCGTGGGACAGAAGATGGCTCCGAACCATCCGCCAGCCCAAGGCGCACCGGCGTCGTTCGATGAGTTGTTTGCTTTAATCAAGGCGAAGAATCCGGTGCATGAGGATGGGACGCCTTATTCGGACGATGAAATTGCCTCGATGATTGACCCGTCGGGCGAGTTGCGCGGGCAGAGGGCCGCACAGCAGCAACCGAGTCTTTCCGGGCTGGACGGTTTGATTGCTCTCCCTGCGATGAATGCGCTTCACCAGTCCTGGCAGCAGGCGTTGAGCAATCTCCAGAGCGGCAATACGCTGGCGCAATGGGCGATGAACAAGATTGCCGATCCCTCCGCCCCGCCAGTTCCGCCGATTAAGGAAGGGCCATTGGTTCTTCCTCCGCCGATGGAGACAGACGCCTATGGCTTGCCGCCTGTGCCACCGATTAAGGAAGGGCCGTTGGTTCTCCCTCCAGCCGAGAGTTATCCTGGCGTAGCCGAGAGACGGGCAAAGAATGCCCAACGACCGAACCAGCAGTCTCGCCGTCAACAGTTGGAAGCGGGGATGCAAGGGCCAATCGAGCAACCGCTGATAGAGGAGCCGACGGCTCAAGAGCCAGCGCCGATTGTCACACCGCAACCGAATCCGAAGGCTGAGAATCCCAAGGGAGTATCCATTAAGGAACGCAAGCGTATTTCCATTCTGGTGAAGGCGGCGAAGAGTTACGCCGATGTTGAAGCGGCATTCCCTAGCGATTCTCCAGAAGATGTGTTCGCGCGGAAGATCGGGTTGAAACATTTCGGGGAGAGTGCGCCGGCAGGAGAAACAGCAGACTCCACACAAACGGCTGACAACTCCGCACAGATGGGGTTGGACTCCACACAAATAGCGCCGGTTCAGACTCTGATTGTCTCCCAACCGAGTATCAGTGAAACGACAAACGAGACGCATAAAATACATTGGGGAGAAAGAAAAGAACAGTGGGCTGAGTCTGTAGTTGAAATGTCACCAGATGAATACCTTCAGAAAACAAAAGGTCTAACAATTGGGCCTGATTCAGAAAAACGAGCCAATGGGATTTCTTCTGCCATGCTTAAAGGGGAAGAACTTGCCCCAGTGTCTTTACGCATTGATGCCAACACAGGGGAAGTAATCGAGCAAGAAGGCAATCATCGGGCATTAGCTGCAAAAAAGATTGGCGAAGCAACTATCCCTGTTTACGTGTCTTATTGGCGGAACGGGAAGCCAGTGGGGGATATTCCGCCGGTAGCACCATCGGGCAACGGGAGCACGGACAAGCCCAAGGTGTTCCCGCGTCCGAAGAAACCCAAGGCTCCCAAGGCGGACACGCCATCGCCACAGGGGAACGTGGTGGATCAGTTGAAGGCGGCAACGGATGAAGAATGGGAGTCCGTGATTGACGAAGCCATTGCCGAAGTTACAGGCAAGCAGCCACAACCGATTCTGTCACCTTCCACGAAGGGCCAAGGCTCTCCCACGCCTCTGCCGGATAGCACGCGCACCATGGAAACGGAAGCAACCGATAACACGCCCGGCGGACGCGCCGGAGTGGAGAGCACTCCTGCACCTGCCGAAGCCAAGCCAAGCATCAACGACGTGATGAAGAACGCCAAGGGGGCGGTGGCTGAATCGCTGTCCGCGCTTAACGCGCTGTTTGGCGGCGAGGACAAGAACCGCTTATCCAGCGGGATTCCGTTCGATGAACAGACGTGGGCCAAGGCCAAGCCTCACTTTATCAATGCCTTGCGCTATGCGATTGATTCCGGTTACGCGATGAAGGATTTTGCGGTATATTCCATCACGACGTTTGGCGAGGTGTGCAAGCCCTACTTGCAAAGGCTCAAGCACGAACTCGACGCCGGGACAATCACGCTGGAGGCCGACAATGACACCGGAGGAGATTCAAAGCCATCCGCTATTCAGGGCAGCACTGGCCAACCTGGAGGAGAATTGGGCGGAACTGCTGGAGGAGAAACTCAAGGACAAGACTCTCCTGCCATATCTAAGCCGAATGGTACAAAAGCAAATCGACCACGAGGACGAAATGGTGTCCAACAGCAAGGGCAAGTTGACGAAGGAAATGGCGCGGGAATTGGTGGGGGAAATGTATTGCCAGATACCGAACCCAAACCCACGGAAGAAACGTCTGACACCAGTGGGGCGGCAACTCCTCAAGCAGTTCAGGGCACAAATTATCGAATAGCGCCTGACGAAGAACTCTTTTCCACGTCGCCCAAGAAGCAAGCCGCAGACAATATCCGCGCCATTAAATTATTACGCAAACTCGAACAAGAAAACCGGGAAGCCACGGATGAAGAAAAGAAAATCCTTGCCCGGTTCACGGGGTGGGGAAACCTATCCAATATCTTCAACACCAAGGAATTTAATGACGCTCAAAGCAAACGCGAATACTACAAGAAGTATGGGCTGAATTACACCGAATCGAATTGGTCGAAGAATTGGGAAAACCTGTATAAGCAAGTCCGCGAATTATTAACGGATGAGGAATGGGAACGAGCGGCCGATTCCACGCTCAATGCCCACTATACGGACCCGGCTGTTATTCGTCAGATGTGGGCTATGGCTGGATTGCTCGGGTTCGATGGTGGCAATGTCGGGGAATTTGGCGCTGGGATCGGGCATTTCATTGGCCTTGCGCCGGATGCGGTAGCAGATAAAACCAATTTCACGGCTGTTGAAATGGATTCGATCACCGGGGGATTGCTCAAAAAATTATATCCGCGCGCCAATGTTCGGGTTTCTGCGCTAGAGAAAGTAGATATTGAACCAGGCTCGCTAGACATGGTGCTTGGGAATGTCCCTTTCCTAAACGGGATTGTCCCCGACTCGCGTGACCGTTATCGCCAAGGGTTGAATCTCCATAACTATTTTATTGCTCGTTCAATTGACGCCTTGCGCCCCGGCGGCGTGGCGATTCTGATTACAACCCATCATACGATGGACTCACAATTGGATCAGAGGTCTTTCCTGGCAAGCCGAGCCAATCTTCTTGCGGCAGTCCGGTTGCCGAATAATGCCTTTAAGGGCAATGCCGGCACGGAAGTCACCACGGACATACTCATTTTGCAGAAGCCGAAATCAAACCCATTCCTCCCATCTAATTCCTGGCGTGGGGTGCAGTCGATTCCGACGGGAGAAACGCGAAAGGTAGCAAAGAAGGGGAAAACTGGCGAAGAAGATGTTACCGCGACGATCAATGAATACTTCGCTACTCATCCTGAAATGGTTTTAGGCGAGCACAGCATGGGCGGGAAGATGCTCGGTCGCCCGGAGGAATTTAAGGAATATACGCTGAAACCTAAAAAGAATGAAGAACTTGTCCCGACCTTGTACGCCGCATGGACACGTTTTCTCCCCAGCAATGTTATGGGAACCAATGATGTTCTAGCCCCACAGACACCGGAAAAGTTGAGCAAGAAGGCGATCAAAAGCGGGAACTTCGAGATTGAAAACGGGAAGGTTGTTTTCAGTTACCTATCTCCGTCAACCGGAATGCAGGAATCTGCTGGCCTTGATGTGCTCGCTGAGCCACGGTTGCTGCAAAAGGCAATGCAAGACCGTATTCGCGCTTATATTCCGTTGCGCAATACGTACACAAAGTATATCGAAGCCATGCTTTCGGCTGAAAGCACAGACGAACAACTCGCCTCTCAGCGAAAGGCTCTGAATGAAGCCTATGACAAGTATATCAAGCATGGGCCTTTGCACCGCTACGCGGCTCTATCATTTGATTCGGATTATTTCAAATGCCTGGGCATGGAAAAGGAACTGGAGAAGGGGAAATTCGTCAAAGGGCAGATATTCTTCGAGCGCACGTTATTCCCTGTTGTTCCACCGACAAAAGCAGGCTCCGTTGACGAAGCCCTAGCCGTGTCACTGACATTCCTGAACGAAGTAGATATGAACTATATTGCAGCACTGACGGGAGAAAGCCCGGATAGCGCCGCGCAAAAACTCAGCGAAGCCGGGTTAGTTTATCGGAACCCCGCCACGCAGTTGTGGGAACCACGAGAGATTTATCTTTCAGGCAATGTCATCGCCAAACTGACAGAAGCGAAGCAAGCGGCCAAATCCAACAAGGCTTATGAGGCGAATATCAAAGCATTGGAGGAAGCGCAACCGCCGCGGGCGATTATTCAAACCAAGCGCTTCGGCCTTGGCGCACGGTGGATTCCCGCTAAAATCTACAACCGTTTCTTGAAAGAAGTGCTCGAAGTAAAAGGGACAGTCAGATACAGCCAAAGCAGCGATAGTTATGTGGTCTCCATCCCCCATGGAGCGCCGAAATACCAGGTTGTTTACCAGCATCCCGTGACTGGAGAAAGAGAACTTCAGGCCGATACACAAGCGATATTGACCAACGCTTTTAATCTGAAGCCTCAAACTTTCTCAACGTTTCTCGATGAAAACGGGTATGAAAATTTTGATTCAGATGGCCGGAGGATTAGAAAGCCGAATAAAAAAGTTGGGCTTGCCGCGCGAGGCATTGTTGAGGATATCCAGGAAAAATTCGAGACATGGGCGAAAAAGACTGAGGATGTCGCCAATGAACTCGAAGATATTTTCAACCTGCAAATGAATTTCTATCGGCAAACGGAATATAATGGGGATCATCTTGTTTTCCCCGGCTTGTCATCAGCCTATAAACTATATTCATATCAGAAGCGTGTCGTGTGGCGCATGCTGCAATCGGGACGCGCCGTGCTTGCGCATACGGTAGGGGCGGGGAAAACGCTCTCGATGATCGCCACGGCCATGGAATTGCGGCGGTTGGGGCTGGCGAAAAAGCCGATGATTGTCGTG
>Ga0208826_1003633_pt1 | contig 10401 bp, 11 predicted proteins | sample AD_UKC115_MetaG_FD_184451 | JGI IMG/M metagenome (GOLD analysis project Ga0208826, IMG submission 184451) | Active sludge microbial communities of municipal wastewater-treating anaerobic digesters from Hong Kong - AD_UKC115_MetaG (SPAdes)... | ecosystem: Engineered > Bioreactor > Anaerobic >... | reverse complement strand
GACCGAGCACCAGGCCGGCCGCTGTCTGGACATGCGGCCCTCGGGCATCGCCATGCGCGGGCGCAAGTCCACGCCCGGGCGCTACTTCCAGGTCGCCAACCCCGGCACCGGCTGGGGCGGCACCTCCATTGCCGACCCGCTGACGGTGCTCGACCCCTGGGACGCCAAACAGGGCTGGCCCGGCCTGCGCCTGCTGATGACCTCGACCACCGGCGAGCATGCCGCCTGGTACGTGCTGGACGAGCAGCTGGTGCCGCGCGAGCAGCCCATGCCCGATGCGGTGCGCGCGGTGGTCGACCGCATCGGCGAGAACTGCGAGCCCTCGCTCACCACCGTGCTGTTTCTGGGCGGCGCCGGCGGCAGCCTGCGCGCCGGCGCCACCGAAAACCCGGTGTTGCTCACGCGCGCCATCAAGAACGCCCTGGTCAACGTCACCTGCGGCGGCGCGCCCGCCTATGTGTGGCCGGGCGGCGGCATCACCGTGATGGTGGACGTGATGCGCATGCCCGAGCGCAGCTTCGGCACCGTGCCCACGCCGGCCATCGTGGCGCCCATCGAGTTCAGCATGCGCCGCGACGACTACGCGGCGTTGGGCGGGCACCTCAGGCACGTGCGCTCGCTGGAGGACGTGCTGCGCACGGGAGCCTGGCACAACGACGGCGCCCCCACGCGCCGCGCGTGGGCGGCCGGCAACCCCGCCAATCCCTGGCCGCTGGGCCATCCGCCGCAGCTGGGTTGAACCATGGGTGCGCAGCGCATGCTTCTGGGCGACGGCCGTCTGCACCTGCAGCACGGGCCGATGGACATCGTCATCGGCGCCGACGGCGAGCCGGCCGCCGTGCAGCAGGCGCACGAAGCCGCGTGGCAGCGCTTTCGCGGCCTGCTGCAGGAGCTGGTGGACGAGTTGCCGGCCTTGCGCGCGCCGGTGCATGGCGAGTGTCCGGTGCGGGGCGTGGTGGCGCGCCGCATGTGGCAGGCGGTGCGGCCCTATCGCGATGTGTACATCACCCCGATGGCGGCCGTGGCCGGCGCGGTGGCGCAGGAGCTGGTGGCGGCCTACCAACGGCCGGGCGTGCGCCGCGCGTGGGTCAACGATGGCGGCGACATCGCCCTGCACCTGACGCCCGGCGAGCGTTTCCGCGTCGGCCTGTTCGCCGACCTGGACCGGTGGCCGCGCGCCCTGGCCGCGCCGGGGCTGGAGGTCGATGGCGTGCTTGACGTGGCCCATGACAGCCCCGTGCGCGGCGTGGCCACCAGCGGCTGGAAGGGGCGCAGCTTCTCGCTGGGCATTGCCGACAGCGTGACCGTGCTGGCCGCCACCGCGGCCCAGGCCGACGCGGCGGCCACCGTCGTCGGCAACGCCGTGGATGTGCCGCACGCTGGCATCGTGCGCCGGCCGGCCAACGCCATCCGCGACGACAGCGACCTGGGTGCCATCCCGGTGACCGTGCAGGTGCCGCCACTGACGCCAGCCCAGGCCCAGGCGGCGTTGGCGGCAGGCTGCGCCAAGGCGCTGCAATGGCGTGACGCGGGCCACATCGTTTCGTGTGTAATCACGTGCCAGGGCTGGGCCGCGTCAACCGACGGCGGCCCGGCGCGTTTTTTGCCTCTTGGCGCCACGGCGCCGGGGCCCGCGCAGCGCATGCTGCTGGAGACCGCATGATCGAGATTCGAAGAACCTTCACGCACGTGGAAGACATCTTCCACGAGTTCGGTCCGCCGGCGGCCCAGCCGCTGCGGCGCGGCTTCATCGCCGCCGTGCTCGCCAACCCGTTTGCCGGCCGTTACGAGGCCGACATCCTGCCCATGATGGAGGTGCTCAATGCCGTCGGCACGCAGATGGCGCACCAGCTGCTGGCGGCCATGGCGGTGCCGGCCGAGCGCATCGAAAGCTACGGCAAGGGCGCCATCGTGGGCGCCGCCGGCGAGCTGGAGCACGGCGCCTTGTGGCACGTGCCCGGCGGCTACGCCATGCGCGAGCTGCTGGGCTGGAGCGGCGACCGCGTGGCCTACATGCAGGGCCGGGGCGAGGCGAAGACCGGCCAGCCCGGCAACGCGCTGTCCATCGTGCCCTCGACCAAGAAGGTCGGCCCACCCGGCTGCACGCTCGATGTGCCCCTGACCCACATCAACGCCAGCTACGTGCGCAGCCATTTCGACGCCATCGAGGCGCGCGTGCCCGGCAGCCCCCTGGCCGACGAAGTGGTCTATGTGCTGGCCATGTCCTGCGGCCCGCGCGTACACGCGCGGGTGGGGGGGCTCAAGGCCGCCGACATTTCCAAGTGGGACGGCCTGCGCTGACCCGACCGATCGAGAACGAGGAACACCATGGCTGCAAAGATTCGCAAACTGCTGGTGCAGGTCGACGAGACCCGCATCGAGATGGGCCAGGCCGTCAACCCGCCCACGCGCCGCGCGCTGGCGATGGCCGTGATCGAGAACCCCTATGCCGGGCGCTACGAGCCCAAGCTGGACGCCCTGATCGACATCGGCGAGGAACTGGGCGCGCTGCTGGGGCAGAAATGCGTGGCCGCCCTGGGCATCGCGCCTGGCCAGGCCCAGAGTTACGGCAAGGCCGCCATCGTCGGCGAGGCCGGCGAGCTGGAGCATGCCGCCGCGGTGTTGCACCCCAAGCTGGGCGCGCCGCTGCGCAAGGCGGTCGAGAAAGGTGCCGCGCTGGTGCCCTCGGCCAAGAAGCGCGGTGGCCTGGGCACGGCCGTGGACGTGCCCCTGGGCCACAAGGACGCCGCCTTCGTGCGCAGCCACTTCGACGCCATCGAGGCGCGCGTGTCCGACGCGCCGCGCGCCCATGAGATCGTGGTGGCCGTGGCCGTGACCGACAGCGGGCGCCCGCTGCCGCGCATCGGCGGCCTGCAGGTGGGCGAGATCAAGGGTGAAGACGGTTTGAGGTAGGCCAGGCAGTCCCTGAAAACGTGTGTTTGACGACTGAATCAACCAAGGAAGGAACGAGCATGTCGAAATTCAAGATGAACGCCCGGCGCCGCGCCCTGCTGGCCGGAGCCGCGGGTCTGGTGCTGGCCGCAAGCGCCCAGGCCCAGGGTACGCTCAAGATCGGCGAGATCAACAGCTACAAGGCGCAGCCCGCGTTCCTGGAGCCCTACCGCAAGGGCATGGAGCTGGCGGTCGACGAGATCAACGCCTCCGGCGGCCTGCTGGGCCGCAAGGTCGAGCTGGTGATCCGCGACGACAACGCCAACCCCGGCGAGGCCGTGCGCGCCGCCGAGGAGCTGCTCTCGCGCGAGAAGGTGGACGTGCTGATGGGCGGCTTCCTGTCCAACATCGGCCTGGCGCTGACCGACTTCGCCAAGCAGAAGAAGACCTTCTTCCTGGCCGGCGAGCCGCTCACGGACAAGATTGTCTGGGCCGACGGCAACCGCTACACCTACCGCCTGCGCGCCTCCACCTACATGCAGGTGGCCATGCTCATCCCCGACGTGGTGGCGATGAAGAAAAAGCGCTGGGCGCTGGTCTACCCCAACTACGAATACGGCCAGTCGGCCGCGGCCAGCTTCAAGACCCTGCTGAAGGCCGCGCAGCCCGATGTGGAGTTCGTGGCCGAGCAGGCGCCGCCGCTGGGCAAGGTGGACGCCGGCAGCGTGGTGCAGGCGCTGGCCGATGCCAAACCCGACGCCATCTTCAACGTGCTGTTCGGGGCCGACCTGACCAAGTTCGTGCGCGAGGGAAACACCCGCGGCCTGTTCAAGGGCATCGAGGTGGCCAGCCTGCTGACCGGCGAGCCCGACTACCTCGATCCGCTCAAGGACGATGCGCCCAACGGCTGGCTGGTGACCGGCTACCCCTGGTACGGCATCAAGACGCCCGAGCACGAGGCGTTTCTGAAGGCCTACCAGGCCAAGTTCAAGGACTACCCGCGCCTGGGCTCGGTGGTGGGCTATTCGTCCATCAAGTCCATCGAGGCGGGTGTCAAGAAGGCCGGCTCGACCGACTCCGAAAAGCTGGTGGCCGCCTTCAGCGGGTTGAACGTGGTCACCCCTTTCGGCCCCATCGTGTATCGCCCCGAAGACCACCAGTCGACCATGGGCGCCTACGTGGGCCGCACCAAGAACGAGGGCGGCAAGGGCGTGATGGTGGACTTCCGCTACGTGGACGGCGCCAAGGTGCTGCCCTCGGCGGCCGAAGTGAAAAAGCTGCGTCCTGCGGAATGACACTCACCCCCAGTCTCCACACGCTGCGCGTTGTTGCGCCTTCCCCCTCGAGGGGGCATCGCCAGTGGCTGGGGGAACCCCAGCCACGGCGATCGCTGGCACGGCCTGCTCCGCGGCCATTGGACACTTTGGGCTTCACACGATTGCCAGTAACGCGCAGCATCGTGGATTTCTGACATGAACTTTTCTGGTCTGGTGGTCCAGCTGCTCAACGGCCTGGCCGGGGCTTCGTCGCTGTTCCTGGTGTCGGCGGGCCTGTCGCTGATCTTCGGCGTCACCCGCATCGTCAACTTCGCCCACGGCTCGTTCTACATGGTGGGCATCTACGTGGCTTATGCGCTGGTCGAGCGGCTGGACTGGCTGGGCTTCTGGGTCGCGGTGCCGGTCGCCGCGCTGGTGGTGGGCGCGCTGGGCGTGGTGGTCGAGATGACGGTGCTGCGCCGCATCTACCGCGCGCCCGAGCTGTTCCAGCTGCTGGCCACCTTTGCCCTGGTGCTGGTGATCAAGGACGCCATGCTGTGGCTGTTCGGCCCCGAGGAACTGCTGGGCCCGCGCGCGCCGGGCATGAAGGGCGCGGTCGCCATCCTGGGGCGCAACTTCCCGTCCTACGACCTGTTTTTGATCGGGGTCGGCCCCATCGTGCTGGGCCTGCTGTGGCTGCTGTTCACGCGCACGCGCTGGGGCACGCTGGTGCGCGCCGCCACGCAGGACCGCGAGATGGTGGGCGCTTTAGGCGTCAACCAGGTGTGGCTGTTCACGGCGGTGTTTGCGCTGGGCGCGGCGCTGGCCGGCCTGGGCGGCGCGCTGCAGCTGCCGCGCGAGCCGGCCAACCTGGAGATGGACCTGAACATCATCGGCTCGGCCTTCGTGGTGGTGGTGGTGGGCGGCATGGGCTCGATCCCGGGCGCTTTCGTGGCGGCGCTGCTGGTGTCCGAGATCAAGGCGGTGTGCATCTGGCTGGGCCTGGTGCATGTCCTGGGTTTCGACATTTCCTTTTCCAAGCTCACGCTGGTGGCCGAGTTCGCGGTCATGGCCGTGGTGCTGGTGGTGCGCCCCTGGGGCCTGATGGGCAAGCCGCAGGCCGCGCCGCGCGTGATGGGCGAGGCCGAGCTGCCGATTCGCCCGGCCGACCGGACGGCCCTGGGCGTGGCCGCCTTCGTGGTGCTGGCGCTGGTCAGCCTGCCCGCCGTGTCCAGCGGCGACGCCTATGCCGTGGTGCTGGCCATCGACCTGCTGGTGGCGTCCCTGTTTGCCGCCAGCCTGCACTTCATCATGGGGCCGGCGGGCATGCATTCCTTCGGTCATGCGGCGTACTTCGGCCTGGGGGCCTACGGCGCGGCGCTGGCGGTGCGCAAGCTGGGCCTGCCGATGGAGGCGGCGCTGGTGGTGGGCCCACTCGCGGGCGCCCTGGGTGCGCTGATCGTGGGCTGGTTCTGCGTGCGCCTGTCGGGCGTGTACCTGGCGATGCTGACGCTGGCGTTCGCGCAGATCGTGTGGGCCGGTGTCTATCAGTGGGATGCCTTCACCGGCGGCAGCAACGGCCTGACGGGCGTGTGGCCTGCGCCCTGGTTGGCCGCCAAGCAAGCCTATTACTACCTCACCCTGGCGGTGGTGCTGCTGGCGCTGTGGACGTTGCGGCGCTTGCTGTTCTCGCCCTTTGGCTATGCCATGCGGGCGGGGCGCGACTCGCCGCTGCGCGCCGACGCCATCGGCATCCACGTCAAACGCCAGCAATGGGCGGCGTTTGCCATCGCCGGCGGCTTTGCCGGCGTGGCGGGGGCCCTGTTCGCGTTTTCCAAGGGCAGCATCTCGCCCGAGACGCTGGGCGTGGGCAAGTCGGTGGACGGCCTGGTGATGGTGCTGCTGGGCGGCATCCAGACCCTCGTCGGGCCGGTGGTGGGCGCCGTCAGCTACACCTGGCTGCAGGACGTGATGGCGCGCAGCACCGACTACTGGCATGCGCTGCTGGGCGCCGTGATCCTGATCCTGGTGCTGCTGTTTCCGCAGGGCATCGCGGGCTTCTTCGGGCAGCTGTGGCAGGCGCAGCGCGCAGCGCGGAGGGTCGTCCCGTGAGCCTGCTGCACGTCGAGAACCTGGGCAAGTCCTTTGGCGGCGTCAAGGCCGTGGACGGCATCCACTTCGAGCTGAAGGCGGGCGAGCTGCTGGCCCTGATCGGGCCCAACGGGGCGGGCAAGTCCACCACCTTCAACATGGTCAACGGCCAGTTGCGCGCCGACCGCGGCTCGATCCGCCTGGACGGCACCGAACTGGTGGGCCTGCAGCCGCGCCAGATCTGGCGCCTGGGGGTGGGGCGCACCTTCCAGATCGCCGCCACGTTTTCCTCGCTCACCGTGGTCGAGAACGTGCAGATGGCCCTGCTGTCGCAGGACCGCAAGCTGTTTTCGATGTGGACGCCGGCGGCACGCCACCGCCGCAGCGACGCGCTGGACCTGCTGGACATGGTGGGCATGGCCGCGCAGGCCGACCGCCCCTGCAGCGTGCTGGCCTACGGCGACGTCAAGCGCGTGGAGCTGGCCGTGGCCATGGCCAACAACCCCAAGCTGCTGCTGATGGACGAGCCCACCGCCGGCATGGCGCCCAAGGAGCGCAACGAGCTGATGGCGCTGACCAAGAAGCTGGTGGTGGAGCGCGGTATTGCCGTGCTGTTCACCGAGCACAGCATGGACGTGGTGTTCGCCTACGCCGACCGCATGGTGGTGCTGGCGCGCGGGCGCCTGATCGCCGAGGGGCGTGCCGAAGCCATCCGCAACGACCCCAAGGTGCAGGAGGTGTACTTCGGCACCGGCAAGACCTTTGAAAAACGCGGCGCGGCGCAGGAGCAGGCGGCATGACGGCGGTGCACCCCGATCACGCCGACGTGCTGCTGGACGCGCACGGCCTGTGCGCCTGGTATGGCGCGGCGCAAATCCTGTTCGACTTGAACCTGCAGGTGCGCCGCGGCGAGGTGGTGGCCCTGATGGGGCGCAACGGCGCGGGCAAGTCGACCACGCTCAAGACCCTGATGGGCCTGATGGACAAGCGCAAGGGCACGGTGCGCTTCATGCAGCGCGACGTCTCCACGCGCCAGCCCTACCAGATCGCCGCGCTGGGCATGGGCTTCGTGCCCGAGGACCGGCGCATCTTCGTCGACCTGACGGTGGCCGAGAACCTGGAGGTCGGCCGCCAGCCGCCGCGCCACTGGCCCGACGGCACGCCGGCGCCCACCTGGTCGCCCAGGGAGCTCTATCAGCTTTTTCCCAACCTGGGCGAAATGCCCGACCGCCCCGGCGGGCGCATGAGCGGCGGCGAGCAGCAGATGCTGACCGTGGGCCGCACGCTGATGGGCAACCCCTTTCTGGTGCTGCTCGACGAGCCCTCGGAGGGCGTGGCGCCGGTCATCGTCGAGCAGATGGCGGGCATGATCCTGGAGCTCAAGGCCAGGGGCGTGAGCATCCTGCTGTCGGAGCAGAACCTGCACTTCGCCGAACTGGTGTCGGACCGGGCCTACGTGCTCGAAAAGGGCCAGATCCGATTCGAGGGGACGATGGACGAGCTGGCGCAGGCGGATCTGGTCCGCCGCACGTACCTGAGTGTTTGACCAAGGAGATCATCATGCAACGCCGAAACTTCCTGCTTCAATCCGCCGCGGCCGCCAGCGTGGCGGGGCTGTCGGCGCCGGCCTGGGCCGCGGCCCGGATCAAGCCCGGCCCCCGGGCTGCCCTGATCGTGGTCGATGTGCAGAACTGCTTCGTCGATGGCGGCACGCTGCCGGTCAAGGGCGGCGCCGAGGTGGTGCCGGTCATCAACAAGCTGGCCGCGGCGTTCGACAACATCGTCGTCACCCAGGACTGGCATACGCCGGGCCACACCTCGTTTGCCAGCGCGCACCCGGGGCAAAAGCCCTTTTCCAGCATCAAGCTGGGCTACGGCAACCAGGTGATGTGGCCCGACCACTGCGTGCAGGGCACCGAGGACGCCGCGCTGCTCAGCGGGCTGAAGCTGCCCACCGCGCAGGTCATCATCCGCAAGGGTTTTCACAAGGACGTGGACAGCTATTCGGCCTTCGAGGAGGCCGACCGCAAGACCACCACGGGCCTGGGCGCGTACCTCAAGGCGCGCGGCATCAAAACCGTTTTCGTCACCGGCCTGGCCACCGACTTCTGCGTGGCCTGGACGGCGCTGGACGCGCGCAAGCTGGGCTTTCAGACCTATGTGATCGAGGACGCCACGCGCGCCATCGATCTCAACGGCTCGCTGGCCGCGGCTTGGAAGCAGATGGCGGCCAAGGGCGTCAAGCGCATCCAGTCCAGCGACATCGCCGACGCCTGACCAAGGGGACAGGCCGGCGTTTTTTTCCGCCATCCGCAAGCGAGGTTGCCATGAGCCCACCCGTATCTTCCGGCGAGTACCGCGTGACCGACCAGGTCGGTCACCTGCTGCGCCGCGCCTACCAGCGGCACACGGCCATCTTCCAGGCCGTGGTGCCGGCCAGCCAGCTTGGCGCGGCGCAGTTCGTGGTGCTGTGCGCGGTGCGCGACCATCCTGGTGCCACCATCGGCCAGATCGTCGAGGTCACCGCGATGGACGAGCCGGCGGTGCGCGGCATCGTCGAGCGGCTGCGCTGGAGCGGCCAGGTGGCGGTCGAGCATGTGCCGGGCGACAAGCGCCACGCCACGGTCACCCTGACCGAGGCGGGCCAGCGCACCATTGCCGATACCCTGCCGCACGCGCAGCAGATCACCGAGCTGACCTTTGGCGACCTGAATGCCGAGGAGCGCCGGCAGCTGGTGCACCTGCTGCGCCGCATCAGCGGCGCCGATCCGGGTTGAGCAGCAGCATGGCACCGATGGTTGAAGACGGCATCGAGATCACGCTGGACGTCAATGGCGCAGCGCAGCGTCTGACCGTGGGCCGCTCGGCCACGCTGCTGCAGGTGCTGCGCCACGACCTGCGGCTGAACGGCCCCAAGTACGGTTGCGGCCTGGGCCAGTGCGGCGCCTGCACGGTGCACGTGGACGGCGTGGCGGCGCGCGCCTGCGTCATCCCGGCGGCCCAGGTGCAGGGCCGGCGCATCACCACGCTGGAGGGCCTGGGCGATCGCGCGCGTCCGCACCCGGTGCAGGGCGCCTTCATCCAGGCGCAGGCGGCGCAGTGCGGCTACTGCCTGAACGGCATGATCATGACGACGGCCGCCCTGCTGGCGCGCGAACCCCAGCCCAGTGAACAGGCGGTGCGCGACGCGCTGGCCGGCAACCTGTGCCGCTGCGGCACGCACGTCGAAATCCTGGCGGCGGTCGTCCGAGCAACCGCCGAGCTGCCGTGCAACGCTCCGAGCGCCTGAGCCGCCTGCGCACGCGCGGCGACTTTTTGCGTGTCGAGGGCGTGCTGCTCGTCACGCGCGAGCCGCCGCCCCCGCCGCCACCCACGCCGGGCCAGCCCCCGTTCATCGCCAGCGACCCGGCCGAGGGTGTGGAGATCCTGCTGGCCGTGTGGGACGACGGTACGGCGCTGGGGCTGAATGGCCACGTGGATCTGGGCACGGGCATTCGCACCGCGCTGGGCCAGATCGTGGCCGAGGAGCTGGACCTGGCGTTCGAGCAGGTGGACATGGTGCTGGGCGACACCGGCCGCGCGCCCAACCAGGGCCCCACCATCGCCAGCGCCTCCATCCAGATCAGCGCCGTGCCGCTGCGCCAGGCGGCGGCGCAGGCGCGCGCCTGGCTGCTGGCGCAAGCGGCCGAGCGGCTGCAGGTGCCGCCTGGCCAACTGCAGGTCGATGCCGGCCGCATCAAAGTCGCCGGCGATGCCGCGCGCGGTGTCGCTTATGGCGAGCTGCTGCGTGGCCGGCGGGTGGTGCTGGGCCTGGACCCGAACACACCCGTCAAGCCCGTCGCCGAGCACCGCGTGGTGGGCCAGAGCGCGCCGCGCGTGGACATCGCGGCCAAGGCCTTCGGCGAGGCAGTGTTCGTCCACGACGTGCGCCTGCCCGGCATGCTGCATGGCCGTGTGGTGCGCCCGCCCTATGCCGGGGCCGACCACGGCGAGTTCATCGGCAACACGCTCGATAGCGTGGACGAGCGCTCCATTGCCCACATCCCCGGCATCCGCGCCGTGGTGGTGATCCGCGACTTCGTCGGCGTGGTGGCCGAGCGCGAGGAGCAGGCCGAGCAGGCCTGCGCCCAGCTGGCGGTACGCTGGAAGCCCTGACCGGGCA
>Ga0208826_1003632_pt1 | contig 10403 bp, 11 predicted proteins | sample AD_UKC115_MetaG_FD_184451 | JGI IMG/M metagenome (GOLD analysis project Ga0208826, IMG submission 184451) | Active sludge microbial communities of municipal wastewater-treating anaerobic digesters from Hong Kong - AD_UKC115_MetaG (SPAdes)... | ecosystem: Engineered > Bioreactor > Anaerobic >... | reverse complement strand
TCGATCTTGAATTTCTCATTGAAGAAGCCCAAGGCCACGCCAAGGATAAAAGCGAGCGCTGCAGAAAAACCTATTGTCAAAAGAATTGTAATAAGCATCTCGATATCCTCTTATTTTATAAGCCCTGCGAAACCCATAAACGCTATTCCAATCAAGGATGTGGCCATAAAAAGTATCGGCGTTCCTTGTAAGAACTTCGGCACAGGGCTCGTTTTCATTCGATCCCTTATACCAGCAAGGAGAATCATCGCCAAAAGATAACCAAGAGATACGCCAATTGCATACACTATCGACTGAATAAAGTTGTAATTATTCGTGATGTTCTCGAAAGTCACTGCACAAATTGCACAGTTTGTTGTTATGAGAGGCAAATAGATGCCCATCGCCGAGTACAAACCCGGAATATTCTTCTTTAGATAGAATTCTACGAGCTGCACCAAGCTTGCAATTACCAGAATGAATACCAGAATCTGGAGAAATGTCAAATTAAGCGGCACAAGAATATATTGATAGATGGGCCATGTCGCTGCAGTAGCGAGCACTGTTACAAAGGTCACTGCATATCCCATGCCCATCGATTGGCCCAGATCGCTTGTCATCCCTATATATGAACAGAGCGCAATAAAGCGCATTACCACGATATTATTTACCAACATCGACAGAAGAAGAATCTTGCCAAGATCCATTATGCGGCCTCCTTCTTAGAAACCAATTCTTTCTTGCGCGTAGATGCTTCCATTTTATTTTTGAGCCATATATTGAAGGAAATAAACAGACTGAAAACAAAGAATCCTCCTGGCGGCAAAATAAAGAAGAGAATCGGTTCATATGAGGCGGGCATGACCTGAATCCCCGCAAAAGTCCCATTTCCAAGCAACTCTCTTATTGCGGCAAGACCGACAAGAACCCATGTATAACCGAGCCCCATTCCCAACGCATCTGCAATCACCGATGGCAGATTTTGCTTAGACGCAAAGGCCTCTACACGGCCCATTATTATGCAGTTGACAACGATCAATGGGATGAATACTCCCATACTCTTCGAAAGCTCGGGAAAGTAGGCCTTCATCATCAAGTCGACGATCGTAGTAAACGCTGCAATGACGATGATAAACACGGGTATTCGGATCATCGAAGGAATAAGGTTACGGAATAGAGAGATTATTATTTCCGAAAAAAGAAGCACAAAAGTCATTGCCATGCCCATGCCAATGCCATTCGAGACATTAGTCGTTACCGCAATTGCAGAACAGAGCCCAATCATAAGCATCAATAAAGGATTATCAAAAATGATCCCTTGTTTGAAAACCGAATACAGCTTTTTCATTCTCACTTGCCTCCTGCTTGGGGCTTAGCGCTCTCTTTGGCTGTTCCTGTCGATGCCCCTATGGGCGATCCTGTGGGCGATCCTGTAGAAACCGCAGGAGATGCTCCAATAGATGTTTCGCCAGCTGGCTTTTCGCCTTCCATCGAGGCCATCATCACTTTCTGATCCATATAGGCTATTGCAGCATCGCCTGCTGTCTTGACGATCTTGGTGAGAGATTTCGATGTTATGGTCGCTGCTGTAATCGCTGCGACATCCTTCTTCACCTCAAAGGGATCCGTAAGAAACTTTCCTTCGAATTGACCTAAGAACGTCACCTTTTTGGCTTTATCCACATAATAGGTCGGATTAGATGCATTCATTCCAAGACCTGGTGTATCATTGAGCGCCATTATCCTTACTCCCGCTATGCTGCGATGCAAATCAATGCCAACTAGGAGAGTCGCATTCCCTCCATAACTTGGGCCCGAAACCTTTATTGCTAATCCTAGCGGCACATTGTCGCTTTTTACCTCATATACTGTTTCAAATTTAATATTTGGCTCCGGGCTTGTGAGATCCTCGACAAGCTCGAAGGTAGTTGCCTGCGGAAAGATATCTTTCAAGGAGGACTGCAGTTGAATTTCGCTTTGTCTTTCGATGCTGTCTTTGGTAAAGGCATAGACAACCGCAAGGCTTGCGCAAGCAATCGAGGCATATAGCATAAGGATTAAGCCAAGCTTAGTCTTTTTCATTTTGTAGCCTCCTTGGATGGCTTAACAGGCTTAGGAGGAGGCACAAAGCCATATTTTTTCGTTCGGAGCTTATTGAGAAAAGGTGTCAAGACATTCATTATCAATATCGCATAGGTCACTCCCTCTGGATATCCGCCGAATTTTCTTATAAGAACAGCAATCAAACCAATACCAATACCATAGAGAGCCTGCCCTTTTTCTGTCAGTGGCCTTGTAGCATAGTCTGTCGCCATAAAAAAAGCGCCAAATGCTATACCTCCAGTCAACAAACTAAACACTGGATCCATCCCCAAAAGCCAAGAGAAAACAAATGTAGATGCTAGCACCGATACTGGAACTATCCACTGAATGACCCCGATGGCAAGAAGAAAAAGCCCACCCAAAAGCACAAGCAAAATCGAGCTCTCTCCAATGGTACCAGGGCGGTATCCTATGAATAGCTGACGATAAAATGTCCCGATATCGCTTGCGCCAAAATATTTGGCTACCTCGGCCAATGAGTTGCCCTGCTTGATTAGATTTAGCGGTGTAGCAGCACTAACTGCATCTGCTGGCAATGCAAGACCTTTTGGCATGTTCCAGCTTGTAATCGCCGCGGGGAAGCTCATGAGGAGAAAAGCACGACCAATCAGCGCAGGATTGAATGGATTCGCACCGAGCCCACCAAAGAACTCCTTTGCCACTACAATGGCAAAGACAGCACCTAGTGCCACCATCCAGAGAGGAGTGGCTGGAGGCAGAACTAGTGCAAGCAGAAGCCCGCTGACAACAGCTGAAAAATCGCCAACCGTTGTGCTAGCCTTAATAAGCTTTCTAAATAAGAACTCCGACAGGACAGCCGATGCAATCGAAGTCACAATGACCCCAAGGGCTGGTAGCCCATATAGATAGATACCATAGGCCGCTGCTGGCACCAATGCTATTACGACAGAAAGCATAATGCGCGGCGTATCGACTGGTGAGAATGTGTGGGGGCTGGAGGATAGTATGATTTTTTTATCTGACATTCTGTGCCTCCTTCTGTTTCAGCGCACGAAGTACCTGCTTCCCAAGCCTGAAGCGCTGGACAAGATAACGATGCGCTGGACATACAAAAGAGCAGGCGCCACATTCTATGCAATCCTGAAGGCCGATCTTTTCAGCTTCGCCATAGTTGCCGCTCTCGATTGCAATAGCAAGCAAGGCAGGGCTAATTTTCATTGGGCAAGCTCGAATACAGCTACCACAGCGGATGCAGGTCTTTTCCTCAAACCGCAAGGCCTCTTCGACACTCATTAGAATAACGCCTGAAGTGTTCTTTTGCACTGGAATTTCTGTGCTCGGTACAGTTACTCCCATCATTGGTCCGCCAAAGATAACTTTGGAAAGCGATTCTTCATCGATATCGATTATTCCGGATTTGGCAAGGTCGGCCACCACGGTCCCAACAGGCGCAATGAGATTCTTTGGAGTCTTGCAAGCTCCTCCGGTCACCGTAAATCCACGCTCTATAAGCGGCTTTCCTTCTCTGAATGCATCGGCAATTGCACATAGCGTTCCCACATTCGATACGACACAGCCCACATCCATAGGCAGACCTCCGGATGGTACTTGTCTGCCTGTGATAGCCGTGATAAGCATTTTTTCGCCGCCCTGCGGGTATTTTGTCTTGAGTACTTGAATACCGATCTTCATGCCGGCCTTAACTTGCGGATTCTCTTCAATGGCCTTTTGAACAAGCGGAATTGTGTACTTCTTGTTTTCCTCTATAGCTATGATACCTTCGGATGCATTTATGATTTTCATCACTATCGAAAGACCATCGATGATTTTATCTGGCATTTCGAGGAGAGTACGTTCGTCAATTGTCAGGTAAGGTTCGCACTCTGCCGCATTAGCAATTACCAAAGAAATTGGCTTTGTGGGGGCGAGCTTGACATGAGCCGGGAAACCCGCGCCTCCCATGCCAATTATTCCTGCTTCACGAATGCGCGCGAGAGCCTCTTCCTTTCTGCAAGCGAATGGATCGAAGGGAGGCATGAATTCTCTATCGGATTCTCCTTCCGGTGTATCCTTTGGCTCGATTACGATACATAGACCTTCTATGTTATTCGATTGCATTCGCGGCTCAATTTTCTTGACCACGCCAGCTATCGATGCATGGATAGGTACGGTCATGCGACCTTCTGCATCGGCTATTTTCTGCCCAAGCCTCACAAAATCTCCGACCTTGATTAGAGGTTGAATTGGGGCACCAAAATGCTGATTGACAGGGATCACTACCTGCGGCACAGAACTCACCTTTTCGATTGGTGCATGCTGCGAGCGATCCTTTCTCTCGGACGGATGTGCCCCGCCTCTGAATGTCTTGATTGACATAGTAGAAAGGTCTCCTTTGAAGATTTACTTTGACCTCGCGAAGAATCCAATCCTCTTCGCATTCAATGTAAAATGATAGAAAATAATAACAAAATCGAGCTATATTAGCACCAGTTTTCGATTGTGGTCAAGGCAAAAAGAGTATAAGTATTCGTTGTATAATAAAAAGATAAAAATTTATTGAATATTTGAACGAAAGATCTGGAGAAATGTCACAGCGAAATATCGAAACAAGACATCTGAGCATAAGAAAGCGGGCATTAAAAAGCGCCGCTTAATGGTATTGCGGCGCCTTCTTCCCGATTATCATTCTAGGTCCACAAAATGCTTACTGATTTCTTCCCTTCAGCATTACGCGTACCTGCTTTATAAGGCCATCTCCCTCGCTCTTTGTCTCTATATCAATTATATCATTGAGGGTCGTATGGATAATTCGACGCTCGAAAGGATTCATAGGCTCTAGCAGGATGGAGTGCCCTGTGCTGCGTACTTCTTCTGCGGTTTTATACGCAATTCTGACCAATGCTTCTTCGCGTCGCAATCGATAATTTTCGGAATCGAGCACGATCTTGGTGTCGCTATGGCCAAGATTACCTGCATAGACATTTGCCAGAAGTTGCAGCGCATCGATGTTCCTACCTTTTTTACCTATCAGAATCGAGGCAGAGTCAGTGTCTATACGCAAGCCAAGCTTATTGGGCTCCCTAAAGGCCACGGATACTTGAGCGCTATAGCCCATCAAGTTGATAACCTCACTAGTCCATTCTACAATTTTGCTCTCGAAATCATCCATAGGAAGGGGCTCAATATGCCTCTCTTCTCGGGTTTCTCGGGTTTCTCGGGTTTCTCGGGCTTCTCGGGCTTCTTGTTTTTCCTCGAATTCATTGTACTCATTGGATTCTCTTGCCCGATTTTCCACATAGGAAGAATCTTTGGTATGGACGCGGATGCGCACCTTTCCTTTCTTGAACAAGCCACCACTTTGGTTTTCGATGATCTCTACATCGAATGAACTTGTATCAAGACCGAGCTCTTGAGTGGCTAGTTCCATAGCCTCGCGCTCGGTTTTCCCTTCAAACTCATATATCATTTGGATCGCTCCTGATTGAAAGATTCAATGGTCTATTTTTTGGCCTTATTTTTCCGTGTTACTGATGATCTATCAGAACTAGAGCTGCGGCTTTCGCCTTTCTTTTTTGAAGATGCAGAACCGTTTGCTTTTTCGGCTTCGGCGGCCTGCTTTTCCAGCCATTTTGTCACTCTTTCCGAAAAAGCCTCTTTTGTGGGTTCTCTGCCAACAGTCTTAGCTTTTGTATCTATCGCCGAGCTCTTGCCGGTCGCTAATCTCGGACCAGCGCTAGCTGCTCCCGCGGCTGTCATTCCTCCACCAGCTATTTCGGCACTAGCTATTTTGCGTTTTTTCATCAGGTTATTGATTAGGACCTGTTGAGCAATCGTCAGGATATTGTTTGTAATCCAATAGATCAGAAGCCCGGCAGGCACATCGTAAAGAATGAAAAAGAACATAATAGGCATACCATACATCATGAACTTCATCTGATTAGCCTGTGGATTGTTGCTTTGGGTGCTTTGAGGAGCCTGTGTAAACTTGCCATACAATAATTGGCTAAATAGGTATATGATGGGCAATGCCCTCAAATCGTTCCATCCAAGAAGAGGTATTCTAAAATTGCCAAAATTTACGAGGCTTTCTGGTAAAGAGAGATCATTTATCCAGCCTGGAATGAACATTGCTCCCCTGAGCTCGAAGTGGTTGTTGAATAGATTGTACATTGCAATAAATAAGGGGAATTGGATTAACATTGGCAGACAGCCAGACATTGGATTGTAATGTTCTCGCTTGTATAGCTCGGCCATCTCTTGATTGAGCTTTTGTGGATTGTTCTTATATTTGGCCTGCAATTCCTGCATCTTGGGCTGAAGCTCCGACATTCTAGCCGTAGCGAGAGACCCTTTCTTGGTAAGGGGATAGAATAACAGCTTTATCAGCACTGTAACGAGAATAATAGCTACACCATAATTAGGAATTAAGCGATAAAAAACATTGAGCAAGAATTTTAATATGCTTTCCAGCCATCCTAGAATTCCCGAACCCTCCATGGCGTCTTCCAGCTTCAAGTTGGAAAGCCCAAATCCATTCTTGTCCGCATACTCATACTTTCCCAACTCTGCTGAGGTCTTAGGGCCAAAATAGAAATAGTAAGTATCGGTAACCGAAGCACCGGAAAATGTGCTTCGTAAAAGTCCCAGACTATTGGTCTGGTTAATAAGCGGATCCTGGCTAGCTTCTATTTCGTAAGCAGATAAAGGCGCTTGTGGAACCGCAATGAATGTAAAATATTTGCCAGATAGTGCCACCCAGCTTGCATTCGGTGCAATGGTTTCTGAGGTGTTGGGCTTGAGTTTCTGATTCTTTTTCTTGCCATCTATTTCGGCGATATATTTTCGGTAATCAGCATTCTTAGGCATCTGATCGAATCGAGGACCAATCTGTGGTCCAAGGTCGATTCTATAGGCAACTCCGTCTGTTCCCAGAATAATAGGCTTGCCTTCTGGCTGTTCAATGCTAATCGCAAGTCCAAATAGATATTCTCCATCGCGGAACGAAAAAACCTTCTTAAATATAAAGGGGACTTTTTCGTCGCTTCCTGCCATCTTTGCCTCGAACATCCTCGAGAATGCAATTGTGTTCTTGCTCTCATCTAGATACTGGGCGTTCATAAGCTCGCGCATTGGTGTGGAAGATTGACCAAAGGAAACAGAAAGTCCATCTGCACCCTGAGAACCAGCCACGACCATGTCTACTCCGCCTCTTGAATCCCTCAAATCTTTGTGCTTTTTCAGGGTTAGCGAGACAAGTTCTCCACCGGCGTTGGTAAATGTCGCGCGAACAACATCGGTCTCGACAATATAACGCTCTTCTGTGGCTGGAACAGGTATCATGTTGGCTATAGGAGCGTTCTCGGTAGATATTGGAATAATAGAAGGTAGTGCTTTTATAGGAGTTGCTGAGCTCGGCTCTTGCGGTATTGCTTGCCAATTCGCTCCTGTTTGTCCAGAACTCTGCGTTGTTTGCTGCTGAGTGGCGGGAGGGAAAAGTATATTCTGCACAATAAACCCAACGCTTACTATTACCGTGGATAGGACCACGGCCAAAATCATGCGTTTGCGTTCTTCTTTCGAAGTGGTCTGCTGTTCATTAATTTCATTCATGGTACTGGATCATAGCCTCCTGGATTTCCTGGATGACAGCGAATTATTCTTTTAAAAGCTAGCAAAAGCCCTTTCAGGGGTCCATATTTATGGATCGCCTCATAAGAATAGGAAGAACAAGTAGGGTAAAATCGGCACGATGGTTGAAAAAGAGGTGAAATAAAGAGCTGGTATAAGCGAATTGCTATCAATAAAGGAAATGAGAATATTTTTTTGACGATATTCATAACAGTAAATCCGCCTTGCGAAGCAGATACTGCATTGCGCTGTAAAATTCTACAAATGTTTCAAGCCCAGGATAGAGCACGAATACGATATCAAACCCCGGCTTGACAGAATTTCGAATATGTCGCCAAGCTTCTCGGGCTAACCTTTTTGCTCTATTTCGTGTTACTGCGCCAGAAAAAGCACGCCCTGCAATAAATGCCACTCGGCTTTCCTGCCCTTCCTTAAGAAGGACATGCATTCTCATGCCTTTACAGGAAAACCGCGCTCCTTTCTCAAAAATTAGATCGATTTCTTTGGTTTTCCTCACCCGAAGGCTCTTCGGAAAGCTCCGATCCTGCCGTTCCTCCTGAATTCCGCTCTGGGTATTTTCAGTATTTCTTCTTCTCATCTGAGACAGAGAGCTTTATCCTACCTTTTGCTCTTCTTCTGCTAAGAATCTGACGGCCGCTTTTAGTCTTCATTCTGGCACGAAAACCGAATTTTCTATTGCGCTTAACACGGCTCGGCTGATAGGTGCGTTTCATGGTCTTATTCTCCTTGCGTAAACGGCTGCATTTGCTCTTCCCAAGATCTCTCACTGCAACCGGAAAATTGCATAATCAAGCGCTGGAGTATAGACTGCAAAAGAGCCTTTGGTCAACCGCCTTTCGACTACTCAGGCTCTGTCTTCGAAGAAGCCTCTTTATTATCTTCTATCGTAAAAGCAAGCCCAGTTATATCCAACTCAGGATAGTTCTTCGATATTCGCGCCAATATCTTCTCCTGGTTCAGCTGTAGAAGCTGGATCCATCCCGAATGTTCGGTGGAGACAATAAGACAGTGATGTACTATACCTTTAGGCTTGGAATGATCAGCAAGGCGCTCTCCAACAATCTGTTTCCATGTGGATCGAAAAGCCGCGAATTGAGTAGCAGCTTCGAACACATTGTCGTCGAAAAAACGAGAAAGAATCTCAGATGCTTTCTTCACGCGAGAATCGTCCATGGCTAACCTTATAAACTATTGTAGACCGATTTGCATATTCTCGCCATGGTTCTTCGGGCAGAAAGGTGAAAACCGATTGTGCGCCCGAATCTTTTGCTGGCAGGAGCGAAAAAAACCTTCGCCTCTTTGCCACATCGAGCTCCAGAAGCACATCATCGAGCAAAAGTACGGGAAATCGCGGTTCTGCGCTTTCTGCGCTTTTGGACAGTTCAGAGAAAAGGTAGACTTGTACTACCCGCAAAACAAGAGAAGCCAGTCTTAGTTGACCTGTTGAAGCAAAAGCAGAAAAATCCCGACTTCCCATTGTAAATACCCATCTGTCACGATGTGGCCCTGATAAAGTGGTGCCCGCTTCGATATCTCTCTGTCGCCTTTGCGCTAAGATTTCCACAATCTCGGATAAAGAAGCTTCCTCGGGCCAGTTTGGTCTGTACTGAATCGAAACCTCTGCCCCAAGTTGAGAGACTTGCTCATATCTTTCTGGAAAATGATCCTTAAAAAGGTGCGAAAGTCTCTTGCGGTATAGCATGAGCTCAGAGCCATAGCGCGCAAGCTGTTCGTCGAGCGTATCTAGGACACTAAAGGTATCGGTTTTCAATGCCATGTTTCGATGTTTCAACAATCGTCTAAAAGAACGCAATAAATCGATATATTCGAGCCAGAGCATTCCGGCGCATTGATCAAAAAAGAATCGCCGATCCTCAGGCGCTCCAGAGGCAAAAGCCAAATCTTCATGGCAGAACACAACAGAAGGATTGTGGGCGACAAGCTCTTTCCTGTCAGACAGCTGCTTTTCGTTGAGCAATATTTCTTTACGGCCTTCTGGTAGATATCTAAACGATATTTGATCGCGTAATATGTAGCCTGGCTCGCTCCATTCAGCTCGAAGAAGAAAATCCGATCTTCCATGCATTATTAGCTCTCGGTCTTGACGAGTCCGGAAGGAATTACCATAACTCAGACAGTACAAGGCTTCAAGGAAGTTCGTTTTTCCTTGACCATTTTCTCCAAGAAGAAAGATATTACCGCTGCCCAATTCCAGTTCTGCTTCTTCTATGTTCCTGAATTGGGCGATTCGTATATGCTCGAATGCCATTTATGGCTGCTGTATAGGCATCATGACATGGAAATAGTTCGAGGCAGGCTCAGGCCTCAGAGTGATTGCTCTAGTTGGATCGCTGAACTCGATAGTGATATTTTCGCTGTCCATCACTTTAAGAGGATCCTCCAAATACCTTAAGTTCAGAAAAATTACCACGTCATCGCCATCATATTCACAAGCTAGCTCTTCGCGCGCCGCGCCGAGCTCTGTTTCTTCGGATTTAATAACCAGGCCTTTTCTAGAAATATCAAAAATAACCTTATTGGATCTCTCGACAAAAAGCGAAACACGCCGAAGCGCCTGTAGCAGTTCATCTTTTGACACGGTGAACTTTTGACGTTGATTTTGCGGAATTACTTTCTGGTAATTCGGAAATCTCCCTTCTATGAGATAGCTTGTCAACTCGTAATTTCCAAAACGGAAGAAGACATTCTTC
>Ga0208826_1003630_pt1 | contig 10411 bp, 8 predicted proteins | sample AD_UKC115_MetaG_FD_184451 | JGI IMG/M metagenome (GOLD analysis project Ga0208826, IMG submission 184451) | Active sludge microbial communities of municipal wastewater-treating anaerobic digesters from Hong Kong - AD_UKC115_MetaG (SPAdes)... | ecosystem: Engineered > Bioreactor > Anaerobic >... | reverse complement strand
AGGACCGCATCCGCGAGAAGGCGCACTTTGCGCGCTGCGCCGCCGCCGCCAGCGGCGTGGCGCCGGCGCCGCACGCGGTGATCGAGTCCGAGGCCGACCTGGCCGCCGTGCCCGCCGCGCTGCTGCCCGGCATCCTGAAGACCGCGCGCCTGGGCTACGACGGCAAGGGCCAGGCGCGGGTCGGCACGCGCGCCGAGCTGGCCAGCGCCTGGCAGCAGATGGGCCGCGTGGCCTGCGTGCTCGAGCAGATGCTGCCGCTGGCGCTGGAGTGCTCGGTGATCGTCGCGCGCGGCGCGGACGGCACGGTGGTCAGCCTGCCCGTGCAGCGCAACCTGCACCGCGGCGGCATTCTGGCCGTGACCGAGGTTTTTGAGCAAAACCTGCCCGCGGCGCTTGCCCAGCAAGCGCAGGCAGCTACCAAAAACATAGTCAGCGAGCTGGACTACGTCGGCGTGCTGTGCGTCGAATACTTCGTGCTGCAAGACGGGCGCCTGGTGGTCAACGAGATGGCGCCGCGCCCGCACAACAGCGGCCACTACACGGTGGACGCCTGCGACCAATCCCAGTTCGACCTGCAGGTGCGCACCCTGGCCGGCCTGCCGCTGGTGGCGCCGCGCCAGCACAGCGCCGCCATCATGCTCAACCTGCTGGGCGAGCTGTGGTTTGACGCCGCCGGCAGCCCGCGCCAGCCGCCCTGGGCCGACGTGCTGGCCCTGCCCGGCGCGCGCCTGCACCTGTACGGCAAGGCCCAGGCGCGGCCCGGGCGCAAGATGGGGCACCTCACTGTCATCGGCCAGGATGCCGCCGGCGTGCGCCAGCAGGCGCTGCGCGCGGCCGAGTTGCTGGGCATCGAGGCGTTTTGATGCGCGCTTGCGCCCGGTCCGCACTGAACTCCCTCCCCCTCTGGGGGAGGGTTGGGGTGGGGGCCAGCGGCGCATCGCACGGGCGCCCCGCCGACTCCCATCCCCGCCTTCCCCCAGCAGGGGAAGGAGAGGGGGCACACCCTCACCCCAACCCTCTCCCGCAGGCGGGAGAGGGGGCAGACACCACCCATGATCCTTGACGGCGCCCAGCCCGATGCCATCGCCCGCGCCGCCGATGCCTTGGCGGCGGGCGAGTTGGTCGGCCTGCCCACTGAGACGGTGTACGGCCTGGCGGCGGACGCCGGCAGCGATGCGGCGGTGCGCGCCATCTTTGCCGCCAAGGGCAGGCCCACCGACCACCCGCTGATCGTGCACCTGGCCGACGCCAGCGCCGTGCCGCGCTTTGCCGCCGCCGTGCCCGACTTCGCCCAGCGCCTGATCGACACCTTCTGGCCCGGCCCGCTCACCCTGATCCTGCCGCGCCAAGCCGGCGTGGCCGATGCGGCGGCGGGCGGCCACCCCACCATCGGCCTGCGCTGCCCCGCGCACCCGGTGGCGCACGCGCTGCTGGCAGCCTGCGCCGCGCGCGGCGTGCCGGGCCTGGCGGCACCCAGCGCCAACCGCTTCGGCCGCGTCAGCCCGACCACCGCGCAGCACGTGGCGGCCGAGTTTGGCGACGATCTGCTGGTGCTCGACGGCGGGCCCTGCGCCGTCGGCATCGAGTCCACCATCATCGACTGCACGCGCGGCGCGCCCGTGCTGCTGCGGCCCGGGCAGCTGGGGCGCGCCGCCATCGAGCGCGCCGCCGGCCGGCGCATGCTCTCAAAAGAAGAGCTGACCACGCCCGACCCCAAAGCCTCCGGCACCTTGGCCGCGCACTATGCGCCGCGCGCCAAAGTGCGGTTGATGAGCGCCGCCGAGCTGCGCACCGCCCTGCAGGTGTTGGGCGCCGACGCGCGCCACATCGCCGTGTGGGCGCGCGCGCCGCTCTCATCGCCCAGCCCGCACTTGCTGCTGTGCCGCATGCCCCAGGATGCCAGCGCCGCCGCCCAGCAGCTGTTTGCCGTGTTGCGCGGCTTCGACGACGCCGGCGCGCGCCTGATCTGGGTCGAGACGCCGCCTGCGGACGCGGCCTGGGACGGCGTGCGCGACCGCCTGCAGCGCGCCACCGCGGCGGGCTGATTGCAAAGTCGCGATGTTTCGGCCCTGCGCTCGTTAAACTTGCGCCTTTGTCGTGCCTGGAGTCCGTCCCATGTTTTCTCCCTGGATTCGCCGCGCCGCTGGCGTCCTGCTCGTTGCCGCCACCGCCCTGCTCGCCGCCTGCGGCTCCGGCTCGGTGGTGTCCGACCTGGTGCCCCAGCGCTTCATCACGGTGGGCGACGGCTTTGCCGACGTGGGGCAAAACGGATATCGCTACACCATCAATGACGGCTCGCCCAACTGGGTGCAGCAACTGGCGTCGTACTACGGCCTCACGGTGACGCCGGCCTCCTCCGGCGGCTTTGGCTACGCCCAGGGCAATGCCCGCGTGGCCACGCCCGACACCTCCAGCGGCACCAACGCCCCCAGCGTGTCGGCCCAGATCGATGCCCTGCTGGCGCGCACCACGCTGGGCAAGAACGACGTGGTGTTCATCAATGGCGGCATGAGCGACATCGTCGCTGCCGTGCAGGCCACCGGCATTTCGGCGGCCACCAGCGCCACGGTGGACACGGCGGCGCGCGCACTCGCCGACCAGGTGCGCCGCGTGGTCGCGGCCGGCGCCACGCACGTCGTGGTCAGCGGGGTTTACAACCTGGGCATCACGCCGTGGGCGACGCCCTGGGGACGCTCGCCGCCAACCGGCGGTGGTCCCGTCACCGACTTGTCGGTGGCCTTCAACGACCGCCTTCTGATCCAGATCGCCGACATGGGCGCGACGGTGCTCTATTTCGACCCCGCCCTGTTCTTCAACCTGATCTACAACAAGCCATCGAGCTACCCCGTCGACAACGCCACCGACCCGGTGTGCACCACGCCCGACGCCACCACCTGCACGCCCACCACCCTGGTGGCCGGCGCCGACCCCAGCCGCTGGCTGTTTGCCGACAACCTGTACTTCACGCCCGCCATGCTGCGCCTGTTCACCAACGAGGGCTATCTCGAGAACGCCTACTCGCGTTTCAAGAACCGCTGGTAAGCAAGTGACCCTCCCCCGTTGCTTCACTCGCTGCGCGATGTTTCGCCTCCCCCCCCCAGGGGGCATCGCCAGTGGCCGGGGAGACCCCGGCCACGGCGATCGCTGGCATGGCCTGCTGCGCGGCCACTCGACTCACTGGGAATCGGTCGCTGCGGGTGAGGCGCAGTGCAAGAGAGCCATGGAATGAGCGCCCACCGCATCGCCGTCATCCCGGGCGACGGCATCGGCACCGAGGTGATGCCCGAGGCGCTGCGCGTGCTCGCCGCCGTGCAGCAGAAGTTCGGCGTCCGGCTCGAGCTCACCCCCATCGCCTGGGCCAGCTGCGAGCACTACCGCCAGCACGGCGAGATGATGCCGCCCGACTGGAAAGAGCAGTTGCAGGGCATGGACGCGCTGCTGTTCGGCGCCGTCGGCTGGCCCGCCACCGTGCCCGATCACGTGTCGCTGTGGGGCAGCCTGCTCAAGTTCCGGCGCGAGTTCGACCAGTACATCAACCTGCGCCCGGTACGCCTGTTCGCCGGCGTGCCCTGCCCGCTGGCCGGCAAGCAGGCGGGCGACATTGACTTTCTGGTGGTGCGCGAGAACACCGAGGGCGAATACACCAACCTGGGCGGCGTGATGTACGCCGGCACCGAGCGCGAGATCGTGGTGCAGGAGACGGTGATGAGCGCCTTCGGCACCGACCGCGTGCTCAAGTTCGCCTTCGAGCAGGCCGCCGCGCGCCCGCGCCGCAAGCTGGACGTGGCCACCAAGAGCAACGGCATCGCCATCAGCATGCCCTGGTGGGACGGCCGCGCCGACGCCATGGCCGCGCGCTACCCGCAGGTGGCCGTGCAAAAGCACCACATCGACATCCTCAGCGCCCGCTTCGTGCTGCAGCCCGAACGCTTCGACGTGGTGGTGGCCAGCAACCTGTTCGGCGACATCCTCTCCGACCTGGGCCCGGCCTGCACCGGCACCATCGGCCTGGCGCCTTCGGCCAACCTCAACCCCGAGCGCACGTTTCCCAGCCTGTTCGAGCCGGTGCACGGCTCGGCGCCCGACATCTTCGGTCAGGGCATCGCCAACCCGGTGGCCATGATCTGGTCGGCCGCGCTGATGCTGCAGTTTCTGGGCGAATCAGCGGCGCACGACGCCATCGTGCGCGCCATCGAGACCGTGCTGCGCCAGGGCCCGCGCACGCGCGATCTGGGCGGCACCGCCAGCACCGCCGAGATGGGTCAGGCCATCGCGGCGCTGATCTGAGGCGCCAGGGCGCTGTCCGGTAAGGCGGCCGCCACGCCGCGTACCACGTCGCCGATCACGATCACCGAGGGGCTGGCCAGCCCCTCGCGGCGCACGGTGGCGTGCAGTTCACCCAGGCTGGTGAGCGCGTGGCGCTGCTGCGGCAGGCTGGCGTGCTGGATCACCACCGCCGGTGTGTGCGCGGGCAGGCCGGTCAGCAATTGCTGCTGGATGCGGGCGCAGCCGGCCATGCCCATGTAGATGACGAGTGTCAGGCGCGCATCCCGCGCCGTGGCGGCCAGCTGCCGCCAGTCGATGTCCGCATCGCCGGGCTTGGCGTGGCCGGTGACAAACAGCACGCCGTGGGCGTGCTGGCGGTGCGTCAGCGGCGCGCCCAGCAGCGTCATGCCGGCCAGGCCGGCGGTGATGCCGTTGACCACCCGCACGGCGATGCCCGCTGCGCGCAGGTGCTCCACCTCCTCGCCCCCGCGGCCGAAGATGAAGGGGTCGCCGCCCTTCAGGCGCACCACGTGCTCGCCCCTGTGCACGGCCTTGATCATCAGCTTTTCGATGAAGGCCTGGGGCGTGCTGAGGCCGCCGCCGCGCTTGCCCACCGGCACGGTGCGCGCGCCTGCCGGGGCCAGGGCCACGACGGCCTCGCTCACCAGGTCATCGATCAGCAGCAGGGTGGCCGCCTGGATGGCCTTCAGCGCCTGGAGCGTGAGCAACTGCGGGTCACCCGGGCCGGCGCCAACCAGGGTGCAACTGCCGGGTTGTGGGCGGGGGACAGGGAGGGTCATGGATTCACCCTGCTCAGGCCAGCTTGCGTTTGGGTGCAGTGCGCGCGTGGGTGGTGTAGAGCGTCAGGCCCGTGAAGGCGATGCCGCCCAGCAGGTTGCCCAGCACCACGGGGATCTCGTTCCACAGAAAATAGTCCAGGATCGAGAACTGGCCTCCCATCATCAGGCCCGAGGGAAAAAGGAACATGTTGACCACCGAATGCTCGAAACCCATGGCGTAAAACAGCATGATCGGCATCCACATGGCAATCACCTTGCCGCTGACGGTGGTGGAAATCATGGCACCGACCACGCCAGTGGACACCATCCAGTTGCACAGCACGCCGCGCAGGAAGATGGTGAGCCAGCCCATCAGTCCGTATTTGGCGTAGCCGAGCGTGCGGGCTTCGCCGATGTGGCCGATCTTCTGCCCGATCTCGTTGGGTGCGACGGAAAAGCCGTAGGTGAAGATGAAGGCCATCATGGCGGCCACGGTGAGTGCGCCCAGGAAGTTGCCGACGAACACCAGGCCCCAGTTGCGCAGAATGCCTTGCACCGTGACCCCTGGGCGTTTGTCCAGCCAGGCCAGGGGCGTGAGCATGAAGACCCCGGTCAGCAGGTCAAAGCCCAGCAGGTAGAGCATGCACACGCCCACCGGAAACAGCAGCGCGCCGATCAGCGCCGAGCCGCTGGTGACCGAGGCGCTGACGGCAAACACCGCCGCCAGCGCCAGGATGGCGCCGGCCATGTAGGCGCGGATCAGGGTGTCGCGCATGGACATGCGGATCTTGGATTCACCGGTGTCCACCATCAGCGTGACAAATTCGGACGGCGCGAGATAGGCCATGGGGTGCTCTCCTGTGAAGGGGTTTTCAGGGGGTGGTGATTCAGGCCGGGGCGGTGTGGTGCCGGCAGGGCCCGGACAGCGGGGGTGCCTGGTCGATGGCGTGGCCGGCCAGTTCGTCGGCGTCGAGGTACACCTGCCCGTGCTCCAGCCGGACGCGAAAGCTCGGCGTGCAGCCTTCATCGGGCGCGGCGGCCCGGCCGTCGGCCAGGCCGATGCTCCAGTTGTGCAGCGGGCAGGCCACGTGGGCGCCGAACACCAGGCCCTGTGACAGCGGGCCGCCTTGGTGCGGGCAGCGGTCGAGCAGGGCATGCACCTCGTCCGCGCCGGTGCGAAAGACAGCCACGTCCATGCCGCGTGCTCGGCGCACGCGGCGCGCGCCGAGCACGGGGATGTCGTGGAGGGAGCAGATGGCGGTCCAGGTGGTCATTGCTATATTTAAAGGAGCTTGTGGCGGTTATGAGATAAGGGCTGCAGGCTGATTTGGCTTCAACCAGGGGCGATGGGTGTGATCGGGATGAACTGGCGCCGGTCCACCGCCGCCGGTTCGGGATCGAACCAGGGGTCGGCCACGTCGGCCAGCGCGTCCTGCAACTGCTGCCACAGCGCCCGGCGGCCTTCGGCGTCGTCCAGGATGCGCTTTTTCACGTGGTCCAGGCCCACGCGGCCCACGTAATGCACGGTGCGCTCCAGGTACCAGCCTTCCAGGCGGTACAGCTGCATGAAGGCACCCGTGTACTCCAGCACCTCCTGGGCGGTGCGCAGCTTGGTGAAGAACTGCGCCACCTCGGTCTTGATGCCGCCGTTGCCGGCGATGTACATCTCCCAGCCCGAGTCCACGCCGACGATGCCCACGTCCTTGATGCCGCTCTCGGCACAGTTGCGCGGGCAGCCGCTGACGGCGAACTTGGCCTTGTGCGGCGTATCCATGCCGACCAGGGCGCGCTCCAGGTCCTTGCCCAGCTGCGTGCTGTCTTGCGTGCCCATGCGGCACCACTGGTTGCCCACGCAGGTCTTGACGGTGCGCAGCGCCTTGGCGTAGGCGTGGCCGCTGGGCATGCCGATGTCGCGCCAGACGTTGACGAGGTCTTCCTTCTTCACGCCCAGCAGGTCGATGCGCTGGCCACCCGTCACCTTCACCGTCGGGATTCGGTACTTGTCCACCACGTCGGCGATGCGGCGCAGCTCGGCGGCCGAAGTCTCGCCGCCCCACATGCGTGGCACGACGCTGTAGGTGCCGTCCTTCTGGATGTTGGCGTGGCCGCGCTCGTTGACCAGGCGGCTTTGCGGGTCGTTGCGGGCCAGTTTCGGCCAGGTGCTGATCAGGTAGTAGTTGATGGCCGGGCGGCAGCTGGCGCAGCCGTTGGGGGTCTTCCATTCCATGAACGCGAACACCGCAGCCACCGTCAGCAACCGGTGCGTGGCGATGGCGTCGCGCACGGCTTGGTGGCCGTGGTCGGTGCAGGCGCACAAGGGCTTGGTCTTGGGCGTGGCCGAATAGTCGCCGCCGGCGGTGGCCATCAGGATCTGCTCGACCAGGCCGGTGCACGAGCCGCAACTGGCGCTGGCCTTGGTGTGCCGGCGCACCTCCTCCAGCGTGAACAGGCCCTTGTCCTTGATTGCCTTGCAGATCTGGCCCTTGGTCACGCCGTTGCAGCCGCAAACCTCGTCGTCGTCGGCCAGGGTGGTGGCCTTGTTCTGGCCCTGATGGCCGCCGTCGCCCATGTTGGACTGGCCAAACAGCAACCGGTTGCGCAGGTCGGCCACGCTGCGCCCGTCGCGCAGCAGCTTGAAGTACCAACTGCCGTCCACCGTGTCGCCATACAGGCAGGCGCCCACCAGCCGGTCGTTCTTGAGCACCAGCTTCTTGTACACGCCGCCGCCTTCGGCACGAGGGTCGCTGAGCACGATTTCCTCCGTGCCCGCGCCCCCCTGAAAGTTACCCGCCGAGAACAGGTCGATCCCCGTCACCTTCAGCTTGGTTGAGGTCTGCGAGCCCTGGTATTGCCCGATGCCCAGCTCGGCCAGGTGGTTGGCCAGCACCTTGCCCTGCTCGAACAGGGGCGCCACCAGGCCGTAGGCCACGCCGCGGTGCGCCGCGCACTCGCCCACGGCGTAGATGCGCGCATCGGTGACGGTCTGCAGCGTGTCGCTGACCACGATGCCCCGATCCACATGCAGGCGCATGGCCTCGGCCAATGCCGTGTTGGGGCGAATGCCCACGGCCATCACCACCAGCTGGGCCGGCACCTCGCTGCCGTCGGCAAAGCGCACCGCACGCACGCGAGCGGCCGCCCCGCCGTCCGGCTCACCCAGCAGCGCCTGCGTTTGCGCCTGCATCAAGAAGCGCATGCCGCGCGCGGCCAGCGACTGCTGCAGCAGCTGGCCGGCCACGGCGTCGAGCTGGCGCTCCATCAACCAGGCGCCGGCGTGCACCACGGTGACGTCCATGCCGCGCTTCATCAGGCCGTTGGCGGCCTCCAGGCCCAGCAGGCCGCCGCCGATGACCACGGCCTGGCGAAAGCGCGCGGCGGCGTCGATCATGGCCTGGGTGTCGGCCATGTCGCGATAGGCCAGCACGCCCTGCAGCCCAGTGCCCTCGATCGGCAGGATGAAGGGCCGCGAGCCCGTGGCCAGCACCAGCCGGTCGTAGCCTGCTTCGATGACCTGGCCGTCGGTGGTCTCGCCGCGCACGATGCGGTGGCGGCGATCCACCGCCGTCACCGTGCAGCCCGCGTGCAGCCTGATGCCGTGCTCCTGGTACCAGCCCCAGTCGTTGAGCACGATGTTTTGCAGCGTCTGCTCGCCCGCCAGCACGGGCGACAGCAGGATGCGGTTGTAGTTGGGGTGCGGCTCGGCGCCGAACACCGTGATGTCGTACCGATCGGGCGCGATCTTCAGCAGCTCTTCCAGCGCGCGCACACCCGCCATGCCGTTGCCCACCATCACCAGTCTGGATTGCGTCACCATCATCTCCCGGGGCTGTACGCCCAGCCTCAAAAACCGCCGATCCACTGCGCATGCAGCGGTCACACACAGAGCACAGCAACTACCGTGCCAGACTCGGGATGGGGCGATGATTTTTTGATGAGTGGGCCCATGGCGTCCACCACATCAGGGCATGGCGCTATGAAATCAGGATTGATGGCGATGTCCCCCGGGATTGCCTTGGCAGCAGGCAGATGCACCATTGCGGTGCGGACGGGGACAGGCAGCGATGTCGATCGGTGCAGGCTGCGTGGCCGGGCCTGCCGTTGGAACCATAATGGCGCGCGCCGGGTCTCAGTTCACTTCGGGTCGTCGCCCCGGTTGTCGGCGGGCGGCTCCTTGGGCGGCAGCTCGCCCTTCTTGCGCCCCGAAAACATGGTCCACCACACCATCAGCACAAACAGCAGCAGCGCGCCCAGCGCCTCGAGAATCAGCAGGGTCATGGCCAGGGGACTTCGAGTTCTTGCATGGGCTGCCATTGTAGGAACGCTGGCCAGCTGCGCCGTTAAGCCGCCGGCGCCCACGGCCCCCCCGGCCGGCGCCGAGTCACCGCTGCCCCCGCTGGCCAACGTGCCCGACAGCCTGCCCACCGGCCCCGCGCTGCAGCGCCCGGGCAGCCGCTGGGTGCCGGTGCGCTGGGCCGACCTGCCGGGGTTCGACCAGGACGCTACCTACGAGGCCTGGAACGCCTGGATCAAGAGCTGCGAGCGCCCGCCCGAGCCCTTCCGGGCGCTGTGCAGCGAGGTGCGCCGCCTGTCGCTGGCCACGCCCGAGGAGCAGCGCCAGTGGATGCGCCTGCGCCTGCAGCCCTACCGCGTGGAGCCTGTGGGCGGCGGCGCCGACGCCGGCCTGCTGACCAGCTATTTCGAGCCCGTGTACCAGGCCGCGCGCCAGCCCGGCGGCGCCTACCAGGTGCCCGTCTTCGCCTCGCCCCCCGGCCTGAATGCGCGCCAGCCCTGGTACACGCGGCGCGACATCGACACCCGCCCCGAGGTGCGCGCGCAGCTGGCCGGCAGCGAGATCGCCTGGCTGGCCGACCCGGTGGACGCCATGATCCTGCAGATCCAGGGCTCGGGCCGCCTGCGCGTGACCGAGGCCGACGGCAGCCAGCGCCTGGTGCGCCTGGCCTTTGCCGGCACCAACAACCAGCCCTACCGCAGCCCCGGCGGCTGGCTGCTGGGCCAGGGCGCCATCCAGGACGCCACCTGGCCTGGCATCAAGGCCTGGCTGGCCGCGCACCCCGAGCGCCTGCAGGATTTCCTGTGGAGCAACCCGCGCGTGGTGTTCTTTCGCGAGCAGGCGCTGAGCGCGCTGGACGAGCAGTTCGGCCCCCGGGGCGCGCAGGGCGTGGCGCTCACGCCCGGGCGCTCGATCGCCGTCGACCCGCAGAGCATCCCCTACGGCACGCCGGTGTGGCTGGTCTCCAGCGGCCCGGTGGCCAGCCTGCAGCGCCTGGTGCTGGCGCAGGACACCGGCAGCGCCATCCGCGGCGCCGTGCGCGCCGACTACTTTGCCGGCTGGGGCGCCGAGGCGG
>Ga0208826_1003626_pt1 | contig 10413 bp, 5 predicted proteins | sample AD_UKC115_MetaG_FD_184451 | JGI IMG/M metagenome (GOLD analysis project Ga0208826, IMG submission 184451) | Active sludge microbial communities of municipal wastewater-treating anaerobic digesters from Hong Kong - AD_UKC115_MetaG (SPAdes)... | ecosystem: Engineered > Bioreactor > Anaerobic >... | reverse complement strand
ATTAAAAAAGGCTACACTGTATTCGCGGCGGATCGGCTCTTTAAACAATTCTGCCACGCGGAAGATGGCAAATTCGGGTTTGATGAACTTGTTCAGGTTCAGCATGGGACAGTAGTAAAGCGCGTTGTGGACACGTCCGGAGACGATTCCCTGCATGTCGCGCAGCACGGCCATTCCCTCGCTGTACATCACCACGCCGGCGCGCACCGAGTCGGCAGCCTGCTGCAGCTCCTTGCTCGATTCGCCTTTGGTGTCGAGCACCACGCCGTCGGCTCCCGTAGCCTCAATAATTCCGGCCATGCCCACCGTGTGGCTTTCGCTGCGTGTGCTTTCGTCCCACGGATTGTAGCAGATGAAAAGCCGCGAGTGGTGCTGGTTGCACATTTGGGCCAGCCGCTTGATCTGCGGCATCCCGCCGGGCAGGTCGCGAAAAAGGTCCCACTGGTTACGCTGGTCGAGGCCGAGGGTGGGCCAGGTGGGCCAGATGCCGATAAAATCATCGCCGCCGTAAAGAGTTTGTCCGCGTTTTACAAAGTCTTCGAGGTGAAATTTTCCGTCGGTGTAGTCGTAATAAAAATTGTCCCAGTTCTGAATCAGATGCGATACATAGGTGTGGCGCACCCACTGAAGGTCTTCGCGTTCAAACAGGGAGTTGTCGAATGTTCCGGGCTCCACATCATAAAGCATCCGTTTCTGGAACAGCAGCCGGAGTCCTTCCTGCCACTCCCCCTCGTAGAAATCGGCCCACAGGGTGTAGGTGACCGATCCGCCGGGGAGAAGTTCGGTTTCAAAACGGCGGCGTTTTCCATCCTGGATGGATTCCGGGGAGCGGCGGGTCAGGGCGCACACCTTCCGGTTATTCCCCAGGTTGGTGGCCGAGAAGCCCAGTTCCCAGGCATTGTCCGGCACAATAATGTTGACCGGGTCAAATCCGGGACGGAAAAGATGCGCCCGCGACAGACCATGATTTCCTTTTCCGGTGATATAGACCTGGTCGGGCGATTGCCCGAACGGGACCACGTTGTGCAGCAAAATGGTGTCGGCGGAGATGTTGGTGAACCTGATCTCCAGTTTTGCCCCGTAGTTGTACTCCTGCTGTTTCCACGAAATAGCGATCAGGTTTCCGACCTGGTTTTTCCCATCTTTTCGTTCGGCCTGCAAAGAGGAGTATTCCTGGTTCCCGATTTTAAAGGAGACCAGCGGCAGCCGGAGGCCGGGATGATTGGTGCGGTTGAAGGAGGTGACCTCAATTCCGGCCTGATCGGAGATTTCGATATTTTTCAGCGGTTGAACAGGGTTGTTTTGAGCCTGTGTAAACCCTGCAAAAGATAACAGGAAAGAGAAGAGTGTTGCCTGTTTGATAATTTTCCAGTTCATTTTAAATATTTTCTTAGTCAAGTGGTTGATCGGTTAATGGAGGTCTTTCACACATCTGAATCCAATTGTTGCGGCCCTTTCATAGCCGGGAGAAACCCGGTACTGCTGTTGCCGGTTAATCAGCGGCAGGGGGCCGCCCTTAACATACCACCAGGAGGAGAGCGTGGTAAAATAGCACCCTCCTTTCAGGATGAAATAGTCGATGACCCCGGTTTGGTAAAGATCGTTGGTGATTTGCCACACCGAGCCTGTCAGGTCGGCAATTCCCAGCGGGTTTTCCCCCAGCGGATATTTTCCGACCGGGTCGGGAATGCCGTTGCCGGGATTACAGCGGATTCCGGTGGTGTCCGCCTCATTTCCCCACGGAAACAATCGCCCGTCGGCAGTTTGGGCGGCATATTGCCACTCCCGTTCGGTGGGCAGCCGTTTCCCGGCCCAGGCGGCATAAGCTTTGGCATCTTCGTAGCTGATGTACACCACCGGGAAGTTCTCTTGGCCCACCGGAATTTTCCCCTCGGCCCAGTGTTTGAGATAATTTTGGGAGTCAGCCGGACGATACCCGGATTGTTCGGTAAACTGGCGGTACTGCAGATTGGTTACCGGATATTTGTCAATCAGGAATTCGGTCATCGTAAAAACCTTGCCGGTATCTTCCATCGGATGTTTTAAATCCCAGTTTCCGATATGGGCGGCTTTAAACCGGAAAGTGCCGGCGGGAACCCGCACCATATTTTCCGGCATTTCGCCGGCGGGCGCCGTTTTTTCGGGGCTTCCCGAAATCCGGGGAAATCCGTACGGCATATGGACCGAACAGTGGTCGATCAGATTATTCTGGTTGTCGTAGAGCCGGATGATCCAGTCGCCTTCGTAGCGGCCGAATTTTTCCAGCAGCCTGATCTGAATAGGTTGGTCGGTGCTCACCAACGGTGAATCGACCACCAGATCGCGCGGGGAGATTTCGACTCTCGCCCCCCGGTGGCGTTCGATTTTTAGGAGGTCCTCCTGCCGGAAGAGCTGAACCGATAAATTACCGGAGTGGTAACTTGTTTTTCCTTCTGATTTTGCAAACGGAACGGAGGGGGCCGGCTGGTTGTCACCGGAACCTAAAACCCGCTGGTCGAGCAGCAGGTTGTCTTCGAAAAGCTGGATGACGATTTTTCCTTTGTAGCCGGCAAAACCGGGAAGAGTCTGCAGCAGATGTTTTCCCGGCCTGATTTCAACCGGTGTTTTCTGGAAGGAAGGATCTCCTTTCCAGAGCCTGATTTTGTCGCCGGCGGGGCTTTCGACCAGACAATTGTTGTTCTCCGGGCTTCCGGAAATTTTCAAAAGGGAAGGCAGCTGGGCCACGCAGCCGTTTTCGCCTTCATTTTCTGTTCCGGCATAAACCGGGTCAAAGCCGGCAACCGAAACGTTGACAAACCATTTTCCGCCAATCCGGACCGGTTCGATCTCCCGGTAGTTCCACAGATCGGCAAAGTGCATTCCGGGTTTTGGGTCCACCTCAAAGAGGGGGCCTTTGTACCCTTCGGGGTTGGTGCTGTAGATGGTGTAAATGGTTTTTTGATCCGAATACCAGCCGTTTACCCAAAGGTGGTCAACGGTGGTGGGGAGCAGCGGCACCAGTTTTCCGCCGGTGAAAGCGGCGGTGTTTTCGCGGAGGATCCGGGTGGTGCGACCGAGGTAACTGTACAGGTCGTTGAGCCAGATCAGGTTGTAGGGCACTTTCAGATGGATTTCGATTCCGTAGCCGTTGAAAAATGATGTGGCAAAATCCCGTTTGACCGATTCGCTGGTGATAACCGCCTGCCTGAAAATAGCGAAGTCTGGTTTGATCAGTTTATTCAGGTTGAGCATCGGCGCGTGGGTCAGCGCCGCATGAACCCGCCCGACGACGCAGTTTTGCATGGCCGACGGGGTACACATGCCTTCTGGAAAAATGACAAAGTCGGGGCGGACCTTCTCCAGGCTTTTTTGCAGGAGGTCGGACGACTCGCTGCGGGTGTCGTACATCACTCCGCGGAGTGTGGCTTCCCGGGTGATCCCGGCCAGTCCCTGAACCGGATCCTGGTAGCGGGTGCTGTTGAAAATCTGGTTGGTGGCGGCGGGCAGGTCCCAGGGTTTGTAAGCCGTCATAAACGAAGAGCCGTTTTGGGCAGCCTGCTCCGAAAGCGCTTTCATCTTCAGAATGCCGCCCGGAAGGTCGCGGAACAGGTCCCACTGGTTGCGCTGGTCCATCCCCAGCATCGGGAAACCATGCCAGATGATGTTGTAATCATCGCCCCCGTAAAGCGATCTCATTTTTTTCTGGAATTCGGGGAAGGTGTAAGCCGATTTTTCGTAGCTGTAAAAATGGTTGTCCCAGGCGGAAACAAAGTGTCCGACATAGGCCTGGCGGATCCATTTCAGCTCGCTGCGTTCGAATAACTCATTGTTGAAGGCGCCCGGCGCAACATCGTAGAGCATCCGGTCCTGAAACATCAGGCGTAACCCCTCCTGCCAGGTCCCGACATAAGAATCGAGCCACAGATCGTAACTGACCGAACCTCCCGGGTAAATTTCGGTTTCGAACCTCCTGCGCAGGGCATTTTGGATACTTTCCCCGTTGCGGCGCGTTAACGCGCAGACACTGCTTCCGTTGTCGACGTTTACGGTGGCAAATCCCAGCTCCCAGGCATTGTCGGGGACAATAATATTTACCGGCTCGTAGCCTGGCCGGAAAAGATGCGTGCGTGAAAGGGCATGGTTTCCTTTTCCGGTGATGTAGGGATGTTTGGCCGATTCGCCAAACGGGACCACATTCCCGATCCGGACGGTGTCGGCCGAAATATTGGTAAAGGTGATCACCCCTTTTAATCCGGGAGAAAAGTCGGCAGCCAGTGAGAAGGAGACTGCAATCTTCCGGTCAATGACCGCCGCATCGTTTTGAAGCGGGACCTCTCCCGTGCTCTTCAATACGTCGTTTAAAAGAAATGTGGCGAGCGGAAGGGGATATCCCGGCGTTTGAAACCGGTTGAAAGATTTGATAAAAATCCCGTTGCTGCGCTGGATTTCAATACTTTTGAGCGATTGTCCCAGCAGGCTTCCGCCTGACAAAGGAAAACCAAGGAGGAGGATCAGAAATTTTAAGATATTTTGTTTCATGGTTTCTTGCAGGTTGCTAATTAAATGTCAGGTAGTCCAGTCCCAGGAACGCTTTTTCGCCGTCCGGGCTTTTTCCTGCCACTTCGATTTCCAGCTGGTTGGCGCCTTTTGCCAACCTGACCTCTCCCAGCGGGAAAAGTTTTGTTGTTAAAACAGTGTGGTAAAGATTGATCGCCGGACCTACCGGTTTGCCGTTCAGGGCAATTTTGAAGGTGCCGTAGTCGCGGGCCTGGGTAAAGTTGGCAAAGGCGTTAACTACCGTGTCGGACGGTGCATAAAAGAGCAGGGTCAGTTTATCGGCCGGGCGGGCGTTGGTCCAAAAGATTTGCATGTTTTCGCTCCATCCGTTTTCAACCGAATTTTGATAACGGAAGTTCCCGGCCGTGGCATTCAAAAAGACCATGTTTTCTCCTTCAATTTTTCCATTTTTGATCCAGGGAGAGATGATGTCGCTTCTTTTCAGGGCAACTTTGGTTTTGGCCCCTTCGGTGTCGGGAGCCTGATTGGTTTGAATGCCGGGGAGGGCATACCAAAAAGTTACGGGGGCGAAGTTGATGGTTGCCCGTGTCCAATGCCACATCTCCATGTCGAATTTGAGCGAGGAGGTAAACGGGATTCCGTCGAGGGCGCGGTAGCGGAGGTTGACCGTGTATCCCGGCCAGAAATTTCCGCTTCCGTCGGGTTGGGCGATAAACGGATGATTGGCAAATTTTTCGGGGCGGCACCAGGCATAGCCATAATAGTCTTCGGTTCCGGTTCCAATGGAAGAGGGGAAAGACTCGCCGTCGACATAAATTTTTTCGTCGCCTTCGCCCCACCAGGCATACACGGTGTTGAAAAGCGTCAGGGCGTCGCCGGCATAAACTCCTTTACCGGTCAGTTCCACATAGTTGATGTCAAACGGCCCCCCTTTCCCTTCGTTGTTTTTCATCTCGCCGGTGTTGAGATGGGTCAGCTGATGCCACGAGGCGCCGAAATGCATCGATTTTTTATTCCATTTCCACGGAGTTGTCAGTATCTCCATGTGGTCAATCCCGGTTGTGCTTTCCCCCAGGTTGTGGATTTTTATTTCTGCCGATTTTTTGAAAGGCATTACCCAGAATGCACAGAGGGTGCCATCGGGATCGACCGACGAATACCAGGTGTTGGAATAGCGCAACTGGTATCCTGTTCCGAAGAAATCACCCAGCGGACACCAAACGGTCCGTTCTCCATCGAAGATCATCTCCAGGATGGTGCTCCTCAGTTTTTGCGGGTCGATCGACGGATCGATCTTTATTTTTATCATCCGGATGGCTTTGTTACCGGTCAGGGTTTGTACCAGGCTGTCGCCTCCGTCTATTTTCCCGGCAATGCGGATGGTGTCGAGGTTTAGCCGATCGAGGCCACGGTCGCGGGCGGCAAGACGCTGCTGGGTTTTTTCAATGGTTGCGGCGGCTTTGGCCAGCTCTTCCGGAGAAAAGGAGATAACGCGGGTATCCGGCGGGTAGGTGCGGTAACCGATGTTGTAATATACCGCTTCGCCGCCGGTTTTTGCCCCGGGATCTTTGATGTTGCTGCTTTCGTAGGTCACTTTGCAGCGGGTGGAGTAAGGCAGCGGAAAGTAGAGATTGTGCCCGCGGTTTTCATAGTTGGTTGAATCGGAAACCGAAGCGGCAAGCGGCTCTCCAACCAGCAGGTTCCCGCTCAGCACGTCGAAAGCCTTTCCTTCCACGGCCGGCTGTTCCTGGTTGTCGAAATAGATGCGCAGGATCCCTTTTCCTGAGTTTTCTCCGGCAAAAGTCATCCAGAACCGTACGATGGCACCTGGCCCTTCGGCATCAAACATCACATATTCCTCTCTTCCGTTTACCGTATCGGTGCGGATAAACATCGAACGGTCCCAGTTGGCAAACCACGAGGGATCGCCCGGGTGTTGGGTGGCCCTGTCGTAGCTGCTGAATTGTTTCAGGGTGAAGCCGGGATCGGGGAATTGGGCCAGGCTTTCGCGGCTGGTCATCTCATTCAGCAAACGTTCGATGGTTACCGGTTGTTTACTGCAGGCAGTAAACAGAATGACCGAAAGCAACAGGGAAACTTTGAATTTCATAAGCTTTTTTTTACAGATGTTAGTATTAACCGGTTTTACTCCAGCTGTTGTTTTTTTGTTTCCCGCAACGGCGGGGTGTCGGTTCCGGAAGGATCCGGCGGCTCCGCGGCCTCTTTTCAGGGTTGTTTTTCGAGCTGTCGGGCTGCGTTGTAATCGACGACGTAAAGCCACCAGTTGTTGAGTTTTTTGTCGCCGGGGTTGATCCCTTCAAAGTGCGGAATATGGCTGAACCACCACTTCATGTAGCCCAAATGGTTGCACCCCCATTCGGAGCAGTCGATTTCGCGCGGATTCTCTTCTTTGATGTCGGGATAATGCTGCCAGTTGTCGGCAAATGTTTTTACGCGGGCCGGATTTTTCCAGTCGTAATCTTTTTCTCCGTTGGGAGGGAAATGGATATTTCCGATGTGGACGGCTTCCGGGTTAAATTTTGTATAGTTTTTTTGGTAGCCGGCATATTTTTCCCAATTGGTCAGCGCTTGTTTTGAGGATTTGTTTTCGTAGTCCCACCATCCGTAAACCTGCATCATAACCGATTCAAACCGGTGTCCGTAGCTTTCGAGGGCGCAGGCCAGGTCGCGTTCGTAGTTCAGTCCCATCACACAAAGCAGGTCGGTACAGTTGACGTTTGGGGTCGGTTCCGAGTTGAGCCAGAAGGCGCCTTCGCCCATCATATTCGACTCCCACATGCCGCCATAGGGAAATGTCCACACCCACACTTCATGGATTTTTCCTTCGTCGCGCATTTTATCGAAGCCAAAATGTTCTACAAACGCTTTGTAGTCAAATCCGGCTCCTTCCGTTTTCAGCGTTTCCCATCCGGGTTCCTGCAAAAGTTCCACAACCCGTTGTTCCGACAGCATTTCGCCCGATTTGCGCAAAAAGGTAAAGTATTCATGCGTGTCGATGATTTCAGTGATCTGGTAGTCGATGGTACCGTGGCTGACCTCTTCAAGGGCCAGTTCGTATTCCTGGGTGAGTTTCCAGGGGTCGTGCCAGGCAAAAGAGTAGCCGGGCGTTTTAAACGTTTCATGCATCCGTTTCCCGTCTACGACAGGATCCTGAATAACCACCGCAACTTTAACCACCCTGGCCGCAGTTTGTTTGGCGCTTTTGTCGGGAGTGCAGGAGATTATACTGAATGAAAAAATGAGGCAGAGGGTAAAAATGATTTTGTTTTCCATTTGTTTGGTGTGAATCTATTTAAACAGTATTAAAAAAATAGTGATTTTGCCCTGACAAAACCCTGAGTGGCATCAGCAAGTGCCGGGTTTGCAGCCTAACAAGAAGTGAGGTTTGTTTCGTTCAAACTGATGTCAGCTCCACGTGGTTTCTAAAAAACGTCAGGTTTAAGGCAAAAAAATGAGAAAGATTTAAACAAAGGAAGGTGGACTGGCACCTTCCTTTGTGGTTGTGCTAAAAATTACCATCAATGGCGGTGTAAGGTATCTGGCAGGTAATTTCCCAGGTACCACTTTCATAAAAAGTAATAACCGAGCGAATCCGGACATACCAGGCTGATGCATCAGCCCAATTGTTTTCGGGCCAGGCCTGCGGGCTGACCAGGCTGGGGATCTTACCAGCCCTGAAGTCGTTAGATAACGTTTGGATATCCAGTGATTTAAAATCGGTTGCGGTAGGTCCTTTCAGGTAAGACATAAAGTTGGTCTGCACGGGCCAGGGAGTCGTGGGAAACTCCAGAATCATACCGTCGGCTGTATTCTGCCGGTTAATGGAATGATCGATGTAGCTGTAGGTGCCGGCTGCATAGGTGGCATAATCTGCACTGTTGAAAACTTTTCCTTTGCTGTCGGTCAATCTGAAAATCACCTTGATGCCGATCTTCGGTTCATCGGATTTTTTTCTGATCCGGGCAAACTCCTTTCCGTTGTCGGCATAGATGTTATCCCGGCGTTCGGTGAATTTTGGATTTGTGCTGTTGATCTGGTCATACAGAACGAAGTTGTTTCCCCCGTTTTTGACGACGATAACCCCATTGATGATCTCATTAAGTACGAAGGCTCTGCGGTCAGTCGTCAGTTTTAAGGTGGCGTATTCGTCGTAAACTTTTGATCCTTTAGAGTTTGTAACTTTTACGTCTACATGAAAAACGTCGCCGGGAGAAGCAAGGTTGGAGGTGCTTTCCACATACTGCAACTGTCCGTTTACCGGGTTGATCATAAAACAGGGCATCAGTCGGTCTTCCAGTTTAGCCATCACCGCCTCCTCTGTTTTGTCTGTCATGAAGTCATACGGTTTGATCCAGGTCCGGTAGGTGTATTCTTTAAAAAATTGCTCTGAACGGTTTCCGTTGATATCCCGCACATTTTCAATTTCAAACTTGCACGGTTCTGAAGAGCCGTCAAGCCAGGCATAATCTGTTTCGCCTTTCCCTCCGATCGGTACATAAATGGTGTCTGCACCTTTCAGATATATATTATCACTCAAAAAACCTGCACCATCTGGTTCCTTAAAGCAGGAAACGAGTAATATCGCCAATAAAACAAGAGTTATATTCTTAATCATAGCAAAATATTTTTAAGGTTATAGTTTATCATCCGTTCTTAATCCGAAGAAGAATAGTGAATGGTAATAATAGTGGTCGGAATAGCCGTAATCGCCGGAGTAGATGACATGTACCACCCCGGTTGAGGTGAGGATATCCGAAACATACATGCGGTAAACATGATCGCACTCAGGATTGTCGTAATAACCTGTCAGCCGGTTCCGGTCATCCGGGGTCATCTCCCAGTTGGCTCCTCTTTTAAAATGAACTTTAACCAGGTAAGGCACCTGCTGCATAAAGTTGGAATACTGGTATCCGCTTCCTGGTACTCCGGAACCATCCCAGGCGGCTCCCGGATCCGTGTTGGTTTTATCAAGGGTAAGGCGGACCTCCGTTCCGTCATGGGCAACCAGGTTGATGCCTCCGGCTGGAATTGTTTCACGCCAGTATTTGCCGGGCAAAATGTACATTCCCATTTTCTGAAGCTCCTGAGCTGAAATGTCATCCATCGTTACAGGTGGCGCAGAAGGATTGTTTCTGAGATTCTGGTTGTGTTTGCGGCGCAGGTAGCGGTTGATAGACCACTGGCTGGGAGAAATGATGGTAACGTCGCCATTCACAAGCTCCTTCATACCTGCCCGTTCAAAAAGTATTGCCACATTTTTTGTCTCTTCCATCGATTTTAGCAGGTCGAAGGTGGTCATACTAAGTTGTTTGGTTTCGTTCACCTCTCCACCAATAATATAATCCTCCGAACAAGAACTACTTGCAAAAAATATAGTAGCCCAAGCAAGACCTATATATAATTTGTTTTTCATAACATTCAATTTTTTATTTCGATTAACTACCATGAAGTTTTACCATTCCAATACGGTGTTTGTGATACCATTTTATTGGATACCAGAATGTTGCCAGATACCGGCCAGTAATATCCCTGCTGCTGATAGCGTGCCTGGTCCATTACCTGCGGATTTGGGAAATAGTTGTTGCGCACCATGTCAAAATAGATCTGGCCTTCTCCAATCAATTCACTGATCCTTTGCTGCAGTACTTCCTTAAGAAGATTGTCGCCGGTGTAGGGTGTGAGGCCTGCCCGCTCTCTGATCGTATTCACAATATCAACTGCTTTTCCTGGCTGCCCCGACTTTGCATAAGCCTCGGCCAGCAGGAGAATAGCATCCGTGTATCTGAAAACCGGGATATTGGCTTCGGCAAAGTAAGCGCTGTACTCATTCCAGGCCCGCGAAGCATCAATTGTCATCATCGAATATTTTTTCATCCACGTTACCAGATTACGGTC
>Ga0208826_1003620_pt1 | contig 10429 bp, 4 predicted proteins | sample AD_UKC115_MetaG_FD_184451 | JGI IMG/M metagenome (GOLD analysis project Ga0208826, IMG submission 184451) | Active sludge microbial communities of municipal wastewater-treating anaerobic digesters from Hong Kong - AD_UKC115_MetaG (SPAdes)... | ecosystem: Engineered > Bioreactor > Anaerobic >... | reverse complement strand
GGATCGGAACTCAAAGCGAAATGCTCGTGTTCAACCTTACATTCAAATAGGGCTATGCGCGTCTTTCTTACATCCATCATCGCTCAGTTGCTGCTGAATCCGTACCTCTGCTGGCGCGGATATAAGATCTTGCCTGAAAAGAAAGTTGTGCGTAAGCTCTTTGTGGGTCTCTTTGCCCTTGAACTGCTCATTTACTTTATTGGATTCATTTTCCATGCGGTTCTTCCCGATGCTGTCATGATTCCCATCGAATGGATTTGTGGAACATGGTACATCGCCTCCATCTATCTTACGATCGCCCTGCTGGTGTTGGAAATCTTCCGCCTGAAACTGCGGACGCGCCGCATCGTCTATCCGCTGCTTTTGGTCGCAGTTATACCGCTGTTGCTGGTTGCCTATCACACAGTAAAAAATCCGGTAGTGCGGAATCTGACCGTTCACATCGATAAACCCTGTGCTGGTCATGACAGTCTGACGGTCGTGTACATGAGCGATCTCCATATCGGTGAGATGATCGGGAAGGAGATGGTGCAGAAATATGTGGCGATGAGTAATGCGGCGCATCCCGATCTCGTTCTGATCGGAGGCGATGTCATTGATAACTTCTCTCGTTTCGCCATCGTTCCGCACATAGAAGAGGATCTGCGGAAACTGGAAGCGCCTTTAGGAACCTATCTGGTTCTTGGCAATCATGAATACCGAGGCGATTTCTCCGTGAAGTTGCAATGGCTCCGACAGATCGGCGGGATGCTGTTGATCGATTCCGTGACGCAACCCGATTCCTCTTTCTATCTTATCGGTCGTGACGATTACACGCATAAAAGCCGTTGTTCTTTGCAGCATCTCTCGTCATCTTTAGATAAGTCCAAACCTATTATCCTGCTCGACCACGAACCGTGGGATTTGCAGGAGGTTGCTGATAACGGAGCTGATCTTGCTTTGTTCGGTCACACGCACAATGGTCAGATATGGCCGCATTCGCTGCTCCTCAAGTTCGTCTTCGAATGTCCTTACGGTTATTGCAGGAAGGGAAACAGTCAGATCTATGTCTCTTCAGGAATAGGCATCGCCGGTCTTCCGTATCGTGTACTCACCCGATCAGAAATGGTTGTGTTGCATCTCTATTTTAGAAATAAGAACTGATGCAAAGAGAGCTTTCATACTGTCGCCTATTTTTAAGAAGCTGAAACAATTTATTAGCGAAAATGTAACTATATTTGCACCACGAATAGAAAATCTGAAAAATGGAAGTTTTAAAGCATGAGTGTGGCGTGGCCTTGATCCGCCTGCGAAAGCCTCTGGAATATTATCACCGGAAGTACGGCACTTGGATGTATGGGCTCAACAAACTTTATCTTCTCATGGAAAAGCAACACAATCGCGGACAAGAAGGTGCCGGATTGGCTTGTGTCAAGATGGAGGCGAATCCCGGAGAAGAATATATGTTTCGAGAACGTGCCCTCGGAACAGGTGCCATCACCGAAATTTTTTCCGCGGTCCAATCGCATTTCAAGGACTATTCACCGCAACAGCTCAACGATCCTCTATTCGCGAAAGCCACACTTCCTTTTGCCGGTGAACTTTATATGGGCCACCTTCGGTACAGTACCACCGGCAAATCGGGTATTACTTATGTTCATCCTTTCCTCCGACGCAATAACTGGCGTGCTCAAAACCTGGCCCTCTGTGGCAATTTCAACCTCACCAACGTAAACGAAATTTTCAACGATATCACTTCCATCGGACAGCATCCGCGCAGATTTGCTGATACTTTCTTATTACTCGAACAACTGGGCCATCGTTTGGACCGTGAAGTGGAACGCATTTATCAGGAGTGTGCCGACAAAGGTTTGTCCGGCGTAGATATCACCCGTCAGATCGAGGACAATATCAATCTTGCCAATGTTCTGAAGCGCTGTGCTCCGACATGGGATGGCGGATTTGTCATCTGTGGCATCACGGGCAGTGGCGAGTCATTCTCTCTGCGTGATCCGTGGGGCATTCGTCCGGCTTTTTACTATGTCGATGACGAGATCATCGTGGAAGCTTCCGAGCGTCCGGTCATACAGACGGTCATGAATGTGCAGGCTTCCGATATCCATGAACTGAATCGGGGAGAGGCGCTCTTCATTCGTCGCAATGGTGAGTTCCGCACCGAACAGATTCTGGAACCAAAGAAGAACAGTGCTTGCTCGTTTGAACGTATCTATTTCTCACGCGGCAGTGATCTCGATATTTATCAGGAGCGCAAACGTCTTGGACGGAACCTCGTTCCTGCTATCCTGAGAGCTGTCGATAACGACATCAACCATACGGTCTTTTCTTTCATTCCCAACACCGCTGAAGTGGCTTATTTCGGAATGCAGGAGGGGCTGAATTTCTATCTCAACAAACTCAAACGCGATTGGATCGCCGACCGTCAGCATCTCCTTCAGGAAAACGAACTGGAGCAGATCCTTTCAATGCGTGTCCGCTGTGAAAAGGTCGCCATCAAAGATATCAAGCTCCGTACCTTCATCGCTGAGGGCAACAGTCGAAACGACCTAGCTGCCCACGTCTATGACATCACCTACGGAAGCATCGTCCCCTATGAAGATAATTTGGTCATCATAGACGACAGCATTGTGCGCGGCACAACGCTTAAGCAGAGCATCATCGGAATCCTTGACAGACTCCATCCGAAGAAGATCGTCATTGTCTCCTCTTCACCTCAGATCCGCTATCCGGATTATTATGGCATCGATATGCCGAGCCTCAACGAACTCATCGCTTTCAAGGCCGCTGTCGCATTGCTGAGAGAACGGCGTATGGAGAATGTTCTGGTCGAAGCTTATCGGAAGGCCAAGAAACAGGATGAAGAACGTCCTGCCCCCGATGTCCCGGTGATCAACTATGCAAAGGAGATCTATCAGCCCTTTACTCCGGATGATATCTCCCTCAAGATGGTGGATCTCTTAACACCGCCCGAAACACATGCCAAGGTGGAAATCGTCTATCAGACTATCGACGGACTTCATGTGGCTTGTCCCAATCATCCCGGTGACTGGTATTTCAGCGGCGACTATCCGACGAGAGGCGGTGCACTGATGGTGAACCGTGCTTTTATCAACTTCATGGAAGAACAATATTTGAAATGATTATAAAGGTAATACAATGAGTAAACAGAAAACGGCTAAATTGATCCTTGACGACGGAAGTGTCTTTCAGGGTAATCTTTTCGGCGCAGAAAAGGAAATTGCCGGAGAGGTTGTCTTCAACACGGCAATGTCCGGCTATCCCGAGAGTCTTACCGACCCTTCTTATGCAGGGCAGATGATGACGCTTACCTATCCGTTGATCGGCAATTACGGTGTGCCTCCCTTTACATTCGCAGCCAACGGACTGCCGAATTTTATGGAGAGTGAGAAGATTCATGCCGAAGCTATCATCGTCAGCAATTACAGTGAGGAATACAGCCATTGGAATGCTGTTGAGAGTCTTGGCGACTGGCTCCGTCGTGAGAACATTCCCGGCCTTACCGGCATCGATACCCGAGCTCTCACCAAGAAACTGCGTGAACACGGCGTCATGATGGGACGCATCGTGATGGGTGACGAATCAGATCCTGTCGATATGTCCAAGATCACTTTCCCAAACTATTCGGATGTCAATTATGTGGATAAGGTCTCCTGCAAGGAGGTCATTACCTATGGCGATGAGAAGGGAAAGAAAAAGGTGGTTCTTTTGGACTGTGGAGTCAAAGCCAACATCATCCGCTGCCTCCTCAAAAGAGATGTGACGGTGATCCGTGTGCCTTGGGATTATGATTTCTCTGCTATCGATTACGACGGACTTTTCATCAGCAATGGTCCTGGCGACCCGAATAACTGCGACTCAGCCGTCGGCCATATCCGCACGGCACTCAATGGAGAACGACCGATATGTGGCATTTGTATGGGTAATCAATTGGTGGCCAAAGCAGGAGGTGCTATTGTTTACAAACTCAAATATGGACATAGAAGTCACAACCAGCCGGTACGAATGGTAGGCACAGATAAGTGCTATATTACTTCGCAGAATCATGGATATGCTGTGGATAGCAAGACGTTGGGTGCTGATTGGGAACCGCTTTTTGAAAATATGAACGACGGGACCAATGAAGGTATCCGACACAAGTCGAAGCCCTTCTTCACCACTCAGTTCCATCCTGAAGCCAGCAGCGGACCGCTGGATACGGAATTTGTTTTTGACAGATTTGTTTCTCTCCTCTAATACGTCGAATCGTAAAACTACATGACAATGAAAGAAAACGATATAAAGAAAGTCCTGATACTCGGTTCCGGTGCATTGAAGATCGGTGAGGCCGGCGAATTCGACTATTCGGGCAGCCAGGCACTCAAGGCTATCAAGGAAGAGGGCATCACTACTGTCCTGATCAATCCGAACATTGCGACCGTGCAGACCTCTGAAGGCGTTGCCGACACCGTCTATTTCCTGCCCGTCACACCCTTCTTTGTGGAGAAGGTGATCGACAAGGAACGTCCCGATGGCATCTTGTTGGCATTCGGAGGACAGACTGCTCTTAACTGCGGCGTCGCCCTTTATCAGAACGGTGTGCTCGAAAAATACAATGTCCGCGTTCTTGGTACGCCTGTACAGGCAATCATGGATACGGAAGACCGTGAACTCTTTGTGGAACGTCTTGCTGAGATCCAGGTCAAGACCATCAAGAGTGAGGCAGTCAACAATGCTGCTGATGCACGCAGGGCTGCTGCGGCGTTGGGTTATCCTGTCATCATCCGCGCGGCCTATGCGCTCGGTGGATTGGGCAGTGGATTCTGCGATAATGAAGAGGAACTTAATCCGCTCGTTGAAAAAGCTTTCTCCTTCTCTCCTCAGGTGCTAGTCGAAAAGAGCCTCAAGGGATGGAAAGAGGTGGAATATGAAGTGGTACGTGACCGTTTCGACAACTGTATCACAGTCTGCAACATGGAGAACTTCGATCCGCTGGGTATTCATACGGGAGAATCTATCGTCATCGCTCCTTCGCAGACACTCAGTAATACCGATTATCATAAATTGCGCGAGCTCTCTATCCGCATCATCCGTCACATCGGCATTGTGGGTGAGTGTAACGTTCAATATGCATACGATCCGGAAAGTGAAGACTACCGCGTAATCGAGGTCAACGCTCGTTTGAGCCGTTCTTCGGCACTCGCATCCAAAGCTACCGGTTATCCTCTGGCATTTGTTGCGGCTAAGTTGGGCTTGGGTTATGGATTGTTCGATCTCAAGAACTCCGTAACTAAGACGACCAGCGCCTTCTTTGAACCCGCTCTCGACTACGTGGTATGTAAGATACCGCGTTGGGACTTGAGCAAGTTCCATGGTGTTTCCCGCGAATTGGGCAGCAGCATGAAGTCTGTCGGTGAGGTGATGGCTATCGGACGTTCTTTTGAGGAGTCTCTGCAGAAGGGTCTTCGTATGATCGGCCTCGGCATGCACGGTTTCGTAGAGAATAAGGAACTGCAGATTACCGATATCGACAAAGCATTGCGCGAACCTACCGATACCCGTATATTCGTTATTTCTAAAGCCTTCCGTGCCGGTTATTCCGTCGATCAGGTTCACGAACTGACGAAGATCGATCGCTGGTTCCTCATGAAGTTGCATGGTATCATGGAGACTGACAAGCAGCTTCGTCATCATACCATCGAGAACTGCCGCATGACAGGTGAAGACAATGACGAAAATCTCTCACTGCTGCGTAGGGCAAAGGTACAGGGCTTCTCGGATTTCCAGATTGCTCGTGCCTTCGGATTTGACGACGACATCGAAAAGGGCATCATGAAGGTGAGACAGCTCCGCAAGGAGAACCACATCATTCCTGTCGTAAAACAGATCGATACGTTGGCTGCCGAATATCCCGCACAGACCAATTACCTTTATCTCACCTATAGTGGAACAGAAAATGATATTGCTTATGAAAATGACAAGAAGAGCGTCGTCGTACTCGGTTCGGGAGCGTACCGTATAGGAAGTTCGGTAGAATTCGACTGGTGCGGCGTACAGGCTTTGAACACGATCCGCAAAGAGGGTTGGCGTTCAGTCATGATCAACTATAATCCTGAGACGGTTTCCACCGACTACGATATGTGTGACCGTCTTTACTTTGATGAACTTACCTTCGAACGTGTCATGGATATCCTTGAATTTGAGGATCCTCACGGTGTCATTGTTTCAACCGGCGGACAGATTCCAAACAATCTCGCCATGCGTCTCGATGAACAGCACGTCCCGATTCTTGGTACGACAGCGAAAAGCATTGACAACGCAGAAGACCGTGAGAAGTTCTCTGTGATGCTCGACCGCATCCATGTCGATCAGCCGCGATGGAGGGAATTGAGTTCTATGGAAGATATCAACGAGTTTGTCCGTGAAGTGGGCTATCCGGTTCTCGTGCGTCCGAGTTATGTGCTCAGCGGCGCGGCCATGAATGTCTGCTCCAATCAGGACGAACTGGAACGCTTCCTCAAACTGGCGGCAAATGTCAGCAAGAAACATCCCGTCGTTGTCAGTCAGTTCATCGAACACTCCAAGGAGGTGGAGATGGATGCTGTTGCCGACAAGGGCGAAATTATCATGTATGCCATTAGCGAGCATATCGAGTTCGCCGGCGTTCATTCGGGTGATGCTACGATTCAGTTCCCCGCACAGAAACTCTATGTGGAAACGGTTCGCCGCATTAAGAAGATTAGTAAGCAGATCGCTCATGAATTGAACATCTCCGGTCCGTTCAATATCCAGTATCTGGCCAAGGGTAACGAGATCAAGGTTATCGAATGTAATCTTCGCGCCAGCCGCTCTTTCCCATTCGTCAGCAAGGTGCTCAAGATAAACTTCATCGAACTGGCTACGAAAATCATGCTTGGACTTAAGGTGGAACGTCCGAACAAAAATGAGTTCGATCTCGACTATGTTGGCATTAAAGCTTCGCAGTTCTCCTTCAACCGACTTCAGCATGCCGATCCTGTTTTGGGCGTCGATATGGCTTCTACCGGTGAAGTGGGCTGTCTCGGCGACGACGTCTCGGAAGCTGTGCTTACCAGTATGATTGCTGTAGGTCAGCGAATCCCTGAAAAGAATATTCTGCTCTCTACGGGTTCTCCGAAACAGAAGGTGCAGATGCTTGATGCCGCACGCATGTTGGCCGATAAAGGATACAATATCTATGCGACCGGTGGAACACATCGTTTCCTCAAAGAGAACGACATCCCCAGTACGTTGGTTTATTGGCCGAGTGAAGAGGGCAAACCGCAGGCTCTGCAGATGCTTCATGAGAAGAAGATTGATATGGTCGTCAATATTCCGCGTGATCTTTCCGCAGGCGAGCTCGACAATGGATATAAGATCCGCCGTGCCGCTATCGACCTCAATATTCCGCTTATCACCAATCCGCGTCTCGCGAGTGCTTTCATCGAAGCCTTCTGCACATTGACGTTGAATGATATCCGCATCAAGAGCTGGCAGGAATATAAGTAACAAACGGCTTTCCGTTCCCTATAAAGGACTCTGCTTCATAAGTCAGAGTCCTTTTTGCGTTTCTAAGGGAATATCCTGTTAATTTGTCCCGATGATCGCTGATGTTTCCACTCGTCATAAAGTATTTAATAGTGAATCAGCAGTTGCCGTCCGAAATATAAATTATATAGAGGTGCTCCAAGGCTCGTTTGCCGAAATATAAATTATATAGAGGTGCTTCAAGGCTGATTTACCCAAATATAAATTATATAGGGATGCCTCAAGGTTGATTTGCCGAAATATAAATTATATAGGAGTGCCTCAAGGCTGATTTACCAAAATATAAATTATATAGAGGTGTCCCAAGGTTCATTTGCCCAAATAGATATTATTTAGGGGCGGCGAAAGGTTTAGGTAGCGCAATCATTTTTTAGAAAGACATCTCATGACAAAAGAAAAGCAGGAGAAAGTTGTATTTCTCCTGCTTCTCATTGTTTTGCTCGAAGCGGAATCAATGACCGAAACCACCGCCTCCGCCAGGTTGTCCGCCGCCGGAAGACGTGTTACCTGCGGTTACAACTTGACCACTGGAAGTGAAGCTAAAAGTGGTCGCTGAGGTTCCTGCCGTATAGGTTCCACCGCTCAAGTAACCGCCGAAATCAGTCGTTGCGCCGGAATAGCTGCCGCCGGTGTAGATGCTGTAAGTGGCGTTCCCGAAGTTGGGCGTGCTGATGAGCATATAGTTTTGAGTGGATGTCTTCTGCATGGTGAAGTCGAGTATGTCGTTGCTGCTGGCATCCTGGATGTGGAGCAGCGTTCCAGAGGTGGCGCTGTTTCCGTAAACCAAAGCTCGTTGTGCTCCGCTGGCCGAAGTGTTGATCAGACTCGCGATGCTGTTCATCTGTCCGCCCATCGTGATCAATGTCCCGCCGGTGATGGTGATGCCGCCCGATTCGTCCGTGTCGATCCCCTCTTCAGGAGAATCCGTTCCGATGCCGATCACCAGACCTCCGCTGATATGGATGGTGCCGTTCGAATCGATACCGTCGTTGCCCGAAGATTTGCAATAAAGTTTTCCTCCCGTTACGATCAGATTGTTGGCGCTGTTGATTGCATCGTCATAGGCGTTGCAGGTAATCTCGCCACCGTTGATGGTGATGACATCTTTGCTCTCGATGCCTTCAGCTCCGTCGTAACCGTTGCTCGTAGGATTGGATATGCCATAAGCTGTAGCTGCTGTGATGGTTCCACCGTTGATGGTGATGTCGCCAGTGACTTTGATAGCCTTTGTCTTTGCGTCAAGACTGCTGCTGTAGGTATAGATCTTGCCTGAAGTTGTGGCCTTGAGCGTTCCGCCGTTCATGATGAACGTTCCTTCCACATTAATACCTTTACCTCCGTTGCCCGTACTTGCCGCGGAAACGTTCACCGTCGATGATGAGTTCGAGCCAATCAGCAGATTGCCGTCGCTCTTGATGGCGCTGGAAGAACTGATGTCAGCTTCGTCGCTGTCGTAATAAGCAGCTCCTGATGTATTGGCTACGATCGTTCCGCCCGTAAGCGAGATGTTGCCGTCGAAATTCATGCCTTTTCCTGCAGCACCTGTAGCGTTGATAGTGATTTTACCGCCGGAAATGGTAAGAGCTCCGGTTCCTTTCAATCCTGTTCCTGTCTCGCCTGAAGAGGAAAGGGTAAAGGTCCCGCCGCTGATAGTCATATCGCGAGAAACGTCTGTGCTGTCGTAGGAAGCCTTGACGCAGTCATCAGCACTAGCAATGGTATAGGTTCCACCGCTGATGTTGACAGCACCTTCTTCCGCTTCGATTCCGTCGCCCGAAGAGGTGATGTTTACCGTTCCGTCTGTTCCGGTGAAGGTCTCGCCATGAATAGCGTCCTTGGTGGCGCCGGTCACGGTGATCGTTCCTCCGTCGATCTCGATATCGTTATCTGCGCAGATGGCATGTTTGTAGTTGCCCTTTACCTTCAGTGTGCCGTTGCCACTAAAGAAAAGTTTGCCTTCAGAGAAAATAGTCCCTTTCTGGTCGTAGTCTTTGCTGTCGTACGAACTACCGTCGGCCAATGTGTTGGTCGTTCCGTCAACGAGAATGATGTTGCAGGGTTTGTTTTGACTGTTGATGGCCGGTCCAGAAGGATTGGTCAAGGTCAGTCCGTCGAGATAAAGAGTAAACTTCTTGTCGCTTGTGATAAGGAACGAACCGTCGGTAGAAGTCCCCGAAAGTTTGTATTCGATCCCTGCATCGCCTGTAGAAGTAATGGTAACGTCAGCTCCGTTCGTGGAACTGCTCACGACACTTTTCAAAGCAGAAGGAATTGTCACGGTCGCTGATGTTCCCGAATAGACCACAGAAACATAGTCGGCTGACGATTCTTCGACCGTTCCGAAGGTGATGCTGTCGATCTTGGCGACGGCAATACTGTTGATGGCACTTGAGACAGAAACATACATCGTAGCTTTGTCACTGCTGAAATAGACCGTGTCAATATTGGCCAGCGTGAAAGCTTCGTAGCTGCTTCCTTCGTGTACGATCATCTTTTCCTGTGCGCTCATTGCTAAACATGAAGCGACAAGCAGGACTGCAAATAAGATCCTTTTCATCGTTTCATGAATTTAAATGTCTGACTCTTTACTTTAAGAATATAGACTCCGCTTGGATAGCTTCCGATAGCGATGCTGCTTTCCGGTGTGAGAATCTGCGAATAGAGAATCACTCCACTTATGTTGTAAATGGAAGCGAGGTCGCCTGCAGCACCGCTGATGTAAAGTGTGCTGTTTGTCACGACAACTTTCATTCCGGAAGCTTCCAGGTTTTCATTCGAGGTAGTGATGGCCGTGTCGGTGAACTTGAATCCGTTCAATGATGAGAGAGCGAACGAGTCGCTGGAGCTTGTCGTTGTGACGACCATGTTT
>Ga0208826_1003616_pt1 | contig 10440 bp, 7 predicted proteins | sample AD_UKC115_MetaG_FD_184451 | JGI IMG/M metagenome (GOLD analysis project Ga0208826, IMG submission 184451) | Active sludge microbial communities of municipal wastewater-treating anaerobic digesters from Hong Kong - AD_UKC115_MetaG (SPAdes)... | ecosystem: Engineered > Bioreactor > Anaerobic >... | reverse complement strand
CAACTTGCCGACGCTGCCACCGGCCTCCTGCAACTGACGCAAGAGATAGGCGCGCTCGAACTGCTCGCGCGCTTCGCGCAGCGGCAGGCTGAAGTCGATTCCCGCCGCCGGCGAATCGACCGTGGGCGCGCGCGGCGGCACGGTAATCACACCCTTGCCGAGCGCGGCCTCGACTTCCTCCACCGTCACCTCGTCGCCATTGCCCATGATGAGCAAACGTTGTACGAGATTGCGCAGCTCACGCACATTGCCCGGCCAATCGTGATGACGCAGACGATTTTGCACCGCAACCGGAAAAATGCGATACGGAAGTTTGTCACGATGCGCGAAAAAATCGGCATAGCTGCGCAACAGTTCGGGTACGTCTTCACTGCGCTGTTGCAACGGCGGCACCATGAGCGGCACGACGTTGAGCAGGTAATACAGCTCTTCGCGAAACGTACCGGCCTTGACCTTGGCTTCGAGATTGGAGGCCGTCGCGGCAATCACGCGCAAATCCAGCGGAATGCGACCGACACCGCCCATGCGCACGAGTGCTCGCCGTTCGAGCACGCTGGAGAAACGCTGCTGCAATTCGGCGTCGAGCTCGGCCACCTCATCGAGAAACAACGTGCCGCCATGGGCCTGCTCGATCAGGCCGGGCTGAATCCCACCCGCCTCCTCGCTACCGAACAAGGTCGCGGCAAGATGCTCGCGCGGAATGCTACCTGCGGCGAGGGCGACGAACGGCCCGCCTTGCCGCGACGAGCGCGCATGCAGCCAGCGCGCGAGCGATTCCTTGCCGGTGCCGGCCTCGCCCTGAATGAGAATGGACGTATCGTGCTGGGCGAGTTTGTCGAGTTGCGCGCGCAGCGCCGTCATCGCTTTGGAGCCGCCAATCGGTTCGAGCGGCAGCGCGAGCTGCTCGCGCAGGCCTTCGTTCTCGCGTTTGAGCCGGCTCGACTCGCGCGCGCGCTCGATCGTCAACAACAGCTTGGCCAGCGAAATGGGTTTCTCGACGAAATCGTAGGCGCCCAGGCGCGTGGCTTCGACTGCGGTTTCGACCGTGCCATGACCGCTCATCATGATCACCGGCGCTGTCAATGCGCCGGCCTGCGCCCACTCGCGCAGCAGGCTGATGCCGTCGGTCTGCGGCATCCAGATATCCAGCAAAATCACGTCTGGCCGACTCTGCGTGCGCGCCTCGCGCGCGGCCGTCGCCCCGTCGGCAAGCATCACCTGATAGCCCTCGTCTTCGAGGATTTCCTTGACCGTGGTGCGGATATCGGGCTCGTCGTCGACGACGAGAATGCGACCGGATGCCATGCGCTGCGCCTGTTGCGAAAATGCGACGCGCTAGGATAGCGCAAGACGCCATAGCGAGCGCGGCAGGCGCGCGCGATCCTGCGCCGATTCTTCCTCGTTCCTCAAATTTCACTTAACTGAGGCACGCCTATAATCACGCCCTCTTTGATCTGTCGCGCCGTTCGTACACCTTAGTTTTCCACATGTCCGCATCTATCGGATCCGCTCAACCTCTGGCTCCGCTGGTCATCCGTTATGGACGACTCGGCGACATGGTCTTGCAGGAGCCCCTGCTGCATTTGCTGCATCATCGCTATGGCCAGCCTTGTCGCGTGTTGACACGCGGCACCTGGACCGAATCGATCTACCGCGGCCACCCGGATGTCGGCGACATCTGGCAACTGCACCACCGTCACCGGCTCTTGCTGTTCAGCCCCGAACGCTGGCGCATGCTCGCACGCCTGCGCACCCACGACGGACCGATTTACGTCAGCGAAGATACCCGTGGCTCGCTCAAGCGCATTCGCTGGTTGTTGCGCCTCGCCGGCGTGCCGCGACAGCGGTGCGTGTTCCTGCACGACATGCCTGCACAAACCGGCGAGCACTGGGTCGATCAAGCATTGCGCCTTGCGCGCACCACGCCCGCACAATGGCGCGAGCGCGATTATCCCTTCGATGAGGCCACTCTGCGCACCGCACCGCAGCTCCACGTCGGAGCGGCCGATCGCGCAGACGCGGAAGCCTGGCTGCGTGAGCGCGGTTGCGCCGATGTGCCACTGGTGTTGCTGCAACCGGGCAATTGGAAGATCAAGCGGAGTCGATACCAACGCCGCGAGGATCCCAAATTCTGGCCGGTCGCACACTGGGCCGCGCTGCTGCGCGCGATGCGTGCGACGCTGCCGAACGCGCATCTCCTGCTGTGCGGCGCGCCTGCCGAGGCGAGCGTGTGCGAAGCAATCGCGCGCGACGCCGATCTGGCGCAGGTACACATCGCGGCGAACGATCTGCCGGTACGGCGACTGATGGCCGTGCTCGAACGCGCCCACAGCATGGTCTCGGTCGACACCGGGCCCGCCCATCTCGCGGCGGCCATGGGTTGCCCACTCGTCGTGCTGTATGGCGGCAAGTACCGCCCGGAAAAATGGGATCGGCGCAGCCCCTGCGCCAAACCTGTGGTCAATCTCGTGGCATCGCCGCAGCCAGTGTCGACGATCGCACCCGAACAGGTCGCTGCGGCGTGGCGCTCACTCGCTTCACCCTGAACGACAAACCGCACACTCACAAAACCCTGCGAGCGCATCACACATCTCGCAGGATTTCCGTACTCGCCGCAACGACGTCGGCCGCGACCTGCTCGGCATCGAGACCGCGCGCGTCGAGCGTGCGGTTGCGCGCGCCGTAGACGCACCAACCCGGAATATCGGTTACGGAAAAAATGCCGATCGTCGGCGCACCGCTCGCCGCCGCGAGATGCATGATGCCGCAGTCGGCGCTGACGTAGAGCGACAGATTCGCCAACACGCCGCCGAGCTTGCGAAGGTCGGACGAAAAACAGGCGGGATACGCATCGCCAAGCTGCGAGCGACCGAAGCCGGGTACGATTTCGACGATGACGTACTCCGGGTAATGCCGCGCGAGCACGGCAAGAAAGCGCTCCCACCAATCGCGCGGATAGTTCTTCACGCCGGTGGCAAAGCCGTAGACACCGATCGCTCCGCGCGGTGGCGTGCCGGCGTCGGTTGTGATCAAGGCGTGCAGCATCTTGCGACCGCCTTCGCGCTCGGCCTCGCTCAAACGCAAATCCAGTTCGGGATACGTCCATGGCGTCGCCTCGTCCGCCACGCCCATCGTTTTGCGCAACAGATACACCGGCAACTTCGCCGCATGTTCGGGCGCTTTCGGTTCGACCAGCGCATGCGTGAGATGGCCGCTTTTTCTCGCCCCATCGAAGCCGATGCGAAACCGTGCTTGCGTGGTGCGCACGAGCAACCGATCCGAATTCGAAAACACATACGGATCGATCGCAAGATCGTAACCGGCGGTGCGCAAGGCCCGAAGAACACGCCAATAGCGCAGCGGCGCCTTACCAATGCTTCGGGGCAACACGGTCACGCGGCGCACCTGCGCATGGCGTGCGAACAGAGCGGGCGCCGCAGCGCAACCGCTGACGATGTCGACTTCCGCACCCGGAAAGCGTATCTCGAGTTCGTGCAACAAGGGCGCAAGCAACAACGTCTCGCCCAGCGTCTTCGTCGCCCGGCAGACGAGAATGCGATGAATGCCGCGTGCCGGCACAAACGCCACCGACTTCTGCTCAGCGGTTGACGTGCCGAGACGCCGCGAAAACCAACGCGCGACACGCCGCCGCAGGCTTTTTGCGGGGGAGTCGTTGCTGTGACGTATCTCGTGGGTCATGGTCGCGCTTTCCCCTCGTTGCCGCACTCCATTGTGCAAACGGCCCGACAGGCTCGATCGTGCCTACGTTCGCACATCGAAAAGGTGTCCGATGATGGCCGTTGCGGCCATCGCCAACGCGCTCCAGAGCAGTACGCGCAGCGTGCCGGCGAGGATCGGCGCACCGCCCGCCCGCGCCGCGATCGCACCGAGAGCGGCCAGCGAAACGAGCGAGGCGAAGGCGACGGTCAGGGCGAGGTGGCCCGGCGCGGCGAGCAGTACGGCAAGCAACGGCAACGCGGCGCCGAGCGCAAAACACAGCGCCGAGGTCAGCGCCGCCTGCAACGGTCGCGCGCGTTGTTCCTCGGTCAAACCCAGCTCATCGCGCAGATGGGCGCCGAGCGCATCGTGGGCGGTGAGTTTGTCGGCAACCTGCTCGGCCAATGCGCGATCGAGTCCACGGTTCATGTAGATGTTGACCAATTCCTCACGCTCGCCGTGAGCGTCGGTAGCCAGCTCGTGCGCTTCGAGTTCGCGTTCGGCGCGTTCGGCGTCGGCTTGCGAGGACACCGACACGTATTCGCCGGCGGCCATCGACAACGCTCCGGCGACGAGGCCAGCCACGCCGGCAACGACGACATCGCCACGTGCCGCCTCCGCACTGGCCACGCCGATGACGAGGCCGGCGGTGGAAAGAATGCCGTCGTTCGCGCCGAGCACCGCAGCGCGCAACCAGCCGACGCGATCGCCGATGTGGCGCTCGCGGTGCCGTCGCATCGACGGCGTGTCCTTGTGCCAGGAGCGCATCGATCAAACCTCGTGCTGTCCGCCAAGATCGTCGTGGTATTCCTCGTCGACCTCGAAGCGCAAGTGTTTGACGCTACGGCCGTGGCGACGCACCAGCTTCAAGGCTTCGATGCCGACCTTGATGTGTTTCTCGACATAGGTCGACGTGATCGCCTTGTCGCTGGCCTCGGTCTTCACGCCTTCGGGAATCATCGGCTGATCGGACACGAGCAGCAACGCGCCGGTCGGAATGTGGTTGGCGAAGCCGGCAGCGAAGATCGTCGCCGTCTCCATGTCCACCGCCATGCTGCGCGTGCGACGCAGCAGGTTCTTGAACTCCTCGTCGTGCTCCCACACGCGCCGGTTGGTGGTGTAGACAGTGCCGGTCCAGTAGTCGTGACCGAGGTCGCGGATCATGGTCGACACGGCGCGCTGCAATTGGAATGCCGGCAGTGCCGGCACGATCGGCGGCAGGTAGTCGTTCGAGGTGCCGTCACCGCGAATCGCCGCGATCGGCAGCACCAGATCGCCGAGTTGGTTCTTCTTTTTCAGGCCGCCGCATTTGCCGAGGAACAACGCCGCCTTCGGTGCGATCGCGCTGAGCAGATCCATCACCGTCGCCGCATTCGGCGAACCCATGCCGAAGTTGATCAGGGTGATGCCGTCGGCGGTCGCATTCGGCATCGGCCGGTCGCGGCCCTGCACCTCGACACCGTTCCACTGCGCGAACAGGTCGACGTAGTTGCCAAAGTTGGTCAACAAGATGTGCTCGCCGAATTGATCGAGCGGTGTGCCGGTGTAGCGCGGCAGCCAGTTTTCCACGATGTCTTTTTTGTCTTTCATGAAGGGGTTCCGTCGGGTTGCCGATGACGGCACATCGGCGCAATGGCAGGTCGTTGGTATCGCCGGCAAGTGTAAACGTTGCGTGCGCGTCATGCAGCCGCCGCACGGGCGCTTTGCTTTTTTCCAGCCACGCGGGATGATGGTGCGACACCCATTGCCACCGCCGTCGTTCCGGCGACTTTCAACAGCCAAAGGGCTGGTCAAGCCGGTCGACGCGCAAAGGAGTTTCCATGCTCGTCGCCTTCGCGTTCGCCATCATCGCCTTGAGCGCCCTGTTTTTTTTCGGTCGCGGTTTCCTTGCCTGGGTCGTCGCGGCCGGCATCTGGCTGGTCGGCTGGCGCATCGCCGGCGTCGCATCGCCTCTGCTGTTTGCGGCGACGGTATCGGTCTTGACGGCGGTCGCCGTCGTCTTCGGCGTGCCTTCGATCCGCCGCACGCTGATCACGCGTCGGGTGATGCCGATCTTCGCCAAGGTGCTGCCGCGGCTCGGCGACACCGAGCGCATCGCGCTCGACGCGGGCACGGTGTGGTGGGATGCGGAGCTGTTCTCGGGCAAACCCGACTGGAACAAGCTGCTCGATTTCAAGCCGCAACCGCTGAGCGCCGACGAACAGGCGTTTCTCGACGGCCCGGTCGAGCAGCTCTGCGCAATGCTCGACGACTGGCAGATCCAGCAACTGCGCGACCTGCCCCCCGACGTGTGGCAATTTATTCGCACCCAGGGTTTCTTCGGCATGATCATCCCGAAGCAATATGGCGGACACGGGTTCTCCGCGATCGCGCACTCGCGCGTGGTGACGCGCATTTCCTCGCGCTCGGTCGCCGCCGCCGTGACCGTCATGGTGCCCAACTCGCTCGGCCCCGGCGAGCTGTTGCTGCACTACGGTACCGACGCGCAGAAAAACTACTACTTGCCGCGCCTCGCGCGCGGCGAGGAGATTCCCTGCTTCGGCCTGACCGGGCCTGAAGCCGGCTCGGACGCGGCGGCAACGCAATCCACCGGCGTCGTCGAGAAGCGCATGATCGAGGGCAAAGAAACCCTCGGCCTGCGCCTGAACTGGAAAAAACGCTACATCACGCTTGCGCCGGTGGCGACGCTGGTCGGCCTCGCGTTTCGCATCCAGGATCCCGATCATCTTTTGGGCGACAAAGACGATCTCGGCATCACCTGTGCGCTGATTCCACACGACCTGCCCGGCATCGAGATCGGCCTGCGCCACGATCCCATGGGCGTGCCGTTCATGAACGGGCCGATCGTCGGCAACGATGTTTTCATTTCGCTCGATCAGATCATCGGTGGTCGCGACGGTATCGGCCAGGGCTGGCGCATGTTGATGGAATGCCTCGCCGCCGGTCGCTCGATTTCGTTGCCGGCGCTGAGCGTCGGCGCAGCGCAAATGATGACTCGCATCTGCGGCGCCTACGCGACCGTGCGCGAACAATTCGACACACCCATCGGCCGCTTCGAAGGCATCGAAGAACCGCTCGCGCGCATCGCCGGCAAAACCTACCTGATGACCGCCACGCGCACACTGACCTGCGGCGCGCTGGACGCGGGCGAAAAGCCGGCGGTGTTGTCCGCCATCGCCAAGGCGTATCTCACCGAGAGCATGCGCGAAGTGGTCACCGACGCGATGGACATCCGCGCCGGCAGCGCCATCCAGCGCGGCCCGCGCAACTCGCTGGCGCGCGCGTGGGACGCGGTGCCGATCGGCATCACCGTGGAAGGCGCGAATATCCTCACGCGCTCGATGATCATTTACGGCCAAGGTGCGATCCGCTGTCATCCGTTCGTGCAGAAGGAAATCCTCGCCGTCGCCGCAAACGATCTGACTGCGTTCGATGCGGCGCTGTTCGGCCATATCAATCTCGTCGTGCGCAACGTCGCGCGCGCGAAGCTGCTCGCGCTGAGCGGCAGCCGCCTCGCCGCCGCGCCGACGGTGCAGGACACGCGCCGCTACTACCAACATCTGTCGCGCTTCAGCGCCGCGTTCGAATTCGCCTCCGACCTCGCCATGGGCACGCTCGGCGGTGCGCTCAAGCGGCGCGAAAAACTTTCCGGTCGTCTCGCCGATGCGCTCGCCTATTTGTACCTCGCCTCCGCCGCGCTCAAACGCTACGAAGACGAAGCCAAGACCACCGCGCATCTCAACCTCGTGCGTTGGTGCGCGGAGCATTGCCTGTATCGCGTGCAGGAAGCGCTGCTCGGCGTCATCGAAAATCTGCCCACGCGACCGGCAGCATGGGCGCTGCGCCTTGCCGTTTTTCCGCTCGGCGCCCGCTTTCGCCCGCCTTCGGACGCACTCGGCGCGCGCGTCGCCCGCGACCTGCTCGAAGACCGCGAAGCACGCACCTCGCTGACCGAAGACGTCTTCGTGCCGCCGCCGAGCGACCCCGGCCTCGGCGCGCTCGAAGCCGCGCTCGACAAAGCCGTGCGCGCGATCCCGGTCGAAACCAAACTGCGCGATGCGGTGCGCGCCGGCACGCTCGATCGCGCACCGGGCCACATGCTCGACGAGATGGGCATCAAAGCCGGCGTCATCACGCAAGCCGAATACGATCTGCTGCAGGAGGCCGAAGCCGCACGCAACGAAGTGATCGCGGTGGATGCGTTCGACCCGGCGATTTTCAAGACCTTGCATTGAGAGCTCAAACGGCAGGAATACCTGCCGATCTGAAATTCTCCAAGGAGCATGTCCATTCTTTCATTCGCCGCGTCGGGCTTGTCGTTCCTCGTATTCGTCGTGAGCGTGCTTTGGAAAGTTCAACAACCATGGAGATTCCCCCGTGCAAGCATCCTGGTACTTCGACTTCGTCTCCCCGTTCGCGTATCTGCAACTGAAGCAGGCGCTGGCTTGGCGCGACCGGCTCGACATCGCGCCCGTGCCGATCGCGTTCGGTGCGGTGCTCAAGCATCACGGTCAGCTCGGGCCGGCGGAAATTCCGGGCAAGCGCGAGTTCACCTATCGCTTCGTGTTGTGGCAGGCGGAGCGGATGGGAATTCCGTTGCGTTTTCCGCCTGCGCATCCGTTCAATCCGCTCGCCGCGCTGCGCTTGTGCGTGGCGGCGGGTTCGACCTGGGCGGCGGTCGAAGCGATTTTCGATCATTTCTGGCGCGAGGGGAAAGCGGGTGTCGTCGCGAGCGACCTTGCCGAAGTCGGTCGCGCACTCGGCATCGCCGACGTGGCAACCGCGATCGCCGAAGTGGAAGTGAAGGACGTGCTGCGCGCAAACACCGATGCCGCCATCGCCGCGGGCGTGTTCGGCGTGCCCACGCTCCACGTCGCGGGTGAGATGTTCTGGGGCAACGATGCGACGTCGATGATCGAAGACTGGCTCGCCGATCCGCATCGCTTCGACACGGCCGAGTATCGGCGCATCGCCACGCTGCCGTTCGGCGTCGAGCGGCGGCGCTGAGATTTCCTCGCTCTTCCGGCGAAGATCGAATGACGAGCAAAAAGGCGGGCGACCTTTACAATGCGGCGCCTCATTCCATTCGCCTGACACCGTGAGCCAAACCGATTCCGCCAATCCACCGTTGCTCGAACTCCACGATGCGCACCTGTTGCGCGACGGCAACGCCGTTTTGCACGGCCTGACTCTGCGCATCGAAGCGGGCCAACACACGGCGATCGTCGGGCCGAACGGTTCGGGCAAGTCTTCGCTGGTACGCATGCTCCATCGCGACGACTACCCGCTCGCGCGCGATGGCGGCACGCCGCCGATGCGCTTGCTCGGTCGCACGCGCTGGGATGTGTTCGAGTTGCGCCGCCAACTCGGCATCGTCTCCGGCGATTTGCAGCAACGGCTGATCGATGAAAACCTCGTCGATGGGCTCGACGCGGTGGTGTCCGGTTTTTTCGCAAGCCACGTGCTCGCGTTCCATCACGCCGTCACGCAGCACATGCGCGACGCCGCAATGGCCGCACTCGACCGCCTCGGCGCGGCGCACCTCGCACAGCGCCGCTTCGCCACGCTGTCGACCGGCGAAGCGCGCCGCGTGCTGATTGCGCGTGCGCTGGTGCACGCGCCCGGCGCCTTGCTGCTCGACGAGCCGACCGCCGGACTCGACTTCCTCGCCCAGCGCACCCTGCTCGACGACTTGCGCCGCCTTGCGCGCGCGGGCACGACGTTGATTCTCGTCACCCATCACCTGGAAGAAATTCTGCCGGAAATCGATCACGTGATCCTGTTGCGCGCGGGCCGCGTCTTCGCGCAAGGCCGCAAGGCCGACGTATTGACCTCGGCCCAACTGAGCGCGCAATACCAAACGCCGATTCGCATCGTTGCGCACGAAGGCTACTATCGCGCCGAACTTGCCGACCGGGTGAGCTGAGAAGGCCATTTCGTTGCGCCCGAGCGGGTTTCGGAGCGCGGCCTTCCCGCCACGGCCGCACAGCCCCCGGCAAACCATACGTTGTCGTTGACAGCACGGCGACGCACTGGAATTCTCGGCCGTCGCAATCCAAGCACACACATCCGGAGGCGCGATGAAGGCGATGATTCGTCACTTGTATTTCTGGGTACTCGTCGGCATCGTACTCGGCGTGCTCGTCGGCTGGCTGTTTGCCGATCAGAATCCGATGCTCGTCGGCACGGCATTCAAAGCCTCCTCGCTGAAGTGGCTGGGCGATCTGTTCATCGCGCTGGTCAAGATGTTGATCTCACCGGTGATCTTCCTCACCGTCGTGCTCGGCATCGCCGGCATGAGCGACATGAAAAAGGTCGGCCGCGTCGGCGGCAAGGCGCTGTTGTACTTCGAAATCGTGTCGACCATTGCTTTGGTGGTGGGCCTCGTGGTCATGAAAATCGCACGCCCGGGGCGCGGCTTGCACATCGATCCCGGCACACTCGACACGGCGGCGGTGGCGAGCTATGCCAAGGCGGCGAGCGAGCAATCGGCGACGCAATTCATTCTGCACGTCGTGCCGAAAACCTTTCTCGACGCCTTCACCGCCAATGGCGACCTGCTGCAAGTGCTGCTCATCGCGATGCTGTTCGGCTTCGTTCTCGCGCGCCTCGGCGATACCGGCAAGACGGTTTACCACTTTTTCGAGGTGGCCTCGAAAGTGCTGTTCGGCATGATCCATCTGGTCATGAAGGTCGCGCCGGTCGGGGCTTTCGGCGCGATGG
>Ga0208826_1003614_pt1 | contig 10449 bp, 8 predicted proteins | sample AD_UKC115_MetaG_FD_184451 | JGI IMG/M metagenome (GOLD analysis project Ga0208826, IMG submission 184451) | Active sludge microbial communities of municipal wastewater-treating anaerobic digesters from Hong Kong - AD_UKC115_MetaG (SPAdes)... | ecosystem: Engineered > Bioreactor > Anaerobic >... | reverse complement strand
ACCTCTATATAGCTTTAGATTATCCTGCTAATGATTTACATTGGGAGGGGTACAATAAAATTAAAGAATATCTTAATGAGATATCAGGCTTCAAATCTTTAAATATCATCCAAAGAGATAAAAATTTCGGTGCCATACAAAATTTTAGAAATGCGAGAGAGCAAATTTTTCAAACATGTGATAGAATAATTCTTTCTGAAGATGATAATGAGTTTTCACCTAATTTTTTAGATTATATCAATAAAGGATTGGATAAATTTGAAAATGATCCAAGAGTTATTGCTATTTGCGGTTTTTCTTACCCTATAGAAATACCTAAAAATTATAATTACAATCATTATTTTTCAAAAGCATTTTCTGCATGGGGTTATGGTATTTGGAAGAGTAAATATAATGATATTGATTGGAGTATAAATAATATTAAAAAATTTTTAAAAAATCCATTTAATATTTGGAAAATAAAATATGTACCTTACGATTTGTTATTTGGATTATTCCATATAATTAAAACTGGAAAAATTACAGGCGATAGAATATTTGCATTTAATAATTTTATTCATAATACATATTCAGTTTTCCCAACTATATCAAAAGTTAAAAACTGCGGACATGACGGGAGTGGTATACATTGTAATGTATCCAAACTTACATATATTTTACAAGAACAAATGATAGATGAAGAAAAAATATTTTGTTTTGATAATGTTAAAGTTAAAGAAGATCCAAATATTAAAAAATCAATTAATAAACATTTTAAATCACTTTTGAATAAATCTTTTAAGAAAAGATTAAAAAGATGGATAAAAATAAATTATTTTTATATGTGTATATTATTAAATAAATATTAAAAAAACTATAAAATATCTTTCTATTTCTTAACTATTTTTGATAACAAATTATGATATTAGAATATATTAAATTTTATAAACCATTTTAAATACATTATAGACTAATTTAATTGGATAATCACAGAAATTAAATTTTTGTTCTTATTATGAGTAAATTCAATTTTAAGTTCTAAAACTTCTTTATAATTTATGCTTATTAATAGTATTATAAATCAAAATATATCGTTAAAACAACAAAACACATATAAAATTGGGCTTAAAGATGCCCTAATAGCGTATATACTCTTTATTTTACATCCACTTTTGGGTATAGTAGCTATGTTTTTACTATGTATAGCTACTGATACTAGTAATAAAAACATTTATTACTCATTATATTTTTTGATATCCATATTTTTTGGATTAGTAAATTCTACTAGAATTCCCGAATCAGATTTACTTTATTATAAAAATATTTTTGAAGATGCAGGAAGGTTTAATTTTTCTACTTATATTGGTATTTATGGAGTAAAAGAAATAGTATATTTCATATTTTCATATCTTTCTTACTATATTTTATATGGTAATTTCAAATTGTATATAGTTTTAGTAAGTTTTATTCAATATTATTTGATTTTTTTATCACTTCATAAGTTATTTAAAGATGAACCGAAACTTGTCATTTTATTTGCTGTAATTATTAATTTTTTGAATTCGACCTTATTTTTCTCATCTGTACATTTACTCCGTCAAATGTTAGCAGCTAGCATATTTATTTTTTATTTCGCTAGCTTATATAATGATAAAAAAAATTATTGGTGGCTAATACCCATTGCTTTTTTGATTCATTCTTCTTCCTTACTTCCTTTTTTAATAATTTTGATACCAGGTATTAAAAACAAAATTAATTGGCGTACATTATTAATTTTTTCACTATTGTTTATAGTATTTTATTTGGGGGGCAATAAAATTATTTCTTTTTTAGGCAATTTAACTCGAGGAATCCCATTTTTAAATTATCCTTTTAGTAGAATACCCGAATTAGAACTTATGGAGTATAGCTGGTATATGGGTGGATCTATAAATTCCATAAGACAGAATAGTATATTATTCTTTGTTTTACCTACTTTATATGTATATTTTTCTAAAAAAATAAATTTTAAATTTTATTCATTTTTAAACTTCTTCATTATTTATACACTTATATTAGAATTATTTGTAGTATCTGGTTTAACTTATATGCAGATGCGTATGTCATATTATTTATATCCTTTTTACGCTGTATCATTGCCTATTTTTATTAGTAGTATTAGACAAAAATATGATAAATCTATAAGTTTATTAGTCGCAATATTTTTTATTGTTTTTATGACAAGAAGGTTTATAAGAGGTTATTTAAATACAAATTTTTTAATTGAACCAATTGATAAATTTATTTTTAATCCATTTTTTACTTATATTTTTAACATATTTAGTTAATTTTTATATATATATTATAAAAAAGATATTGTTACTTTGTAACAATTTATTAAAATATGAATATATAACAAAATATTAATATATATATGAATCGAATTATTACTAAAAAAATAAATAGTTGCAATATTTTTAAGAAATAGAGCTATTTTTTAAATTAATTTTAATAAACATTGAAGTAAAACAAACAAAAATTAGTTAATTTTTAACAATTCCTAAATACATTAACAATTAATAAATATGAAAAAAGCTTTAATTACAGGAATAAATGGGCAAGATGGTTCATATTTAACAGAATTTCTGTTAAAAAAAGGCTATCTAGTTTATGGGATATTAAGACCTGCTTCGGTTTTTACAACTGCAAGAATAGATCATCTTTATAATGATAAATCTATAAATGACAAAAAAATGTTTTTATATTGGGGGGATTTAACAGATACTAGCAATATAAATAGAATTTTAGAAAAAGTACAACCAGATGAAATATATAATTTAGCAGCTCAAAGTCATGTTAAAAGATCATTTGATATACCTGAATATACAGCAGAAGTTGATGCTATTGGAGTGCTAAGGTTCATTGATGCTATAAAATCGTCTGGAATAAAAACAAAATTTTATCAAGCTTCTACAAGTGAACTATTTGGGAAAATACAAGAAATACCTCAAAAAGAAACAACTCCTTTTTATCCACGATCACCTTATGCTATTGCCAAACAGTATGCTTTTTGGATAGTTAAAAATTATAGAGAAGCGTATAATCTTTTTGCTGTGAATGGGATTCTTTTTAATCATGAATCACCAAGAAGAGGTGAAACATTTGTTACAAGAAAAATTACAAGAACTGCATCTAAAATTAAATTAGGCATAGAAAATAAATTAATTCTCGGTAATTTGAACGCAAAAAGAGATTGGGGCTATGCACCTGAATATGTAGAAGCCATGTGGTTAATGTTACAACAAAATAACCCAGATGATTTTGTAATAGCAACTGGAGAGACACATACAGTAAGGGAATTTTGTCAGCTATCATTTGCAGAATTAGGAATAGAATTAATATTTGAAGGAGAAGGTATAAATGAAAAGGGTATAGATAAAAAAACTAATAATATATTAGTAGAAGTTGACCCCAAATATTTTAGGCCAACAGAAGTGGATGTTTTAATGGGTGATGCTGCTAAAGCCAAAAAAATACTAAATTGGGCACCAAAAACAAATTTAAACCAACTCATTAAAATAATGATTGAATATGATTATAATAACATTAAAAGTACATACAATGGAAACAATCGAAGATAATGGTAAAATAATTTGTATAATATATAGAAATGACGATTGGACTGAAGGACTGAATTTTTTCACTCCGAATGATATGTTTATGCAAGTTAGTTCATGGTATTATCAAAAAGGTAAAAGGCTTGCTGATCATATTCATAAAGATTATCCAAGAACAGTTAACCGTACACAAGAGATGACTTATGTAAAACAAGGGAAAATGAAAGTGTTTTTATTTGATGAGAATAAAAGACCTTTAAAAGAATTTATTCTCAACCAAGGTGATCTAGCTGTGTATGGATACGGAGGTCATGGCTATGAAATAATGGAAGATAATACACAAATTATTGAAACAAAAAACGGGCCATTTATTGGCGTTGAAAACGATAAAGAAAAATTTTAAATTATGAATAATTATAGAAAGTTCATTCCACAAATGGAACCATGGTTTGGAGAAGAAGAAAGTATAGCATTAAATAATTATATGAAATCAGGTGGCTGGATAACAGAATTTAAAAAAACTCTTGAATTTGAAAATATGATATGTGAGTATACAGGAGCTAAAAATTGCATTGTTGTTAATAATGGTACTGTTAGTCTAACTCTTTCAGCTTTAGCATGTGGAATAAAAAATGGAGATGAAGTTATTGTTCCAAATTATACTATGATTGCTACTCCTAATTCTATTAAATTATTTGGTGCTTCACCTATTTTCGTTGATGTAGAACCAGAGACATTATGTTTAGATATCAAATTAGTAGAGAGAGCAATTACACACAAAACTAAAGCAATAATGCTGGTTTATGCTAATGGTCGTTATCCTAAATCGGGTATAGAGGCTTTTATTAAATTAGCACAAAAATATAATTTAATAATAATAGAAGACTCTGCTCAAGCAATGGGTTCCTTTTATCCCAATGGTAATCATATCGGTACTATGGGGACAGTGGGTAGTTTTTCATTTTCCACTCCTAAAATAATATCAACGGGACAAGGAGGTGCTATTATTACTGATGATGATGTTATATCTTACAAAATTAGGAAATTAAAGGATTTTGGTCGTTCAGCTGGTGGTCTAGATATACACGATTCTATTGGATATAATTTTAAATTTACTGATCTCCAAGCAGTAGTTGGTATTGAACAAATGAAAAAACTTAATTGGAGAGTTAATAGAAAAAAAGAAATTTATAAATATTATCGCGAAAAATTAAAAGATATAACAAAAGTAAAATTTTTTGAGCAGGATATAGAAAATACAACTCCATGGTTTATTGACGTTTTAGTGGAAAATAGAGAAAATCTAATAAATCACTTAAAAAATAACAACATAGGTACTCGTATTATGTATCCACCAATAAATAAGCAAAAAGCATATCAATTACCTGGTGAATATCCTGTTTCTAATTTGGTAGGGGAAAAAGGGCTTTGGTTACCATCTTCTAGTCAATTAACTAATAATGAAATTGATTATATTTGCGATCAAATCAATGAATTTTATAAAAATTATTAATTATGAGAAAAATATTAATTACAGGTGGTACTGGTTTTCTTGGAAAACATTTGGTGGAATTTTATGAAAACAATCCCCAATATAAAGTATATTTTTGTAGTAAAAGCACAGGTATTGATTTGAGAATTTATCAACAGATATATGACTACCTTGAAGATATAAAACCAGATGTTATTATACATTGTGCAGCTCATGTTGGTGGAATACAATATGACAAAATGTATCCAATTGAAGTTTTAGAAGATAATATATTGATTAGTAAGAATATTATAAAAGCGGTTGCCGAATCTGGAGTAAAAACATTAATAGATATAATGCCCAATTGTACTTATCCTGCAAAATATAATATTTATGAAGAAAAAAATTGGTGGAATGGAGAAATGCATCCATCAGTTTTAGTTTACGGTTTTTCAAGAAAAACGCTTTATGTTTACAGTTTCGCTTACTTGGAAAAATTTAATTTTAAAGTTGCTCATTTAATTCTTCCGAATCTTTATGGGCCAGGTGATCACTTTGATCCTATAAAATCACATGCTCTTGGTGCATTAATTTTTAAAATTGTTGAAGCTAAGAAAAATAATGTTGAAACAGTTGAAATTTGGGGCACAGGCAAGCCTATTAGAGAATGGCTTTACGTAACAGATGCTGTTCTAGCTATAAATGAAGTATTACTAAATATAGAAAAAATACCTAATAACGATATCTTAAACATCGGAACTGGGGTTGGTATTTCTATATTAGATCTAGCAAATGAAATTAAAAAAATCGTAGGATGGGATGGAAAATTTATTTTAAATACAAATATGCAAGATGGTGCAATGGAAAAACGATTATCAAATAAAAAAATGAAAAATTATATAAATTGGCAACCCTTATATTCTTTTGAAGAGGGATTAATAAAAACAATTAATAGTTATATAGAAAATATTCATTTATGAATATAATTATTGTCACAGGATCGCCTTTTCCAGAAGGCATGGCTCCTACAAATAGAATTATTTCATATGGTAAAGGATTTATTGCAAATAATGCTAAAGTAAAGGTAATATCTTTATATCCATATAAATATTCTGTTAGGAATAAAGATTTGATGATTTCAAAAGGCAATTTTGATAATATTAAATATGAAAGGACAGTTTTATTTAATGAAAAAAATAAATTATTAAAATATAAATTATTAAAATTTTTACAACTCTATGGCCTTTACAAAGGACTGTATATAATAATTAAAGAAAATAAAAAAGAAAAAATAGATACATTAATATTACACTCAAATGTTTTGTTATATATTTTTTCATTTAAATTTATTACAAAAATTTTAAAAATAAAATATATTCAAGAAAAAAGTGAATTCCCTTTTGTATTAAAGAAAAGAACTTTTTTAGGTAAAATATATGCAAAATTTTATGTGAACACAGTTTATAAACTTTTTGATGGAATTTTAGTAGAATCACAAAGATTATATGATTTTTTCATTACTAAAATTAAAAAAAATAGCAAATTATTAATTGTTCCACCAACAATTGATCCTAATTCTATTGTGGATGAACCTATAAATCCTTTTAATGATGAATATATATTTTATTGTGGCTCTCTTTCAAAAGATAAAAAAGATGGTGTCGATATTTTAATTTATGCTTTTAATAAAATATTAAATAAATTCCCCAAAATTAAATTATTTATTGCAGGGGCAGGTGATTTAAACTATATAAATTTTTTAAAAGATATAATAAATAATTTAAATATAAATAAAAATGTACAAATTATAGGTGAACTTAAAAAAAATGAATTAATAAAGTATCTTAAAAACGCAAAAATATTAGCATTAGCAAAAGAAAATGATTATCTGCAATCAGGTGGCTTTTCATCAAAAGTCATTGAATATCTTTATACTGGTAATCCAGTTGTTTTAACAGATTTAGGTATTACAACCTCATATCTTAAAGATAAGGAAACAGCTTTTTTTGCAGAACCTAATAATATAGACTCTTTTGCAAATGTATTAATTTTTGTTTTGGAAAATTATGACTTTGCTGTGAAAGTAGGAAAATCTGGGCAACAATTTGCTCTTAAATATTTTGACTATATAACACATACAAAAAGGATTATTAATTTTATTGATTCTTTATAATTACTAATTTACTATATGGTTACAATTTCTTTTTTAGGTGATATTAGTCTTAATGATAAATATAATGAACTTTATCTAAATGGTGACAAACCTTTTGATAATATTAAGCAAATATTATTTAATTCAGATTTAGTCGTTGGTAATTTAGAATGTCTTGCTAAAGGGGACAATGGCGAAAATTTACTCAAAAAACCTCGGTTAAAAACAAATCTTGATACTTTAAATTATTTGAAAGATTTGAATTTAGGTCTTGTATCATTAGCTCACAATCATGTATTTGACAATCTAATCGATGGATACGAAAAAACAATAGATTTTTTAGACAAAAATAATATCTTACATTTAGGTTCTGGACTATCTGAAACCATTGCAAAAAAACCTATAATAATAGAAATTAATGATTTAAAATTTTGTTTTTTAAATTATGTAACTCATGATACTAATCCTAGTTTACCTGATGATGCTGGCATCTTTTTAAATTGGTTTAATGAAAATAATATCTGTAATGAGATAAGGCAATATAAAAATCAGGTTGATTATATCATTTTACTTTTACATTGGGGTGGCATAGTAGAAGGGGGTTATTATCCTGGTTTTAATCAGCCCAGTGTAGCTCGCAAATTTATAAATGCTGGAGCAGATCTGATTGTAGGCACCCATTCTCATACATTGCAACCTTATGAAATTTATAATGGAAAATATATTTTTTATAGTTTAGGAAACTTTTGTTTTGCAGATGTTTATTCTGATAATAAAATTAATGAAATTAATCAAAAAAAAGGAACTGAGTCTATAATTCTCAATGTGTTATTCGAAAAAGATTCTTATGCTATAGACTTTATTCCCATAAAAAATAAAAATCTTCATATTAAAATTGATGAAAAAATAATTAAAAAATATAAAAGAAAGTTATTTTATTTTAAATTCACCAAAAATATAAAAATATTTTGGCAATTATACTATTTTAAGTTTAAAAAAATAGATCCTATCTTTTTTTATTTCTGGGGTAACGACCATGATTTTTTTAAACAATTAAAATTGTTGAATTTTTCTAAATTGAAACGTTTTATTAAAAAATAATTTTATGAATAAGATTTATATACTAACAGATTACAAAGGAATTTTTTTTATGATAAAAATTCTATTTTAAGAACAGAACATAAAATTAGGAATGGTTTTAGTATGGAATATGAGATATATTTTAACCATATAAATTTTATATATTTACAATTTTAAAAAAAGGAGAGAATATGAAAACAATAGGTTTTGTGATAAGTCATAAAAGAAATGAAAAAAGAAGAGCATTATTACCAACTGATTTACCAAAGATCAAAAATTTGGATTATCTATTTTTTGAAGAAGGATATGGAAATATTATTGGATATAATGATGAAGATTATAAACAATTTAATGTCAATATTGTTAAAAGAGAAGAAGCATTTCATAAAGACATTGTTTGTTGTCCTAAAGCACCAGAAAATAAAGAAATGGAATTTTTTTTAAAAAATCAAATTTTTTTTGGGTGGATTCATGCAGTTTTAGGCAGAGATATAACAGATTTTCTAATAAATAATAATATGACAGGAATAGCTTGGGAAAATATGTTTGATAAAAATTTGCATGTATTTTTTAAAAATAATGAGCTTGCCGGGGAAGCTGCTGTAAAACATGCTACTTTATTTTATGGAAGGACATTACATAATCTTAATGTTGCAATATTAGGACGAGGTAATTGTGCTCGAGGTGCATTAAAAGAACTTTATAGACAAGGTGCAAATTGTTTTGTTTATGATAAAAGAACAATTAAAACTTTTAGAGATTATTTAAATTATTTTGACATCATTGTTAATGCAACATTATGGGATGTATTCAGCAAAGATAAAATAATATTTAAAGAAGATTTAAAAAAAATGAAGAAAGGTTCAATGATTATAGATATAAGCTGCAATAACCAAATGGAAATTGAAACAAGCATACCCACTACAATTGATAATCCCATATATATTGTAGATGGGGTAATGCACTATGCAGTTGACCATACACCAACATTATTTTGGAAAGAAGCGTCTGAATCAATTAGTAATGAAGTTTCTAAATATATTGATTTACTAATTGAAGAAGATTACAATGATGTTATAAAAAATGCTATTTGTATTCTAAATGGTAAAATAATCGATGAAAATATTAAGAAATTTCAAAATAGATTTTAATTTAAGAATACATATAATATGAACAAAGGTTTAAAAATTCAACTAAGTAAGCTGAAACATCATTTACTTAAATATAAAGTTATTAACTCTAATATAACCAAATTTTATAATAAAAACTATGAAAAAGAACTAAAACAATTACTATCTACCATAAATGATTGTAATAATGTAGATATAGATAGTGATATACCAATCAATGATATTTTAATAGGTTTAGTAGAAATTAATAAAAATAATATTAGACTTTCGCCAAAACGTGAAAATTATTACAAATATAAAAAATTTCTAGATCATAATAAACTTAGATATGAAACATTTAATATTCATGCATCCGATTGGTTAGAAAAAGTATATAATTATGATATTATAATATGGGGAATGGATTCAGATCCCGCCTCATTATACGAAGAGAAAACTAAAATTTATTTTTTAGAAAAATATCTTAACAAATTTTGTTATCCTAGTGCAGAGGAATTGTGGGCTTATGAAGATAAAATAAGACAATATTATATTTTGAAACATAATAATATGCCAGTTGTTCCTACTTTTATAACTTTTGATAAAAATGAGGCATTGCAATACATTGAAAATACAGAATTTCCTAAAGTGGCTAAATTGAATACTAGCTCAGGATCGAGGGGGGTTACTTTAGTAAAAAGTAAATCTAAAGCTAAAAATTTAATTAATAAAGTTTTCGCTAATGGTAGCCAAACCCCTTATACATATATTAAACAAAAAAATTATATTCTTTTTCAAGATTTCATAAATGATGCAGACTATGATCTCAGGGTTATAATAATTGGTGATAAGGTATTTGGTTATTATAGACTGAAGCCTGAAAATGATTTTCGTGCTTCTGGTGCTGGTATTTATTTGAAAAAAGAACTACCAATAGATGCCATAAAAATAGCATTAAATGTTAAAAAACTCTTTAATGCAAGGATGATCGCTGTAGATATGATAAACTCTAAAAAAACAAACCAACATTATATAATAGAAGCTTCTATTTTCTTTGGAGTA
>Ga0208826_1003612_pt1 | contig 10453 bp, 5 predicted proteins | sample AD_UKC115_MetaG_FD_184451 | JGI IMG/M metagenome (GOLD analysis project Ga0208826, IMG submission 184451) | Active sludge microbial communities of municipal wastewater-treating anaerobic digesters from Hong Kong - AD_UKC115_MetaG (SPAdes)... | ecosystem: Engineered > Bioreactor > Anaerobic >... | reverse complement strand
TGTAGAACGGCGCCTCGCCGCACTTCTCCAGCTGACGCTCCATGTTCTCCTTGATCAGATGCATCGGCACGTGACCGGGACCTTCGATCATGGTTTGCACGTCGTGTTTCCAGGCAATCTGGGTCAATTCGCCGAGCGTGTCGAGTTCGGCGAACTGCGCCGCATCGTTGGCGTCGGCGATGCTGCCCGGGCGCAGGCCATCGCCGAGCGAGAAGGCCACGTCATACGCCTTCATGATTTCGCAGATGTCCTCGAAATGGTCGTAGAGGAACGACTCCTTGTGATGCGCCAAGCACCACTTGGCCATGATCGATCCGCCACGCGACACGATGCCGGTCACGCGCTTCGCCGTCAGTGGAATGAACGGCAGGCGTACGCCGGCGTGGATGGTGAAGTAATCCACGCCCTGTTCGGCTTGCTCGATCAGCGTGTCGCGGAAGATGTCCCAGGTCAGTTCCTCGGCCTTGCCGTCGACCTTCTCCAGTGCCTGATAGATCGGCACGGTACCGATCGGCACCGGCGAATTGCGGATGATCCACTCGCGCGTTTCGTGAATGTGCTTGCCGGTGGACAGATCCATCACCGTGTCGCCGCCCCAACGAATCGCCCAGACCATTTTCTCGACTTCTTCGGCAATCGAACTCGTCACCGCCGAGTTGCCGATATTGGCATTGATCTTCACCAGGAAATTGCGGCCGATGATCATCGGCTCGGATTCGGGATGATTGATGTTGCACGGAATGATCGCGCGACCGCGCGCCACTTCGTCGCGCACGAATTCGGGCGTGATGATTTTGGGTATCGCCGCACCGAAGGATTGCCCTTCATGTTGTTTGAGCAACGCCGCGTCGCGCAGCGCATCGAGCTTCTGGTTTTCGCGAATCGCGATGTACTCCATCTCCGGCGTGACGATGCCGCGGCGCGCGTAGTGCATCTGCGATACGTTGGCACCGACCTTCGCGCGCAGCGGCGTACGCGTGTGCGGAAAGCGCACCCCGGCCAGCTTCGGATCGGCCGCGCGACGGCGACCGAATTCGCTCGACAAGCCTTGCAGGGTTTGCGTATCGCCGCGCTCGGCAATCCAATTCGCGCGCAACGGCGCAAGCCCGGCGAGCAGATCGATGCGCACGGTTGGGTCGGTGTACGGGCCCGAGGTGTCGTACACGGCGAGTGGGGCATTTTTTTCCGCGCCAAACACGAGTGGCGTATCGGACAACTGCACTTCGCGCATCGGCACGCTCAAATCGGCGCGTGATCCGGGCACGTGAATCTTGCGCGAACCCGGAATCGGACGGGTCACACTTTCCGAAAGCGCGGTGGTGTCGCGAACCAGATCGGCGGCGAGTGCATTCATGGCGTCATCTCCTCAAGGTTGTATCGAGGCCATGACGCGGAAAGCTTCTATCGAAAAACCGCACCAGGATGCGCGGTTTTCTTTGCGCGCAGGAGGCGCGCACCAATAAAGCTTCCCTACGCCGGCATGACCCGGATCAGGTACGAAGGGTTTTTCTCAGTTTTCCGGCAACGCCGGAAAACACCCCCGCTTCATGCCCGCCATTGAAGCACGAAGCGTCGGCTTGTGCGAGTCGCGCCAACGCAATAGCTCCATTGGGTATCTCGAAAAACCCCGTCATCCCGGTGAAAGTCGGGATGACGGGCAAAACAGTTTCTCGATATGCCGAATTGCCTCGCACTGCGGGTTTCTCCACACGGCAGCGATTCGACCAGCGGTGTACTCGCCAACAGACCAGCCGATTGCAGCCGAAGCCGTCGGTGAAGGCCGAAGCACGGCGCTGGTTGGGAGGCATGTCCGTTTTTTCGGTGCAACGTCGTTTGAGCGGGAGACCGCTTTCCAACGGAGAAACCAAGATGTCGCACCTGTCTAAAAAATGTCTGGCTTTCAGGTTCCTGTGGGGTTGCCTCGTGGTGATGGCAACCATCGCTTTGCCGGGGCGCGCCTGGGCGCAGAACGAGTTGTTCGTGAGCAACACCGGCGGCAACTCCGTCACTGTTTACAGCCGCACTGCGAACGGCAATATCGCGCCGACCCGAACCCTCAGCGGGGCCGCGACTGGCTTGGCGCACCCAACCGGAATTGTCGCCGACACAGTCAACAGCGAATTGGTCGTCGGCAACAACTTTGGTCAGTCGGTGACGGTATTCGGGGTGAGCGCGAGCGGCAACACGGCTCCGACGCGAACGCTTTCCGGTACGGCAACCGGGATAGCCTTTCCGGCAGGCGTCGCGGTGGACACGGCGAACAACGAACTGTTTGTGGCAAACAACGGCGGCGCCTCCGTGACCGTCTATGCCCGTACCGCAAACGGCAACGCGTCCCCACTGCGCACCTTGAGCGGCGCTTCGACCGGGCTGTTCGCGCCCGCCGGCATTGCGCTCGATACTGTGAACAACGAGCTGTTTGTGGCGAACAACGGTGATGGAACCATTCGTGTGTTTGGACGCACAGCAAGCGGCAACACGGCGCCCACGCGGATTTTGAATGTGCCGTCGTCGAGCCCGTTTCAAATCTCCGGCGTCTTCGTGGACAACGTCAACAATGAACTGTTCGTCACCAACAATGGCACGTATTCCGTCTCGGTCTTCAGCCGTACCGCGAGCGGGAGCACCGCACCACTGCGCACCGTGAGCGGCGCTGCCACAGGCTTTGACAATCCCTTCAGTGTCGTTGTCGATAGCGTCAACAACGAATTGCTGGTGGTGAATACGGGGCAAAATACCGGCGTGGCATCGGTCACGGTCTACCCGCGCAGCGCCAGTGGCAATCTCGCTCCGATCAGGGCACTCGCCGGGGCGGCCACGAATTTGTCGCTTCCAACCTACCTTGCCGTCACGACCGGCACCGCGCCGCCGCGCCCCTTGCCGCCGACGCTCACCAAGGCGTTCGGGGCGGGCAGCGTGATCGTCAATACGCCGACGACACTCACCTTGAGCCTTGCCAATCCCAATCCCTCCGCGACGCTGACCGGCATCGCTTTCACCGACCCGTTTCCCTCTGGCCTCGTCGTCGCAACGCCCAACGGCCTCACGACGACGTGTGGCGGGGCGATCATCACTGCGACGGCGGGCTCGTCCGCTGTCTCGCTGTCGGGTGAAACGTTTGTCGTTGGCGCGTCGTGCGCGTTCACAGTGAACGTCGTACCGACCGCCGTGGGGCCCTATACCAACACCACCGGCGCGATCACCTCGAACGAAAGCGGCGCCGGCGCAACCGCATCGGCCAGCTTCATCGCCGTCGCAGCGACGCCGCCGCCGTCTCCCATGCAGCCGGCGCCGACATTGCAGGGCTGGGCGCTGTGGTTACTCGGCGCGACTCTGCTCGTGGTGGGCGGCGGCGTAGTCGTGTGCTCGCTTGGACACGACTGAAACCCGCCCTCACGCCGCGTTTTTCGGGTCGCCCGACTGCGCTGAGCGACACTGAATGCGGCGCAACGACCGCGCAGGAGCGCCTCGGCGTGCGACGAAACCTGGCGCTCGTGCGTCTTGTGTATCGTCCCCGCAGGCCACAGAGTATGACGGCCTGGTTCACTCGACGAGGTTTACCATGAAAACGTACCGCCACTCGCTGTTCCGCCCGCTGATCGCCATCGCCACGGCCTGCCTCTTCCTCGCCGCCTGCGCCGCGCCGGGGCCACGAAAACCCCTGCCCGAGCGCGTGCAAGTGCAATGGGCGCCCGACAATCAGTTGAGCGAGGTGAGGAACAACCCGATGCAACGCGGTTGGCTCAAGCCGGCCAGCTGGCAGGCCAGCCTCGGCGACTATCTGCGCAAGCACGCCGATGCCGTGCTGCCGCCCGGGCAATCGCTGCACGTCACCATCGAGGACATCAAACTCGCCGGCGACTTCGAGCCGTGGCTCGGGCCGGACGCGCAAGACATCCGCTTCATGAAGGACATCTATCCGCCGCGCGCCACCCTGCGCTGGGCGTTGACCGATGCGCAGGGTGCCACGATCCGCGAAGGCGAAAGCAAACTGACCGACCTGGGCTACCTGCAGCGCGGGCCGATCACCCCCTCCAGCGACCAACTGCGTTACGACAAGCGCATGCTGGGTGACTGGATCGGCAAGGAATTCGCGAACAAGTCCTCGTAAGCCGTCACAGCGCGATCGTCGAACTCGGCTCCACGCGAAACGTCCTCGTGCGCGCTACACTGCGTGCATGAAGACCCTAGCCTGCACCCTCGCCATTCTCCTGACCGCATCGACGGCTCAGGCCGCCAGCAGCGACATCGCCGCCCGCATCGATCGCATCCTCGCGACGACGCCGCTGATCGACGGTCACAACGATCTGCCATGGGAGATTCGCACGCGCTTCGGTGGCGATGTGACCAAAATCGATCTCGCCGCCGATACCTCGAAGCTGCCGCTTCCGGCCGGCGACGAAGGCGCGCCACTGATGACCGACATCCCGCGCTTGCGCGCCGGCCATGTCGGCGGCCAATTCTGGTCGGTGTGGATTCCGGTATCGCTCAAGGGGCCCGAGGCGGTGCAGGTCACGCTCGAACAAATGGATATCGTCAAGACGATGGCAGCGCGTTGGCCGCGCGTTTTTTCGATGGCCTACACGGCCGCCGACATCCGTCGCATTCACAAAGACGGTCGCATTGCCTCGCTGATCGGCATCGAGGGCGGCCATCAGATCAACGATTCGCTTGCCGTGCTGCGCGAGTACTACGATGCCGGCGCGCGCTACATGACGCTCACGCACTCATCGAACACGGACTGGGCCGATTCGGCCACCGACACGCCCGCGCATCACGGACTCACGCCATTCGGTCGCGAGGTCGTGCGCGAGATGAACCGGCTCGGCATGCTCGTCGACCTCTCGCACGTGTCCGAGGACACGATGAACGCTGCGCTCGACGTGGCGCAGGCACCCGTGATTTTTTCGCACTCCTCGGCGCGCGCGCTCGACGATCATCCGCGCGACGTTTCCGATGTGGTGCTGCGCCGTGTTGCCAAGAATGGCGGCGTCGTCATGGCCAACTTCGCCCTGGCGTACGTTTCCGATGCGTACCGCCGCTGGGACGCCGACCGCGCCGCCGAACAGGCGCGCTACAACAGCCCGCCGTTCGGCGGCCTGTACATCGGCGATCCCGCACGCGCCAAGGCTGCGCTGGCCGAGTGGGAGAAAACCCATCCGGCGCCGACCGTCACGCTGTCCGATGTCGCTGACCACATCGAGCATATCGTCAAGGTCGCCGGTGTCGAGCATGTGGGCATCGGTTCAGATTTCGACGGCATCCCCGCCACACCGATGGGCCTCGATGGTGTCGACAAATATCCCGCCTTGCTCGGCGAGCTCGCACGGCGTGGCTGGAGCGATGCCGACCTGGCCAAACTCGCCGGCGGCAATGTGTTGCGTGTCATGGCGCAGGCGGAGTCGGTGGCGGCGATACTGCGCACACAGCGTGGCCCATCGATGGCCCGAATCGCGCAATTGGATGCCGCGTCGGCAATCACGAAATAAAAGCCGCACGCCGCGGGGCGCTGACCCATGCGATGCGGCATGGCGTGGGCCAAGGATCGGCGAGACTCACGCCGCCTTCGCGCACGCCGACGCACCACAACTTACGCCTACTTCGGCGCATAAGCGCGCAGAAAGAAATCGACGGTCGCATCGAGGTGTTCGTCGATTTCGCGCGCGCTCGGTGCAGGTTCCAGCCCACACTCCATGCGCGCGTGACATTCGCCCTTGAGCAAGCAGAAGAACTGTGAAGCGGCCCGATGCAGATCGACGATGTCGAGCTTGCCGGCATCGACTTCGGTGCACAGGAAACGTTCCAAACCAGCCTGCACGCGCACCGGCCCGGCCTCCCAAAACAAGCTGGACAACTTCGGTGCGCTCGCACCGTTCGCGACGATGGTGCGGTGAATCGCGATCGCATCCTCGCTCGTGATCAAGCTGAAGAATGCCCGTGCGATCGCCAGGAGCTGCTTGCGAAGCGGCCCTTTCAAGTCGGCGTGGAACAGTTCATCGGGTATCAACGATTCGCATTTGCTGCGAACCGCTTCGGCGAACAAGGTCTCCTTGTCGCGATAGTGACTGTAGACGGTGAGTTTGGAAACGCCGGCCCGGTTCGCGATCGCATCCATGCTGGTGCCTTCGAAACCTTGCTTGACGAACAAGGTTTTGGCCGCATCGAGAATGGCGGCCCGCTTTTCCATATCCTTGGGGCGGCCCGGCCCGGCCTTGGCAACAGTCAATGCGGACATGATTTCGACTTCGTTCGTTTTTCGCAGCGGACGTCCGCAAGCGACGGCCTCTGCTGGCAATATAGAAATACTGGACAGAACAGTTTAGTATTTGTAGGATAGCACAAATCATCCCCCTTGAGCGTTTGGCATGCGCATCGCGTCCGCCCACTGCTGCGCGATTCGCCTGAGTTCGCAACCTACCACCATCGACGGCATCCGCACTCCCGGACTTGAAATCATGCCCGATCTTCCCTTCCGCACTTCGGCACCCACTACCGCGCATCGTATCGCCAAAGGATTCCTGCCCATGACCGTGCTCGTTCTGGCCGGTTGCAGCGGCCACTCGAACGCACCGGAGCCCCCGCGCAGCGCCATCGTCGCGCACCCGCTGGCCGCCGAAGCCGTCGGCGCGCGCGTCTACTCGGGTGACGTGCGTGCGCGCTTCGAAAGCCAACTCGGCTTTCGCGTCAACGGCAAGATCAGGACACGCAAGGTCGATGTCGGCGATCGTGTCGCAAACGGGCAGCTTATCGCCGAACTCGATCCTGTCGACCTGCAATGGCAAACCGGCAGCGCTCGCGCCAACCTTGCTGCGGCACAAGCCCAACGCGACCTGACCCAAGCCGATTACGATCGCTACCGCACATTGCTCGACAAGCATTACATCAGCCAAACCCAGGTCGATGCACAGGCAAACGCACTGAAGGCCGCCCAGGCGCAAGTGCAGCAGGCGCAGGCTGCACTTGCGATCGCCACGAATCAAACCGAATACACCAGCTTGCGTGCCGACCACGCCGGCGCAATCACCGCGCTGAGCGCCGAAGCGGGGCAAGTCGTCGCCGCCGGGCAGTCCATCGCCAGGCTGGCATGGGACGGAGCCGTCGAAGTCGAGATTGCCGTGCCGGAAGACCGAATCGCGTCCCTGCACGTCGATGCGCCGGCCACGATCGAAGCGTGGGCCGATACCGGCAAGCGGCTGGGAGGGCATGTGCGCGAAATCGGCGCAGAGGCGGATCGCGTCACGCGCACCTATCGCGTGCGCGTGCGCTTCGATGATGCCGACACCGCTCCGCGGCTGGGCCAGACCGCACGGGTGTATTTCACCGATTCCGGTGCCGCAGGGAAAACCCTGATTGCACCGTCGGCACTGTACGAACTCGATGGCAAGCCCGCCGTCTGGCTGGTCGATGCGAAGACGCATCGGGTGAAACTCGTCGCCGTCACCGTCGCCGCTTACCACGAGCAAGGCGTCATTTTGTCGAACGGTGTCGGCACGCAGGATTGGATCGTCACCGCCGGCGTGCACAAACTGCACGATGACGACACGATCGCACCGATCGATGCGCTGAATCGCCCTCTTTCCCTGTGAACGGGGTCGCCATGTTCGCATCGCCGTACACAGACTCCGCCCCCGACGCCAGAGGGCACGCATGAGTCACTTCAACCTTTCCGAATGGTCGCTGCGCAACCCCTCGTTGTTGCGGTATTTCATCGTCCTGCTCGCCCTCGTCGGCGCATGGTCGTACCTTGGACTGGGGCAATCGGAAGACCCGCCATTCACGTTCAAGGTAATGGTGGTACAAACACAATGGCCGGGCGCGAGCGCCGCCGAGGTCACTGAACAAATCACCGAAAAGATCGAGAAAAAACTGCAGGAGCTGCCACAGATCGATTATCTGCGCAGCTATTCGCGACCTGGCGAATCGATGGTGTTCGTGGTGGTGAAGGATTCGCTGCCAGCCGATGGCGTACCCGATTTTTTCTATCAGGTGCGAAAGAAGATCGGCGACATTCGCTACACCTTTCCGCAAGGCATCTACGGGCCGTTTTTCAATGACGAATTCGGCGACACCTTCGGCAACATCTACGCGCTCAACGGCGAGGGCTATTCCGACGCGCAGCTGCGCGACTACGCCGAGCGCCTGAAACTGGAAATCCTGCGCGTGCCGGATGTGGCGAAGGTCGCCTTGATCGGTCAGCAGGACGAGAAAATCACGATTGAACTGTCCAACGCCAAGCTCGCCACGCTCGGCGTCAGCTTCGAGCAGTTGCAGGCCACGCTCGCCGCGCAGAACGCGGTCACGCCGGCGGGCAGCTTCGAGACCGGCAGCGATCGCATCTATCTGCGCCCGAGCGGCGCGTTCGATTCGGTCGAGGCGATCCGCAACATCGCGATCCGCGCGAACGGCAACCTGTTCCGCCTCGGCGACATCGCCAAGATCACACGCGGCTACGCCGACCCGCCCGATCCACGCATGCGCTTCATGGGCAAAAATTCGCTCGGCATCGCGGTGTCGATGCGCGCGGGCGGCGACATCATCCATCTCGGTCGCAACCTCGACGCCACCATCTCGCGCCTGCAAAAAACGCTGCCGGTCGGCCTCGAGCTCGACCGCGTCGCCGACCAGCCGCGCGCAGTCGCCCGCTCGGTCGAGGAGTTCGTGCATACGCTGGCCGAGGCCGTGATCATCGTGCTGTTGGTCAGCTTTTTCTCGCTCGGTCTGCGCACCGGTCTCGTCGTCGCATTGTCGATTCCTCTGGTGCTGGCGATGACGTTCGCGGCGATGAAATACTTCGGCATCGACTTGCACAAGATTTCGCTCGGCGCATTGGTGCTGGCGCTCGGCCTGCTCGTGGACGATGCGATCATCGCGGTCGAGATGATGGCGATCAAGATCGAGCAGGGCTACGACCGCATCCGCGCCGCCGCGTTCGCCTACACCTCGACCGCGTTCCCGATGCTGACCGGCACGCTGGTCACCGCCGCGGGCTTCCTGCCGATCGCGACGGCGAAATCCGGCACCGGCGAGTACACGCGTTCGATCTTCGAAGTGGTGACGATCGCGCTGTTGATCTCGTGGGTCGCCGCGGTGATGCTGATTCCGTATCTTGGCTACAAGCTGCTGCCGGAGCGCGACCAGGCGCCGCCGCCGGCGAATTCGTGGCTGCACAAGCTGCCGCCGCGCCTGCGCCGCATCGTCACCGGCGAGCATGCGCCGCATGCCGATCACGATCCGTACGCGACGCCGTTCTACAGAGCCTTCCGCACGCTGGTCGACTGGTGCGTCGGCCATCGCTGGCTCGTGATCGGCGCCACCGTCGGCGCATTCGTGCTGGCCGTCGCCGGCTTCGGCCTGGTCCAGCAGCAGTTCTTCCCCGACTCGACCCGGCCGGAGCTGATGGTCGATCTCAAGCTGACCGAAGGCGCCTCGCTCAATGCCACCGAAACGCAGGTGAAGAAGCTCGAAGCCTGGCTGGCAAACCGTCCCGAGCTGGAGAACTACGTCAGCTATGTCGGCAGCGGTACGCCGCGTTTCTACCTGCCGTTGGACCAGCAACTGCCACAAGCCAGCTTCGCCGAGTTCGTGCTGCTGGCGAAATCGACGGCCGATCGCGAAAAAATCCGCACCGCCCTGATCGAGCTGTTCGATCGCGACTTCACCGAGTTGCGCGCACGCATCGCCCGCCTGGAAAACGGCCCGCCGGTCGGCTACCCGGTCCAGTTCCGCGTATCCGGCGAGGACATCGCGACCGTGCGCGAACTCGCGCGCAAGGTTGCCGAGGTGATGCGCAAGAATCCCGTTTTGCGCAACGTCAACCTCGACTGGGAAGAGCCGTCCAAAGTCGTGAAGCTCGACATCGACCAGGAGCGCGCGCGCGTGCTCGGCGTGTCCTCGCAGGATCTGGCCAATTTTCTGCAAAGCTCGTTGTCCGGCGTGCCGATCACGCAATATCGCGAACGCGACCAACTCATCGCCGTCGAACTGCGCGGCCCGACCGACGAGCGCGCGCGCCTGTCCCTGCTCGAAAGCCTCGCCGTGCCGACGCCCTCGGGCCAGAGCGTGCCGCTCAAGCAGATCGCGAACGTGTCCTACGGTTTCGAGGAAGGCATCATCTGGCGGCGCAACCGCCTGCCAACCGTGACCGTCCGCGGCGACATCTACGGCGACACCACCGCGCCGACGGTGACCGCGCAGGTGCTGCCGCAACTCGACGCGATCAAGGCCTCGATGCCGACCGGATATTTGTTCGAAGTCGGCGGCGCGGTCGAGGAATCGGCCAAGGGGCAGACGTCCGTCAATGCCGGCATGCCGCTGTTCCTGATCGTCGTGCTGACCGTGCTGATGATCCAGTTGCGCAGTTTCTCGCGCGTGCTGCTCGTGTTCCTGACCGCGCCGCTCGGGTTGATCGGGGTGACTCTGTTCCTCGTCGTGTTCCGCGTACCGTTCGGCTTCG
>Ga0208826_1003610_pt1 | contig 10455 bp, 8 predicted proteins | sample AD_UKC115_MetaG_FD_184451 | JGI IMG/M metagenome (GOLD analysis project Ga0208826, IMG submission 184451) | Active sludge microbial communities of municipal wastewater-treating anaerobic digesters from Hong Kong - AD_UKC115_MetaG (SPAdes)... | ecosystem: Engineered > Bioreactor > Anaerobic >... | reverse complement strand
AATAGAGTGTTCCCTGTAGTCCCGAAGAGGTTCCGGAGGGAGAGGGGGGAAAAGTAATAGGAAGTGTCTGCTGTAATTTTCACCGCAAAAGTCTGTATGGTCTGCTTCTCCTCGTTCGTGTCGTTCGCGGTTCATGAAATTCAAAGGGAGTGTCCGCAATAGATTCTAACCGCGAAACACGCGAAAACCGCGAACAAAAAAAGGAGTGTTCCTAGGAAGAACATGATGGGCTTCTTCCCCTCCCATAGGCCACTCCCTTCCTGTCTCGTCCTGTCACCGCGCCGAGGATCCTAGGACGAACAATGCGTTCCAACCCGCAAATTCTCTTCCGTCCAGTATCAACTGCTGTCTTGTCAGGCTTTGAGGGCGAGGCGAGAGAACGAGTTTATGTTTCCGTCCAGATCGAACTGGCTGCCTTGTTAGGCTGTTGATGTAAAGATGTTGTCTCCAAGCAGTTTCCGTCCAGATCGAGCTGGCTGCCTTGTTAGGCTTTGTATTAATATTGATTAATAAAAATTTTTGTTTCCGTCCAGATCGAACTGGCTGCCTTGTTAGGCTACACCATGACAAGAGAATATGAGGTCAGAGAGTTTCCGTCCAGATCGAACTGGCTGCCTTGTTAGGCCTCAGCAAAACTTTCTTGAAAAAGAAAGTGGGTTTCCGTCCAGATCGAACTGGCTGCCTTGTTAGGCTGTCGGTGAAGTTTTCAACGGAGTGTGGAATCGTGTTTCCGTCCAGATCGAACTGGCTGCCTTGTTAGGCGGTAAAGGTCTTCAAGCCCAGGATGGTCGGAGAGTTTCCGTCCAGATCGAACTGGCTGCCTTGTTAGGCTATAAGTATCATTTTTTACATAAATTCCTCCGTTTCCGTCCAGATCGAACTGGCTGCCTTGTTAGGCCGTTCCAAAGGAGGAAAGGATGACGAAGAAAATTGTTTCCGTCCAGATCGAACTGGCTGCCTTGTTAGGCGTTCGCAAAAATCAAATCGCGTTCCTCTTTGTTTCCGTCCAGATCGAACTGGCTGCCTTGTTAGGCGATACCTGTGGGGCAAGACGGAAGTTTCTGGTGTTTCCGTCCAGATCGAACTGGCTGCCTTGTTAGGCATTCAAAAAATTCAGAGAAACATTGTTTGTAATGTTTCCGTCCAGATCGAACTGGCTGCCTTGTTAGGCTCTGCCTCTTTCAAACCCGCCATAGTAAAGGCTTCCCGGGCTTAAAATTTGGAACCTCTTCATTGTAACCTCTTGGGAGAGGAAAATCAAGGGAGGTTCCAAATGAGCTGTGGAAAGAGGGGGCAGAACCTCCCTTTTTCCCTGGGAAAGGAGAACCAACTCAAACGATGAAGGCATGCCCCTCATCCATGCTTTTCTGCGCCCCCTCGCCGATCACACAGCTGTGGCACGTGTAATCCAGCTTGTAGATTTTGATGAAACCGGTACAAACGCCGATCTTTTCAAGCTTGGTGATGAGTTCCCTCTTCCCGCCCTTGTTCAGTCGGCACTCGAAAACACTTCGCTGGACGCGGAAGCCGAAACCCTTCAGCACCTTTTCGACCCTTCGGCGCTCCCGGTCCGAAGAGATGTCGTACACTACCGCGTAGTCGCCTATCCCTTTCATGAGAGCCAATTGTAGAAGGTCAGCGAGCGGTTTTCAAGAAGCCACCGCTTGAAAACGCTGACCTGAACGTAAAAATGATCTTTCAGCGGGAGGCCCTGGCCTTTGGGTTTCCGGTCAAGCTCGGCCTCGAAATGGGCCAAAAATTTCTTTACCGCGTCGCGGTTCAGGCGGAAGCCGCGTTCCCCCTCCGTAAAATCTTCATGGGTAATGATCTTCAGGTTGAGCAGGCGGATGATGAACCGGTCAATCCGGGCGCGGAACAGCTCCTCTATGTCGCACACCAGGGATTCGTAGTCATCGTTGGGGCTGTGCAGGAATCCCAGATAGGGGTTGAGCCCCGCCGAGCGGACCGTGGCGTTGAGACGGGAGAAGAGGAGGTAGTAACCAAAGTTGAGAAGGCTGTTGATAGGGTCGGGCTGTTTCCTCTCCCTGGACTTGATGTGGAAGAGGGGGTCGTTGATCAGAAGATTCAGTTTTGGGTAGACCAAGCGTGCGCACAGGCCTTCCAAACCGCGCACTTGCTGGATGTCCCCCGCCTCGTGGATACGGGCGATGTAGCCATCGAGCTCGTGGATGAAGAGGTTCTGTTGGCGCAGGTAGCGCTGACGGAACAGTGTCCGGTAACCGGCGATCTTGCCGGCGGCGAACTCCTTGGCGACGCACAAGACCTCGGTCGCGCTCAACTGCTCATAGCGCCGGGCATGCTCGGCGGAGACGGCGAAGAATCTTTTGGAATCCGGTTTGATGGTGGTGACGTAATAGCCGTTGTTCAGGGTGATGCTCATGGGTATGTTCCCTTCCACGCATTTGCGGACCAGGGCGGTGGAAAACACCGTTTTTTCCATGACCATGATCTCGCTGACCCGGCGCAGGGGGATGCTTTCCAGCAACTTGCCGTGTTGCACAACCTCCACGGCGTCGTTTTCCAGGGAGAGGAAGAGATAGGGTTCGGTGATATAGAGCGGCTTTTTGAGGCTCTTACCCTCCTCAGGATCGGGCTCGGCCGTCTCGGATCCAAACCGGATTCCCAAGAACTGAAAGCCTTCTTCGATGGGCTTGATGGCGGTCTTATCCTTGCTGAGCTTCAAGCCAAGCGTGTCCAGGAAGGAGCCGCTGTGGGCGAGGAGAGCTTCAGCGTCCGCGCGGCTCCTGCAGAGGATGACGAAGTCGTCGGCATAGCGTACCAGCTTGGAGTCGAAGCTCTTGATCTCCTCGTCAAAGGAGTCGAGGTAGAGGTTTGCCAGTAAGGGCGACAGGGGGTTGCCCTGCGCGAGGCCGTGGACGCGCTCATGGAGGAGGCCGTCGAGGACGAAGCCGTTCGCCAGAAGGGATTGGAAAAGGCGCCGGATCTTGCTGTCTTGAGAGGGCAGGTAGAAATCGAGAAGTTGCAGAAGCTTTCCATGGTCGATGGAAGGGAAAAAGTCCTCGATGTCGGATTCAATAACGTGGGAAAAGCCCTCGGCCACGGCTTGGTTGATGATCTCCACCGCTCTCTGCCGGGATATCCCCTTGCGGAAGCCGATCGATTCGGGCTCGAAGAAGCGGTCAAAAAAGCTGTAGACAGTGGTAAGCAGATACTGGCAGGCGATCAGGTCGCGAAATGGCAGTTGCTCGATGATCCGTTCCCGGCCGCCGGTTTTCTTGATCCGGAAGGCCGTGGACGGAGCCGGCCGATACTCACCGGAGGCGATGTCGCTGGCCAGAGCCTTCGCGAAAACCTTCTCGTCGAAGGGGTAGTGTTCACTCTTGGATAGCGCCGCTAACGCTTGGTCATAGCGCTCTATGGCCGCCCTGGTGGCGGCAACGGCTCCGGTTTGGCCAGGGAAGAAGGAGTCAAAAAAGGGGAGCGACCGGGGGTGAAAGAGGTAATATCCCTGGCTGTTGGAGAGCTTCCCGCCTCCATGCAGTTCACTGCCCAGGAGGAGGAAAGGGAGGAAATCGCCGTACTCCCCCTTGATATAGAACTTACCGACACAGCCCTTGACGAGCTGAACCTCGCCGGGTTGGGAGTGCGAATCGTGGCGGATCTCGGTGTAGTTCCAATAGTAGGGGAGGATGGCGAAATCGTCGCGGGTGGACGCGTAGGACAGCGGGCGCCCGAAGAGGCGGGAAAACCGCTTTTCAAAGGAGGAGATAAAGGCGCGTTTGCCGATGTACGTCCTGTCCCTCTCCTTCTCGGCGCTGAAGGGAAAGGGGACGAGAAATTCCAGGCAGACCTCTCCGCGGGTTTCAGAAATCGGAACCTCTGACCGCAGGTCTTCCAAGCCCCGCCTCTCCAACGGTCCCAAGGCGACAACATGGATAGTGCGGGCGTTCTCCGGGACAGAGAAGTACTCCTCCAGGAGCCGTCGCCACTCCCCGGCCAAACCCTCGTCCTGGCGGACCAGTAGGAAGTCCAGGATCAACCGATCCCCGGTGCTGAACTTCATGGATTGCCCCCTGCCGCGGGCGTGGAAGAAAGGAACGCACTCGGGCGCAGGCAGGGAATTTCCGTACAACCTCGAGGTTACGGCTTTGACCGCCGATTCGAACACGGAGAGGGGGTGACCCCGCAGGAACGACGAGGGTTTGCTCCAGGCGATCTCCGCTGAGATCCGGTGCCAGCGGAGATCGCCAAGGGGGGAGCGGCGGTTTTCCGGCATGTTTTTGTCAGAAGGGGTCGTGATCGAAGATCACCATGTCCCCGGTGACGGGACTGCGGTAGATGAGCTTCCTGGCTTTGCCGTGGAGGAAGTGGGCGATCTTCAGGTAGAGCCAAATGGGGCCCGATCCTGTCAAGATCACATCCTGTCCCTCAACGATCTGGTCCTGGACCCGCTTCAAGTACACCTCCAGTTCGTCTATCTTGGCGGTTTCTTCAAACAGGGAGCGCACGTCGATAGTGGTGGCGGTCATCGAGATCTCTTCTTCACTTTGAACTGGATGTCAATGAAAAGGGGATACTCCCCAAATTCTTTATCGGCCGTTCCGTTGGGGGTGTATTTATTGGGCTTAAGGATCTGAAGATCCCTGGAGGGGCGAGCGCAGGCTAGAACCATTCCGGCGCTCATGGATTTCTTTCCTCCCGTGTAGTCCGAGATCACGTCCGTCTCCTTCATCCCTTCAGGAAGATTTGAAAAAATATTTTCAACCACATCGTAGACTGCGGATGGATTGTCGGTTTCATCTCCAATCAGCTTTTTGATCTCAAAAAAATCCCTGCCGCCGTCCGGTTTCTTTCCCAGCTCTTCTTTAAAAACATCCTTCAGGCTGAGGGCGTTGGCCAGTGAGCCATTCTTCGCGTCTTCATCGCCGGCGATCACCCAGCATTTTTCCAGACTGTCAATGTGCCCTCTGATGGCGTTGGCCGCTGAGGGATTTGAGCCTACGCTGGCAAAAACGATCATCCCCTTGTATCGCTTTTTCTCAATGATCCTTGTGGAAAAAGAGCCATCCCTATAGTCTGTTAGCCATTGGGGGTTCAAAAAGACAATCGCCAGGAATATGAGCATCACTCCCCCGAGGGTGAGAACGAGTGGGGAGAACCATTTGCTCAATAACTCAGAGAAGCCATTGGTCGAGGTGCCCACCACATAGAGCATCGCCAGAAACAAGAGAGGTGGTCCCTTTTCGGGGCTGAAGAGTTTGCTGACGGCGTCGCTGAGGCCTTTTTTCATTCGTTTCCTCCTATAGATACTTTAACGAGAAAATTACCCAACTTCCGTAGGCCGGGGAAGAAGAGAAGATGGCTGAAAGTCACGGCGGCTCATGTATTGAATTTCCCTATCCTTGGGCCGGCCGTCGGGGGAAGATCCCGGCTCGAAGGCAAGCAGTCTCTTCAACTCCTTCATGCGATCGGTCTTCCAGAGCTCTTTCCAAGACGTTTCACTGTCGCTTTCTCTGGAGTAAGCCAATTTCAATAGGTACTGCGCGAAACGGGATTTGTATTCGTCTTGCTCTTTTGTAGGTGGAGGACTCTGCCATTCCCTTTCCAGTGTCGCGTAGCGTTTCTTTCGATCCGAGAGGAAAAGCTTGGGCTCCACGTGGATCGAACCCAAACCGAGAGGCTTGCCCATGCCGATCTTGTGGCAGCATCCCTCAGGCAAATCGAGGGCAAAGAGGAGGCACCCCAACTCGACACTGGTGAGACCCTCGAAACGGATCCGGCCTGAAAAGACGCTTTGGGCTTCCATTGGGCAGAGGATGGTGTGCTGGGTGTCCCGAGAGTGGGGAGATTCGAGGTAGGCTGGAGATTTTCTCGTGTCTTCCCAATTCCTTGCGGATTTGTGCCAGTAGAGCTTGTACCCCCGAATGCGGCGGCAGCATGCGCAAAGGTTAGGCGCAGCGCTTTGCTCCAGGTAGAGTCGACAGGCTGCCGGCTTGGGGGTTGAAAGAATCTTGGGGACTCTTTTTTCGCTTGGTTTCTCTGGATTGCCGTTTTCCAGGAACGCGTCCTCGAAAAAGACCCGGCTAGGTTTACTGTTCAAATCCCCAAAGATCTTCTTGGCAAGATCCAGTCCCTTTGCGGTAAGCTCGCTGGGGACATGGTTTGCAACGGTATTGCTACACGACGGACTAAGCGTCGCCTTGTCATCGAAAAAACGGAAGGAACCGTGGCCGATGATCTCCACCAGTGTGCGGACCATGCCCCGCAGAGAGCTCCCAGGAAGACGGAAGAGCCCTCCGGGTTGAAAGAAGTCAGGATTGCCGAGGTAGGGCTTTTTCGGATTCTCTTCTCTCAATGCCTCTTTTTCGCCATACTTTTCAACAGTTAAAGTGTTTCGAACATAAAGCGGGGTTTCTGCCGTGATCTCTAGCTCAATAAACCCTGTCAATGTGCCTTTGGCGTCTTCCCCGGGAACAACCGTTTCGTTCAGAGGGACGAAATTGAAGGGAGCGTGGGCCTGCGAAGGAGAGGGATTGCTCGGGTTCGCTGATGGGCGCGTTGGAATGGTTTTGTTAGTAGCAACAAGTTTGGAGACGTTTCTGGCGTTCCAACCCTTATCTGTTTTAACCAGTTCGTAGGTGACGTCCTCTCCTTTTTGGGGAATCCAGTTTTCAGTCCTTAAATCCATTTTGCGAAAATGAAAGTCGGACTTATCCCCTGGTTTTGCCTTTGGGTTAACGATGAACCCATACTTCTCATTTTCTTTATAAAGTCTGATCGTCCCTTGCTCCTTCATGGAAGACTCCTTTCTCCTTTTTCCGAATCGGGAAACGCGATCGATTTGCCGTTTACGACCAGATCAACGAAACGGCAATCCCCGTAGGTGGCTTGTCCTGTTTCGCCAATGATGTCAACGTAATTTCGGGTTTTCAACATCAGGGGAGCCTCCGGTTTTATCAAGGACCCAAACGACCCGGGAATGGCGAGGTGGGGCCCCCTGGTTTCCTGTAGGACGGTGTACCCCTTGGAATTTTCCCCTTCCGGAGTTCCCCAGAGGACCTGACAGGCTTCTACGGCATAGGACGACGGAGTTCCTTCCCCATCCTTCCTCAGCCTGCCGGAAAAGCCGGAGGAACCGCGCCAGAGAAGAAGCTCCTGGGTGGGATTAAAGCAACGGAATCTCTGAATGTACCCGGCGTCCAGAGCGCCTCCCTCTGGAAACACGAACTTAGAGGATTTCCACTGGGCAACGCGCACTTCATTGTCTGAATAGAGGAAACAGAAGGCGGTGGAGTCATGGAAATGTTTATTCATGAGCTCTTGTATCTTCACATCTGTCGGTTGAATAACTGGCAAAGGCGTAGATACAGAGTCTATAGAGATCAACCGCAAATTTGTAGAAGAGGATTCGAGCCCCAAGTTAGTTTCGGTCATCATCTTTTGACTCCTCTTTTTGCACGTTTAAGGCATTGATCCAGCCTTGCAAGGGGTTCGGGTCGGGAAACGAGATGGAACCGTTTTTCACTTCCAGCTCGACGGACTCTTTTGGATATTGAATGTCCGAGATCCCTGGTTTGTTGCACCTCTCCGACCTGACTTCCGGCTTGACGGGCTCTTTTTGATATTGAATGTGCGCGCTTTTGCCTTGGAAGACGCCGCGACCGACGGCTTTTCCCCCGCCGACGGCCAGGTCTCCGGTCCAGAGATCTTTCAAGATCAACGTCATAAGCCCCGCTTCCTCTTTGGAACAACCTTTGATCTTGATTTCAATCTTTATCGAATTCCCTTTGTTCTTGGAGCTGAAAACGGGCATTTCTTCCAGAAAGGCCCCGGGAACGGTTCCCCCCGTAAAGCGATCGATCTGGATGCGGGTCTGGACTTCCGCCGGGTATTCTTTAGGCAGGATTGTCTCTTCGATGAAAATCCTCCCCTTTCTTGCGGGCTTTGACGCATCCTTCTCTTCGGACACGGAGCCGAAGAGACTCTCCAGCATCTCTGTGCGTTCCTTCTCTTTCTTACCTATAGTCTCCAGGATCTTTCCTGCCCTGGCGCGGATGGCGCCTCGGAGGGATGAGCCGGTGATCACATAGGCCTCGGCGGAGCGGATGCTCTCCACGTCGGGTGTTTGTGGCTGTACAGAATAAGAGCGGCTGAGGAAGGATGTTTTGAGGTCAAACTCCCCTGTCAGTTCAAAATTGTATGGAGACTTCTCCTTGAAGGGTTCGGGAAAGTTGGTCTCCGGCTCTTTTTTCTCTCCGGAGAGCCAACTGTAAACATCGCTTTTTTTAGAAAAATCATAGAAATAGATCTGATCCTCAAACAGCTTGACCCTTCCCAGGCCCTTTCCTGTTCTGGCTCCCAGGCGCAGTTGACCATCCTGAAGAAGCTTGTAAAGGGTGGCCATGAACCGAAGGAAAGGCTCCAGCTTCTCCTCCTTCTGATGGATGTCCATCTCCAACCGAAGGTTAAAGCGGGTTCCCCGCTCTAGGACCTGGTAATCGAATTTCGCTCCGGCCTTGGTCTTGGGGTCGAAGAAAACCTGCCCGGTCTCTGGGTCGATGCGTATTCCGTCACGGATCGTGATCTTGGCCTCTGAAATCGGTGTGAGATCCGAGCAAGCCAGAGAACTGGGGCAACTTGTCGAACCATCGTCGTTGACGCCCCCCCAGATTTGCTCCTTAAGGTCCGTGTAGTTTGTGTCATCAATCCACTCGTCCAGGCAATGACGCAACGCGCCAAGGAACGAGGTGGCCGGGATGAAGGGCACGCCGTCTCCGTTCAGCAAGACGTCCGCGTCGGTCGTGTCGTTGACGCCCCCGCCGATCAAAACGGGCGATAGAAGTTCCAACTCTCCCTCAAGAACCAAAATGTGGCTCCTCATGATCCGGCTCCTTTTTTTTGTTCGCTCTTCTTGATCTGGCGGCGCAGGGCAGTGAAGAAAGCTCCGAAAAAGGTTTTGAAATGGCCTTCATCGATTTTCGTTTTCTCTGCTTTGCTCTGGGGAGGAAGATAGGATTTCAGTTCTTCAATTTCGGGCATTGGTGAGTTTGCCTGAATCGCCCTCCAGGGGGCCTCCAAATATTCCAGAAGTTTTTGTCTGCCGTTCGTGCATGAACGTAACTTTTCCTTGCTTTGTTCAGGAAACTTTTTTAGGGCCTCAAGAAAGCCACTGCTGGAATTTGAAGCCACCAAGGCTTCCAGCTTGGCGATAAGAGACTTGGAGGGCAGGGAGGTTGTAAATTCCTTAGCCTCCTCGATCGCCTTCTTTATCAAGAAATTGTCATGCTCTTTCGCGACGATCTGGGCAACGATTCCCTTGGTAAGCTTAGGTAGGCTTGGGCGTTGGCTTTGGGAATTATCTGACCCCTTGCCCCTTTCTGGCGTCTCTTCTTCACTCTTTGACGTTAAAGGAGAGTCTTGTTGCCAGTTCAGGGCAACGCGTCCGAACCCTTCGTTGCGGCGTTCCCCGACTCCCTGGATCAGCAAGGACTTTAAACTTTCTGGTGAAAACTCGTCGCTTGAGAACAGAAAGCAAGACCCTGCCGCAAAGGCCGTTTCGGAAGGGCGCGGCATGTTCCACACCGAAACGTAACTCTCGACCTCGGTGGTTCGGAAGAAGGATTTTTTGATTTTGCAGTTCATCTCAGCAATCCGGTTGATTTCACCTTGAAGGAGCGTTTCCGACGCTTCCGAGAACCCATTCTTGTTGTACAGAATCGCCGGAGAGAGCAGGGTCAGGCTGATTTTGCCTTGAGGATTAGCAGGGACAAGCTTGATCTCTCCTTGAAAATCTTGAATAGTCTGCAATTCAATCTTGATCTGCCCATACTGGGCGTGTCGGGAGCGGCCGATACTCATAAACTCTTTACTTTCAAGGATTGTCTTGATGGTTTCCAAGGAAGCTTGATCACCTGTGATCAGCCCGGAGAAGACCTGCCCGGCATCGATGGATTCGTAGTTGAAAATGTCGGCGACAACACCCGTTTCACTGCTCCTGGAGTGATGAAAATTCAGGGATTTCGATACCTTCTGTTCATGAAGGTATTTTTTGTTTTCGTCGCAGGAGAGACGGCCGTATCCGCCGACGACTTTGGTCTGTTCCTGCTGGGTGTTGAAGAGAAGATCGCTGATCTCATTGTTTGTCACATCGTTTATCTTTTTGTATTTCTTCTTCTGTAGAGAGAGGGGCAAGGGGAAGTTCCTTTCCCAGGAGTCCTGCGTTGTTTTCGTCATGATATAGGCGTTTCCGAAGCTGACATGGTTTGAAAGGAACAGCTCGCGAAAAAACTGGTCCGTATGGGCTTTCTCGGCAAGATTCTTCTCTTGGATATAGAGCCAGGCCGTCAATCCCAAGATGGCGCTTCCTGGGATGTACTCCTTGGAAGCCACCGTGTTAGGGTCGCCGCTGTTTTGGGAAATGAGCAAGGGAGTCAGTGTGGTAACGCGATATTCAAGCTGTTTCATGCTTCCCCC
>Ga0208826_1003609_pt1 | contig 10457 bp, 9 predicted proteins | sample AD_UKC115_MetaG_FD_184451 | JGI IMG/M metagenome (GOLD analysis project Ga0208826, IMG submission 184451) | Active sludge microbial communities of municipal wastewater-treating anaerobic digesters from Hong Kong - AD_UKC115_MetaG (SPAdes)... | ecosystem: Engineered > Bioreactor > Anaerobic >... | reverse complement strand
ATTGTGTTTTTTAAGAAAATTTTTCTTCTTTTATTCCTTTACGTTTACAATTAAAACAGGAATATCTAAAGCATGGCGTACTGCTTCTATAGTTTCTCCAAAGAAATAATCTTTCAACCCTTTATGTCTGTGAGCTCCCATTATCAACATATTTGCTTGCGTTTCTTTTACTATTCTTTGAATTTCTTTTACTCTATTTCTAAAGCCAATTTCAGCAACTGCATCATAACCTAATTGTTGTAATTGCTTACAATAATTTTCTAATCGTTCTTTATCTTTTCTTGATTCTTCATCATCAGCATAAACGCCCAAATACTTTGCAGATGCACTTTCTACTATGTGAATTAAAATATATTTTGTTTGTTTATTTCCTTGTGCTAAAGCATTGGCAATTAATTTTTCATCGCCAATACTAAAATCTAAAGCTATTGCAATAATTTTTGGATGTTGAACTTCTAAATTGCTTAATATTTTTTCGTTTGGATGAATGATGAGTGAAGTTTTATTTTTATACTTTTTCATAAAAGGGAAAAAAGTCATTATTAAAAATAAAACAACAAAAAGTATAGCACCAATAATAATAACCATTTTCCAAAATAAGGTGCCACCATTATTGAAATATTCTATACACTGCCCAACCACCATTTGAACATTAAGAAAAATCAATACACCAGCAATTAACCATGCAGCAAATTGTGTTAAAGGCTTAATAGCAAAGGCTCCCATAGTTTCTTTATCACTCACAAAATGTATGAGAGGAATTACTGCAAAACCTAATTGAATACTCAAAATTACCTGACTTAAAACAAGCAAAGCATCTACTTCATCATCGCCATAAATTAATATAACCACAATAGCAGGAATAACAGCAATTAAACGTGTAATCAATCTTCTTAACAAAGGATTGATACGTAATTTCAAATATCCTTCCATTACAATTTGCCCTGCCAAAGTGCCTGTAACAGTGCTACTTTGCCCTGCTGCAATTAATGCAATAGCAAATAAAAGTGGAGCCAATTTTGTGCCTAATAATGGCGATAATAATTTATGTGCATCTTCTATTTTAGCAACCTCTTGATGACCTGTTGAAAAAAAAACTGAAGCAGCCAAAATTAAAATGCCCGCATTCACCAAAAAGGCTGCATTTAATGCAATAGTGCTATCAATATTATTAAACTTAATTGCTTTTTTTATACTCTTTTCATCGCTACCAATTTTTCTTGTTTGTACCAATGCACTGTGCAAATACAAATTGTGTGGCATTACTGTTGCACCAATAATTCCTACAGCAATGTACAATGCTTCGTTACTAAGATGTGTAGGTACAAAGCCTTTAGCAATATCAACCACATCGGGCTTTGCCAAAAAAAGCTGAATTAAAAAAGATAAGCCAATTACAATAACCAAAGCCAAAATAAATGCCTCTAATTTTCTTATTCCAAATCGTTGTAACCACAACAATAAAAAAGTATCTAATACGGTAATACCAACTCCCCAAATAAGTGGTAAACCTGTAAGCAAATAAATACCCAAAGCCATACCTAACACTTCTGCTAAATCGCAGGCTGCAATGGCAATTTCTGCTAAAATGTATAAGCAAAAATTTATTACAGGAGGATAAGCTTCTCTATTTGCCTGGGCTAAATCTCTTCGTCTTACAATGCCTAATCTTGCACTTAAACTTTGTAACAACAAAGCCATTAAGTTACTCATCAATAAAACCCAAATTAATTGATAACCAAATTTTGCACCACCTTGTAAATCTGTAGCCCAATTTCCTGGATCCATATAACCTACACTAACCAAATAAGCAGGACCTAAATATGCCAAAAAACGTTTAATACCTTTACGAGGTTTAGTTGTATCAATACTTTCATGTACTTCGCTTAAAGAATGATGAGGATGATGGTTGGGCATATATACAACTAAAATAAAACTTTAATTTTAATTATTTATTAGATATAAATGAAGTTTTACCAAAAATACAATTTATACTTTTCCTTTGCTTAAATTTATTTTGTGAAAAAAACTTACAGCAAATGGATTTTATTTGTAGTGCTATGTTTAATTTGGGGTAGTTCGTTTATGTTGATGAAATGGGGCATGTTTGATAAAGACAACACCCCTACTCTTTCTGCTTATGATGTAGCTGCATTAAGAATTTTGTTTGCAGGAATTGTAATGCTTCCATTTGTTCCAAGTAGTATCAAAAAAATTCCAAGTAAAGATTTTGTATATGTTTTATTAAGTGGATGGTTGGGAAGTTTTTTTCCAGCATTTTTATTTTGCATTGCTGAATCTAAAATTGATGGCTCTTTGGCAGGAAGTTTAAATGCTTTAACCTCTTTGTTTGTAATTATAACAGGCTTTCTGTTTTTTAATGTAAAGAGTAACCGTAAAAAAATAATTGGTGTAATTATAGGCTTATTGGGTTGCACTTTAATTACAGTTGCCAATTACAGCAAACCTTTTGAATACATAGCCTACAGTGGTTTTGTAATACTTGCCACTTTTATGTATGGCTTTAATATAAACCTAATTCAAAAAAAATTATCAGCATTAAATGCTTTATCTGTTGCAGCCATTAGCCTCACAGGTTTAATAATTCCTTCAGCAACTGTATTATTTTTTTCAGGTTATTTTTCATTACCACTTTCACAACATAGTTATATAATTAGTACAGTGTCAAGTGTTGTTTTAGGCATATTAGGTACTTCACTTGCAACCATTTTATTTTATGTATTAATTAAAAGAGCAGGTGGCTTATTTGCTTCTTTGGTAACTTATGGAATTCCTTTTGTAGCAATAGGTTGGGGCTTTTATAATAATGAACTTATAACAGAGATGCATATACTTGCACTTGTTGTTATTTTAGTGGGTGTATATATTGTAAATCAAAAAGATTTCTCAAAAAAATTGAAGGAATAATTTTTATTTCCAAATTAAACTGCCATCGCCATAACTTAAAAATCTAAAATTATTTTCTAAAGCATAATCATAGATTTTTTTCCAATTATTTCCTGCAACAGCAGCTACTAATAGTAATAAAGTAGATTGTGGTTGATGAAAATTTGTTATCAAAGCATCTGCAACTTTTAAAGAATAATTTGGTGCAATAATGATTTGGGTTTTGGTTAAAATTCTATTTAATTTATTAGCAATCATAAATTGCAACAAACAATTTAATGCCTCTTGTGTTGCTATGTTTTGAGGCAATTCATAAGCATCCCATTGTTGTACAGCAATGTTTTCTATAGCGTTATTTTCAGGATTTGTAATTAGCTTAACCCCCATCCAATAAAGACTTTCAAGCGTTCTTAAAGTTGTTGTACCAGTAGCAATAATTTTTTTATCAGTATATTGTAGTAACTGCTCTATCAATTCTTTCGACACATCAATAAACTCTGTGTGCATTTCATGTTCTTGCATGGTTAATGCTTTTACAGGCTTAAATGTTCCTGCTCCTACATGTAGTGTAACATAAGCAGGAATAATATTTTTACTTTTTAAATTATCCATTAAATTTTCTGTAAAATGTAACCCTGCTGTTGGGGCAGCTACACTCCCATCATGCTTGGCATAAATGGTTTGATACGTTTCTTTGTCTGATGTTGTTAATGCTCTTTTTATGTATGGAGGCAAAGGAATAATACCAAATAAATGCAATAACTCTGCAAAAGATAATTGATTGTTATTCCATAAAAATTCAATTAAAAAATAATCATTTTTTTTAGCAACCATTGTTGCTTTTAACTCTATATACTGACTATTAACTTTAGTTCTTTTAACTAAAAAATCTTCTTTCCATTTTTTTGCACCGCCTACCAAACACTTCCAAAACACTTTTTCTGTTTGTAACATAGCTGTAGTAATATCACTATATTGTTCATCTGGCTCCAAACAAAAAATTTCAATAGTGCTGCCTGTTGTTTTTTCAAACAATATTCTTGCTTCTACAACTTTTGTATTATTAAAAATCAACAAAGAATTTTCAGGAATATAATGATGTAAGTTGTAATAAAAATCTTCTTGAATGTTGTTATTATTATACACCAATAATTTACTTGTATCTCTTGGTTGAACAGGAAATTTTGCAATTTTTTCTTCAGGTAGCTGATAGCTGTAATCAAGTATTGATAAATGTTTGGGGTGCATAATAGCAAAAGTAACTGAAAGATTTTTTTATCGTTCTGTTAAAATATTTTCAGCTAAGATTAAATCTATTGGTCTTGTAATTTTAATATTATTGTGTTCGCCTTCTATTAAAAAAATATTTTTTCCATAAGCTTCCACAACAGTTGCTTCATCTGTAAAGCTATCTTTAAAATTTTGTTGAAATGCTGGAATAATAATAGAGCTTTTAAAAGATTGTGGGGTTTGAATTATTTTAATTTTATTCCTATCAGCAACAATAGGTTTATTGTTTTCATCAATAATCCTAATGCTGTCTGTTGCTGTAATTGCAGGAATTGCACTTCCTTTCTCTAAAGCTTGCTCATAACAGTTTTGAATAAGTTTAGTAGTGAGTAAGCAACGTACACCATCATGTACAAAAACTATACATTCTTCATTAATTAATTTCAACCCATTCTGCACAGAATGAAATCTTGTTGCTCCACCTTTTGTAATTAAAATCCTGTTCCTCTCTTCAAATTCTTCTACAATAGTTTTGCCTCTTTCAATATGTTCTTCTGGTAAAACTAAAATAATTTGTAAGTCTTCATAAGACAATAAGAAAGTTTGTAAAGTATGCCACAGTACAGGCTTTCCTCTTAATAATAAAAATTGTTTGGGAGTAAAGCCACCCATTCTTATACCATTTCCTCCAGCTACAATAACAGCTACTTTTTTCATGAATTATTTTTCAATTTTTCTTTTAACGATAAATAGATATTTCTTGATAATTTTCATTGTTTTTTACTCCTCTATACATACCCTCACTATTAAATAGTAAAGCAAAATTTCCTTTTGTATCTACACCAATCATTCCTCCTTCGCCATTAATTTTTACAAGTTTATCATTCACCACCCTATTCATTGCTTCATGTAATGACAAACCTTTGTACTCCATCAAACAACTTACATCATAAGCTGCAACAGCTCTAATAAATAACTCACCATGCCCTGTACAACTTATTGCACAAGTATTGTTATTGGCGTAAGTGCCACTACCAATAACTGGAGTATCGCCAATTCTATTGAATTGTTTGTTGGTCATTCCGCCTGTACTTGTTGCTGCTGCAAGGTTTCCAAAAGCATCACAAGCCACAGCACCAACTGTTCCAAATTTTTTATCTTTCAATAATTTTTCTGTTTCATGCTCGCTGTGATCCAACATATAAGTATTGGTATCTCTTACAGCTTTCCATTGCTCGTAACGAAATTGAGAATAAAAATAATCGTCAGATTCTAAAGCTAACTTTTGTTGTAATGCAAATTCAAAAGCACCTTGACCACTCAAAAAAACATGATGGCTATGCAACATAATTTCATGAGCAAGTTGTATAGGGTTGCGAACATTTTTTACACCAGCTACTGCACCAGCTTCTAAATTTTTGCCTTCCATAATAGAAGCATCCATTTCATGTTCTCCTCTTTTGGTAAAAACTGACCCTCTGCCAGCATTAAATAAAATATTATTCTCTAATGCTGAAACTGCTGCTATTACTGCATTCGAAGCAGTTCCACTTTTTTCTAAAATAGTATAACCAGCCAATAATGCTTCTTCCAAGCCTGCTAAATAAAGTTGTTCCAATTCAGGAGTCATATCTTCTCTTAAAATGGTACCTGCTCCTCCATGTATTGCTAAAGTAATTTTTTGCATAATTTAATTATTCGCTATTTTAGGTTTTTATTCAAACGAAAATAGTTATTTTAAGTGCAAGAAAAATCACTGTATAAAAACATTTTTAAAAGAGAACTAACAAGAGAAATGCTTTATTGGATTCTCATTAATTTAATAGCATTATGTGGCGTTTGGTTTTACAATTGGGATGCAAAAATTATTTTTTTAGTATATTGTTTAGAGAGTGCAATAATTGGAATTTATACATTGATAAAAATTTTTCTTACTTCTTTGTACAAAAGACAAACTGAATGGAGATTTAAGAATGGCAACAAAACAATGCTACTTGGCATTTTCTTTATGGTATTTTTTATTTTTCATTATGGGATTTTTATTTTCGTACAACTAAGCATTTTTTTAGGAGTTGCAAACTTTGGCAATAACATCGGCATTTCTGTGCTTAAACTATTTTTAAATCCATCTAAATTTTTACCCAATTACGCACTGTTATTAATTATTTTACTTTTTGTAACACATGGGTTAATTCTTATAAAGGATTACATTATTTCTCAAGAATATAAAACAGCTAAAATACCTGCATTAATGTTTGAACCTTATAGCAGAATAATTATTCAGCAAATTGTAATAATTCTTGCTGCTATTACATTGCTATTTGATAAAAACGGAAAAATATTAATGCTCATTTTTGTTGTTATTAAAATTATTATAGACAATTTTATTGACTATAAAAAAATAATAGCAAAAGCAGAAGCACAAACAAAAAATAAAATTGAATAGAATGTTATTTATTTTAAAGTGTACTATTAATTAAGCTATAAACATTTTTTGTAATCGTTTGTATAACTTTTAATCATTTTATATGGCATCAGAGAAAGGAATTTGGAAAGTAATTACAGCTTCAAGTGTAGGCACTTTAATAGAGTGGTACGATTTTTATATTTTTGGAAGTCTTGCAATAATAATTTCAGAAAAATTCTTCCCAGCCGAAAATCCTACAACAGCATTTTTGGCAACCTTAGCAACTTTTGCAGCAGGTTTTATTGTAAGACCTTTTGGTGCTTTGCTTTTTGGAAGATTAGGTGATATGGTTGGTAGAAAATATACCTTCTTGCTTACATTAATTATAATGGGTGGTAGTACTTTTTTAATTGGATGTATTCCATCTTACGAAACATTTCATTTTGCTCCTTATTTAATTTTAATTTTAAGATTATTACAAGGCTTAGCTTTAGGAGGCGAATATGGTGGTGCTGCAACGTATGTAGCAGAACACGTTTCAACAAAGAAGAGAGGTTATTACACCAGTTGGATACAAACTACAGCAACATTAGGTTTGTTTGTTTCATTAATTGTTATCATTACAACTCAAAATAGTTTAAGCAAAGAAGATTTTAATAATTGGGGTTGGCGACTTCCTTTTTTATTGAGTATTATTTTAGTTTTTATTTCTGTTTTCATAAGGCTAAAGATGAAAGAAAGTCCCTTATTTGATAAATTAAAAACGGAAGGAAAAATTAGTTCAAACCCTTTAAAAGAAAGTTTTGGGAAAAAGCAAAATCTTAAAATGGTATTACTTGCATTATTTGGTGCAACAATGGGGCAAGGTGTTATTTGGTACACAGGTCAATTTTATACGCAAACATTTTTACTTAAAGTTTGTAATCTTAATCCTACGCAAACAAATACATGGCTGTGTATTGCATTACTTTTTGCAACACCATTTTTTATATTTTTCGGATGGCTTAGCGATAAAATAGGAAGAAAAACTATTATTCTAACAGGAATGTTTTTAGCTGTAATACTTTACAGGCCTGTATTTTCAAAGCTTTATTCTTTAACCAATATTGTAAATAAAGAAGAAGTTAGTTCCAACATTCAAGTTAATAAATTAGCACATGCTACTGCAGCAAAAACTAATGATAGCATTATCATTAAAACAACAAAAATTATTTACACAGATAGCTCTAAAGCAGTACAAGAGGAAAAATATTTTTCATCTGATTTACAAATAGGCAACAACAAACCTCATGAACATAAAACACAAATTACACTTTCAGATTCTTATAAATGGAAAGTAATAGGGCTCATTTTTATTTTAGTATTTTTTGTAACTATGGTATATGGACCTATTGCTGCTCTTTTAGTAGAAATGTTTCCTACAAAAATTAGATACACTTCTATGTCTTTGCCTTATCATATAGGCAATGGAGTTTTTGGTGGTCTTGTCCCTTTTATTGCAACCTTAATTACAGTAACACCAGGTAGCAATATTTTAAGTGGATTATGGTACCCTATTGGCGTTGGTGCAGTTTGTTTTGTAATTGGATTAATTTATTTAAGTAATAAAAAAAATACGCTTATACATGATGATGAGAGTAATTATGCAGATAACCAAATTTCAAAAAATTAAAACTTTTATATGAACCATTTAAAAAAATATGCTGGTTTAGTTTGGATAATACTTTCCATTGCTGCAATTACTTTATTGTGTTATGCAGCTTACACAAATATTGCTGCACATGGTAAGCATGATATTAATAAACCTTTACCTTGGATAATTATTATAACAGTTTTTACACCTGTAGCTTTTGGGTTAGGAATTTTTGGTTACTACGCTTTAAAAAATGAATACAAACAATAAATTCTAAAATTATTTTTAGTAATTCTGCGTTGTTACTTTTGCCCTATGAATTATAAAGATTTGAGAATAATTTTCATGGGAACACCAGATTTTGCTGTAGCTTCTTTACAAACTTTAGTAGAAGCAGGTTGCAATATTGTAGCAGTAGTTACAGCACCTGATAAGCCTGCTGGACGTGGATTACAGCTTTCTGAAAGTGCTGTAAAAAAATATGCAGTTGCTCATAATTTATTAGTGTTGCAACCAGAAAAATTAAAAAATGAAAATTTTATTTCAACATTAAAAAATTTACAGGCAACTATACAAATTGTTGTTGCTTTTAGAATGTTGCCAGAAGTAGTTTGGAATATGCCACCTATGGGAACAATAAATGTACATGGAAGTTTACTACCTCAGTACAGAGGTGCAGCACCAATAAACTGGGCAATAATAAATGGTGAAAGTGAAACAGGTGTTACAACTTTTAAACTAAAACATGAAATAGATACAGGCAATATTTTACTTCAATCTACATTGCCTATTGCTGAAAATGAAACTGCTGGCGAAGTGCATGATGCTATGAAAGAAGTTGGTGCAAAACTTTTATTGCAAACAATACAAGCCTTAGCTAATAATGATTTGAAGGAGCAAACACAAAATTCTTTATTAGAAAATTCAGTTATTAAACATGCACCAAAAATATTTACTGAACATTGTAAAATTGATTTTTCCAAAACTGTAGAAGAAGTACATAATTTAATTCGTGGCTTATCTCCTTTCCCTGGTGCTTTTACTTTTTTAAATAATAAAATTTTAAAAATTTACAGAAGCACTAAAGAAACAATTCATCACCATGATGAAACAGGAAAATTAATTAGCGACGGAAAAACATTTTTAAAAATTGCCTGTGCTAATGGTTATGTTCATATTCTTGAACTACAATTAGAAGGTAAGAAAAAAATGAAAATTGAAGATTTTTTAAGAGGTAATAAAATCATCTAAAGCAAGTTTTACAACCTTTGTTTTAAAATTGGTAAAATTCCATTCTTCCAATTGGTAAAATTATTTTGCAGAATTTGTTTTCTTGCTTCGCCAACCAACCATATATAAAAAGATAAGTTTTGCAGACTTGCTAATTGCAACCCTAATATTTCATTGGCTACAAACAAATGTCTTACATAGGCTTTAGTGTAATAATTACTAATTTCTGAGTCTAAGCCTTTATCAATAGGAGAAAAATCAGTAGCCCATTTTTTGTTTTTAATATTTATAACACCTTGTGTTGTAAACAACATTCCATTTCTTCCATTTCTTGTAGGCATTACACAATCAAACATATCAATACCTAATGCAATACACTCTAAAATATCCCAAGGTGTACCAACACCCATTAAATAACGAGGTTTGTTTGTAGGTAAATATTCACAACAATAATCAGTAAACTCATACATCATTTCTATTGGTTCGCCAACACTTAAACCTCCTATTGCATTACCAACAGCATTTGTATTACTAACAAATTCGCAAGAAGCTTTTCTTAAATCTTTATAAGTACTGCCTTGTACAATAGGAAATAAATTTTGCGAATAGCCATATTTATCAGGTGTTTCAGCCAATCTGTTTACACAACGTTGCAACCAACGATGTGTAAGCTCCATACTTTTTTTTGCATACTTATAATCGCTTGGATAAGGTGGACATTCATCAAAAGCCATGATAATATCTGCCCCAATACTTCTTTCAATATCCATTACTTTTTCTGGAGAAAATAAATGTTTACTACCATCAATATGACTTTGAAACATTACACCTTCTTCTGTTATTTTTCTTTTTGCAGCTAAAGAAAAAACTTGATAACCACCACTGTCTGTAAGAATGGGTTTATGCCATCCATTAAATTGATGCAAACCGCCAGCAGCTTCTAAAACTTCAATACCAGGTCGTAAGTATAAATGATAAGTATTGCCCAAAATTATTTGTGCTTTAACATCATTATTTAATTGTTGTTGTGTTACAGCTTTTACACTACCA